>Ga0164243_10002585_pt1 | contig 29751 bp, 24 predicted proteins | sample OricompcompostOP_FD_108781 | JGI IMG/M metagenome (GOLD analysis project Ga0164243, IMG submission 108781) | Organic Plus compost microbial communities from Emeryville, California, USA - Original compost - Organic plus compost (OP) | ecosystem: Engineered > Solid waste > Mixed feedstock >... | reverse complement strand
CGCTTCTGGCTCTCCACCGAATAGGCGTCCACGTCGTCGCGCGAGAAGCCGTAGAGGGTGGCGATCAGGTCCGCCGATATGCCCTGGGGCACGAAATAGTTCTTGAAGGCGGCCGAGGGGTCGATGGCCCAGGCTCCGCCGTCCGAACCCATGGGCACGCGGCTCATCGATTCGACTCCGCCGCCGATGGCCATGGCCGCTTCGCCGGAGATCACCTTGGCCGCCGCCATGTTGCAGGCCTCGAGCCCCGAGGCGCAGAAGCGGTTGACCTGCACGCCCGCGACGGTCTCGGCGTAGTCCGCGCCCAGCACCGCGGCGCGGGCGATGTCGCCGCCCTCCTCGCCCACCGGCGTGACGCAGCCGAGGATCACGTCGTCCACGACCGCGGTGTCGAGGCCGTTGCGGTCGCGGATCGCTTCCAGCGTCTGGGTCGCCAGCGACAGGGCGGTGATCTCGTGCAGCGACCCGTCCTTCTTGCCCCGTCCCCGGGGCGTGCGGACCGCGTCGAAGATGTAGGCTTCGGCCATGACGGCCTCCCTTTCCTTACGGTGTCATCCCGGCCGGAGCGGAGCGTGGAGCCGGGACCCAGGCGGTTCTGCGCCGGCCTCTGGACCCCGGATCGGTCCATTCGGACCGTCCGGGACGACAAGTGATCAAAACGCCTCCGCCGGCAGCGCCATCATCGTGGCGGAGCCGGCCTTGAGCTTGGCGAGGTGCGCGCCCGCCTGCGGCAGGACGCGTTCCAGGAAGTAACGGCCCACGACCAGCTTGTTGGCGTAGAACGGATCGGTGGAGCCCGCCTTGATCGCGTCGTCGGCCGTCTTGGCCATCATCCGCCAGACGAAGGCGAGCGCCGTGATCCCGAACAAATGCAGGTAGTCGGTCGAGGCCGCGCCGGCGTCGTCCGGGTTCTTCAGCCCGTTCTGCATCAGCCACAGCGTTCCCTCCTGCAGCTGGCCCTTGGCCGTGCGCAGCCCGTCGGAGAAAGGCTTCAGCGTCTCGTTGCCGGCGTCCTCTCCCGCCAGGGCGTCGCAGTCGCCGAAGAAGCTCATCACCGCCCGGCCGCCGTTGGCCCCCAGCTTGCGGCCCACCAGGTCCAGAGCCTGCACCCCGTTTGTGCCCTCGTAGATCATGGTGATGCGGGCATCGCGCAGGTACTGGGAGGCGGGAAAGTGCTCGGTGAAGCCCGAGCCGCCGTGGACCTGCATGGCGTCGGAGCAGATCTGGAACCCGCGGTCGGTCAGGTAGGCCTTCACCACCGGGGTCATCAGCGCCATGTAGTCGCCGGCCTTCTGACGCACCGCCTCGTCCGGGCTCTTGTTCTGCAGGTCGCCCTGGAGCGCCGTCCACAGCATGAAGGCCCGTCCGCCCTCGAGCACGGCGCGGGAATCCATCAGCATCCGGCGCACGTCCGGGTGGACGATGATCGGGTCGGCCGGGCCGTCGGGATTCTTCGGCCCGGTGAGCGAGCGCCCCTGCAGCCGGTCGCGGGCGAACTCCGCCGCCGCCTGGTAGGCGGCCTCGCCGATGGCGAGGCCCTGCACGCCGACACCGAGCCTGGCCTCGTTCATCATCACGAACATCAGGCGCAGGCCCTGGTTCTCCTCGCCGATCAGCCAGCCCGTGGCGTCCTCGTAGGACATCACGCAAGTGGCGTTGCCGTGGATGCCCATCTTCTCCTCGAGGCCGGCGCACACCAGCTTGTTGCGCTCGCCGAGGGTTCCGTCCGCGTTCGGAATGAACTTGGGCACGATGAACAGGCTGATGCCCTTGGTTCCCGCCGGGGCGCCCTCGATCCGCGCCAGCACCAGATGGACGATGTTGTCGGTCAGGTCCTGCTCGCCGCCGGAAATCCAGATCTTCTGGCCCGAGATGCGGTAGCTGCCGTCGCCGTTGGGGACCGCCTTGGTGCGCAACAGGCCGAGGTCGGTGCCGCACTGCGGCTCCGTCAGGTTCATCGTGCCCATCCACTCGCCGGAGACCAGCTTGGGCAGGTAGGTGGCCTTCTGCTCGGGCGAGCCGCCGAAATGGATGGCCGAATAGGCGCCGTGGGCCAAGCCCGGATACATCACGAAGGCCATGTTGGCCGACGAGCCCATCTCGCTGAAGGCCGTGTTCAGCACCGCCGGCAGGCCCTGTCCGCCGAACTCGGGATCGGCGGACAGGCCGGGCCAGCCCCCCTCCGCCATCTGGCGATAAGCCTCCTTGAAGCCCGCCGGGGTCTTCACCGAGCCGTCCTCCGCCCGGACGCATCCTTCGTGGTCGCCGACCCGGTTCAGCGGGGCGAGGACTTCCTCGCAGAATCGGGCCCCTTCCTCGAGCACCTGCTGGATCAGGTCGGGCGTGGCGTCCGCGAAGCCGGGGAGATTCGCGAACCGATCCAACCGCAGCACTTCGTTCAACAAGAAGGCCTGGTCCCGGACGGGAGCGCGGTACGGCATGGGGCGACCTCCTATTGGTTGAGCGCGAGACTAACCGGCCGGAAGCCGGCTCGGCCATGGCCCATAAATATATTATCAGCGATCACTTTGCGCTCAAGCCGATCCGCGGGGCTCCGGGCGCGACGGGCGTGCGGGTCAAGGACGCAGGGGAGCGCTATCCCTTGGCAAGGGTGAGCGGAGGGGCTATGGGCTCACCCGATGAAATAGGACCGGAGCAAGCTTTCGACCGTCGCAATAGGGCGGCGGCGCAGGCTTGCTTCTGCTTGGCCGGGGCCTCTTCTGGCTCCGTCCGGGCGATCCGCCTTAGACAAGTGTCGCGGCTCGGGGAACGGCAAGCATGGTGATCGGAAGGCTTAAAGCGACCGTCGGCAAGACGCTCGCCGCAGCGTCGGGGGCGGCGCTGGCCGCGTCAGTGGCGGGTTCCGCCTGGGCGGCGGACCTCTTGGGTCAACCCACTCCGGGGGCGATCGATCTGCAACCGGCGGCGGCGCCGCTGAAGCATCAGGCGATCTTCTTCCACAACGGCATCCTGCTGCCGATCATCACGGCGATCTGCCTGCTGGTGCTGGTGCTGCTGCTGTACGTGGTGGTCCGCTTCAACAAGAAGGCGAACCCGACGCCGGCGCGCTGGAGCCACAACACCACGGTCGAGATCGTCTGGACGGTGCTGCCGGTGCTGATCCTGATGTTCATCGCGATCTTCTCGTTCCGGCTGCTCTACGCCTACCACGACATGCCCAAGCCCGACCTGACGGTGAAGGTGACGGGCAACCAGTGGTACTGGAGCTACGAGTACCCGGACCACGGCGACTACGCCTTCGACTCGCACATGATGCCCGAGGACCAGGCCAAGGCGCAGGGCCTGCCCTACCGGCTGGCGGTCGACAACCCGATGGTCGTGCCGGTCAACAAGAACGTCCGCGTGCTGGTCACCGGCGCCGACGTGATCCACGCCTTCGCCCTGCCGGCCTTCGGCAGCAAGCTCGACGCCATCCCGGGCCGGGTGAACGAGACGTGGTTCCGCGCCGAGAAGCCGGGCGTCTACTACGGCCAGTGCTCCGAGCTCTGCGGCGTCGACCACGCCTTCATGCCGATCCAGATCAACGTGCTGAGCCAGCCCGAATTCGACGCCTGGGTCGCCAAGAACGCGCCGAAGCCCGCCCCGGCTCCCGCCGCCGCCCCGGCGGCCGCGGCTCCTGCCGCTCCGGGCGCTGCGCCGGCCGCTCCGGCGGCGGGCGCTCCGGCCGCCCCGGCCGCGGCTCCGGCCGCGGCCCCGGCGCCGACCGCGAAACTCACCCGTGGCGGCCCCGCCGCCGCCCGCACCTGACCGTTTTCGAACAAGGGCTTCCAACGATGGCGACCCCCGGTTCTCACGCACACGGCGGAGATCACGCCCACGAGGCGCATGATCACAAGCCGAGCTTTTTCGTGCGCTGGTTCTTCTCCACCAACCACAAGGACATCGGCACGCTCTACATCCTGTTCGCCATCATGGCGGGGATCGTGGGCGGCGCCTTTTCCGGCCTGATCCGCTGGGAACTGGCCGAACCCGGCCTGCAGGTGTTCACCCCCGGCTCCCTCCTCGCCCAGCTGGGCATCGTGGAAGCCACCAAGAACGGCTACAACGTCGTGGTCACGGCCCACGCCCTGATCATGATCTTCTTCATGGTCATGCCGGCGATGATCGGCGGGTTCGGCAACTGGTTCGTGCCGATCATGATCGGCGCGCCGGACATGGCCTTCCCGCGGATGAACAATATCTCGTTCTGGCTGCTGGTGGCCTCGTGGGTGCTGCTCTGCACCTCGATGTTCGTCGACGGCGGCACGGGCAAGGGCTTCGGCGGCGGCTGGACGATGTACCCGCCGCTCTCGACCTCGGGTCAGCCGGGTCCGGCCTTCGACCTGGCGATCTTCTCCGTGCACATCGCCGGCGCCAGCTCGCTGCTGGGCGCGATCAACTTCATCACCACCATCTTCAACATGCGCGCGCCGGGCATGACCCTGCACCGGATGCCGCTGTTCGCCTGGTCGGTGCTGGTCACCGCCTTCCTGCTGCTGCTGTCGCTGCCCGTGCTGGCCGGCGCCATCACCATGCTGCTGACCGACCGCAACTTCGGGACCTCGTTCTTCAACCCGGCGGGCGGCGGCGACCCGGTCATGTACCAGCACCTGTTCTGGTTCTTCGGCCACCCCGAGGTGTACATCCTGATCCTGCCGGGCTTCGGCATCATCAGCCACATCGTCTCGACCTTCTCGCGCAAGCCGGTGTTCGGCTACCTCGCCATGGCCTACGCCATGGTCGCGATCGGCTTCGTCGGCTTCGTGGTGTGGGCCCACCACATGTTCACGGTCGGCATGAACGTGAACCTGCAGGCCTACTTCGCCGCGGCGACCATGGTCATCGCGGTGCCCACCGGCATCAAGATCTTCAGCTGGATCGCCACCATGTGGGGCGGCTCCATCGACTTCAAGACGCCGATGCTGTGGGCGATGGGCTTCATCTTCCTGTTCACCGTCGGCGGCGTCACCGGGGTGGTGCTGGCCAACGGCGGCATCGACTACTCGATGCACGACACCTATTACGTCGTGGCCCACTTCCACTACGTGCTGAGCCTCGGCGCGGTGTTCGCCATCTTCGCCGGCTTCTACTACTGGTTCGAGAAGATGTGGGGCGTGAAGTACAACGAGTTCCTCGGCGCCGTGCACTTCTGGATCATGTTCATCGGCGTGAACCTGATCTTCTTCCCGCAGCACTTCCTCGGCCTGCAGGGCATGCCCCGCCGGTACGTGGACTACCCGGACGCCTTCGCCCTCTGGAACAAGGTCTCCTCGATCGGCTACGCCATCACCCTGGTCGCCATGGCTGTGTTCTTCATCATGCTGATCGAAGCTGCGGTCCGCCGCCGCAAGGCCGCGGCCAATCCGTGGGGCCCTGGCGCCACCACGCTGGAATGGACGCTGCCCTCGCCGCCGCCGTTCCACCAGTTCAACGAACTGCCGCACGTGGAGCCCGAAGCGCACCACTAAGCCAGGCGCCTTCGGGGCTCCAAAGTCCGCTGGGACCTTTTGGGGCCTTGAAGGAACCGCAAAATGAGCGTTGAAGGCGCGGGCGGGATCACCCCCCGCGCCTTTTTCGTTGTGAAGCTGTTTCGATGACCGACGCTGCCGGCATGTCCAAGGTCGAGCGGACCCCAAGCCCCGCCAGCGCCCGCGACTACATCTCCCTCCTGAAGCCGCGGGTGATGTCGCTGGTGATCTTCACCGCGCTGACCGGCCTCGTCTGCGCCGACATGCGCATGGATCCCGTGCTCGCCGCCATCGCGATCCTGTGCATCGCCGTGGGCGCCGGGGCGAGCGGCGCGCTGAACATGGCCTGGGACGCCGACATCGACGCCAAGATGCGCCGCACCCGCGCGCGCCCCGTTCCCGCCGGCCGGGTGAGCCGGGGCGACGCCGCCTTCTTCGGCGGGATGCTGTCGCTGTTCGCGGTGATGCTGATGGGGCTGGCGGTGAACTGGACGGCGGCGGGCCTGCTCGCTTTCACCATCCTGTTCTACGCCGTCGTCTACACCATGTGGCTGAAGCGCTCGACGCCGCAGAACATCGTCATCGGCGGCCTCGCCGGCGCGTTGCCGCCGGTGGTGGGCTGGGCCGCGGCCACCGGTACCGCGCCGCTCAACGCCTGGCTGTTGTGCGCCATCATCTTCATGTGGACCCCGCCTCACTTCTGGGCCCTGTCGCTCTACACCTCGGGCGACTACGCCCGCGCCGGCGTGCCGATGATGCCGGTGGTGAAGGGGGCCAAGTCGACCCGCCTGCAGATCCTGGTCTACAGCCTGATCCTGGCTCCGCTCGGCTTCGCGCCCGTGCTCACCGGCCTCGGCGGCCCGGTCTACGCCGCCGTCTCCGGCTTCGGCGGGCTGCTGTTCGTGTTCCTGGCGGTCCGGCTGTTCCGCAGCCGCGCCGGCGAGCAGGACGACGCGGGCGAGGGCGTGCTGTACGGCCCGAAGGCCGACGCCCGGCCGGCGCGCGACCTGTTCGCGGTCTCCATCCTGTATCTGTTCGCCCTCTTCGCGGCCCTGCTGTTCGAGCACGGGCTGCAGGGCGGCGCGTGAGAGAGCCTGCCGTGGCCAAGCCCCCCGCATCCAATCCGTTCAACGAACCGCCCGAGGTCGCGCGCGCCAGGCGTTCGCGCAGCTGGGCGATCGCGCTCGGCCTCCTGGCCTTCGTCGCCCTGGTGTTCATCGTCACCCTGCTGAGGCTGACGCACAATGTCCAATGAGCCCGCCCGCCGTGCGAAACCGCGCCTGCGCCTGGTCGGCCTGATCTGCGGCGGCGTCGCCGTGGCCATGGTCGGCGCCGCCTACGCCGCCGTACCGCTCTACCGCGCGTTCTGCCAGGCCACGGGCTTCGACGGCACGGTCCGCCGGGGCGAAGCGCCGGTCGAGGCCGCCGCCAGCGACGGCTCGGTCACCGTCCGCTTCGACACCAACGTCCGCGACCTGCCATGGGCGTTCAAGCCGGAGGTGGTCTCCCAGGAGGTGAAGCTGGGCTCGCCCGGCATGGCCTGGTTCAAGATCCGCAACGACGGCGACGAGCCGATCACGGGGCGCGCGACCTACAACGTCGTGCCCGAATCGACCGCCGCCTACTTCATCAAGACGCAGTGCTTCTGCTTCACCGACCAGACCATCCCGGCCCACACCGAGATGCGGTTCCCGGTGATCTATTATGTCGAGCCGGGCTTCGCGACCGATCCGAACACCAAGGTTTTCCAGGAGATCACCCTCTCCTACACCTTCTTCCCGGTGAAGAAGGACGGGGCTGCGACAACGGCGCGGGCCAGTGAGACCGATACGGCGGCGCTGAAGGCCGCCGCCCCCCTTGGCGGGACCGCAGCCAGGGGTCTATAGCAGACCGCGACCGCAGGCGCCGGGGGACGGACGCCCGCTCGCATCATCATGCCGGAGGCTTAGGGGCTAAATGGCTCAGGACGCCGTCAAACACGACTACCACCTTGTGAACCCGAGCCCGTGGCCGCTGGTCGCGTCGGTCTCGGCCGTTGTCCTGGCCATGGGCATCGTCATCATGATGAAGGGCTTGTTCGGCCTGCCCGCCGGCACCTGGTGGGTGCTGGCGCTCGGCGTCGCCGGCATCCTCTACACCATGCTCGGCTGGTGGTCGGAGGTGGTGAAGGAAAGCCGCGCCGGCGACCACACGCCGGTGGTCTCCATCGGCCTGCGCTACGGCATGATCATGTTCATCGCCTCCGAGGTGATGTTCTTCGTGGCGTGGTTCTGGATGTTCTTCGAGATGGCCCTGTTCCACGAGGCGCGCACCGCCTCGGCCATCGAAGAGGTCCGCCAGGCCTGGGGCACCTGGCCCCCCGCCGGCGTCGAGACGCTCGACCCCTGGCACTTCCCGCTGATCAACACCCTGCTGCTGCTGACCTCGGGCACGACCGTCACCTGGGCGCACCATGCGATCCAGATCGGCGACCGCAAGGGCGCCAAGCTGGCCCTGCTGCTGACCATCCTGCTCGGCCTGACCTTCACCGGCGTCCAGGCTTACGAGTACAGCGAGATCCTGCACGAGAAGCTGTTCTTCAACGAGATGGCCGCCAACTCCGGCCTCTACGGCTCCGCCTTCTTCATGGCGACGGGCTTCCACGGCTTCCACGTCATCGTCGGGACCATCTTCCTGATCGTCTGCCTGATCCGCCTGCTGGCGGGCCAGTTCACCCCGCAGAAGCACTTCGGCTTCGAGGCGGCGGCCTGGTACTGGCACTTCGTGGACGTGGTGTGGCTGTTCCTGTTCGCCTTCGTCTACGTCGTGTTCCGCGGCGCTCACGGCGGCTGATGGAGGTCCGGGCATGGCAGGCGTGAACCCCATCGCTGCGGGACTCGCCTGCCGCTGTCCCAATTGCGGCGAGGGGCCGCTTTTCCGCGGCTACCTCACCGTGCACGATCGCTGCGAAGCCTGCGGCCAGGACCTCCGCAAGGCCGATTCCGGCGACGGCCCCGCCGTCTTCATCGTGCTCATCGTCGGCGCCCTGGTCTGCGCCGCCGCTTTGATCGTGGAGGTGGCGTTCACGCCTCCGATCTGGGTCCACCTGATCCTCTGGCTGCCCCTGGCGCTGATCCTCTCCCTGGCCCTCCTGAGGCCGTTCAAGGGGGTGATGGTCGCCTTGCAGTTCCACAACCACGCATCGGAAGCCCGGCATGACGTTTGACCCGCGCCCCGTGGCGGGGCGGGGGTTCAGCGTTCCGCTGCTGGTCGTAGTCGGGGTCTGCATCGCCATCATGGCGGGGCTGGGGACCTGGCAGCTCCAGCGGCTGACGTGGAAGGAGAACCTGCTCGCCCGCATCGCCGCCCTGCAGACCGCGCCGGCCGAACCGCTCGCCGTGGTCCTGCGCCGCGCCGGCGAGGTCGACGTGGAGTACGTCCGTGTCCAGACCGCCTGTCCGCAGCTCGAGACCCTGCCCACCATCCGCCTCTACGGCGTGCGCGACGGCGTCGCCGGCTATCGCCTGATCGCAGCCTGCCCTCTGGAAGGCGAGCCCTACGGCTCGATCTTGGTCGACCGCGGCTTCATCCCGCGGGAGGTGGTGGACATCCCCCCCACGCCCACGGCCCTGCGCAGCCCCGTCGTGGGCGTGCTGCGCAAGGGCGACAGGGCGAGTTGGTTCACCCCGAAGAACGACCCCGAAAAGAACGAATGGTTCAGCCGGGACATTCCGGCCATGGCCGAGACCCTGCAGGCCGAGAACCCCGCCCCCATCTTCCTGATGCTGGAGCGCCCGGCCCCCACGGGCCCGGGCCCCCAGCCCGCCCCCCTGCCGACCGACATCCCCAACCGGCACCTGGAATATGCGATGACCTGGTACGGCCTCGCCCTGGTGCTGCTGGCGATCTACATCGGCAAGCTCATCCGCGACCGTAAGGCCTGATCTCCATGCGCTATGTCTCCACCCGCGGCGGCGCCGCGCCGGTCGGATTCGCCGAAACCCTGCTCGCCGGCCTCGCGCCCGACGGCGGGCTCTATATCCCCGAAACGTGGCCGAGCTTCACCCAGGAGGAGATCGCCGCCTTCGCAGGCAAGCCGTACGCCGAAGTCGCCGCCGAGGTGCTGGCCCGCTTCGCCGGGAACGACATCCCGCGCCCGGTGATCGACCGGTTGGCCCGCGAGGCCTACGCCACCTTCGCCCATCCGGCGGTCACGCCCATGGTCCAGCTCGATTCGGGGCTGTGGCTGCTGGAGCTGTTCCATGGCCCGACCCTGGCGTTCAAGGACGTGGCCATGCAGCTGCTGGCACGGCTGTACGACCATGTGCTGGAGAGCCGCGGCCGCACCCTGACCATCGTTTGCGCCACCTCCGGCGACACCGGCGGAGCGGCGGTGGAAGCCTTCCGCGGCGCCGCCCACGCCCGGATCGTGGTGCTGTTCCCCGAGGGCCGCATCTCCGAGGTGCAGCGCCGGTTCATGACCACCACGGGCGAGGCCAATGTCGCCTGCGCCGCCGTCGAGGGCGCCTTCGACGACTGCCAGGCCATCGTGAAGGGGCTGTTCGCCGACCAGGGCTTCCGCGAGGCGGTGGACCTCTCCGGCGTCAACTCGATCAACTGGGCCCGCGTGGTGGCCCAGGCCGTCTATTACTTCACCGCCGCCGTCGCGCTCGGCGCCCCGGCCCGGAAGACCGGCTTCTGCGTGCCGACCGGCAACTTCGGCGACGCCTTCGCGGGTTACGTGGCCATGAAGATGGGCCTGCCGATCGAGCGCATGGTGGTGGCCACCAACTCGAACGACATCGTCGCTCGCGCCTTCTCCACCGGCCGCTACGCCCGTGGCGAGGTCGTGGCGACCCAGAGCCCGGCGATGGACATCCAGATCGCCTCCAACTTCGAGCGCCTCTACTTCGAAGCCGTGGGCCGCGACGCCGCCGAGACCGCCCGCGCGTTCGAGACCTTCGCCCGCACCGGCGCCATCGACCTGCCGAGCCAGGCCTTCGCCCAGTTCGGCGGGCTGTTCCGCGGCGAGGCGGTGGACGAGGCCGAGACCGCCCGGACCATCCGCACCACGCTGGAGGAGACCGGCGAGGTGATCGACCCCCACACCGCCGTGGGCGTGGCCGCCGCCAAGCGCGTCGAGCGTGGCTCCGCCCCACTGGTGGTGCTCTCGACCGCCCACCCGGCCAAGTTCCCCGAAGCGGTGGAGGCCGCCACCGGCCGCGAGCCCGCCCTGCACCCCCGCGCCCGGGGCCTGTTCGACCGCGAGGAGAAGATCGACCGCCTGCCCGCCGACATCGACGCGGTGAAGGCCTACGTGCGCGCGTTCGTGAGCCGGTGATTCCGCTTGGAGGCTCGATGACCGCACGCCTGCACACCCTGCCGAACGGCGTCCGCGTGATCTGCGACCCCATGCCGGGGCTGCAGAGCGCGGCCCTGTCGGTGGTGGTCCACGGCGGAGCGCGCTGGGAGCCGGAGGCGCGCAACGGCTGGTCGCATCTGCTCGAGCACATGGTGTTCAAGGGTGCGGGCGCGCGCTCCGCCCGCGAGATCGTCGAGGCGGTCGAGGCCCAAGGCGGCCACATCAACGCGGCCACCGGCTACGAGCGGACCAGTTTCCAGGTGCGATGCCTGGCCGACGGCCTGGGCCTGGGCCTGGAGGTCTGCGCCGACCTGATCCGCCGGCCGACGCTCGACGCCGAGGACCTGCGCCGGGAGATCGCCGTGGTCGGCCAGGAGATCGCCGAGGCCGCCGACACGCCCGACGACCGGGTGTTCGACCTGGCGCAGTCGGCCGCCTTCGCCGGCCAGGCGCTGGGCCGGCCGATCCTGGGCCTGCCCGAGACCCTGGCGCCCGCGACGCCCGAGGCGCTGCGGGCCTTCCACGCCGGCCTTTACGCCGCCGACCACATCGTGATCAGCGCCGCGGGCGCGGTGGACGAGGATGCGCTGCTCAGCCTCGCCGAGCGCACGTTCGGCGACGCCCGCCCGCCCAAAGCGCCCCTCGCAGCGCCAGCGCCCGCCGTCTTCGAAGGCGGGGACGCGGTCGAGGCCCGGCGGCTGGAGCAGGCGCACCTGGTGATGCTGATGCCTGGCGTCAGCGTGCTCGATCCCGGCTATTTCGCCTTCCGCCTGTTCGCCGAGATCCTGGGCGGGGGCATGTCCTCGCGCCTGTTCCAGGAGCTGCGCGAGGCGCGCGGGCTTGTCTATGCGGTGGACGCCTACGCCGAGACCTACGAGGACGCGGGCGTGCTGGGGGTCTACGCGGGCTGCACGGTCGAGGACGCGCCCGAAGCCGCTCGGCTGATCGGCGAGGAGACCCGCAAGCTGGCGGAGCGCGTCGAGCCGCAGGAACTCGCCCGCGCCAAGGCCCAGATGAAGGCGCAGCTATTCATGGGACGCGAAGCCCCGCTCGCCCGGGCGGAGCAGGCCGCAGGCCAGGTGATCCTGTTCGGCCGCCCGCTCGATCCGCTGGCGCTGGCGGAGGCCATCGACGCCGTGACCCCCGCCGAACTGGCCGTCATCGGCCGCACGGTCGCGAGCTCCGGCCGCGCCACGGTCGCGACATTGGGCCCCAAGCGTGCGAGCGCGGCGGTGAAGGCGTTCCATGCGGGGTTGAGGGGCTGAGCGCTCCCCCCCTATGCTCCGCCCATGGCCAGTCCGCTCGAACTGCTCCGAAGCATCGGCGACCAGATCCTGAAGGCGTCGCCCCAGGCCAAGGCCCTGGGATTCGAGCTGGTCGCCGTCGATCCCGCCGAGGCGACGCTGAAGGTCCCCTATCGCGAGGCGCTGGTCGGCGATCCCGACACCAGGGTGATCGCCGGCGGGGTGGTGACCACCCTCCTCGACCACACCTGCGGCCAGTCGGTGTGGGCGGCGCTGGAGACCTACGCCCCCATCGCCACCCTGGACCTGCGGATCGACTACATGCGCGCGGCCGAGCCGGGGCTGGACATCTTCGCCCACGCACACTGCTACCGCCTGACCCGCACCGTCGCCTTCGTCCGCGCCCAGGCCTACGACCGCGACCGCAACGATCCGATCGCCACGGCCCAGTCCGCCTTCGTGCTGGAGAACCGCCCCCGCAACGCGGAGGCCAAGGCATGAGCGCCGACAGCGAAAGCCTGCGCGCGGTGCTGGCCCGCATCCCCTACGCCCGTTTCCTGGGCGTCGAGGCCGAGCTGCACGGCGACGAGATGACCGCCATCCTGCCCTATTCCGAGCACCTGATCGGCAACCCGACCTTGCCTGCACTGCACGGGGGCGTGATCGGCGCCTTCATGGAGATGACGGCCATCGCCCAGCTCTCCATCGCGCACGAACGCGCCCGCCAGCCGCGTCCGATCGACATCACCGTCCAGTACCTGCGCGCCGGCAAGCCGATCGCCACCTACGCCCGGGCCCAGCTCAAGCGCGTCGGCTCGCGCATCGCCAACGTCTATGTCGAGGCCTGGCAGGAGGCCCGCGCCGCCCCCATCGCCTCGCTGCACGGGCATTTCCTGGTGGCGGAGAAGGAAAGCGTTGACTGAAGCCGGGACAAGGGCCGTTGACCCCCCTCCCCTGCCCGCTATACGCCCCGTCCATGTTCGAAGGTCTCAGTTCCCTCGCCCGCGACGCCAAGGCCTGGCCGTTCGAGCAGGCTCGCGCCTTGCTCGACCGCGTCCTGCGCCTGCGCCTGGATTCCGACGCCGAGCGCAACCTCGCCGCCAGCCTGATCCAGAAGGGCGAAGCCCATGTGGCGGTGGAGCGGTTCCCGGTCCTGAAGGACCGCTCGGTGCTGTTCGAGACCGGCTACGGCCCCTCCGGCCTGCCGCACATCGGCACCTTCGGCGAGGTGGCGCGGACCACCATGGTGCGCACCGCCTTCCGCGCGCTCACCGACGACGCGATCCCGACCCGGCTGATCTCGTTCTCCGACGACATGGACGGCATGCGCAAGGTGCCGGACAACGTGCCCAACCGCGAGATGCTGGCGGAGGACCTGGGCAAGCCCCTCACCTCCGTGCGCGACCCCTTCGGCGAGCACCAGAGCTTCGGCCACCACAACAACGCCCGCCTGCGCGCCTTCCTCGACAGCTTCGGCTTCGAATACGAGTTCAAGAGCTCGACCGAGGTCTACCGTTCGGGCGAGTTCGACGACGCGCTGCTGCGCATCCTGGCCGCCTACGAGAAGGTCATGGCGGTGATGCTGCCGACCCTGGGCGACGAGCGGCGCGAGACCTACAGCCCGTTCCTGCCGGTGTCGCCGCGCTCCGGCAAGGTGCTGCTGGCCAAGGTCGTGGAGACCCGGCCCGAAAAGGGGACCATCGTCTACGTCGAGGAGGACGGCAGCCTGGAGGAGGTCCCCGTCACCGGCGGCGCCTGCAAGCTGCAGTGGAAGCCGGACATGGGCATGCGCTGGGCCGCGCTCGGCGTCGACTTCGAGATGTACGGCAAGGACCACCTGCCGTCGGCCAAGCTCTACGACGCCATCTGCCGGATCGCCGGCGGGACGCCGCCGCAGCAGTTCATGTTCGAGCTGTTCCTCGACGAGGCGGGGCAGAAGATCTCCAAGTCCAAGGGCAATGGCCTCGCCCTGGAGGAGTGGCTGCGCTACGGCGCGCCGGAGAGCGTGGCCTACTACATGTTCCAGTCGCCCCGCTCGGCGAAGAAGCTGTCCTTCGACGTGATCCCGAAGGCGACGGACGAGTACCTGCAGCAGCTCGACACCTATAACCGCGATCTGGCGAACGGGCCGAAGCTCGACAATCCGGTGTGGCACGTCCACGCCGGGCGCCCGCCCGAACGCGGCAGCCCGGTCAGCTTTTCGCTGCTGTTGAACCTGGTGTCGGCGGCCAACGCCCACGACAAGGCGATCCTGTGGGGCTTCCTGGAGCGCTACCTGCCGGGCGCGACGCCCGCGAGCGAACCGCTGCTCGACCGGCTGGCCGACTTCGCCATCAACTACTACGAGGACTTCGTCCGCCCCTCGAAGAAGTTCCGCGCCCCCGACGAGCGCGAGCGCGCGGCCATGACCGACCTCGCCGCCCGGCTGAAGGCGCTGGGCGCCACCACCGACGCGGAGGCGATCCAGAACGAGGTCTACGCCGCGGGCAAGGAAGCCGGCTTCGAGCCCCTGCGCGCCTGGTTCGGCGCCCTCTACGAAGTCTTGCTGGGCCAGCCCCAAGGCCCCCGCTTCGGCTCCTTCGCCGCCGTGTTCGGCCTCGACCGCACCGTGGCCCTCATCGAGCGAGCGCTGGCGGGGGAGGATTTGGCGGGGGGATAAGGATCAGTTCTCTCCACCTTCACCCGCCTTCGGCGGATCGTCCTTCCAGCATTTGTCCAAGGATTCGAATGAGTTCTGGACGAAACGCGCCAGCGGAAGCTGAAGGTCTTCCAAACCATTCGTGGGAACGTAGTCGCTGTAACTGACTTCCCCGACATTGCCGGCCATCCGGACCGTTAAGTTGTGTCCCGGCGATCCACAGAGTCCTCGCGAAACTCGCCCATGCTCCGGATGGGAGATGATGAAAATGCACCGCAGCCGCTGGGCTCACGACGCCAAAAGAAATCGCCAGTGCGGCCGCGCCCCCGGCGCACACGCCACCTAGCCCCCCTCTACTGCTCATCGGAAAATCTTCAGCCTCCCCATTCCGTCCACGATGTCCTTGGAGGATTGAACCTCCGATCCCATTAGGGCCAGGGCTTCAGGTCGCTGGGATCATAGTCGGGAGGATCGCCCGGCTTCAGGCAGGGCTTCAGCGCCTCGAAAGCGGGCCAGACGATCCGACTGACCGGCGTGTCGTCTCCCCGGGTCTCAACGCTGAGGACGCCGTTGTCATAACCGCCGTAGCTGGTGACGACTGCGATCCCGGTCGGCAGTGCCCAGATCGGCGGCGCTCGCGGCTTGGGGTCTGCGCCCGGCCGGGGAGCCTTCAGTTTTTCGATCTGACGGACGACCTTGGAAAGGGCGGGGCATTGACGGCTGTCCGCCCATTGGGGCTCGACCGCGAACACCTCCGGGAGCGACGTCTCTCGGACATAGCGCGCGATCCAGTAAGGCTCCCTTGCCCCGTCCCAATTCCAATCGATGTAGATGATATCCGTACCTGGAACCAGCTCATGAGGGACGTTCCACATCTTCGCCCAATGGACCTGCGCATTGGAGATTGGCGGAGAAATCAGGACCAAGGCGGACGCCAGTGTCAACGTCGCCACAACTCCGCAGAAGCCCTTCATCGATATATCCCCAGACGCCCCGCCGGACTGACAATGTAATTGGTACGTTTCTTCGCGCGGCGAGGATCACCTTTAACAATCTGAACTGCTTTTTCGTCAAGGTCGCCCGGCGCGGCCAATATCTGCTCTATATAATATCGGACGGCCGCCGGATTTTCCGGGTACTTGTCGGTCTGCATGGCTTTCCGCAGCCCCTCCACGAACGGATGATTGTGGACGATCCCGATCTCTTCGACAGCATCGGCGGGGAGGTCCGGCGGGCTCCAGTTTTCAGCCTGACCGGGGGGCTGCCGCGTCAGCGGCGTCGAACGGATGACGCCGTTTCGGTCGCGGTAGATTTGGGAAGCGTATTCTTGGCTCAGGCTGTCGGGGATGGCGTTGATCTGGTCCGCCAAGCTGCGGGCGATGGTGTCCTCGACCCAGGTCCGCGAAGCAGCCGGCGCGGCGGCCAACGGTCCCTTCGGCGTCACGGCGCGTGACGGAGACGGCAGGCCCACGGCGGGCGCTGGGCGCCTGTGGACGGCCGAAGGCGGCAGTTGCGCGATGATCCGCGCGAGGCGGAGGCGGCGCCGCGCCAACTCCGCCTCAAGCGCCTGCATGGCCTGTCTGTTCAAGGTGCGAGCCAACGGGAACCCCTCTCGTTTGTTCTATTTATGTTCCGGTGGCTCGGCAAGTCCGTCAATCTGCAGCCCTTGCCCCGGCGGCCCTTCGTTGCAATCTGGAGGGCATGAACGCGCTTTCCCCCGCCCCCTCGATCCTCGAGTCCTCCGGCGTCGCCACCGAGCAGGCGCTGCGGCATCTGCAGACCGCGCTCGCGGGCGCCGACGACGGGGAGCTGTTCCTCGAACGGTCGGAGTCCGAGGCGCTGATGTTCGACGACGGGCGGCTGAAGCACGCCTCGTACGACTCCACCGAGGGCTTCGGCCTGCGGGTCGTGGCGGGCGAGACCGCCGGCTACGGCCATTCCAGCGAGATTTCCGACGCGGCCATCGCCCGCGCGGCCGAGGCCGCGGCGCTCGCCAAGCGCGGCTATTCGGGCGCGGCGGCCGAGGGCCCGCGCCAGACCAACGCCAAGCTCTACGGCGAGGACGATCCGCTGGCCTCGCCGGTCTTCGGCGACAAGGTGGCCTTGCTGCAGGAGATCGACGCCTTCGCCCGCGCCCGCGACCCGCGGGTGGTGCAGGTGACCGCCTCCATCGCCGGCGAGCGCCGCCAGATCGAGATCCTGCGCGCCGACGGGCGGCTGCTGCGCGACGTGCGCCCGCTGGTGCGGGTCAACGTGTCGGTCACGGTCGAGCGCGACGGCCGCCGCGAGACCGGCTCGTCCGGCGCCGGCGGGCGGACCAGCTTCCACGCCTGGGTCTCGCCCGAGCACTGGCAGGGCCAGGTGGACGAGGCGCTGCGCATGGCCCTGGTCAACCTCGACGCCGTCCCCTGCCCCGCTGGCGAGATGGACGTGGTGCTGGGCCCCGGCTGGAACGGCGTCTTGCTGCACGAGGCGGTCGGCCACGGGCTGGAGGGCGACTTCAACCGCAAGGGCATCTCGGCCTTCTCCGGCCGCATCGGCGAGCGGGTGGCCGCGCCGGGCGTGACCGTGTTCGACGACGGCTCCATCCCCGACCGCCGGGGCTCGCTGACCATCGACGACGAAGGCACGCCCACCTCGCGCACCATCCTGATCGAGGACGGCATCCTGCGCGGCTACATGCACGACCGGCTTTCGGCGCGGATGATGGGCGTGGCGCCCACCGGCAACGCCCGGCGCCAGTCCTACGCCCACCCGCCGATGCCGCGGATGACCAACACCGGCATGCTGGGCGGCGACACGCCCAAGGAAGAGATGATCCGCTCGATGAAGCGCGGCCTCTACTGCGCCAACTTCGGCGGCGGCCAGGTGGACATCACCAACGGCAAGTTCGTCTTCCAGTGCACCGAGGCCTACCTGGTCGAGGACGGCGAGATCACCGTGCCGGTCAAGGGCGCGACCCTGATCGGCGACGGGCCCTCGGCGCTGACCCGCGTGCAGATGGTCGGCGACGACTTCTGCTTCGATCCCGGCATCGGCGTCTGCGGCAAGGCCGGCCAAGGCGTGCCGGTGGGCGTGGGCCAGCCGTCGATGAAGATCGGCGGGCTGACCGTCGGCGGGACGAGCCTCTGAAGATACTCCCGCTCCGGGGGAGGATCTTGGCGAGCGTCACTTCACCCCATGGGCCAACTTCTTCAGCCACGGGCTGGCGGCCAGCAGCAGCACGCCGCAGCCGATGCCCAGCCAGCCGATGGACTGGAACACCTGGACGTAGGTGGCGAGCGCCCGCGCCGGGTCGACCACCTGGCCGGCCACGGTCTCGGAGGCGGTGAAGCGGGCGACGATGCCGGCGAGGTACTGGGCGGCGGAGGAGGCGAGGAACCAGGTCGCCATCACCGTCGAGATCAGCGCCGCGGGCGCCAGCTTGGTCATCTCGGACAAGCCCACCGGCGACAGGCAAAGCTCGCCCGTCGTGTGCAGCAGGTAGGCGAGCCCCAGGAAGATCATCGGCGTGCGATAGGTCGCGTCGGCGAAGCTCGCCCCCCAGACCAGCACCAGGAATCCCAGCCCTGCCTGCACGAGGCCCAGCCCGAACTTCACCGCCGGGTCGGGGTCGGCGTTCTTCTTGCCCAGGGTCTGCCACAGCCAGGCGAACACCGGCGCGAAAATCAGGATGAAGCCGGCGTTGAACGACTGGGTCTGGGCCGGCGTGACCGTCAGGAAGCCGGAATTGGGCAGGGCCGTGTTGCGCTCGGCGAACTGGTTGAGCGACGAACCCGCCTGCTCGAACAAGGTGAAGAACACGATCGAGGCGAAGATCAGCACGAGCGCCAGGATCAGACGGTCCCGATCGATTCCGTTGCACTTGGCGACCATGAACCAGCCCAGGTAGCTGAGGACCAGGCCCCAGCCGAGCAGCTGCATCACGCCCATGGCCTCGTAGTTGCGCACCAGCACCCACACCAGCGCGATGCCCGGGACCGCCGCCAGATAGAGCACGCTCTCCAGGGTGACCGGCCCGAACAGCGGCCGGCGCAGGCGCTCGGGGTCAGGGGGCTCGCCATGGCCTTCCAGCCAGGCCTTGCCGCGCATGAAGACCACGAAACCGGCCAGCATGCCGATCCCGGCGAGGCCGAAGCCCGCCCACCAGCCGACCGTTTGCCCCAGTAGGCCGCACAGCACCGAGGCCCAGAACGCCCCCAGGTTGATGCCATAGTAGTAGAGGGTGAAGCCCGGGTCCCGCCGCACGTCGCCGGGCGGATAGAGCTGGCCCACGATCGAGGAGATGTTGGCCTTCAGGTAGCCCACCCCCATCACGATCAGCGACAGGGCCAGGTAGAAGATGTTGACGAACACTGGGCTGCGGTTCTGGACCTCGATCGAATAGCTGCCCTTGGGCAGGACCTTGGGCAGGGAGGCGCCGGCCGGAAGGTCGGGGATCGCGAGCCCGCCGTCGGGCGCGGCCGTCACCGGATAGCACCCGCGGTCCACGGTCAGGCAGACGGTGCGCGCGCCCTGCCGGCCTTCCGCCTCGAAGGTGAAGGTCTGGCCGCCGTAAGTCAGGGTCTGGGTCGCCGGCGCGCCCTCCACCGCCATCATCAGGTGGCCCGCCACCAGCAGCAGCGCCCCGAAGGCGATGGCCTTGCGCGTGCCCAGCCATCGGTCGGCGATCACCCCGCCCACCAGCGGCAAGAGGTAGACCAGGGTGGTGTAGGCCGCGTACTGGCCCTGGGCGAAGCTGTCGTCGAACAGGAAGTGCTGCGTCAGGTAGAAGATCAGAAGGCCGCGCATGCCGTAGTAGGAGAAGCGCTCCCACATCTCGGCGAAGAACAGGACGAACAGGCCGCGCGGGTGTCTCCTCATCTGCAGCAGCACGGGGATCGCGGTGATCACCGTGATGACCACGCCCACCAGGACGACGATGTTCATGAACCCCTCTCGGCCGGCCGAACGGCGATAGGATCATGCGCCGAAGGGGGCGACAAGCGAGGCGCTCGGAACCGCGCCGTCCCGCGAGCGCTTCCCTGCTTTCGAGATAGAAGCGGAGAGACCGTCATGGCGCCGCCCCGCACCGACCATCGGATCACCATCCAGAAGAACCCGCGCCGCGTGCGCGCCTTCGTCGCCGGCCACGTGATCGCCGACACCGCCGACGCGCTGACCTTGAGCGAAGAGGGCCACGAGCCGGTCCAGTATTTCCCGCGCAAGGACGTGGAGACCGGCTTCATGTCGCAGACGTCGAAGGTGACCGAGTGTCCCTACAAGGGTCTGGCCACCCACTACAGCATGATGATCGACGGCGAGCTGCTCGAGAACGCGGTCTGGAGCTACGAGAACCCCAAACCGGGCATGGAGCAGATTGCCGGCCGAATGGCCTTCTATCCGGACAAGGTCGAGGTCTACGAACCGGAAACCGAACGCCCGCACAACGCCCACCTGCACCCGTAGGGCTCAGTTCACCGTCTTGCGGACGCGCAGGAACAGATAGGGCCGCACGCCGAGACGGCGCTCGTCGACGTAGTCCAGCGGCGAGACGTGGCGGAATCCGGTGTAGGCCTCCACGAACTGCGTGGGCCGGCTGCTGGTGACGTTCCAGACTTCGGCGCGCAGGCTCAGGTCCGGCCGCGGCCGGTACTCGACGGTCAGGTTCAGGCGGGTGAAGCCGCTCGAGCCCTCTCTCCCCGCCGGCCGGTAGAGCGTGAAGCGGCCGATGTAGAAGCCGTCGGCCCCGAAAGTCAGTTTCAGGCGCGGCAGGTCGTAGGTGAGGTGCAGTTCGCCAATCGTGCGCGACACGCCGGAGATGTCCCGGCGCTCGCCGGTGGTGGGGTCGGTCACCCGGGACCAGGTCCGCGTCAGCGCGCCCTTGGCCATGGCGCCGTTCAGGCCAACGGCCTTCAAGGGCAGGGTCACGGTCACGATCGCATCCGTCGCATCGGCGTCGCCGATGTTGCCGATCCCGACGGCGCCCGAATCCCCGATCGCGCGCACGTCCACGACGCCCGAGATCGCGCGCCGGCGCAGGGTCGCGACCGCGCTGGCGCCGGTCCAGAACTGCCGCTCCAGAACGGCCTCGGCGATCCAGGTCCGTTGCGGCCGAAGGTTCGGATTGCCCGCCCTGATCGTGCCGCTGTTGAATTCCGAACCGGCGACGAAATTGAAGAAGTTGATCTGGCCGACCTCGCGCTCCGCCCGCAGGCGAAGCTGGGTGGACTTGTCGGCGGTCCAGGAGAAGACCGCCCGCGGCTTCCAGTAGGTGAGCGTGCGCGTCAGGTCGACGTCGCCGGTCGAGGTCAGGGTCGAGGTCTCGACCTTCATCTGGGCGGTCAGGCCCACCGTCTTGGACACCTTCCAGCTCGCCAACAGGCCGAACTCGCCGCGGTCCTCCTCGATCCTCACATTGGCGGCCGGGATAGGCGTGGGACGGCCTGCGGAGATCAGGCGGGCGTTGGTGTCCATCGTATTGATAGCGCCTTCCCCCGACGCTTCGACGGTGAGCGCCTCGTCCCGCTTGAAGCGCAGGGTCGCGCGGGCCACGGTCTCGGACCCGTCGTCATGCTCCCGGAAATCGGTGTCGATAGGCGGCCGATAGGTGACGAAACCGTTGTCGTGATTGGCCATTCGCCGCAGCGCCTGGGCTTCCAGCGTGGTCCGGCCGAAGGCGCGCTCGTAGCGCAGGCCGAGCTCCCCCTGGCGATAGATATCCTCGCCCTTGAGCGTGTAGCGCTCGCCCGTCCGCTCCAGCACCGCAAAGTCCCCGAGCACCGGATGCTGGTAGCGCCCCAGGGCGTTCAGCTTCAGCTTGCCGCCGGCCAGCGGGAACTCGTAGGCGCCGGTGGCGATCACCAGCGGCATGCTGGAGCGGTTCTGTTCCTGGGCTCGGAACACCAGGTTCCCGTCTCCGTCCCTGCGCTCCCACGGCCCGTCGCCGAAGGCGGGCCCCGCGATCAGCCGGTCCGCCGCCGTGAGCGAGACGTCCCAATTGCGGCCGCCCGAATTCCGCGCCGCAGTGAACAGGATCTCGGGCAACACGCGTCCGTCCTGCAGCGCCGCGACCGACGGATTGACCACCAACTTGGTCTTCTCGGTCTTCTTCAGCACGACGTTGGCGATCACCTCGCGCCCGCGCATGTCGATGCCCGGGGCGCCGCCGACGATGATGTCCACCCGCTCGACCTGGTTGGACGGGATACGCGAGAGCACGGTGGAGAGGGTGTCGGTCTTGGAAGTCGGCGGCTTGCCGTCGATCAGCACGTTGCCGATGGCCCCGCCCAGGCCGCGCAGGTCGCGCACGTCCTCGAAGGTGAAGCCCGGCAGCCACTTGATCATGTCCATGGCGGTGGACGGCCTGGCGGGGGTGAAGAACTCCGGCTGATAGGCCTGGGTTCCCTGCAGCAGCGTCCCGGTCACCGGCCGACGCGCGGTGATCTCCACGGTCTGCACCGCCTGGGGATCGGCCGGCGGGGCGGGAGTCGCGACAGGAGCGGCGGAAACGGCGGCCGCGGCCAGGAGAGGCAGCATCAGAGGGTCCGGTCAGGTCATGGGCAACGCCCTGACTACAGATGTAAACCAATTGAGTTACATCTGTAAACCTGCGCGTCCTTCTCCCGTCGTCGCCCGGCTGGGTCAGGCGAGCATGCCCCTCAGTTCACCGTCTTCCGCACGCGCAGGAACAGGTACGGGCCGTCGCCCAATCGGCGGATCTCCACGTAGCGCAGTGGCGCCTGGCTCCGCGGGCCGCCGAACGTCTCCACCACCCAGGGCGTGCGCTCGTCGTTCAGGTTGAACACCTCGGCCCGCAGGTTCAGGTCGCCACGCAGCCGGTACTCGGCGAAGGCGCTCACCCGCAGATTGGCGCCGACCCGCTGGATCGAGGTGGGGCGGAATTCCGAGCCGGCGCCGAAGTAAGTCGCGTCCAAGCCCCAGGTCAGCTTCCATCGTGGGATGTCGTGGCTGAAGTGGACGTCGGCGTTCATCGCCCCCGTGCCGCTGAGCCGCCGCTTCTGGCCGGTCGTGGGGTCGGTCACCTCGGACTCGCGCAGGGTGACCGCGCCCTTCAGGTTCACCCCGTCGAGCCCCAGGCGCTTCAGGGGCAGGGTCACGGTCGCGACCGCTTCGGTGGAATGGCCGTCGCCGATGTTGCCCACGGCGATGGCGTTGCCGAAGTCCGGCAGCGCCCGCCAGTCCACGACATCGCGCAGGGCCGAGCGGCGCAGGGTCAGGACGACGCTCGCGCCGGTCCAGAACTGCCGCTCCAGCGTCGCCTCGGCCACCCAGGCGCGCCGCGGCTTCAGGTCGGGGTTGCCGGCCCGCACGATGCCCGTGCCGGCGTCGAAGGCGGCGGCGAAATCCTGGAAGCGGATCTGGCTGACCTCGTGCTCGCCCCGAAGGCGGATCTGCGTCCGGTCGTCCGGCGACCAGGCGAGCAGCAGGCGGGGCTTCAGGTAGGTCAGGTCGCGCTGCAGGCTAAGGTCGCCCGCCGCCTCCAGGTGCGAGGTCTCCAGCTTCAGCGCGGCGGTCGCGTTGAACGTCTTGCCGGGCTTCCAGGTGGCCAGCAGGCCGAGCTCGCCGCGCCGCTCGCTGACCAGCACGTCCTCGGCAGGCAGCGGGGTCAGGACGCCGCCGTTGAAGAAGGTGCTTTCCGTGTCGAGCCGATTGTAGGCGCCCTCGGCCGAGGCCTCGAACAGCCAGCGGTCGTCGCGCCTGAAGCGCAGGGTGCTGCGCAGCACGCTCTCGCTCAGAGCGTCGGACTCCTCCAGCCGGGTCTGCACCGGCGGACGCAGGGTGTCGCCCTCCTGGCGATGGCCGTTGAGCCGCTGCAGCGCCTGGGTTTCCAGGCTGGTGCGGCCGAAGTCGCGCTGGTAGCGCAGGCCGAGTTCGCCTTGCCTGAAGCGGTCGCCCACGACGATGGAATAGAGGGCCGGGGCGCCGCGGTCCTGGGCCCGCTCGTCGGCGTCGACGTCCTGGTAGATGGCGGAGGCGTTGATCCGCAGCTTGCCGCCCGCCCAGGGGAATTCGTAGGCGCCCGAGCCGGAGCCGAACAGGGCGACGCCCGCGATGCGCGAATCCGCCTCGAACAGGATCGCGCCGGACGGGTCGCGGCGCACCAGCGTCCCAGTGCCTGGGCCCGTACCCTGGAGCCGTCGCCGGGCCAGGGTCGCGGAGGCTTCGAAGGAGCGGTCGCCCGACTTGCGGCTGGTCGTCGCCTGGATCTCGGGGGCCAGGCGGCCGTCCTTGTAGATCTGGGTGGAGGCGGTGATCGAACCGTGCGGCGCCCCGGTCTTCTTCAGGACCACATTGGCGATCACCGAGCGGCCGCGCATGTCGATCCCGGGCGCGCCGCCCACGATCACGTCGACCCGCTCCACCTGGGCCGCGGGAATGCGCCTCAGCACCGTGGCCAGGGTGTCGTTCTTGGAAGTCGGCGGCTGGCCGTCGATCAGCACGTTGCCGGCCGCACCAGCCAATCCTCGCAGGTCGCGCACGTCCTCGAAGGTGAAGCCGGGGAGCCATTGGATCATGTCGAAGGCTGTGCCGGGCCGCACCTCGGTGAAGAACTCCGAGCGATAGGCCTGGACGCCCTGTTGCAGGTCGCCCACCACCGGCCGGCGGGCGACGACCTCGACGCCGGCCGCGGTGGGGGGCTGCGGAGGCTCGGCCGAGGGCGGGGCGGCGGCCGCAGCGGCGGCGGCGAGGATGACGAGCATTGGCGGAGTCCATGGGTCGGGCTCCGGGCGTGCGGACGCGGACGCTCCCTGCCGCGGGGCGAGCCCGAGGCGCGAAGCGGCGTCGCACGATCCGGACGGATCAGGCGGGAAGCGGAATGACCAGGACAGGCGCGCCTACTGCCCGGCGCGGACGGCGCCGGGACGCAACGCCGATCGACTCCTCCGGACGAAGCGGATCGACGTTACAAGGTACCTTGTATCGCACACTAGCGTGTTACGCAAGGTAGTGTTTGCCGCCCGTCATCCTCGGGCTTGTCCCGAGGGCCCCCGTCCACCCATGTTTCGAGTCGAGATCGGCCGCGTGATCGCCGCGGAACCATGGACCCTCGGCACAACGCCGAGGGTGACGGGAAAGAGGCGGTCCTCCAGCGGCCCGGCTATGGGCTCGGACGCCCCTACGCGCCCTTGCGCCGGCTAGCGTCCATCGCTCCCGGCCTGGGCGACGGGCCGGCCGGCGGCCTTGGCCTCGTCCTGGCGGGCGCCGGCCAGGATGCCCTCCATGGCGTAGTTGCCTTCGTGGCAGGCGTACTCGTACTGCGGCCCCTTGGACGTGTGCAACTCGTATTCGCCTTCCCACGGCTGGGTATAGGCGCCCGGGTCCTCGACCCTGAACTGGTAGAGGATGCGGTCGGGCGCCACCCGGGTGAAGCGTTCGACCAGGTGCAGCTTGTCCGAATTGGCGACCAGCTGGTGCGGGTGGAAGTTGATGGTGTCCACCACCAGCGTGTCGCCCTCCCAACGGCCGACGGAATCGCCGAACCAGCGCGGGACGTCGCCGTGCTGGGCGTTGAGCCGGACGATGCGCGCGTCGTGGCTCATCTCGGCCACGAACGCCACCGTATCGGCGCTCTGCTGGAACACGAAGGTGTTGTTGTAGATGGTGGAGGCCAGGAGGGCTCCGGTCGTGATGCTCTGCCCGACCAGGCAACGATCCGCCAGGCCGCGGCTCTCGGGGTTGTCGCGCACCCCGACCTCGCGACCGTCCCCACGGGGACGCGTATCCTTGCGCGGGATGCGCCCGTTGGCCGGGTTGGTGATGAACGAGCTGCGCGGCTGCCCGTTCACCCGCATCACCTGCGTGGCGGTGTCGAAGAAGGCCTCGTTGTAACCGCACTGTGGGCCGAAGGCTCCTGCGGCGGTCTCACAGCTCGACCGGAAGGCTTCTCCGGGTCCTTTGCCGCTCTGGTCGGTGGGCTTGCTTCCGGCCTCCACCCGGGCCGCACGCGCGCCCTCCAGCCTGGCGACCTCGTCGGGGGTCAGGGTCAGCCGGTCGCCGAACTCCTGCGGCCGCTCCATGCGGGTCAGGGTCTCGCTGCTCCAGGTCCCCGTCAGGTCGGGTTGCCCGAAGCCGTTCCTCGGCGCCTTGTAGGTGGCGGCGGCATCCGCCCCTGCAGCCGTCGCAGCCAGCAACGCGGTCGATGCGAGCACGCAAACGATCAATCCGGACGCCTGGGTCATCGCCACCTCCGCGCACCGATTGCATGGCGATACGATCGTATTGCCGATTATCCGCCGGCGATACTGGACATTAGGAGGGGAAAAGCGGCAGGCGGCGCCCTCATGATTCAAACATCTGAAGCGAGTTCGGGCGGCGAAACCGCGTACACTTCCGCCCAACCGCTCTAGACCATCCCCACCGTCTTCAGCCGCGCCCGGGGATGGATCTCGTTCTGGCTCATCACCACGGTCTGGCCGCGGAAGCGCTCGACGATCGAGCGGACGTACGGGCGGATCGCGGGGCTGGTCAGAAGCACCCCCGTCTCGCCGGCCGCCGCGGCCCGGTCGAAGGTCTCGCGGACGGCGCGGATGAACTCCTGCAGCCGCGACGGCGCCATGGCGAGCTGCTTCTCCTCGCCCGCCCCGATCAGGCTTTCGGCGAACGCCTGCTCCCAGTCCGGCGAAAGGCTGACGATGGCCAACGCCCCGTCGTCGCTGCGGTTCTGCCAGCAGAGCTGGCGCGCCAGCCGCGTGCGGACGTGCTCGACGAGGCTGGTGACGGCCGAGGTATGGGGCGCCGCCTCGCCGATCCCCTCGAGGATGGAGGGCAGGTCGCGGATCGAGACCCGCTCCTTGAGCAGCGCCTGCAGCACGCGCTGTACCGCGCCCGCGGTGACGACGTTGGGGATCAGGTCGTCGGCGAGCTTCTTCTGCTCGGGCGGCAGTTCCTTCAGCAGCTTCTGCACCTCGGCGTAGGACAACAGGTCCGCCATGTTGTCCTTCAGCACCTCGGTCAGGTGGGTGGTCAGGACGGTGGCGGGATCGACGATGGTGTAGCCGCGGAAGGTCGCCTCCTCGCGCAGCGAATCGTCGATCCAGGTAGCCGGCAGGCCGAAGGCCGGTTCGCGCACGTGCTCGCCCGGCAGCTCGACCTGGCCGCCGCGCGGGTCCATGGCCATCAGCCCGCCCACGCGCACCTCGCCCGCGCCCGCCTCCATCTCCTTGATCACCAGCCGGTAGCCCTGGCTGGGCAGGCGCATGTTGTCGAGAATCCGCACGCTGGGCATGACGAAGCCGAACTCGGCCGCCAGCGTGCGGCGCAGGGCCCGGATCTGGTCGGTGAGACGGCGGCCCTCCAGGTCGTTGATCAGCCCGAGGAGGCTGAGACCCAGTTCGATCTTCACGTCGTCGATGGCGAGCGCGGAGGAGATCGGCTCCTCCACGTCCTGGGCCGGCGGCGCCTCGGCTTCGACCGGCGCCGGTTCGGGCTTCTTGCGTCCGGTGCGCCAGGCCAGCACGCCGCAGGCGACCGCGATGGCAGCGAAGGGGGCGAGCGGCATGCCCGGCACGATGCCGATCACGCCGGCCGCGGCCGAGACCATGCCCAGGCTGACCGGATTGGTGGCGAGCTGGGTGACCAGGGCCTTGTCGGCGGAACCCTCGACCCCCGACTTCGAGACCAGGAAGCCCGCGGCGATGGAGATGATCAGGGCCGGCACCTGGCTGACCAGGCCTTCGCCGATGGTCAGGACGGTGTAGCTGGACGCCGCCTGCTGGATGCCGATCCCGTGCTGCAGCACGCCGATCAGCATGCCGCCGACGATGTTGATGCCGGTGATGATCAGGCCGGCGACGGCGTCGCCGCGCACGAACTTCGAGGCGCCGTCCATGGCCCCGAAGAAGGTGGATTCCTGCTCCAGTTCCTTGCGGCGCTTGCGGGCTTCGTCCTCGTTGATCAGGCCCGACGACAGGTCGGCGTCGATGGCCATCTGCTTGCCCGGCATGGCGTCCAGGGCGAAGCGGGCCGCGACCTCGGCGATGCGGGTCGAGCCCTTGGTGATCACCACGAAGTTCACGATCACCAGGATGATGAAGATGATCACCCCGATGACGAAGTTGCCGCCCATCATCAGGGCGCCGAAGGCCTGGATGATCATGCCGGCCGGCTCGCCGCCCTCGTGTCCGTGGCCGAGGATCAGGCGGGTGGAGGCGAGGTTGAGCCCCAGGCGGTAGAGCGTCGCCACCAGCAGCACCGTCGGAAAGGCGGTGAACTCCAGCGGCTTCTTGATCAGCAGCGCCGTCATCAGGATCAGCACCGCCGCGGTCAGCGAGATCGCCAGCAGGAGGTCGATGACCACCGCCGGGATCGGCAAGATCAGGAGCGCGATGACCAGCACCACGCCCAGCGCCAGGGCCACCTCGCCCCGCGCCACCCAGCCCCAGACTTCCCTGGGGGACGGGCGCGTCCCGCCCAGCGCCGCCGTCAGGTCAGCCATGAGGAAGCGACGCCCCCATCGTCATCCCGGACGGGCCGCGGGCGAGGGCTCGCGGCCGGGATGACGGGAAAAGCGAGCGATCAGGCCGCATAGGCCCCCGCCCCTTGCGGCGCGGGCACGGCAACTCCGGCCTCGGAATATTCCTTCAGCTTGTTGCGCAGGGTGCGGATAGAGATGCCCAGGATGTTGGCCGCGTGGGTGCGGTTGCCCAGGCAATGGCTCAGGGTGTCCAGGATGAGCTGCTGCTCGACCTCGGCCACGGTCCGTCCCACGAAGTCGCGCGTCGCCGCCTCCACCGCCATCGAGGCGGCCTGCGCCGCCCGGCTGGCGGCGACGGAGCCGGCGTCGCCGGACAGGGGCTGGCCATCGGGCAGGCGGATGGCCTGCTCCTCGATTTCGGGCCCGACCGAGAGCAGCACCGCGCGGTGCATGGCGTTCTCCAGCTCGCGCACGTTGCCCGGCCAGCGGTGGGAGACGAGCCGGCGGCGCGCCTCGGCCGACAGCGGCCGGTCGGAAAGGCCGTTGGCCGCCGCGTACTTGCGGGCGAAGAACTCGGCCAACGCCAGGATGTCGCCCGGGCGCTCGCGCAGCGGCGGCAGGCGCAGGTTCACCACGTTCAGCCGGTAGAGCAGGTCCTCGCGGAAGGTCCCTTCGCGCACGGCCTGGGCCAGGTCGCGGTTCGAGGTGGCGATCACCCTGATGTCGACCTTCACCGGCTTGGCGCCGCCGACGCGGTCGATCTCGCGTTCTTGCAGGGCGCGAAGAAGTTTGGCCTGCAATCTCGCGTCCATTTCGGAAATTTCGTCGAGCAGCAGGGTGCCGCCGTCCGCCTCCTCGAACTTGCCGATGCGGCGGGCGAGCGCGCCGGTGAAGGCGCCCTTCTCGTGCCCGAACAGCTCGGATTCCAGCAGGTTCTCGGGGATGGCGGCGCAGTTGACCGAGATGAACGGCCGGTCCGAGCGGCGCGACGCCTTGTGGACGTAGCGGGCCATCACCTCCTTGCCGACGCCGCTCTCGCCCGTGATCAGGATCGAGGCGTCCGAGGGGGCGACCTGATCGGCCAGCCGCATCACCGTCTGCATGACCGGGTCGCGGGCGACCACCGGCCGGTCATCGTCCGACACGGCGGCCAGCACGGCGGCGATCAGCTCGGCTTCGGGCGGAAGCGGGATGAATTCCTTGGCCCCGGCCCGTATGGCGGCGGCGGCCTTCTGCGGATCGGCGCCGACACCGCAGGCCACCACGGGCACCCGGATGCGTTCGGCCTCGTTGGCGGCGATCAGGGCGGCGATGTCGAGGTCGTAGTCGACCATCAGAAGGTCCGCGCCCTGGCCCGAGCGCAGGGCGTTGGTCGCCGCCGCGATGGTCTCCACGTGGGCCACCTTGGCGCCGGCCTGCATGGCCATCTTCACCGCGGATGAGATCTGGCCGTTCAGCCGGCCGACCACCAGAAGCCGCATGGGTCCTCTCCTCGCTTACCCGGCCGCCCTCAGGCGTTCGAGTCGCCGTCCTTGATGATTTCGGTCATGGTCACCCCCAGGCGCTCGTCGACGACGACGACCTCGCCCCGGGCGACCAGGCGGTTGTTGACGTAGATGTCGATGGCCTCGCCCACCCGGCGG
>Ga0164243_10002583_pt1 | contig 29775 bp, 26 predicted proteins | sample OricompcompostOP_FD_108781 | JGI IMG/M metagenome (GOLD analysis project Ga0164243, IMG submission 108781) | Organic Plus compost microbial communities from Emeryville, California, USA - Original compost - Organic plus compost (OP) | ecosystem: Engineered > Solid waste > Mixed feedstock >... | reverse complement strand
CGCGCAACGCCTGCCTTGATAGAGGCAAGCAAAAGCCCATCCTCCTGGATGCGCTGGCACTGTATGCGGGCGCTTGGAGAGATTCAGGATGAGCGGGCTATTCCCACCCTGGTACAGGCATTGCTCGACAACGATCATGCTGTTGCCTGGATTGCTGCAAAAGGTCTGGTGAATTTCGGTAAAGATGCCATCGGCCCTCTCTTGAACCTGCTAACACGGGTCGAAACCTCGCCCTGGCTGGCAGAGACGGCAGCCTATGTCTTATATGAAATCTCTATGCGATATACCAGATTGAAGCCGTATCTGGAGCCGGTTGAGCAGGCTATTCATGGAGTCGCGAGCAGGATCGCAACGCCGTATGCAGCCAGAAAGGCGCTTTCTTGTTTAATCGCGGATCATGTCATTGCGGGCTAAGCGCTGAATGGAGAGGCGAACAGGGTATGCTCACCTCTCCTGACTGCTAGCCTAGAACACCTGATGAGGCATACTGTGGGCGGATCGTACGTCCCTGTTGAAAGCGCTGTATATCAAAATGAAGCAGATCGGCGGGGAGGGTATCCCCACGAACGAGGGCGGCCATCCATTGCCCGACAATAGGAGAGAGCTTGAAACCATGCCCGCTAAAACCGGCGGCGCAATAGAGTCCCTCATAATCGGGTAGAGCGCTCAGAATCGGGTGATAGTCCGGCGTGTCATCATAGAGCCCGGCCCATCCGCCACGCATTGCCGCCCGTGCCAGTGCAGGCATAATCTCCGGGGCTTTGTGAGCAAAGAATGATATCTCTTCCCGGGTAAGCGTTTGTTGATAGTGGTCAGGGTCGCTTGGGGTATGGACGTCGCTGCAAGAACCGACCAATGTCACACCTCCCGGATCGGGTCGAAGATACAAAGAACGTGACATATCCAGGCAGACTGCATGTGCTTTATAGCGACCTCCCATATCATCGGGCTGACGGAGAGCAAGCATGGGATGTCGTGTGGCGGTAATGGGTAGTGAGATACCGATCTGATGTGCCAGGGCAACGCTCCAAACATTGGCGGCAAGAACGATAGAGGGAGCAAGGAAGCGCCCCTGTGTGGTCTCGACGCCGGTAACGCGTCCCTTCTCGATCAAAATACGTTGTACAGCAGCGCCTTCCAGAATGGTCGCGCCATAGTCGCGGGCTCTGCGAGCAAAACAGTGGGTGGTTGCCATTGGATCGGCCACTCCCGCATCTGGTTCGTAGCAAGCAAGCGAGATATCGTTTCCGCTGTATTCCGGGCACCGCGCATGGACATCGGCGGGTGTCAACACCTCAACATTGACTCCCTGGGCCTGCTGAAGCGCGACGTTAGCTTGCAGGGCCTTCTCTCCCTCCTGATCGGCGAAGATCAACACGCCGGTCTGAATGAAGCCACAATCGCCGCCAACGAGGTCGTTAAAATGCTGAAAGAGATGCAGGCTTTCTTTTGCCATGCGCACCGTGAAATCATGGGAGTAGTGCTGCCGCACAATAGCGCCTGAGTGAGCTGTGGTGCCGTTACAGATTGCGCGTCTTTCTACAAGAAGCACACGACCGCTTCCTTGCTTCGCGAGATGATAGGCAATACTGGTCCCGATGACTCCCCCGCCAATGATAATGCAGTCCGCTGTTTGCGTCATACAACTCTCCTTTCGTGCCTTGATCTATCATCGTGCTTCACTCTCAAGGTAGCAGCAAAACGAGCAAATTGCAAGCGCTGGCCTGTGGAATAATTCGGCGAAAGAAGATGTTTGAACTGATAACACCGATCTCCGAACAGGAAAAAGCCTCTCTTCCGGGACTTTGCCCGAGACTTTCCTTGACAAGAGCGACATGTGGTTGTAAGCTTTTGTTAGTATCTGAAGAAAACAAAATTGATTTACTTTGTCAACAATGAGGTGTACAACATGGGTGACGCTTCTCGCGAAATCTTGCAGCGTGCCCGGCAACATGTGCCCGAGTGGTCTCCTGCTCAGGTGCATGAGGCACTGGCACAGCGGGAGAAGGGACAGGACGATCAATCGATTGTTCTGGTAGACGTCCGGGAGAAGCATGAGTGGAACGAAGGACATATACCCGGTGCCCTCCATGTTCCCCGTGGCTTCCTGGAATTGCAGATAGAAGAAAAGGTTCCAGATAAATCGAAAACAGTCGTCCTGTATTGTGCGGGTGGTGTTCGTTCTTTGATGGCGGGCGCGACCTTACAACAAATGGGATACGAAAACGTCATTTCAATGGCGGGAGGTTTTGGACAGTGGAAAGGAAGTGGTCTGAACTACGTCCTTCCCCGCACGCTGAACGAGGAGCAGACAAAGCGCTATAGCCGTCACCTGCTGATCCCGGAGGTGGGAGAGGCAGGCCAGTTGAAGCTGCTGGACTCCAAAGTGCTGTTGATTGGCGCGGGCGGTCTTGGTTCCCCTGCTGCCTATTATCTGGCGGCGGCAGGCGTTGGCACAATCGGTATTATTGATGCCGATGTCGTCGACGAAACGAATCTCCAGCGTCAGATTTTGCATAACACAGAACGCATCGGTCAGTATAAGGCCGAGTCGGCTCAGAAGACACTCAAAGCGCTCAACCCGGATATCAATGTTGTCACCTATATTGAGCGCCTTGATGAGACGAATGTGCGGCGGCTGGTTGCCGAGTATGATGTTATTCTGGATGGGACCGACAACTTCCCCACACGTTATATGCTCAATGATGCAGCCATTATCGAGAATAAGCCAGTCGTACATGGCAGTGTCTTCCGCTTTGAGGGTCAGCTAACGGTCTTTAAGCCGCATGAGGGGCCGTGCTATCGCTGTCTCTATCCTTCTCCACCCCCACCGGAACTGGCTCCAAGCTGTGCGGAAGCTGGCGTTCTGGGCGTGCTACCCGGCACAATCGGGCTCTTACAGGCAACCGAGACGATCAAGTTATTGCTCGGCCTGGGTGAGCCGCTGGTGGGTCGTTTGATGACCTATGATGCGCTGTCTGCTGAAGTGAACGAACTGAAGCTGTATCGTGATCCTCAGTGCCCGGCATGTGGAGAGAATGCACACCCCGAAGATCTGCCCACCTATGCAGATGTGTGTGCTTTGACCGGCTAAAAAATAGAGAAGAAATGCTATAAGGAGTAAATGAAGGATGGCAAACGTACGCTTTGCACCGATTTTGCGCGCCTCAGTTGGCGGATCAAAGCAGGTTGCTGCACAGGGAAATACGCTCGGGGAAGTGCTGGCGGATCTTTTCGAGCGCTACCCGACGTTAAAGCAACAGATTCAGCCGGATAACGAGCTGAGCCGCTTTATCAACATCTATGTGAATGATCAGGATGTGCGTTATCTTCAGGGACTGGAGACAGTGGTTGGTGCCAATGATACCGTGATTCTCTTGCCCGCGATGGCCGGGGGACGGTAATTCATCACGTGGCTGACTGAAGCGGAGAAGCTGATGCGCTATACGAGCATACTGGAAACCATTGGAAATACTCCTCTGGTTGAGTTACAGAGCTTTAGCCCGCGTCCTGGTGTCGAGATTTATGCGAAGCTGGAGGGGTTCAACCCCTCTGGCAGCGTAAAAGATCGTGTCGCCAAAAGGATGATCGAAGAAGCGGAGGAGCAGGGCAAATTGACTCCCGGCTCTATTTTATTGGAGCCTACCAGCGGCAATACCGGCATTTCGCTGGCAATGATCGCCCGCGTCAAGGGCTATCAGTTTGTCGCAGTGATGCCGGATAACGTCACGCGGGAGCGGCGTCAGTTGCTTGAGCTCTACGGGGCGAAGATAATCTTCTCAGATGGAAAACTGGGAAGCAATGGCGCGGTCCGACTGGCGTGCGAACTGGCAGCGCAGGATGATCGTTATGTGATGCTCTATCAGTATGGGAATGAAGCGAATCCCCGGGCCCACTATTATGGGACAGCAGTTGAGATTATTCACGATCTACCGGATATTGATGTGTTCGTTGCAGGCCTGGGAACAGGTGGCACGCTTACTGGAAACGCCCGTCGGCTCAAGGAGCATAACCCTGCTATTCGTGTGATCGCTGCTGAACCGATGCAGGGCGAGGGGGTGCAGGGGTTGCGTAGTCTGGCTGATGGCTTTGTCCCGCCGGTACTTGATCAATCGGTGCTGGATGGAAAGATACTGGTCTCTTCGATTGATGCCATACGTCGGACACGCCAGTTGAAAGATCAGGAAGGCATTTTTGCAGGTCCTTCCTGTGGTGCTTCTTTGCATGCGGCTCTCCGTATTGCAGAGAAGATGGAGCGCGGGAAGATTGTCACGCTGCTAGCTGATGGCGGCTGGAAATATCTGAGTGAGGACCTGTGGACGCAGAACCTTGAACAACTTGAAGAGAATTTAGAGGCAAAAGTCTTATGGTAGCTGATCCCGGCTTTGTTGTGCGTATTCCAGAGGCGATCTATGCGGAAATGGTTGCCCATGTGCTGGCTGGATATCCACAGGAGGCCTGTGGTGCACTCGGGAGTGTTCATGGCACGGTTGTGAAGAACTACCCCACTGCCAATGTAGCGGAACATCCCGAGGACTTTTCTATTATCAGCGAGCAAGATATTGTTCGTATCTTCAATGATATTGATAGCTATGACGGGGATATGATTTATTATCATTCGCACCCGATCACTGAGGCATACCCTTCAGCGCGGGATATTGAGTGGTCCAGGCGAAGCGGATATCTCTATATCATCTTTTCGCTTCAATATCACCCCGAGCCACCCTATGCACGTGTCTTTCGGATCAGCCCGGAAGGCGATGTGACAGAGGGGGAGATAGCGCTCTTTTCGCCTGAATGAAGATTCCTGGAACAGTAGGTCCGAATCAAGCGGAAAAAGCGAGAATGACGGAACGAGATGCGGTGAGGGAACAACGAACCGGAACTCCTGCAATGTTGGTAACAGCCTATTTAAGCCTGTAGAAGGATGTACCGCTTGTTGGGCATCCTTCTAGTATTGGACCAAATGTACCCACTCATAAAGCTCTTCCTTGTCACACCCACTGGAGAATGTTATACTTCCTCCTTAGTACAGGTTGTTTAGCATGTCTGTGTTCCATGCTGATTTGCTAGCATAACCTCTTCCCCGGGCCTCGTTTATAGAATGCGCCTTAACCGGAAGCTTGAATACTATTAAAGAGGAAAGCATATTTTTCGTATGCCGCAATTGAAAGAAGGACGTTTTCTAAAGCTAAGCCCCTATGCAATATGGAGTGCAGTCATTATCGCGGTGGCTGTCGGAATTCGTGTTGCACTGATTAATCAGGGATGGCCGCTTCTTGACAGCGACGAAGGTGTGATGGGGCTAATGGGGATTCACATTGCTTTCAAAGGAGAGCTTCCTGTCTTCTTTTACGCTCAAGGGTATATGGGGTCAGCCGAAGCGTTTCTCGCGGCTGCCTTTTTTCAGCTCTTTGGTATTTCTGATGTTAACCTGCGGCTAGGACTCATTCTGATCTACACCATTTTTATGATCGGAATGTATTTATTGACGAGTCTGCTCTATTCCCGGAAAGTAGCTCTGATTACCCTTCTATTCCTGTGCTTTGGCTCGAACCCGATGCTGATGCGTGAGTTGATCGCTGTTGGGGGCGTGCCTGAGACCATGTTTGGTGGAGCCTTTCTGATGTTGCTTGCCGCCTGGTTGGCGTTGACGTCGTCCCCACCCGGGACTGTGCAAAAGTTTCGCTGGAAGCGGCTTCTTCTTTTTGCTCTCTGGGGGTTAATCGCTGGCTTTGGTGTCTGGAGTCATCTCTTAATCGCGCCTTTTATTTTGACCAGTGGATTGCTGTTGGTGATCTTCTGCTGGCCTGAAGTCAGGCGCTGGGGAGGGTTGATCGCTCTGCTCGGTCTGATTCTGGGGGCCTGGCCACTGATTGCGTACAACTTCACGGCGCCCCCCGGTAAGAGCACGATTGATTATTTCCTGAACGTCATGTCCGCGACTGGTGTGCCACAGCCACCGCCAGGAGAGCGGATTGTCAGACAGTTAAAGGGCACTTTTCTGATCGCATTACCAACAGTCTCAGGGGCCAATCCGCTTTGTTATGGCTCAACCGCGAAAACTCCTGTCTTCCGCTTCGGGGATTTTTCGCAGGTGAGCTGTACCTTTATGCACACTGGCTGGTCGCTTGCGGTGATTCTGCTCTGGGCAATTGCGGTGATGTTCTGTCTTGTCTCTTTGCGTCGTCTGTATCGGCAGCCGATAACGCCTGAGTTGCGGAAAGAGCGCATTATTCAGTGGGCACGGTTGGCCTTACTGGTAAACAGCTTGATCCCTGTGGCACTGTATGCGGTCAGCGCAAACCCTGCGATTTATCCGGTAGCGACCTCACGCTATTTGACCGGTCTGATTGTAACGACTCCGGCCTTGCTCTGGGTGCTGATCAAGCCTGCCGAGAAGCTGCAATGGCTGGTTGTGCGTGGCTCGTTCCCGCTGAAGTGGAACATGTCGCTAACAAGCACGATCTTTCGGCGCTGCTGTCTGATCTTTGCGCTTGGTATCTATATACTGGGAACTTTCAGTACCTTTACCGGGATCCCGCCCCAGGCGTACAATCCGCGGGAGGAGCCTTATTTCACCCAGAATGGGACACAGCATTATGACGTGCCTTTTGTACAGAAGCTCAACTGGGATGAGGGCTTCCTGATTCGGCAACTCGGGCGCTGGCATATTGATCGTATTTATTCCGATTACTGGACCTGCAATCGGGTAATCTTCCGGAGTAAAGAGCGCGTTATATGCAGCGTTTTGAATGAGAAGCTGAATGAGGGGCACAATCGCTATTACCTCTACTATCAAAAGGTCAAGATGAGTGATCGGGTCGCGTATGTGTTTCGTCCGGGCTCTGCGCAGGATAAGACTTTTCAGCAATACATGAAGTCGAATGACCCGCGTTACAAGCAATACAAGAACTATGTGCGCAAAACGATCACTGGCTATATCATTTATTTGCCAAAGTAGTGCATGGTGAATCCCTTTCAGAAAACGTAGCCACTTCTATCGACTGATGGAGCGGCTACGTTCTTTTTTGTCAGAAAGGTTGTATTGACACTCCCAGGGCAGAAGCCCTGGGGATGCTTCTTTCAGTCAGTATGTCTGCGAGTCGCCGCGGTGCGACGACCCATAGCGGCACGCTGTCCAGAAGCGTTTGACGAGATACGCTTGTCAATTCCCGTCTGTCAAACGGTACCTGTTCGTGAAAACGGATAGAGCACAGGCAAGATCTCCTGTCAGGCGCTGTTCGCGTTCTCTCGTTCCGCGGATGCAGATGTGCCATACATCAAGCCCGGGGCCTTCTGGCGCATTCTGGTAAGCCGTTGGTCCTGCTTCTACAACTCTCTTGCCACCTGCATGCTATGATATAGTGCAGGTATTTATCGCTTTCCGCAGAAAAGTGCTAAAAGGGAAGAAAAGAACGTTTCTTTCTCTGGCAAGAACGAACACAACAGAGTGCTATGCTGAAGGGGGAGAGCGTGAGGCATTTTCCTGTCAGGGAGATAAACTCGCTCAAGATCTCTTCTTGTAATTAAATCGTCTTTTTGCTATCCTATTTTTTAGGAAGATAAAATTTTTTGAAACTGACCGGAGGAATATGGTGCATAAACCCATCCAGGAATTGGCACCGCGTATTAGCGATTGCCTGAAGCTTATCTACTCAATGCAGGAGCATGGGCAAAAAGTTTCTACATCGGCTATTAGCGAGAGACTGGGTGTTAGCGACGCGACAGTGACGATGATGTTCAAAGACTTCGCGGCAGCCGGATGGGTTGAACATGTCCCCTATCATGGTGTGCGCCTGACTCCGGTCGGTGAGCGTAAGGCGATGGAAGTAATCCGTCATCATCGCCTGCTGGAATTATATCTTGCACGCCAGTTGGGATATACATGGGATAAGGTTCACGAAGAAGCTGACCGTCTGGAGCACGTGATCTCAGAAGAGTTTGAGGATAAACTTGATGAGTTGCTTGGATACCCAACGGTGGACCCGCATGGTGATCCCATTCCGAGTAAGGATGGGGTAATAGCTCTACGTCAAGGGCAAAAGCTCTCCCAGTTGAAGGAGGGACAGGCTGCACAGGTGCTGCGTGTAAGCGATCAGAATTCTGAGAAGTTGTGTTATCTTGGCTCGCTCGGGCTCTATCCAGATGCGCGTGTAGAGGTGTTAAGCCGCGCCCCCTTTGGCGGGCCTCTGCATATTCGAGTAGGAACGGGCCAGCAGCAAGCCGAGCATATGTTAGGCGTAGAACTGGCAGACCATATATTGGTCACTGCCCCGGTTCATGATGAAAAGAAAGTGGCAGCGCAAGCAGAAGATAAAGGCGAGCAGAAATAGCGCTCACCGATAATGCTCCGGTGTCCCTTCTTCCCATGAAAAGGCAGAAGAGGAAGCCTCTTCTCTTTCGATCCTGGCTCTCTTCTCCCTCGGAAATCCTCGCATGGTGATGGTGCAAGGGAAGTAGCGTTATCATAGAATCTATGCTAATATGCTCTCAACTTGTCGAATGTTTTGTGCCTACACTTGCTAAGAAAAGGAGAGCGCAAGCTTGGCTACCAGAGAGAAGCGTTATGTCATCATCGGGAACGGTATCGCGGGAACAACCGCTGCGGATACCTTGCGCAAGAATGATCCGAATTGCTCTATTCATCTGTTAACGAATGAACCATACCCCCTGTATAACCGCGTTTCGCTCCCTCGTTTCTTGCAAGGGGTTATCACCGAGCAAAAGGTGATGATTCGTGATTTTGCCTGGCATGAGCAGCGTAATATCAAACTGGTGACCGAGACTCTGGTGACCGGTGTGAATACAGAAGAGCGAGTGGTCATCACCGATACCGGTGAGCACCTGCCCTATGATGCTCTGTTGATCGCAAGCGGTGGATGGGCGAACCCGCTCCGGGTCCCGGGGGCTGAAGGAACCAAGCATATCTACAACTTTGTGACGCTGGATGACACCAAAACGATCATTGAGCGAATGCTGGAATCCCGAACAGCTCTTGCCTATGGTGGTAGCTTTATCGCGTACGAGTTGTGCGATGGCTTTGCTGTGCGTAAGCTACATACGACCTGGCTGATGCGTGGTCCATACTGGCTGCGCAACGCGCTTGATGAGGAGGGTGGAGAGGTTGTCGACAATATTGCCAAGAAGTTTGGCGTGGAAGTGATCCACAATGATGAGATCGAGAGTGTTATACCGAAAGATGGTGTCCCCCACTACGTCAAAACCAAGAAGGGTCGTGAGATTCAGGCTGATATGATCGGTGTTGGTCTGGGTATCACGCTGAATACACAGTTCCTCAAGGATACGTCCGTTGAAATTCGCCAGGGAATTGTGGTCAACGAGTATCTTGAGACCAATATCCCGGGTGTCTTTGCCGCCGGGGACGTTGCAGAGTTCTATGATCCAACCATCGGGCATCACCACACAATGGGCACCTGGGATAACGCTATGGCTCATGGGCGTATTGCTGGCGCGAATATGGCCGGAGATCGTAAACCCTATATCGATGTGCCGACGTATACCAGCCCCTTATTTGATGTGAACATCGCGGTCATTGGTACTGCTGAGGCCAATAATCCTGAGCTTGAAATGGTTGCTCGTCGCGAGCCGGGTGAGAAGGGGAACGATAACTATCGCCGCCTCTATCTTCGTGATAATCGCCTGGTCGGTGCGTTAATGATCGGTAGTCCGAAGGGACGAAAGAAGCTCGTCGACCTTATCAAGAATCAGCAATTACTGGCTACTTCTGCTGAACGCGAGGCTGTGCTTACGCTAAAATAAAGAATAGATCAGTTCGTGTCTCTATCTCATGGGTTGTTACCGGACATCCGTTGCGATGCCGGTAACACTTTCTCCGTTTCTATCCATATATGGAATAAAGTGTATCTATGAAAATTAGTGTATACTTGAACGGCGTTCTTGCAAATGATGTATACTACAAAAGCAGTATCAAAACAAACACAGGCTCCTGATGGGCCGGATGTAGGAGACTATCCGTGGCTATAAAATGTAACCATTGCGGGCATGAGCTACCGAGAGACGATGCCCGCTTTTGCAGCAAATGTGGTAACACTGTGTCACTTTCCCCGGTAGGCAAAAAAGAGGTTATGCCTGAGAAACGGTCTCCTGCGGAGCAACAGTCCCCTCAGCGCACCATACGCCCGGTTCAATCTCAGAGTACACAGTCGCCCCGCTCGCGTGATGAGCAGAGCGAAGGCAATGGGCCAGCAGAAAAGACGATTCGACCGCAGCAAAAGGAAACGCCTGTTGTTGGCTCGCTGGAGAAAACGAGCCGTCCAGGTGAACGGAGGCCCGCTGAACTGAAGCGCCAGAGGCCGAGCAGCGAAAAAGTGCAGAAACAGGATATTGCCTGGCCTTCGCCGATAACCCATGTTTCTACTGGAGAGAATACCAGGAAGCCAGCTGCATCTGAGAAAAAAGAGTCGCGCCCGTCCTCCGGCGTCGATTTCCGGGTGAAAGTATGGGAGCCCACACCTGAAGAGACTCCAAAAGAAACAAAGGCTCCTGAGAAGGATGAGATTGAGTATTTCCCGACCAGACCAATGAGCCGCGAAGAGATTATGCAGCGCTCAGAAGCAGCCGTACAGTCCCACCGGGAGCAGGAATCCTCCACGGAATCCGAGCAGCGAAGACAGGTTGAGTTACTTGAAACGACTCCAATGAAGATCTCAGGCCCTTCCTGGCCGAATCCTGGATCGCAACCGGCTGCCGAGCGAGAACAGACCGCCAATCCGCATCCTGAGCGTGAGCCACGCTTTGTCTCAAATCCGGGAATGGGCCCCGCTTTGACGGGAAACTCGGAGAACGCGTCGTTGGGCCCAAAACCGCAGATCCCGGAGACACCGAAGCCTCAGCGCAGTGAGCCGATTCCCGAGACTCCACGTCCGCAGCGGCCATAACCCACATCAAATCGCGGAAAGAAGATTGCCTGGATTGCTATCTTTCTGCTTGCTCTTCTAGCAATTGGCTGTATCGTCTGGTTTTTCTCAATGAAGCCCTTTGACAGCTCTCCCGAGGCGCAGCCGTGGCAGACATTGCAAGATCAATCATTCGGCCTGACCCTTGAGTATCCAGCGGGATGGGAGAAGAAGCTTGATGGGAAGACGTTACAGCTTTTGGATGGCAGTAAAACTGGCCAGGTTGATATCCTCTATGAGGAGAAGGCCCCTGATGACCTGGAACAGTATATGAAGGTTTATTCGACGAAAATAGGGATGTCCGCTGGAAAGATTGGGGCTCCGGTTACCTTTGGTGGTGCTACCTGGAAGCAGATGAAAGGGGCTGTTACCCTGGAAGGAGCTGCTTTCACGGCTTCCATTTATGTCACGGCACATAATGGGCGTGTCTACACGCTGGTCTTTTATGGCCCTGACAAAACCTTTGACGAGCTGGAAAAGTTGCAATTCTCTCATATACGTGAGTCACTGAAGTTTCAGGAGCACTAAATAAACGAACGCTGAGAGGCTTCATCTCGTTCCATGAATGATAGTCCATGAAAGGAGATGAAGCCTCTCGTATGTTCTTCTCATAATATCCAGGGTGGCTTGTCAGCTATTTGGCTGTAGCCAGTGAAGTGCGGCTTTTCCAGCCTGGACCGTATGATATAATGTGCATTACAATTGTGGCAAAGGGATGTATCACGTGCCGGGAGGCCAGGAAAAGCGATTGATACATTCCAGCGAGGTGTATGACGCAGGCGGTCTCCCTTCTACTGTCTGTGGTGGAAGGGAAGCGCAAGTTCCGGGGAAAGGAGAAGCCGCAGCGTAGAACGGCTGTATCAACAAGCATGCTAGAGGATATTCGTTTTGAGCGCCACTTTCGCACACCATATTCTGAGGGATATTACATCATGGAGGATGGTGGTCTGCAAAACAATGGGCGGTTGGGCACCATCGATATTCACTTTACCACAACCGTTGTTCACGGAACGCTGATTCTTGAAAGAGAATTGGAGGAGGCTGAGCTGACCAAATTGATAGAACAAATAGATGAGGATATTGTTCTATCGGCAGATATGCCCCGAGATGATTTTCTGGTAAGCGTCTATGTCGGGAAAGATATTGGCTTTTATAGCGATGAGTATTTCGCTGATGAGAATAACGAAGGGGAAGGATACACGGAATAGCGCTTCCGTGTTCCTTCCTGGCTGTTAGTCTTCCAGCAGGCCGCGTCGCATCGCGTATTTTACCAGCTCGGCGCGGCTATGCAGGTTCAATTTATCCATAATATGGGTGCGGTGAGTATCGACCGTTTTCGGGCTGATAACCAGCCGTTCTGCAATCTGATTATTGGTGTAGCCCTCGGCGACCAACTTCAAGATCTCGCGTTCACGCTCTGTCAGAGAGCTATAACTGTCTTTCTCTTCGCCTGCTCGTACACGCTGTAAATAGTCTCCAACCATGACCGATTGAGCCGCTGGTGAGAGGTAAAACTGTCCGCTCTGGATCACATGGAGCGCGGTAATCAGCTCCGTATCGGCAGCTTCCTTGAGAATATAGCCTGAAGCACCTGCCCGGAGCGCCTGAAACACATATTCATCGTGTTCATGCATCGTCAGGATCAACACTTTGACGTCGGGTAGCAGCTTTTTGATCTGCTTGGTGGCCTCAATGCCATTCATATCGGGCATGGTAATATCCATCAGTATAATATCGGGTTTGAGGCGTTGTGCCTCTTTGAGTGCCTGCCGCCCGTCCTGAGCCTCTCCCACAACCTCCATATTGGGTTGGGCATTCAGCATCATTTTCAGTCCCGCTCGTAGGATTGTATGGTCGTCTGCCAGTAAGATACGAATTTTCATAGTTCCCCGTCAGCCCTTCCTGCTGCATCAAAATTATCGGTGAGATATTAGCCTATCTCAGGCTTACCTGGAGGTCAAGACTGCGTCCTGTGCTCCTTCCGTTTCCAGTGGAATGCGCACATGAATTGTGGTCCCGGCTCCGGGCTTTGAGTCGATTGTGAGCGTGCCACCCAGTAGATTGGCGCGTTCATGCATACCGACCAGCCCCCATCCTCTTTCCTGTCCGGGGCCCGGTACTTTTTGTAACTGTTCGGGAGAAAAGCCACGCCCATCATCGCTGATACATGCGTAGATTGTGTTCTCCTCTTCTTTCAGCTCAATAGAGACATGTTTTGCGTTCGCATGTCGGGCAACGTTGGTCAGCGATTCCTGCACAATGCGATAGAGCACCGTTTCCATATTGGCTGTCAGGCGTTGTTTAAAGCCGACAGCCTGAAAGTCGACCGTGATTGGAAATTTCTTCTGATACTCTTTGATATACCAGCGTAAAGCGGGCAGGAGTCCCAGATCATCCAGTGCGCTTGGTCGCAGGTCGATGCTGAGGTTCCGAATAGCGCGCAGCGTGCGATGGGCCAGCATGCGCGTTTCAGCGATGCGCTCGCGTGCCTCATCAGTGGTGATGGATTCTTCCAGCACAGCGAGACTGATAAGAAGCGAGGTAAGCACCTGAGAGGTCTCGTCATGGAGCTCACGTGCGATGCGCTTGCGTTCCTCCTCCATTGCATTGATGATCTGAGTAGCACGCTGACGATCCGCATCGTCGATTGCTTTCAGCATGGTATTGAAGGTTGAAGCCAGCTGATCGGCAAGTGGATCGGAGCCGGTAATTGGCGCTCGCAGGGTTCGTTCACCGCTCTGAACGCGTCCCATGACTCGATTGAGATGGATCAAGGGACGGAATGCGATTTGCAGGAGCACAAAGTTCAGCAACACGCTGACGGACCAGCCAGCGGCCACAAAGATCACCAGGATTGTCGGGCCATAGCTGGTGTGAAGCTGTGTGGCGAGCCATGTGCCCACGGTTGCTCCGACGAAGATAATCAGGCTATTCGCGATAAGTACCTTGTATAGAACAGGGACTCGAAGGAGCCGCTTGAGTAATGTCTGAATGGGTGCCATATTTCTGGCTTTTGTACTGACTTCTGACATCATGAAACTCTCGTAAGTGGTGAAATTTTCATTTATTTTCTGCTGTAATTGTATCGGTTTCGCTCATTCACTGTCAAACAACTCGGTGAGCCGTTTTGTCCTAAGGGAGAATCAGGTGTTTGGCCGGGAAAAATCAGGTAAGCACCTGATGTTTGTCTGAATTTATGGGGAGTAAGCTTAATTTTATACAGGATGAAGAGTGAATTTTAAAGGGGTTACACACTTTTCCTGGGCCCTCTTTGCCTTGAGTGAAAATATTTCATTATAATTTTTAAGGAAAGAAATATGAGGAACCCTTTTCAATAGAAGGGGTTTGGCTTAGCGATTCGTCTCAAGGGGTACCCGCAAAAGCAAAGGTTATGGTATAATCAGCGACACAGCCTTTCAGAACTTTTGTGAAGCGATCTTACCACTAAAGTACTGAGATTTGATCTTTTTGAGGAGGCACAGTGAGCTCTACTCCTAAGAAACAAAGCTTGCTCGATATGGCGACGCAGAAAATCGTCGAGAGCCAGCTATGGCGTTCTATTTTCCGTCATGGCTATCCCGACACCCCGCTGAACCAGTCATTGGTGATGATGGGTAACGTATTTCTGCATCTCCATCCCGTAAAGGTCAGCCGCCAGGCAATGAAAATCACATATACCTGGTGCATGGGAGGTATTTCTTTCTTCCTCTTCCTGCTGCTGACAATTACCGGCGTCTTTTTGATGTTCTATTATGTTCCTCACCCTGATGTTGCGTATCAGAATATCAATCAATTGAATAGCGTTGTTGCGTTCGGTAATCTCGTGCGTAACATGCACCGCTGGTCTGCCCACTTGATGGTGGTCTCGGTGACGCTGCATATGATTCGCGTCTTCTATCATGGTGCCTACAAGCCACCCCGAGAGTTCAACTGGGTGGTTGGAGTCCTGCTGTTCTTTGTCACGCTCTTCCTGAGCTTTACTGGCTACTTGCTCCCGTGGGACCAGATCGCGATCTGGGCTATTACCGTGGGTACAACGCTGGCACCCTACACCCCGTTGCTGGGTGACACGGTTTACAAGGTGCTGCTGGGTGGTAGTGCCGTTGGTCAGGAGACGCTGATTCGCTTCTATGTCGGTCACGTGATCTTGCTCCCGTTGGCAGGTGCCCTGCTGATGGCTGTTCACTTCTGGCGTATCCGTAAAGATGGTGGCGCAGCCGGTCCTCCGCCAGCTCCAAGCCGCTCGATCAAGGCAGGAGCAGAGAAAGAGCGTATACCGACTGGTGCGCGCTAGCGGCATTGCATGCCGATCCGTATCTTAACGGTACTGATGAGGGGTTATCTCTATGGCTATTGAACCACAAGATAAAGTACAGACTCAGGCGGCAGCAACGCAGCGGCGGTATCGTACTCTCGCAGTGGTGAAGCAAGAAGCAATCACGCGTGTGGAGAAGCCACTCGAAGACTCGGTCTTTGTCTGGCCTCACCTCCTGGTACGCGAGTTCTTCGCCGCGACCATGCTGACAGTGATGATTACGATGTTGGCCCTGGTGATTGATGCGCCGCTTCTGGAGCCTGCCGATCCGAATACAACGCCGAACCCGGCAAAGGCCCCCTGGTACTTCCTGGGGTTGCAGGAACTGCTGCACTACTTCCCGCCAACGACTGCGGGTGTGTTGATCCCGGGTTTGACCCTGACAGCCCTGGCTGTCTTGCCGTATGTTGACCGCAATCCGAGCCGTGCATACGCAGATCGTAAGGTGGCGCTTGTAACCTTTACGATGTTCCTGGTCTTCTGGGCTGTGATTACTCTGGCCGGTAGCTTCTTCCGCGGTCCCGGTTGGGTCTGGACCTGGCCCTGGGTTGAAGGCGTGTACTTTGACCTGTAGTGGTCGGGGAAATACAGTAACAGAGAAGAACGAACCAAGAGGACGAGCATGAGTAGTGATATTGATAGACCACCTATAACGCCGCAGCAGTATGAGATTCTGCATGGAGGTGGCGCTGAGGCGGCGGAAATAGCCAGACAACGTCTATCACGCCGCCGTTTCCTGCGCAGGTCTATGCTGGCTGTCTGGGGCATTTCTGCTGCATCGGCTGTGGCTGGTGCGCTCTATATGCTGTATCCAACGCTTGGCGGGCAGTTTGGATCAGAGCAGACTGTTGGAAAACTGGCCGACTTCCCTGCGGCGAAGCCGGAGCAGATGGAACTAAACGTTAAAGGCATTTTCTATATTCCTGCTGCACGAACCTATCTGGTACATCTCGATAAGGATACTGAGTACCTACAGAAAGGTGAGAAGCTCAAGAATCTGTTCAATTTGCAGAATATTGTACCTGCTTCTGATGGCTCTCACTGGATTGCTCTGTATCAGCGTTGTGTCCATCTGGGCTGTACCGTACCGTTCCGTAATGACTGTGTGAGCTTTAAGTGTCCCTGTCACGGCTCTCACTATAACGTGGATGGCGAGTTCCTTGATGGCCCGGCTCCTCGTAGTCTGGACCGCTTCGCGCTCTCGTTAAAGGGTGAAGAGATCGTGGTAAATACCGGGGTCATTAATGCGAATGTACAGCATCCAGATGAGGGAACGCGTCTCATTGCCAAGCCAAACAAGGATTGTAGCGCATAAGTCGGGTGTTTGCTTGGAGCATGAGCGCTCTACAGCGCTCGATGTGCTGTCTCTGCACTCTGTATCTAGCAGCGAGGGAGACAGCACGTTCCTGCTGTAGAACTCAATACGTTTTATCAGGTTGATTTGTCCGCTGCCTTCTCTGCGCAGGAGGCAAGACGGTTATCAATCATAAGGGTTGTGTATATGGCAATTTTAGGACAAGCTGCTGTTGGCTTTATTGTCTTACTGGTCGTCACGGGTGGCTTGCTGTACATATTATATTCCCGAACGAATGCGGTTCAGAAAACCGGCTATGGATCGCTGATTATGCTGGCGGTCGTCTCGATGATGATTCCGGTCTTCTGGATTATGCAGAACCAGAAGCAAGCCGAGGCTCAGCACAAATTACAGGCTTATGCGATTGAGCAGGGACTGAATACCTATGTGAAGGTCTGCACCGATCAGTGTTATGCCATTGATAAGGATAACAAGCTGATCTTTACGCGGTACCTGGGGTATGACATTAAAGAACTGAATCAGATGGCTGACGATAAGCTGAAAAGCATTATTTCCGCTGGTTCGTATAACCCGAAGGCTCCGCATCAGCCTGCAAACTTTAACGCCGTGCCTCGCCGTGATACTTTCGGTGGCCAGCTTCGGGCGATCGATGTTGACTATCTCTTTGCGCTGATTCGCTCTGATGATCCAGCCTATGTCAAGAAAGAGGGCTGGACCGGTGAGGCCGCTCATAGCGGTTTTGACCAGCTTGTGGACTACCTGCAAGCAAACTCGCCGAGCCTCTATAATCAGGCGGTCACGCTTGGTAAGAATGGCCAGTTCGGTGAGGCCGTTGACAAGACCAATGAAAAAGAACTGACGATCCATATTAAGGGTCCTGGCTCGGTTCAGGTGTGTACCAGCGCCTCTGGCTGCTTTGAGTATGCCAATGTCAAGGTCAAAGTTGGTACCAAGATTACCTGGGTGAATGAAGACAAGGTTATCCACACCGCGACCGCGATTGACCCGAGCAACCTGGCTCAGCCAACCAAGTTGGCGAACGGGTTCGATTCTGGAAATCTTACGACAGGCCAATCATTTAGCTGGACAGTAACCGAGGAGGCCTATAATCTGGATAAGGAAAACCATCGAGTGGTCTATTACTGCTCGGTCCACCCGGATATGCAGGCTCAGCTGGTTATTGTGAAGTAAGTCGGACCGTGGCTCAAGCTACGAGAAAGTTCTGATCGCTGGTCATGTCGTTTCTATAGCATTATAACGACGGCATGTTGAAAGGGTTTGCGATCTATGCAAGATGTACAACGGCGGGAGCTGCCGGAAAGGATGTCCTGGGCGCGAGCTGTGATTTTCGCCGCCGGGTTTTTCTTTGTCGCGGCTATCCTGATCGGTCAGCTTCCTGGATACGTGTATCTGAAAATGACAGCATCGACGCTGGAAGGGTTCTCTCAGGGCTGTTTTGCTCTGGCGCTGACCTGTCTGGGGATCTTTGCTATCATTCAGACCAACGTTTCGCTTTTTGACCCGAAACCGATTATCCCACCTGCCTTTTTCACAGCGCTCGGGTCACTGCTGACGGTAGGTGGTTTTGCGTTTGCCATCTGGGCCGATTTAAACCTGCAGTTCTTCCCGACGGCTGATATGTCTATCGCGCCGATTCTGGGCGGAAAGTTCCTCTGGTTCCAGGCCAACTCCATTGACTTTGTGATGGTTGGTCTGGTTGCTATGACGGTTGGCCTGGTGATGGTTTTCTATAGCCGCCTGGCGGCCCGTGAACGGGTGAATCCAGATCGGAGCGATCCGGGCACAACCCCGGCAGTTCGCTGGATGATTATCATTGCTTCGCTGCTGGTTGTGCTGTTCATGGTGGCGTATATGGAGATCAGCGATGCTGGCCTTGCGCATAGGCTCTTCCCAAAAGATCCGGATTTCGGCCTGAAGGTTGTCAACCTGGGTGCTGCGATCCCTCTGGGAATTGCGATTCTGCTTGGTATGTTCGCTTTCCTGTTGCGCCTGCATTATCTCATGCGCCCGATTCGTAAAAAGACGATGGCTCCGCTGTATGCGGTGGGCGCGTTTGGTCTGGCTCATCTGGGCCTGATCTTCCTGGTACTGGCGATTGCGCTGTATCCTTTGCTGGCTCTGCTGCACTATATTCCCATTCTGGGACCGTACTTCACCTTCTGTGGTAACGAGGCGCAGGTTCCGTCGAGCTGCACCTTCTCACAGCAGGCAGGCTATCTTGTTGACGCCATTGTCACTTCTGGCTTTTTCTTCCTGCTGATGGGTGCTATCTGGGCCTGGAAGTCGCATCGCTATCTGGTGCTTATTGGTAGTGTGGTGGCGGTTGCAGCTATCGCGGCTACAACGCTGATGGTCCACACTGGTCCTGACAAAGTTATGGTCAGTATGATCTTCTGCGCTGGTATGCTGATCCTGGCCGCTATCTGGACGGCTGTGAGCCGCCGCGAGTTCGCTGTGGTTGGCGAAAAGAATCTGGGCTGTCTGGGTCAGTGGTTGATCTTTGGCACCTGTCTGTTTATCTATCTGGGCGCGTTTGCGTTCTTCTCGATCGCGCCTCATAGCTGGGAGCCAGAGACCGCGCCGAACATCCCATTTGTAGCCGGTGCAATCATTCAGGCGCCACTGGCAGCCGGGGCGACAACCCCTGAGCTGGCAAAAGGGGACGCGGTGGTTATGCTGATCCTGATGGGCGTTCTGGCCTTGATTCAGTTCTACTTCCTGAATCGCAATCGCTATAAGATCTAAGTAGTCACTCTGAAGAGGCAGTGAAGCAAGCGCTTTGCTGCCTCTTCTTTTTTGTCCACAAACTCTAGAGAAATGCCTGTGGGATGCGTGGGGCGTTCCTTTGGGGGCCTTGCTTTGTCCAAAAAAACGTCTAAAATACGCAGTAGGAATAGCCTCGTTGTGTGGTAAAATCCTACTCAATAGTGTTAACATAGTGTTTTGGTGAAATAGGCAAAGCTCTGTATGTGGCATTTGCTGATGACTACAGATAGCGAAAGGAGAGGCGGCACTTCCTCTTTTATCCTGATGAAAACAAGGATTCCCCGCCAGACGATATAGATGCAGCAGAATACACAGCCTCTCAATATTTTGATGGTGGCAGCAGAGATTGTACCATTTGTGAAAGTTGGTGGCCTTGCCGATGTAGTGGGTGCCCTGCCAAAGGCGCTAAAGGCCCTGGGGCATGATGTGCGGCTGGTGATGCCCCGGTATCGTCAGGTTGACCCTGAGCGCTTCCATCTCACAAAGGTTCTCTCTGCTGTCCCGGTGAGCATGGGAGATTATCAGGTACAGGTGGACGTTCTTCAGGGAACGATAGGCGAAAATGTTCCCGTGTATATGATCGATGCCCCGCGCTATTTTGAGCGCGAGAATATTTATGGTTACACCGATGATGGAGAACGTTTTATCCTCTTCTGCCGGGCTGCATTAGAGGTGGTACGCGCTCTCGCATGGCCGCCCGATATTATTCACTGTAATGATTGGCATACCGGGATTATTCCAAATTGGATGCAAACTGTTTATCAAGATGATCCCTTCTTTCAAAATACTGCGACTGTCTATACGATTCACAATCTCGCATATCAGGGGATCTTTGGCTATCGCCTGCTGGAAGTAGCAGGTGTGGCTGAGAACGGTTTCCTCTATCCGCACATTACTGAACTCGCCAATGTGGTGGATGTAATGGGGCGCGGAATTCTCTTTGCCGATGTTATTACGACCGTGAGCGAACGCTATGCACAGGAGATTCTGACCCCGGCTTTCGGGGAGAAGCTCGATCATCTGTTGCGCTCGCGCAAAGAACGCGTCTTTGGCATCCTGAACGGGATTGATTATCAGGAGTTTGATCCGGCGATTGACCGGTATATTCACACCAATTTTGATGCGCACTCGCTTGATAAGCGGGTCGAGAACAAGGCCGATTTACAGGAGCATGCACATCTACCTGTCAGGCCTGATATTCCCTTGCTCGGGATGATCTCGCGCCTGGCCGATCAGAAGGGCTTTGACATTCTCGCACAAATTATGCAGCCGCTTCTGGCTCAAGGGGTACAGTTTGTGGTGCTTGGCATCGGCGACCAAAAGTATCATGAGCTGTTCCAGAATCTTGCTGCTCGCTATCCCGATCAGGTTGCTATCTTCCTGACCTTTAATTCAGAACTGGCACAGCGCATCTATGCCGGAAGTGATATGTTCTTGATGCCCTCGCGCTTTGAGCCCTGTGGCCTGAGTCAGATGATCGCAATGCGCTATGGAAGTGTGCCAATTGTACGCTATGTGGGTGGGCTTGCCGATACAGTGCCGGAATACAACCCGGAGACCGAGGAGGGGACAGGCTTTGTTTTCCATGACTATGATCCCTGGGCGCTCTTCGCTTCGATCATTCGGGCAACGACGGTCTATCGCTTGAAAGATGAATGGCGCAAGTTGCAGCTTAGAGGAATGGACGCTGATCACTCCTGGCATCGCTCGGCTATTCGCTATGTTGAGGTCTATCGCAAGGCCCTTGAGTTTCATCAGCGCGATATGAACCCTCTGTAAAGAGCTTTCCAGTAAAAAAAGGGGTGGAGAAGAGAACAGGCTTTTTCGCCTCTTTTTCTTTTTCCTGTGAGCATTGACAGAGATGCCGGAAATGCATACAATAAGCTCATAGTAGAAAAGCTAGTGCTTCCGTGTGAAAACAGGATACGGTGGTTTTGTTGGATGTGTTTCTAGAAGATGAAGCGCTTGAGGAAGAAGGTAGAAAGCGTCGTTCTCACTTTGTGCGTCTGTATACAGCGTTCCCGCCTTCTGGTTCTGCCGCGTACTGGCGAGCGCTGCGTTCGCCCTCGTTGCCGCTTGAAGTGCTTGTGCTTGCTGTTCGTTCTGCGGGGTTGGATGAGGCAGGACGGAATACGATTCTTGAGATCCTCATTCAGCGGATTCAAAGGTCCTGTGAGTACTGGGCGCGATGTGTGGTCAGGTCTCTCTCTTCTGGCGAACATATAGCGCTGGTGGAAGATCTTTGTGCTGATCTCTATGAGAGCCTGATTCGACTCTGGCTTGATCCACATGCTCATTTTTGGGAAGAGAACTTTCAGCATTCTTTGCTCTTTCAACGCCGAAAGATCTACAAACGCTTTCTGCTTCGAGAAGGATTCGATCAGAACAGGCAGGGAAAGCGTATACCGCGCAGCCTCTTTTCGCGGCTGGAATATCATGAGGGCGTGATAAGCCCCTTTGAGACCCTGGATCGAACTGAACTCTATTCTCTGGTACAGCTCTTGCCTGAGAAGTTGAGGACGGCTGTGCTATTTGTTTTCTGGTATGGGTGGACGGAGAAGGATACCGCCAGAGTGCTTGGTGTGACGGATCGAACGATTCGGAATCGTTTGCGGAAGGCGTTTCTCTCATTGCGTTCAATTCTTGATTGAAGAAGGGAAAAGCGTATGAAACAGGAGGAACATCGCATCATCGCGCACGTGATCGGTGAGGGGGTGGCTCCTTCTCTGGCCGATTCTCTTGCACGGTATCCTGAACATAGCGAGTCGCTGGCGGATACCATTGCCTACTATCAGACCTTTGAGCAGTCGCTTCCAACTGAAACGGCTCCTGAACCTCTTTCCTCCCTTTCACAACGGGCATTTCGTCGGGCGCTGTCACGGGTAAGTGGGCCCCTGACCTCGTTGCTGATTGATGGCATCACTGTTGAGCAGCTTGCGAAGCGGCTGGACCTGGGCGTTGACGTCGTTATCTGGCTTGAGCGGCGTCAGGTTGAGGATTTACCTGCGCTACTCTATCAGCGGCTTGCACAGGCTTTACAGCAGCCACCAGAGCGTATTCGGGTCTTCTTCACTACCCCAGAACGTCAGTCTATAAGGCAGCAGGTGGCTGAACGGGCTGAGTCATATGGCATCAAAAAAACGTTTCGGGCATTGCTCCAGGCCAGTCAGACGATGACTTCAGCACAGAAGGCCTGGTGGCTGGCCCGACTTGAAGAGGTGGAGTCAGATACCTGAGAGGGGATATACTATCTGGAAAAAGGGATACAGGGGGGCTGAGCAATGACACAACGTGTGGCCTATCTGGATTGCCATTCCGGGATCAGCGGAGATATGTTTCTGGGCGCTTTACTGGATGTCGGCTTGCCTTTTGCGACGCTTCAGGCCGGGCTGGCGTCTGTCCCTTTTGGGGGGTATATATTGCGCCATGAGCCCTGTTCCGATCGTGGTGTTCATGGTTCACGGTTGCATGTTCAGATTACAGATACCGATCCTCCTGAGCGCTCTTTTTCCGATATAGAAGCGCTGTTACTGGCGTCTGCGTTGCCCGAGAGGATCAAGACAATGGCGCTGGCTCTTTTCCGTACCTTTGCGGAGGCTGAGGCCTCGGTAGAGGCCGTTCCGCTTGAGCAGGTTCGCTTTTCTGATACAGGGGCCATTGACATAATGGTGGATGTGATCGGGGCCGCGATCGGGGTTGTAACACTGGATATTATGCGGCTCTACGCGTCTCCATTACCCCTGACCAGCGGACTGCATCAGACACGTGATGGCATGCAGCCGATACCAGCTCCTGTGACAATGGAATTACTTCGCCGTGTATCTGCTCCCTGGCGTTCCTGTTCGCTTGATGAAGAGCTGGTCACACCAACTGGTGCGGCTCTTCTGGCGACATTGGCACGGTTTGACCATCCTGTCCTCTCTTTTGAGCGGATAGGGTATGGTTTTGGGCAGAAGCAGCTTCCCTGGCCGAATTGCCTGCGTCTGTGTCTTGGAAGCAGTCCAGAGACGGCGAACCCTGTACTTGATAGTGATGAGGTCGATGTAATAGAGACAAATATTGATAATATGAGTGGTGAGTTGCTCGGCGGGCTGATGGAGCGCCTGTTTGCGGCTGGTGCGCTGGATGTCGCCTATATCCCTTTACAGATGAAGAAGAATCGTCCGGCAACGCTGTTGACAGTGCTCTGTGCGCCGGAACAAAGTGAGAAGCTGGCGTTGCTGTTACTGAGCGAGTCCGCCACGCTAGGCGTACGGATGCAGCGTATGCAGCGCTTGAAGGCCTGGCGCGCACAGGAACGAATTGATACTCCTTTTGGCTCGATGCTGGTCAAGGTGAAGCGGCTTGGTACACGCGTCATCAGTGCTGTCCCTGAATATGAGGAGTGTGCACGACTTGCCCGAGAGCGGGATGTTCCCCTTGAAGAAATCTATATGGTTGCACGCACGATAGCTCGAAAACTTATAATATGAGGAAAGAAAAGTAAGGTAGAGAGATTTTCTCAAGGAGTGCCGCTATGGATTTTATCGACTACCGTAAAGGGGCAGAGAAAAAGTCCACGAACCAGAATGAAGAGATCGTGCGCAAATCGGCCGGACGACTACGGGGAAGAATGAGGCGTGACTACATAGAGGAGATCATTCAAGAGGCTCAGTCAAAGGGCGAGTTCGATAATTTACCGGGCGCGGGCAAGCCGCTCAATCTCGATGAGGAATATGAGCTTGCTGGTGAAAAGGCGATGGCCTATCATTTGCTCAAAGAGAACAACGCAGCTCCAGCAGAAATTGAGTTGATCAAGGAAATTCGTGCGCTGCGCAAGAAAGCGGAAGCAAAGATTACTCCGGTCATTCATCGGGGAAAGACGCTGCGTAATCGCCGTATTGCTCCGTTTGCCAGCGAGCGTGCCGCGTATAACGAGTGGGTGGAGAGGGCGACTGTCGAGTATGAAAAGGATCTTCGCGAGATTAATAAGCGCATTCTGACGCTTAATATAAGTGTGCCCCCTGCGATGCAACAGTCATTTCTTGATGTAGATCGCTTGCTCGCAGAGTTCCGGGCTGCCTGTCCCCAGTTGTAAGGCTGCCGCATATTCAGAACAACCAATTATCATCCGGGGAGATAGCCTTTCTCCCCACCTTCTTATGTGTGAGGGAACCTGTCCCTAACGCAGCAATGGGGACGTATATGTTGTATATGAATATTTTTTACAATCTTCTATGCCTGCATTTTTTTTTGGAGCCATTTTGATGAAACAGATATTAATAGTTGAAGATGAGCAGCAAATAGGCCATTTTTTGAGACGAGGCCTGACCTATAAAGGGTTTGGTGTCTCTGTCGTGGGAAGTGGTGAGGATGCTCTGACACATATTTCCGAGCGTAAGCCTGACTTGATTATCCTTGATGTCATGCTACCAGATATGAGTGGGTTTGAGCTCTGCCGCCATTTGCGCAGCAACGGGTATACCAATTTGCCAATCATTATGCTAACTGCCAGAGATGAGCTGGTTGACAAAGTGGCGGGCTTGAATAGTGGCGCGGATGATTATATGACCAAGCCTTTTGCTTTTGAGGAACTGGTGGCCCGGATCGGTGCTGCATTGAGGAGGACTGAGAGCCGCGATCAGCAATCACAGCGGATTGTTGTTGGAGATCTGGAATTGGATCCTTCTTCCCGACAGGCTTGGAGAGCCGGAGAAGAGCTTATTCTGACTAAGCGCGAATATGATTTGCTGGAACTGCTGGCTCGTCATGCCGGGCAGGTGCTGACAAAAGAGCAGATCTTTGAATATGTCTGGGGATATGATAGTGAGGCGGGGTGGGAAGTGATTAAAGTGTATGTAAATTATCTTCGGTCGAAGCTGAATGCTGGTGGGAAACCCGATGTGATTCATGCTGTCCGGGGAATAGGGTATATGCTGCGTACTGTATGAGTGCAGAGATAAAAAGAAAGAGAAGAGAATGGAAAGGAGTCGTTCCCTGCTACACGTTATGTACATGTGGTTTTTCAGTCGCATGCGCAAGCCGATGACCTTGCGTAGCAGGCTGATCCTCTGGAATGTTGTTGTGCTGGTGCTGGCCTTTCTTGTGCTTGGGGTCAGTGTGTATCTTTTGATGACCTATTATTTGCAGTCGGATCTTGATAAACGTCTGACTGTGGAGGGAGATCGGCTTCAGAGTACAACCAGTATCTGGCTGGCAGTAGGGAATCCTTTCGATTCTAATCTGTTTGATCGTCTGGCTCGAACAGATCAGGGGGACGAGTTTACGTCCGATCCGACCTATATCAAGCTATTTGACATTGAGTCCGGGAGGACGCTGCGCCGCTCTCCCAATCTGGGACAGGAACGGCTGGCATCTAGCTCACAAGAACTTGATGCTGCTTTGCGTGGGGAGGAGATTTTTAAGACGTATCGGAACTCTGGTGGCGAGCAGGTGCGCATGCTCACTATCCCTTTGCGCGATGATAACGGTCATGTGGTGCTGGTTGCGCAGGTAGGGCAATCTCTGAAGGAGGTAGAGCAGGTACGAACCTGGCTGGCTACCTTTTTGATCGTCGGCAGTATTTGTACTGCTCTGATCGCTTATACAATCAGTTTCCTGCTGACAACGCGTGAGCTCAAGCCATTACGAGTGTTAAGTACAACAATGAGCAACCTCAGCGCCCAGGGTCTGGGAACGCGCCTCGCTTCTAAAGGGCAGACAACAGAAGTGCGCTTGCTGACAAAAGCGTTTAATCAGATGATGGAACGGCTTGAGGCAAGTTTTTCCTTACAGCGGAATTTCGTGGCGGATGTCTCGCATGAGCTCCGCACACCGCTCACCTCGATTCGTGGAGAGATCGATGTGCTGCTGCTCAATCCAGAACTGGGGAAAGGGGTGCGAGAGGATATTCTAGCCGTTCGCACCGAGCTGGAACGCCTTTCGCGTCTGGTCCGAAACCTCCTGTTAACGGCGCGCGCAGAGGTAGGTGTGTTGCCACAACCTCCACAACAGGTACAGGAGGCGGAGCTTGATATTCTCCTGATTGAGCTGACGCATCAGGCGCGTTTCTTGAACCAGCAGGTGAATGTAGAGCTTGAAGAGTTAGAGCAGTGCTGTGTCTATGGGGACGCGGATTTATTACGTCAGCTTTTCCTCAATATTCTCGATAATGCCATGACCTATACGCGCTGTGGTGGCAGCGTACGGCTTCAGTTGCGCTGTACCGAGGATGCGCCTGTTGAGGTGCGGCGCAAGCGGGCGGAAACAGTAACGCAGTGGGCTGAGGTCACTATCAGTGATACAGGGCCGGGAATCGCGCCCGATGATCTTCCGCATATCTTTGAGCGTCACTTTCGGGGAGTTCATACGCCACATACCACGCTTCGGAGCAAGCTCGGGTCAGGGCTCGGTCTCTCCATTGCTCTCTTAATTGCCGAAAGTCATGGTGGAACGATTACGGTGGATAGTGAGCTTGGAAAGGGATCACAGTTTCATGTCTGGCTTCCTGCCTGTGAGACACTGATGGCGGCGCGGGTACAGAAATAAAAGGATGAATGCGGAGTTGTGGAACTCAACCCCGCATTCTGGTCCGGTAAGAAGGGAAGGAATGGAAAAAAGGGAAGGGGCGTATTAGAGAATAGGATTTGCTTTACGCCGAGGCCGGTTGCATGACCGGCTGTGTTGTTTCCCTGCGGTCTTTTGAGGCTGGCTCTTTCGGTTTTGTCTCAAAGTCAGACGTTTTCACTTTTTCGATGTTGCGCGCTTTGATAAAGTAAATGATCGAGCCGATAATGCTGGCGAATACGACAAGGGCCAGCCATCCGAGTCTCTGTCGCCCGTTCAAAGTTTCATTGATAAGGCAGTCGACAAGCATCCACATCCAGAAAACTCCCGCGCAGACAACTAACGCGACGAGAAGAAAAAGGGCAATTTCCATAGACTATCCTCCAATTGAACTGATGAAGCCGGGCGCAGCTTCTTTAGGAACCGTTTGAGATGGGAGGAGTGAGCAAGTGAACTGAGAAAGCGACGAGACTTGCCATAAATGGTACTCTTCCCTGTCAGGTGTGTGTTCCCTGAATTGGTATGTCCTTAGCTTAAAGGGCTCCGGTTAAAAAGGGGTAAGGTTTGGGTAAGATTTCGGTAATAATGGGGGAAGTAGTCGAATGTGGCACAAAGAGCCCCCGTAGATGACGCGTTGAGAGGGAAATAGGTGGGTGAGGGAAAATAGGCATAAAAAAAAGCCGGTGGTCGGAATCGAACCGACGGCCGACCGCTTACGAAGCGGTTGCTCTACCGCTGAGCTACACCGGCTTGCTTGAGCTCTCATCACTCTTGCGCTTATGATTATAGCGGGTCAGCCTGGCTCTGTCAAGCGTTTTTCTAGCGAATTTGTTAAGAAGATCTTGGGTTTCTCTCCGTCCGTCTCATTGGCTGCTGTTCCATATTGCCCAATCTCGACAACTTACCCCTATTATGGTAAGATGGGTGACGATGTTTCATTTTTTTCCTGGTTGGGAGACATGATGATGCGGCCCTTGTTGATTGCAACCACTAATCTGCATAAATTGGAAGAGTTTCGGTCGCTCTTTGCCGATCTGCCGTACCAGTTACTTTCGTTGCATGATGTACGGCTCGATCTGGAGGTCGAGGAGACCGGCACTACCTTCCGGGAAAATGCAGAGTTAAAGGCACTGGCCTATGCTCGCGCCTCGGGGTTGCTCTCACTGGCTGATGATTCCGGTCTTGAAATCGATGCAATGGGCGGTGCGCCTGGTGTCTATTCTGCTCGCTTTGCTGGAGCCAATACCTCATACGAAGAGCGTTTCCGCATCATTTTTGACAAGCTACAAGGAGTTCCCACAGAGCAGCGTACTGCTCGTTTCCGTTGTGTGATCGCTATTGCGGAGCCATCCGGCTATCTTCAATGTGTTGAGGGTGCGCTTGAAGGGAGAATTACTGAGGAGCCACATGGCGCTCACGGGTTTGGATATGACCCTATATTTTTCGTTCCTGCATATGGAAAGACTGCTGCGGAACTGACACCGGAAGAGAAAAACAGAATCAGCCATCGCGGCCAGGCCGCAAGGCGTGCGCAAGCTGTGCTTGAACACTGGCCTGCGTTACCGTCTTCACACAGTCGAGATGTATGAGGAGCGAAGTGGATACAACTAACTGAGAGGAACATAAGGGACATATAGATTATGGCGAAGAAGTCGGCCATCCGTATAGCACTTGACCTGGAAACAACAGGTTTACATACCGAGCAAGACGCAATCCTTGAAGTTGCAGCGATCAAATTCCAGGGCTCAGATATTCTTGATACGTTCGAGTCGTTTGTTTCTCCCGGTCGTTCGATCCCCTATCGTGTACAGCGTTTAACCGGTATTAAGCCTGAACTGCTTGTTGGCGCTCCCCCGTTTGATGCCATTTCAAAGAAACTGCAACACTTTATCGGCGATTATCCCATTGTCGGTCATAGTATTCCGTTCGATGTGGGTTTTTTGCGTCGTTGGGGGGTAGCTCGTGCAAACCCGCTGGTTGATACCTTTGAGCTGGCAACCGTGTTGCTACCTTCCCTTTCAAGCTATAACCTGGGGCAGGTCGCGCACGCTCTAGGAATTCAAGTCCCCGTAGATCGCCATCGCGCAATGGTAGATACTGTCCTTGCCATGAAGGTCTTTCTGGCCCTCTATGAGCGCTTGCAGGCAGTCGATCTGGCTCTATTGCAAGATCTGGCCCATCTGGATGCGCCTCGCTCCTGGTCGCTTTTGCACTTTTTCCGCCAGGAGGTACGGCTTCGTCAGGAGAGCGAAGGTATCGCCGGAGGTCTGATGCGTGGTAGCCTCGGAGATCGTTTCGCTTCGCAGCTTGGTATGGATCCCCGTATCCTCTCATTTGCGATTGCCCGTCAGCAAGAGCATGAATCGTCGTCGTCAGAGCTATTGCCTGTCGAAACGACCTCACTGACTGAGCTTCAGAAGGATATAGAGGTTATCCCGGAAGAGAGTCAGGCTGAGGGCCCGATGGACCATGAGGCGCTGTATGCCGCAATGCGGACCTCTTTTGAGCAAAAGACGCCTTTTCTATTGGAAGTAACCGTCGGTAACAATGACTATGCTCCTGCCCTGCTTTCAGCCCTTGAGTGGTTGTCGGAAACGGACGATGCAGCTCCGCGTCGTCTGGTGGTTGCCTGTGCCAATCAACAAAGTGCCCGGCGCCTGATCGAGACAACCTTGCCTGGCATACAGGCTGCGCTGAAAAGCAAGCTTTCGGTGGCATATTGGGCCGAGAAGGGCGGCTATCTTTGCACACATCGCTGGTTTGGCGCTGCACTCAGACGAACCAGTGGGGAGCTCACTGCTGAACAGGCGCGTGGATTGGCAAAACTGGGCCTCTGGGCGCAACAAACATTGACCGGTGAGCGCAGCGAATTG
>Ga0164243_10002582_pt1 | contig 29786 bp, 30 predicted proteins | sample OricompcompostOP_FD_108781 | JGI IMG/M metagenome (GOLD analysis project Ga0164243, IMG submission 108781) | Organic Plus compost microbial communities from Emeryville, California, USA - Original compost - Organic plus compost (OP) | ecosystem: Engineered > Solid waste > Mixed feedstock >... | reverse complement strand
GGATTCCGCGCTCGGGCCCTGCGGCACGTACTCCAGTCCGACGTAGCCCTCGTAGCCCGCGTCGGCGAGTTTGCGCAGATAGCCCTTGATGTCCAGGTTGCCGGTGCCCGGCTGGTGCCGCCCCGGGACGTCGGCGATCTGCACGTGCCCGATGCGGGCGGCGTGGTTGAAGATCACCGCGTCGAGATCGTCGCCGTTGACGCCGAGGTGGTAGAGGTCGAACAGCAGCAGCACGTTCTCGCGGCCCAGCTTGTCGATCACGGCGAACGCGTCGGCCGCCGTACGCAACGGATACGCGTCGGCGCCGGACAGCGGTTCGATGACCAGCTGCGCCCCGATCCGCGCCGCCGCCGACGCCGCGGAGTCCAGAGTGGACAGAGCGTGCTCGTCCTGCGCGGCCGGGTCCTGGTCCGGCACGCGGTTGCCGTAGAGCGCGTTGAACGTGCGGCAGCCGAGCCGCTCGGCGATGCCGATCGCGACATCCACGCTGTCGGCCAGTTCCTTCTCCCGGCCGATCCACGACATCACACCCCGGTCGCCGGCCGGCATGTCACCGGCGAAGAAGTTCAGCCCGGCCAGGTGCACCCCGGCCTCGGTGACCGAGCGGACGAACGCGTCGACATCACGATCACCCGGCACCGCGACCTCGAAGGGCCACCAGAACTCCACCGCCGAGAACCCGGCGGCCCGCGCCGCGTCCGCGCGGTGCAGCAGCGGCAGTTCCTTGAACAGAAGCGAGAGATTCACGTCGTAACGCATCAGCATCTTCTTCCGTATTGCGGAAGTTTATTTCCGTAAAACGAGAGTAGCTCCGTGGCCTTCCCGCCGTCAACGGGATACGGTGCGGACGTGGAGCTGAAAGCCGAGTTCACGACGGAACCTTTCCGCGGCGAGGGTGAGCCACCCGCGCATGCCGTACGCGCCCGCGAAGCCGCCACCAAGGCCGGTCTCACGGTGGATTTCGGCCCGTTCGGCACCACTGCCGCCGGTGACGCCGACGCTCTGCTCGACGCACTTCCCGATATCGCCCGCGCCGCACTCGACGCCGGCGCCACACGTTTCACCCTGCAGCTTTCCACCGGGAAGGCGGCCCACACGCCGGAGGGGGCACCGAAGACACTCGAACGGCTGATCCGGGAGGTGGAGCTGCAACTCGGCGGCAGCCTCGCGGATCTGGACCGGCCCGGTAAGCAGCAGGCCGTGCGCCTGCTGGAGGAGCGGGGCGCGTTCGCGATGCGCAAGGCGGTCGTCACGATCGCGGAGGCACTCGGGGTCACCCGGTTCACGGTCTACAACTATCTGAACCGGGAGCCTTGACTTCAACAAAATGTTGAATGAGGATCGTCACGTGGATCTCGCCACCTTCAACGCCACGCCTGCCGAAGACCTCCGGCCGGTGCTGACCGCGTGCCTCGACGTGCCGCGCTGGGCGGACGCCGTGCTGGCCGGGCGGCCCTATCCCGATCTGGTCACGGTGAAGGCGGCCGCTTCGCTCACGCTCTTTCCGAGCGAGATTCACCAGGCGATGGCGGCGCATCCGCGGATCGGCGAGAAGGCTTCCGGGATATCCAAATCAGAGCAGTCCGGTGTGGACAGTGCGGCGCGGGAGAAGTTCCTTGCCGCCAACGCCGAGTACGAGCGGCGTTTCGGGCATGTCTACCTGGTCTGCGCGAGTGGCCGCGGTGGCGAGGAGCTGCTGGCGATCCTGCGGGAGCGGATGAACAATGATCCCGACACCGAACTGCGCGTCGCGGGCGAGGAACTCGTGAAAATCGCCTTGCTGCGCCTGGAAAAGGCGGTGACCTCATGAGTCTGGTAACCACGCACGTGCTGGACACGGCGGCCGGGCGGCCCGCGCAGGGTGTACCGGTGCGGCTGGAGTCCGGCGGCGCGCTCATCGCTTCCGGGCACACCGACGACGACGGCCGCATCCGCGACCTGGGCCCGGAGCGGCTCGATCCCGGCGTGTACCGGCTGGTTTTCGACACCGCGGCATACCTTGGGCCGGACGGCTTCTTTCCCGAGATCACGGTGACGTTCCGGATCACCGATCCCGGGGCGCACCATCACGTGCCGGTCCTGCTGAGCCCGTTCGCCTACTCCACCTACCGAGGGAGCTGATCGTCGTGGGCATCACGCTGGGCCCGAACCAGTACGGCAAGGCCGAGGTGCGCCTGGTGACCGTGGACCGGTCCGGTCCGGTGCACCAGATCAAGGACCTCACCGTCTCGACGTCGTTGCGTGGCGAGCTGGCAGCCACGCACCTGACCGGCGACAATTCGGTGGTCGTCGCGACGGACACCCAGAAGAACACGGTTTACGCTTTCGCCAAGCAGACCCCGGTCGGCGAGATCGAGGATTTCGCACTGCGCCTCGGCCGGCATTTCGTCGGAGCGTTCAGCCACATTCACGAGGCGCGCATCCTGATCGACGAACATGGCTGGGACCGCATCCCGGTCGACGGCAAACCACACGATCACGCCTTTTCCCGTGCTGGTGACGAAAAACGCACCACGGCGGTGACTGTCGCGGGTGATCGCGCGTGGGTCGTGTCGGGCCTGCGAGACCTGGTCGTGCTGAAATCGACGGGCTCGGAATTCCACGGTTTTCCTCGTGACGAGTACACAACCCTGGCCGAGACCGACGATCGGATACTGGCCACGGCGGTCACCGCCAGGTGGCGGTACCAGGGCGAGAACATCGACTGGCACAACAGCTTCCACGAGGTGCGCCGCATCCTGCTGGACACCTTCGCGGGGTTGCACAGCCTGTCGCTGCAGCAAACCCTGTACGCGATGGGTGAGGCCGTGTTGAAGGCACGCCCGGAGGTGGCCGAGGTCCGGTTGTCGTTGCCGAACAAGCACCACTTCCTGGTGGACTTGGCCCCGTTCGGCCTGGAGAACCGGAACGAGGTCTTTTACGCGGCGGACCGGCCTTACGGGCTGATCGAAGGCGCGGTGGTGCGGGATGATGCGGAGGATGCCGGGCTGGCTTGGTACAGCCTGCCGGAGTTTTAGGCTCAGACTGTCCCCCGGCGCCGACCCAAGACCGCACCGGGCGGCCTCGTTGGTGCGTCGGCTTCGCTGTTGCCTCAGAGAATCGCCTCTACCCCGTCGATTCCGAAGTACACCACGAAAATCACCGCCAGTGCGCCCAGCAGCCAGCCGACCTCACCCGGCTTTCCCTTGGACAGCTTGATCAGCACGTACGCCACGATGCCCGCCCCGATCCCGTTCGTGATCGAGTAGGTGAAGGGGATCAGTGCAGCGATCAGGAACACCGGGATCACCACATCCCCGTCCTGCCACGGAATCCGCCGTGCCTGGGCCATCATCATCCCGCCGATCACCACCAGGGCGGGCGCCGCGGCCTGGGCGGGGACGATCGCGACGATCGGGGTCAGGAACAATGTCGCGGTGAACAACACGCCCGTCACCACGCTGGCCAAACCCGTCCGTGCTCCCTCCCCGACGCCCGCGGCCGACTCCAGGAACACGGTGTTCGGCGAGGAACCGCTCACGCCGCCGGCCAGTGCACCGAAACCGTCGACCAGCAGGATCCGGCCCATCCCCTCGACCTTGCCCTCCCGCACGAGACCGGCCTCCTCCGACACGCTCGTGATCGTGCCCATCGCGTCGAAGAAGCCCGACAACACCAGCGTGAACAGGAAAACGCACGCCGTCACGACACCGGCCGAGGCGAAGCCGCCGAACAAGTCAATGCGCCCCAGCAACCCGAAGTCGGGCATGGCGACGACATGCGTGGGCACGGCCGGCTCCACCAGGCCCCAGCCCGACACATGAAAGACCGCGTTCACCACCACCGCGAGCACGGTCGCCACCACGATGCTGACCAGCACCGCACCGGGCATGCGCCGCGACACCAGCACGATCATCAGCAGCAGCCCGATACAGAAGATCGCGATCGGCCAGCCGCTCAGATGCCCGTCGAGCCCCATCCGTACCGGCACCGTCGAATCCGCCGAGTCCGGTGTTCGCGTCACGAAGCCGGCGCTGACCAGGCCGACCAGCGCGAGATACAACCCGATGCCGACCGTGATCCCCGTCTTCAAAGCCATCGGGATCGCGTTGATGATCCGTTCCCGCACTCCGGAAACGGCCATCAGCACGATGCACACGCCCTCCAGCACGACCAGCCCGAACGCCTGCGCCCACGTCATCGCGGGCGCCATCTGGAAGGCCACCACGCCGTTGATGCCCAGGCCCGCCGCCAGCGCGAGCGGCGCCTTGCCGACCAGACCCATCAGGATCGTCGTCACCCCGGCGGCCAGCGCCGTCGCGGTGGTGACCTGCTCAGCCGACAGGCGTGCGCCGGTGATGTCCGCGGAGGCACCGAGGATCAGCGGGTTCAGCAGCACGATGTAGCACATCGCGACGAACGTCGTCACACCGCCGCGCACCTCGCGCCCGATCGTGCTGCCCCGCCGCGAAACCAGGAAGTATCTGTCCATGATGGACGTTTTGTGGGCAGCCTCCGGCCTGGTACGTAACTGCGTCATTTCCTGCCTCCGGGCATGCCGAACCAGGCCCCGCTATGGGGCCCGCCTCGACTCAGGGAATCAGATGAGATGTTCCGGCCGGACCGGGACGCGGGTAAGCGCCCTGCCGGTCGCGGCACGGATGGCGGCGACGATCGCCGGGGTGGACGAGATCGTCGGCGGTTCGCCCACCCCGCGCAGACCGTACGGCGCGTGGGGGTCGGCGAGTTCGAGCACGTCGATGGTCATCGGCGGCATGTCGAGCACGGTCGGGATCAGGTAGTCGGTGAACGACGGGTTGCGGATCTTGCCGCCGGAGGTCTGGATCTCCTCCATCACGGCCAGGCCGAGCCCCTGCGCGGAGCCACCCTGGATCTGGCCGAGCACGGCCTGCGGGTTGAGCGCCCTGCCCACGTCCTGCACACAGTCGAGCGAGACGACCTTGACCAGCCCCAGCTCGGTGTCGACGTCGACCACGGCGCGGTGCGCGGCGAACCCGTACTGCACATGCGCGTTGCCGGCACCGGTCTCGGGATCGAGTGTCTCGGTAGGACGGTGCCGCCATTCGACGGTCTCGTCCACGACGTTCTCCCCCAGCACGTCGACGAGATCCGCGAGCACACCGTCCCGTGTGGACACCAGCTTCCCGCCCACCAGGCTGAGCTCACCCGGCGGGGCACCGACCCGCTTGAACAGCGTCGAGCGCACCGCCAGGCACGCCGAGCGCACGGCGCCGCCGGTCACGTAGGTCTGCCGCGACGCCGACGTCGAACCCGCGTTGCCGATCGTGGTGTCCATCGGCAGGATCGTCACGCGCTCGACGCCCAGCTCGGTCCGTACGATCTGCTGCAGCACCGTGACCAGGCCCTGCCCGACCTCACACGCGGCGGTCTGCACGGTCGCCGCGGCCTCCCCGCCGACCACCTCCAGCCGCACCCGCGCGGTCGAGTAGTCGTCGAAACCCTCGGAGAAGCAGATGTTCTTGATCCCGACCGCGTAACCGACACCGCGCACCACACCCTCGCCGTGCGTCGTGTTGGACACGCCGCCGGGCAGCGTCCGCAGGTCACGCTCACCGTCCGGTTCCGGCGGCAGCGGCATCCGCTCCAGCCGGTTCAGCAGTTCGGCGACCGGCGCCGCGGAGTCCACGACCTGACCGGTCGGCATGAGCGAACCCTCGGCTATCGCGTTGCGCCGCCGCACCTCGACCGGGTCGAGCCCGCACGCCTGCGCGAGTCTGTCCATTTGCGACTCGTACGCGAAAGCCGCCTGCACCGCACCGAATCCCCGCATCGCGCCACACGGCGGGTTGTTCGTGTACGTGCCCCAGCAGTCGATCGACACGTTCGGCGCCACGTATGGGCCGACACCGAGCGTCGCCGCATTCGCCACCACAGCCGGGGTGGACGAGGCGTACGCGCCACCGTCGAGGTAGATCCGCGCCTTGACGTAGACGAGTTTCCCGTCCCGGTCGGCGCCGTGCTCGTAGTGCAGCCGCGCCGGATGCCGGTGCACATGCCCGTAGAAGGACTCCTCGCGGTTGTAGACCATCTTGACGGGCTTGCCGGTGCGCAGCGCGAGCAGGCACCCGTGGATCTGGATGGACAGGTCCTCGCGCCCGCCGAACGCGCCACCGACCCCGCCGAGCGTGAGCCGCACCTTCTCCTCGGGCAGCCCCAGCGCCTGCACGATCTGCCGTTGGTCGACATGCAGCCACTGCGTCGCGACGTAGAGGTCGACGCCGCCGTCCTCGGCCGGTACCGCGAGCCCGGACTCGGGCCCGAGGAACGCCTGGTCCTGCATGCCGACCTCGTAGGTCCCGCTGACCACCACATCGGCGGTCGCGTCCGGGTCGCCGAAGCGGATCGGCACGTGCCGCACGACGTTCCCGCCGGGGTGCAGGTCCGGCGTCTCCCCCGCGACGGCCAGCTCGGCGTCGGTGACCGGTTCGAGCACCTCGTAGTCGACCTTGATGCGCTTCATCGCACGGCGGGCGGTTTCCGGATGGTCCGCGGCGACCAGCGCCACCGGCTCCCCCTGATACCGCACGATGTCCTCGGCGAGCACCGGCTGGTCCTGGTGCTCCAGGCCGTAGCGGTTCACGCCCGGCACGTCCTCGTGCGTCAGCACCGCGTAAACCCCTTGCACCGTAACGGCTTCGGTGATGTCGATGCTCTTGATGCGCGCGTAGGGATGCGGGCTGCGCAGCGTCGCGCCCCACACCATGTCCTCGTGCCACAGGTCGGAGGAGTACGCGAACTCGCCGCGTACCTTGACCGTGCCGTCCGGCCGGCGGGGGCTGCTGCCGATCCCGCTCGCGGTGCCGGTCGCCTGGGTGGACGTGGTCATCGCAACCTCCTGCTCGCGGCGGCGAGTTCACCGGCCACAGTGGACTCGTCGGCGGTCCGCAGTTCCCCGTCGACGACGACGGTCTCACCGCCTACCATCAGCAGTTTCAGCGGCGGCGTCGCGCCGAGCACGAGTGCGGCGACCGGGTCCTCGATGCCCGCGTACAGCAACCCCCGCAGATCCCACACGGCCAGGTCGGCGAGCTTTACCGGCTCCAGCGAACCGAGTTCGCGGTCACGTCCGAGGCAGCGGGCGCCGCCCATCGTGCCCATCCGGAGCGCCTCGCGCACGGTCAGCGCCGTCGGCCCGCCACGCTGCCTGGCCTGCAACAACGCCTGGTGCAGCTCCTCCCCCAGTCCCCCGGACTCGTTCGACGCCGCCCCGTCCACACCGAGCCCGACCGGCGCGCCCGCGTCGAGCAGATCACGCACGGGGGCGATGCCGGTGCCCAGCCGCCCGTTGGACGTCGGGCAGTGCGCCGCGCCGGTGCGGGTGGCGCCGTAGCGGCGGATCGCGGCGGGCGAGAGATGCACCGAATGCGCCATCCACACGTCGTCGCCGAGCCAGCCGAGCTTGTCGGCGTACTCGGCCGGCGTGCAGTCGAACTCCTCCAGGCACTGCTTCTCCTCGTCGAGGGTCTCGGCGAGGTGCGTGTGCAGCCGGACTCCCTTGCGGCGCGCCAGTTCCGCCGCGCCCGTCATGAGCTGCTCGGTCACCGTGAACGGCGAGCACGGTCCGGCCGCGATCCGGACCCGGGCCTCCGGGGAGGAGTCGTGGTGTTTGTCGATGGCCTGCTCGGTGCCCAGCAGCGCCGCCTCGGTGTCCTCGACCAGGTTGTCCGGCGGGAGCCCGCCCTGCGATTCGCCGCGGTCCATCGAGCCACGCACGATGTGGGCCCGCACGCCGATCCAGTTCGTCGCGGACACCAGCGCCTCGACCTGATCGCCCGCATCGGACGGGAAAACGTAGTGGTGATCGGCGACCGTCGTGCAGCCCGTCAGCGCCAGACGCGCGAGACCGGCGCTCGCGGCGGCGTGCGTGATCTCGGCGTCGAGCCTGCCCCAGATCGGGTACAGCTCGACGAGCCACTGGAACAGCGTCGAATCGGCGGCCAGTCCGCGGGTGGCCCACTGGTAGAGGTGGTGATGGGTGTTGACCAGGCCTGGCGTGATCAGGCAGCCGCTCGCGTCGACGCGCACGTCGCCGTCCGCGGGCCCCTCACCCACCGCGACGATGCGGCCGTCCTCGACCACCACGTGGCCGTCCCGGTACTCGGTACCCTCCTCGTCCACAGTGGACACCGCAGCGTGTTCGAGAACGGTCCTCATCGCGTACCCGCCATCCGTACCGCGTCCAGGATCTTCTCGTAACCCGTACAGCGGCACAGGTTCCCGGCCAGTGCCTCGCGAATCTCCTCGTCGCTCGGATTCGGTACCCGAGCCAGCAGATCATGCGCCGCGACGACGAGCCCCGGCGTGCAGAACCCGCACTGCACCGCACCCGCGTCCACAAAGGACTGCTGCACCGGGTCGAGCTGGTCGCCGTCGGCGAGCCCCTCGACCGTGCGCACCTCGCGCCCCTCGGCCTGCCCGGCCGCGACCAGGCACGAACACGCCGGCACCCCGTCGAGGTACACCGTGCACGAACCGCATTCGCCCTGTTCGCAGGCGTTCTTGGAACCGGGAAGCCCGAGCCGTTCGCGCAGCAGGTAGAGCAGGCTCTCGCCCTCCCACACGTCGTCGGCCTGCCGGGCCTCGCCGTTGACCGTCACGTTCACGCGCATTCCCGCTCCCCTTCCGAGTACTCCTGCCAGGCCCAGCCCAGCGTGCGGCGCGCCAGCACGGACAGCGCATGCTTGCGATACGCGGCGGTGCCGCGCACGTCGTCGATGGGCTCCGCGGCCGCCGCCACGAGCTCGCCGAACCGGCGTTTGACCGAGTCGCGCACTGGTGCGGGCGCGGCCCAGGGCAGCTCCGCGGCCAGGAACTCCTCCGCCTCCTGGACCCGCCGTGGCGTGGGCGCCGCGGACCCGATCGCGGCCCTGACCTGGCCGTTGTCCAGCGCGATCGCGAACGAGCACACCGCGATGACCATCGCATTGCGGGTGCCCACCTTCGCGAACTGCTGCGCGCCCGTACTCGCGGGCAGGTGCACGGCGGTGATCAGCTCGTCCTCGGCGAGCGCGTTCCGCTTGACGCCGAGGTAGAACTCCTCCGCCGGAATCAGCCGGGTGCCACGCGTAGAAGCCACCTCGACCTGCGCGCCGGTCACCAGCAGCACGGGATGCGTGTCCCCGGCAGGCGAGGCGGCGCCGAGGTTGCCGCCGACGGTGCCGCGGTTACGGATCTGCGGCGAGCCGACCGTGCGGGAGGCCATCGCGAGCGCGGGCAGCGCCTCGCCCAGTTCGGCGATGACCCGCGTGTACGGCACGCTCGCGCCCAGCCGCACCACGCCGTCCACAGTGGACCATTCGGCCAGTTCGGCGACGCGGCCGAGATCCAGCAACGCGTCCGGGCGGCGGTGGTCGAAGTTCAGCTCGACCATCACGTCCGTGCCGCCCGCGATGGGCACCGCGTCCGGGCGCTCGGCCTTGAGGGCCAGCGCCTCGGCGAGGCTCTGGGGACGCAGGAAATCCACTTCTCCGGCTCCTTCGGGTGGTGGGAGTCCGACCAGTACACCGCCGTGACCGGTGTCACGGCAACGGCACCGGAGTATGAACCCACGGGCGCTGCGAGCAGTCTGTTTGTGCTTTCCCACAAGCCGGATGACGGCCGGGAAAACTAACCGTGTGAAGGGACATAAGCCGCTTGCGTACGCTGCGCCGCCGCCACCGCCCGCGCGGGCTCCTCGCCGGACTGGACGTGAGCCGCTCCCCACGCCTTCGCGCTCTGTGTCATGAATTCACGCGCCTCGGCTGAACTCGCCCAGCCCTCCGGATTGGCGACGCCGAAGACGTGCAGGGCCAGGCCGAACAGCGTGAGATCCCAGCCGACACCGACCGCGCCCGGGCCGAACTGGCTCCAGTGCTGATCGTCGGTGAGTTCGCTGTGCTCCAGTTCGAGAATCGTGCCGCTGTTCAGCGGGGTCAGCCGCACCTCCAGCACGGAGCCGGGACCGCTGCCGAACAGCCAGCTGATCCGCAGCACCCGCGGCGGATCGCAGACGAGGATCCTCCCGCCCGCGTTACCCTCCAGCTGGTAGGTGCCGCCCTGCCGCAGGTCCCCGGTGACCGGCAGGAACCACTGCGCCAGCCGCGCCGGATCGGTGCAGGCCTGCCAGATCTCGCCGGGACTGGCGTCGTAGGTCCGGCCCGCCACGACAGCGCGTCCGTGCACGAGCCGCCGGATCGAGTTGACCTCTGCTGCGATGTCCATCCCCGCTCCCTTCCTTCGCCGTAGGATCGGTTGGTCATGACGCTGGTGAAGACTCTGCTTGAGATCCCCGAACTGCGCATGCGGCTGCGCACCGGATCGGGGTTGCTCGGCCGCGAGATCACCCGCATCTACGTCACCGAACTGCCCGATCCGAGCCGCTATGTCTCGGCCGGTGAGCTGGTGCTCTCCGGGCTGTTGTGGTGGCGCGAACCCGGCGACGCGGAACCGTTCGTGGCCGCGCTGGCCCGCGCGGGGGTGGCCGCGCTCGCCGCGTCCGGCGCCGACACCGGCGGCATCCCCGAGGACGTCGTGCGCACGTGCGCCCAGCATCGGATCCCGCTGCTCGAAGTGCCCGCTGACCTGTCGTTCGCCGTGGTCACCGAGCGGGTCGTGCTGGCGCTGGCCGCCGACCGTGGCCGCGAGCCGAGCGGGGCACGCAAGCGCTTGCTGTCGACTGCCGACGCGCCCTTGCCGGTGTTGTTGCGGCAGGGCGAGGAGGAGCTGGGGGCGCCGTGCTGGGTGCTCTCGGCCACCGGCCGCGTGGTCGGCGGCACCGGCGAGGACCCGCCACCGGCGGAGTGGTTCGTGCCCGGCCGGGACCGCACGGTGCGCGACGGTTACACGCTGGTGCCGGTCGGTGGCCGGTTCACGGTGCCGTGGATGCTCGCCGTGAAAACCACCGAAACGGATGACCTCACCGACGAGCTGGCCGGGCTCGTCAGTCTCGCCAGGGCGAGGGCGGACCAGGTGCGGCGGACGGCCGACCGCGCCGCCGAACCGCTGTTCCGGTCGCTCGACGGCGGTGACGTCGCGGCCGCCTTTCCGGCCGCGGGACTGCGCGAACCCGTGCGCGTGATCATCCTGAGCACTCCGGACGACGGCCCGGAACTGGCGCGCGAGCTACTCGCGGAGCTGCTGGCCGACATGGCACAGGGTGTGCTCGGCGTCGTGGGCGAGCACGCCTACGCGATCGTCGAGGCCGACGATTCCTGGCCCGCCGAATGGATCCGCGCCGGGCTGTCCACTGTGGATCGTCTTGTCGACTTGCCGCGCGTGTTCACCGGAATCAGCGGCCGCGCGACGGCGGCCGGACTCCGCGGGGCGGCGCAGGAAGCACGGCACGCGATCGAGATCGCGGCCCAGCGTGGCGACCGGATCGGCGTCGTGGCGGGCGAGGACATCGCCGTGCACCGGCTGCTGGTCGCGACCGCCCCGGACGAGTTGCGCCGCACGGTGCGCGAACGCGTACTCGGCCCGCTGGCCGACTACGACGCGGCCAACGGCACCGACCTCGTCCGCACCGTGCGGGTGTACCTGGAATGCTCCAGCTCCCCCACCGCCGCGGCGAAGGCGCTGCACGTCCACGTGAACACGCTGCGCTACCGGATCACACGGGCGTCGGAACTGCTGGGCGTCGACCTGACCGACTTCACCACACAGGTGGATGTCTACCTGGCGCTCGCCTTGACTTGAAGCACGAGCGCCTCCGACAACAACACACCCGACGTACGTTCGTCAGCCTGTTTCAGGTGGCGCGATCCTGAGGTGCACCGCACGGAGTCTCATCCAGCACGGCCTCGTGGCGGGCTAGATGTAGTAGTCCACGATCGCGAGGTGGACCGAGTTGCTGCGGACGCGGATCTCCACATTGGACGCCGTGTTCTTCGGCCATTTGATCAGCCCCTGGCCGCTGGCCCCGCAGCCGAGACCCTGCCACGCGTCGGGGTTGCGGGCCTTGCCCATCCGGCCCTCGACGCAGGCACTTTGGTTCGTGCCGCCCTGGGCGCTCCACTCGATCTTGAGCTTGCCCTTCCAGCTCGAGGTGTTCGGGCTGGTGTACGAACATTCCTTCGACACCGGCCCGAACTTGAACGGCGCACCGCTCGCCCTGCTGTGGCACAACGCCGTCACGGCCTGCCCCTCGCCGGCCGTGGCGACCAGTGACCCCGCGGTCGCGGCCAGCACGACCAACGCGGACGACAAGATCCTAACAGGCTTACCCGACAGTCCGTGTATCGCTGACATACCGCAAAGGTACAGACCAATCGCGGTGAAAACGATCACCCGATCCGGCGAGCGTAGGCATCCAGGCGGGCACGGGGCAGCGGCAGCTCCGACTCGTCCAGCGCGCCGCAATCCAGGCCACGGCACAGGAACGCGGCCAGCGCCTGCGCGGTGGCCGGCTCGTCGAGCACGCCACTGTCCGCCGCCGTGGCGTAGTCGTGCAGCCGCGCGGCCGCTGAGGCAAGGCCCTCGCGGAAAAAGGCGTAGGTGGCGGCGAAGCGGGTCGGCAACTGGTGCGGATGCAGGTCCCAGCCCTGGTAGAAGCCCCGCTCCAGGGACCGGCGCACCAGCCGCAGATGCTCGCGCCACGCATCCAGCACGGCGTCACCGACGGGGAGCCGGTTGGTCGAGCCATCCGACAGCCTCACCCCGGTGCCCGCCGCGCTGACCTGCATGATCGCCTTCGCGAAGTCCGCGGCCGGATGCTCCATGCTCTGGTACTCGGCCGCGACGCCAAGGCCCGCGCTGTAGTCGTAGGTGCCGTAGTGCAGCCCACTGCACCGCCCGCCGGCGGCCTGGATGATGCGTGGCACCGCGACCGTGCCGTCGGTATCCACAATGGACTGCGAGGTCTCGACCTGCACCTCGAACCGCAGTGCGCGCTCGGGCAGTCCGTACGCCTTTTCCAGTGCTGTCAGCACATCCGCCGCGACCGCGACCTGCTCGACCGCGGTGACCTTCGGCAACGTGACGACGAAACCCGCCGGCAGCTCGCCGTTCTCCAGCAGCCCCGACAGGAACAGGTCGAGCGTGCGGATACCGCGCCGCCGGGTCGCGCGCTCGAAGCTTTTGAACCGGATACCGACGAACGGTGTGGCCGCGGCGAGCGACCGGCCGCATTTCAGCGCCATCTCGTCCTCGGCCTCGTCGCCGGGATTGCCGTAGCCGTCCTCGAAATCGATGCGCAGATCCTCGATCGGTTCCGTCGCGAGCTTGCGGGCGACGCGGTCGGCGACCTCGGCGTTCAGGCCCAGTTCGGCGCCCCGCTGCTGGAAGATCGCGAACGCCTGCTCGCCCCACCGGGACACCAGATCCGGCGTGTACCGGTCGGCGGCCACGTACACGGTGTGCACCGGCTGGCGCCCGGCCGGCTCACCGGGATACCTCGCCGCCACCCGTTCGTCCACTTCGGACAGCCGGGCGTCGGCGGCGTCGTAGGTCTCGCCGGTGAGCCGGCCCGGTGCCACGTCAGGAAATCCGCTCGTACGCGGACAGGGTCAGGAAGTCGACGTACTGCTCGGCGAGCGCGACCTCCTCGAACAGCTCCACGGCCGGCGCCAGCAGGTCGTTCGGGATCTCGCCGTCGAGCTCCTTGCGCACGTCGTCGAGCACCGACTTGACCAGCTCACGCGTGACCTTCTCGCCGTTGTCCAGCGTGATGCCGTTCTGCACCCACTGCCACACCTGCGACCGCGAGATCTCGGCGGTCGCGGCGTCCTCCATCAGGTTGTGGATGCCCGCCGCGCCGTTGCCGCCGAGCCAGGACGCGATGTAGCGCACGCCGACGTCGACCGCGCCACGCAGGCCCGCCGCGGTGGCCGAGCCCTCGGTGGCCTCGACGTTGAGCAGGTCGTCCGCGGTGACGCTGACGTCCTCGCGCTTGCGGTCGAGCTGGTTCGGCTTGTCGCCGAGGACCTTGTCGAACTCCTCCTTGCACAGGCCGACCATGCCGGGGTGCGCGACCCACGAACCGTCGAACCCGTCGTTCGCCTCGCGGGACTTGTCGGCGTGCACCTTCTTGGAGGCGTTCTCGTTGACCTCCGGGTCCTTGCTCGGGATGAACGCGGCCATCCCGCCGATCGCGAACGCGCCGCGCTTGTGGCAGGTGCGCACCAGCAGCTCGGTGTAGGCGCGCATGAACGGCGCGGTCATCGTGACGCTGTTGCGGTCGGGCAGCACGAACTTCTCGCCCGCGTCGCGGAAGTACTTGATGATGCTGAACAGGTAGTCCCAGCGGCCGGCGTTGAGGCCCGAGGCGTGCTCACGCAGCTCGTAGAGGATCTCCTCCATCTCGAACGCGGCCGGGATGGTCTCGATCAGCACCGTCGCGCGGATCGTGCCGTGCGGGATCCCCAGTTCCTTCTCGGCGAAGGTGAACACGTCGTTCCACAGCCGCGCCTCGAGGTGGCTTTCCATCTTCGGCAGATAGAAGTACGGGCCCGCGTCGTTCGCGAGCAGCGCGCGCACGTTGTGGAAGAAGTACAGGCCGAAGTCGACCAGCGCGCCGACGCCCTTGCGGCCACCGAAGGTCAGGTTGCGCTCGTCGAGGTGCCAGCCACGCGGGCGGACCACGATGGTGGCCAGCGGCGCGTCCTTGCGCAGTTCGTAGTGCTTGCCGTTGGAGTCGAGCTCGATCGTGCCGCGGATCGCGTCGTGCAGGTTGACCTGGCCGCCGATGACGTTGGCCCAGTGCGGGGTGTTGGCGTCCTCGAAGTCGGCCAGCCACACCTTGGCGCCCGAGTTGAGCGCGTTGATGGTCATCTTGCGGTCGGTCGGGCCGGTGATCTCGACGCGGCGGTCGCGCAGCGCGGCGGGCGCCTCGGCGACCTGCCATTCGGACTCGCGGATCTCCTTGGTCTCGGGAAGGAAGTCCAGCCGGCCCGTGCGCTTGGCCTGCTCACGCTTCTGGACGCGGGCCTGGAGGAGCTCGTCGCGCCGGGTGGCGAAGTTGTCATGCAGACCCGCCAGGAACTCCAGCGCCTCGGGAGTCAGGATGTGCTCGGTCCCGTCGACCTTGGCACCGAGCACCTGGACCTCAGACATGCTGCAACACTCCAACCGTGTCGATCTGAAAGAAGTACATACGTACGGTTTTCTCAATTCGGAGTATAGTTTCTGCATAGCGGAAGCTCAACGCGAGGAGAGCATGTGGCCGAGGAGAAGGGTTCCCGCGACGGGGGCGTTCAGTCGTTGCGCCGGGCCTTCGAGCTGCTCGAACGCCTGGCCGACACCGGCGGCGAGGCGAGCCTGTCCGAGCTGGCGGCCAGTTCGGGGCTGCCGATGCCGACGATTCACCGGCTGATCCGCACCCTCGTGGCGCTGGGGTACGTCCGGCAGAACACCAACCGCCGGTACGCGCTCGGCGCGCGCCTCATCCGGCTGGGTGAAAACGCGAGCATGCAGTTCGGCACCTGGGCGCGGCCACTGCTGGCCGAGCTGGTCGACGAGGTCGGCGAGACGGCGAACCTGGCGGTGCTGGAGCGCGACGAGGTCGTGTACGTGGCGCAGGTGCCGTCCAAGCATTCGATGCGGATGTTCACCGAAGTGGGGCGGCGGCTGCTGCCACACGGGACGGGTGTCGGCAAGGCGATCCTGTCGCAGTTGCCGCCGGAGGACGTACGGGCGTTGCTGGAGCGCACGGGCATGCCGTCCTACACGGACCACACCGTGACCGACCCGGACGAGATGCTGCGGCACCTGGCCAAGATCGCGAAACAGGGCTACGCGGTGGACGAGAGCGAGCAGGAGCTGGGGGTGCGGTGTGTGGCCGCACCACTGACCGGCACGCCCGCCCCGGCCGCGGTTTCGGTGTCGGGCCCGGAAGGCCGCCTGACGAAGGAAGCGGTGTCCCGGATCGCCCCGGCGGTCCAACGCGTCGCGGCGACCTTGTCAGCCCACCTCGCGAACGAGGATCTGAGCGCTTAGGTCAGCGAGGTCGGGTTCTCCCACGGTCGCGGGAATCATGTCCAAGAAGTAGGCGTCGCGGAGCTTGCGCGGGTCGTGCACCAGGAAATCGGTGAGCGCCGCGGAAAGCAGGGTGGCGACGAAGCGCGGTCCTCCGCGAGAACGTCTCCCGCACTCAACGCCGCTTGCCGCTGTCGAAGACGTTGAAGTTCTCGAAGAACCGGTCCTCCTGCGCGGGCTCGCGGCGGTGCCGCCCGGGCCCGGGCTCAGGCGCGGGCGACGCAGGCGGCTCCTCAGCCAGCACCTTGTCGAGCACATCGGATGGACCGAGACCGCGCCGCACCGCTTCGGCCTGGAGCCGAGCCGCGGCGGCCTTCGCGGCGGCTACCGTTTGCGTGACCGTCTGCGACAGCGTCGCCGGGTCGAGCTCACTGACCCGGTCGCCGAACTTGAGCTGCCGTACGTCGCCGCCGGAGTCGGACACCACGGTGACCATGCCGTCCGGTGAGGTGACCGTCGCGGTGACGGTCTTCATCTCCTCGACCGTCTGCTCGAAGGCCTCGGCGCGCCGCCGGTTGTCCGCGGCCGCGCTTTCGAGGGCCTCGATCCGCCGCAGCAGACGATCCGCCTCGTCGCTCATCGCGCCGCCTCGGGCCGGATCGTCGAGACGAACTGCTGGAACTCCTCCAGCGCCCAGTCGAACTGGTCCGGCAGGCCGGTGAGCACGACGTGCAGCACGGCACGCCGCCGCGCGTCGGCCTTGTCGCGCATCACGATGAAGACCTGGAACTGCCCGATCTCCGTCGGCCTGCCGTTCAGGTCGACGGTCATCCGGACGGCCTGCGTCAGTCCGGGACTCTCCGGCGAGCCGACCTCGTTGCGCCGTCCCAAGTGAACATCGCGCGCCGAGGAACGCAGCTTCTCGACGGCCTCGTCCGCGATCTGCGTCAGCGGCTCGTCGGCGCCGCGGACCTCGCCGCTGATGGTGATGTTGGCCGTGAAGCCCTGGCTGGCAGGCGGGCGCAGGGCCACGAACGCGGCCTGCTCCGCGCCCGCCTGGTCCGGTGGCACCGACCGCCAGCCCTCGGGCAACGAGAACTCGATCGGGACCGGGAGGGTCGCTACCACTGCTTACTCCAAACCGGATGTCAGAAGATGGAGTTCCATGCCTTCTTGGCGCCACCGACCACCGCGTGACCGGCGTCGGAGGCCGCGTCGCCGACGTCCTTGCCCACATCGGACACGGTGTCGACGACCTCACCGGGATCGACGCTCACGTCGAAACCGACCTTGCCACCGACGCCGAGCGCCGCGCCGACCGAACCGCCGACGTGGAACTTGCCGTCGTCACCCATGCCGAACTGACCGCTGGCCTCGGCGCCAACACCGGCCCACGCCTCGCCGTGCGCACCCGCGCCCACACCGGCGACCTCGGCACCCACTTCGCCCTCGGCCTTGGCCCCGGCGAACGCCTCGGCGCTGCCCTCGGCACCGGTCCAGCCGACGTTGCCCTGCGCCTCGGCCTGGGCGCCGACCATCGCCTCGCCCTTGCCGCTCACGCTCGCGTGATCGCCGAGACCCAGCTCGCCCTCGGCGCTGCCCTTGGCGAGGTACGCCTCGGCGTTCGCACCCGCGCTCACGCCCAGCGCACTCACCGACGCGTTCGCGCCGGCACCCGCGCCCAGCAGCGAACCCTCGACCTTGCCCTCGCCCGACAGCGGCCCGTTCTCGAACTTGCCCTCGGCGGAACCGCCGAGCACGTCCACCTCGGCCGAGGCCTCCACGGTCTTTTCCGGCACGTCGATGCCGAGCGCCTCGAGGTAGCCGCCGATCTTGTCGCCCATCAGGCCGTCGGCCGGGTTGCCGAACTCGCGGTTGTAACTGCGGCCGCCCTTGTTGTTCTGCCAGCCGCCCGGGTCCTCGTCGACCATCTCGCCGGTGACGGGGTCACGCACCTTACGGGTCTGCCGGTTGTTGGCGCCGTACTCCTTCTCGCCCTCCTTGAGGGTGAAGCCGCCCTCGCCGTCGGGCTCGAGCGCGAGCGCACCCGCGACCTTCGTGCCGGCCTGCTCCAGCTTGGCCCGCGCCCTGGCCAGCCGGGTCTGCGCGGCCTGCGCACCCTCGGCGCCGGGATCGTCAGCCGGCGCCGCGGGATCACCACCCCCGCCGGCGGCCTGGGCCTGCTGCTGCGCCTGCGCCGCCCGGCTGGCCGCCTGTGCCTGCGTGTACTCCTCGATGGCGGTCTGGGCCTCGCTCTGCGCCCAGGTGAGCGTGTCGCCGAAGTCGGCGAGCCGCTGCGCGCCCTGCCCCATCGTGGTCACCGCGTCCTGCCAGCGCGGCACGTGATCGCCGAAGGACTCACGGAAGGCCGCGCTGCCCTGGCCGTCCCACTGCGACGGGTTGACCCCGCCCAGTTCGCTGCCGACGCCGCCGACGCCCCTCATCGTGCCGACGAGCGAGCGCAGGTCCGCCGCGATGCGTTCCGGATCGCCGGGAACGAGGTCCCTCGGGTTGGTGGTCTGCCCCAGCTCCGCCATCAGTACAGCGCTCCTTCCGACCCGTCACCCTCGGGATTGAGCCGGCTCGCGATGGAGCCGACCGAGCCGCCGATGTTCCCCGCGACGCTCGGATTGATGAAACCGGACGCGGACGAGCCCGCCGAGTCGATCAGTTCACCGATGCCGCCGACGAGCTGGCCGACGCCGCTGTCCTGCTCCTCGTAGGCCGAGGCCGCGCCCTTGAGGCCGATGCCGTGCTCGTCGGCCTTGTCGTGCAGGTTCTGCACCGACTTCTTCATGTCGTCGATGAACTGGCCCCAGCCGGTCTGCACCCCGGCGTGTCCGTAGTCGCCGCTCGGTCCCTGCCACACGAGGTCGGCGACGTTGCGGATCACGCCGCCTATCTGGCCCGCTGCCTGCCGCAGCTCATCAGGGACGGCTCCGAATCCGCTCGTCATCTCTGGAATCCCAACTGCCGGTTTCGTATCACATCGCTTGTCGGCGAACCTGCGGGTACGACGACGCGATGGGCGAGCGGGTTCCCGCGAGTTGGCGAGTTTTTTCGGGCTACTGCATCGGTTGCTGATCGACCTGGGCCTTGTACTTGGCCGTGCCGTTCTCGTAGGAGGTGATCGTGGCGGTCAGGCCGTAGCGCGTGGCGCCCGCGGTCAGCACGCAGCGCATGGTCTGGCCGGCTTCGGCCTTGATCGAACCGGGGCATTCGATCTTGTCCGGCTTCTGCCCGACCGCCTTGGTCAGCGTGTCCGAAATGCCCTGCTCGAGGGTTTCCTTCGAGACGGTGTCCTCTTTGGACGAGCACCCGAACAGGGTGAGGCCGGCAGCGGCGACGAGCAGCAAAACACGCAACTTCAAGGGAAACTCCTATGCCCAGACGGCGGTCGGTATGCGGTCGAGAATGTCGCAACGCAGGTCCAGCGCGGCAACGAGCTGGCCGGGGTCACGGTGGTCGGTGATCTGATCGAGAGCGTCGACATGGTCGGCGAAGAACATGAAGCCGCGCAGCCGCCGCTGCTCGGCGAGCAGGAACTCGGCGAGCTCCGGCGTCACCACGGCGGCCGCGAACCGGGGATCCTCCGACAGCACTTCGAAGCGTTCGTCGAACTCCGGATTGCCGGAACGGACGCCGGCCCGGCCGATGGCCTCGTTCACCTGGTTCTGCACCTTGGCGACCTTGCGGACGGTCAGCGACGGCCGGGCGACCGGCACGCGCACCCACACGCACAGCTCGGGTCCGACGCTGCCGCGATAGGAGGTGTCGATCACGGCGGCGACGAAGGGCCTGCCGCGGTGGGTGCCGGTGATGACGTCATGCGCGGCGGACGCCTTGGGCGGATCGGCGAAGGGATGCAGCACGTTGGGCAACGCGAACTCGCGATGCTGGCGGGTGTAGAGCTCGGCCACCGAATCGTCGCGTTCGGCGTAGGTCCAGCCGCGCCGGGCCAGTTCCTCATCGAGTCTGCCGAGCGCGGCCTGGCCCTGTGCCTTGTTCGAACGATTGAGCCATACCACCAGCCAGACGATCGCGGCGGCCACAACAACCGTCCCACCAACCGCGATCGCGATGACCGCCCCGACACTCATCGACCCGATCCGCTCCTTACGTCCACACCATCGCCGGAATGAGATCGAGCAGATCACAGCGCAGGTCCAGCGCCGGGATCAGCTCGGCCGGATCGCGGTGATCGTTGATCCGGTCGTTGAGGTTGAACTGGTCGCCGTAGACCGCGAACCCGGTCACCTCTGTCGGCGCGTTCATCAGGAAGGCCGCGACCTGCGGCGTGATGACGGCACGGGCGAACCGTTCGTCCTCGCAGTCGACCTGGAAGCGCTCGTCGAACCCCGGATAGCCGAGCGCGATGTCGCCCTGGCCGGTCGCGGACCGGATCCGGCTCTGCGCTTCGAGCACCCGCTTGACCGAGAGCCAGGGCCGCATCGACGGGAGCCGGATCCAGACGGCGGGCACCGGGAACACCTGCCCCTTGTGCTGGACATCGAATTGCGCGGCAAGAAACGGCCGATTCCGGTGCACGCCGGTGATCACCTCGCGGGCGCGCAGGGCCTCGGGCTTGCCGACGAACGGCTCGAACGGGTTGCCGATCACCTGGAACTGGGGCTGCGCGTTGAACATCTCGACGAAGGAGTCGTTGCTCTCCTCGTAGGTCCAGCCGCGCTTGGGGATTTCCTCCCGCAGCCGGGTGAGTGCCTTCTCCTCGGCGGCCTTGTTGGACCGGCCGAGCCAGGTGATCAACCAGATGATCAGGGCGGCCACGATCACGGTCCCGCCGATGGCGATCGTGAGACCAACGCCGAGGCTCATCGGCCGGACCCGCCTCCAAGTACGTTGAAGCCCTCGAAGTAGTCATCCTCGTGGACAGGGGTGCTGCGCGACCGTACACCAGGCTGCCGCGCGCCCGGCCCGCCCGGGGCCTGCCCCGGTCCGGACTGCCAGGGCTGCTGGGGCTCGGGCTGCTGCGGCGGCAGTCCCGGCGGGGGCGGGCCGGGGTTGCCGGGCCGCTGCGCGCCGAACAGCTGCTCGTCGGAGTCGAGGACCTTATCGAGCAGGTCGCTGTCGCCGAGGCCCTGCCGCACCACCTCGGCCTGTTGCTTGGCCGCCGCGGCGCGGGCCGCGGCGATCGTGTGCGTGACGGACGCGGCCAGCGCCGCCGGCGGCAGCTCACGGACGCGGTCGGAGAAGCTGACCGACTTGACCTCGCCACCGGGGCCCGCGACGACGGTGACCACACCGTCCGGCGAGCTGGCGGTGCCGGTGATCTCCTTGAGCTCGGCGGCCATCTGCTGATAGGCCTCGGTGCGCCTGCGGTTGTCGGCGGCCGCCGTGTCGATCGCCTCGATCCGGCGGAGCAACTGGTCCGCGTAGTGACTCATGACGCCGCCTCTTCCGGCTTGATGGTCGACACGAACTGCTGGAAATCCCCGACGACGTCCGGGAACTGCTCGGCGAGCGAGCTCAGCACGATCTCCAGTACCGCGTAGCGCCCAGGGTCGCGCTGGTCCCGCATCCCGATGAACACCTGCAGCTGAACCAGCTGCTCCGGCTGGTCGTTCAGGCGGAGCGTCAGCCGCACGGTCTGGGTGAGCCCGGGGTTCTCCGCGGAGCCGGACTCCTTGCGCTTGCCGATCTCGACGTCGGGGGCGCCCCGGCGCAGCCGTTCGACGGCGGCGTCGGCGATGGCGGTGATCGGCTCGCTCGTGTCGTGCAGGTCGCCGCTGATCGTGATGTTGGGCGTGAAGCCCTTCGTGCCGGGAGGCCGCAGCGCGACGAAGGCGGCCTCGCCCGCGTCGACCTGGTCCGGTGGCACCGATCTCCAGCCCTCGGGAAGCGAGAACTGGACCGGCACCGGAATCGTGGCAACCACTGTGTCTCCGTATTCCTCGTCGCTAGAAGATTCCGCCGACGAAATCGCCGACGGCGTCGGCGGCGTTCGCTATGCCGTGGCCGACATCCGTGGCGACGTCGGCCACGTCGCCGGCGACGTCCTTCACCGTATCGACAACCTCGCCCGGGTCGACCGCGAAGTCGAAGCCGACCTTGCCGCCCACACCCAGCGCGACACCGACCGAGGCACCGATGTGGAACTTTCCGTCGTCGCCCATGCCGAACTGGCCACTGGCCTCGGCGCCGACCCCGGCCCACGCCTCACCGTGCGCACCAGCGCTGACACCGGCGACCTCGGCACTGGCCTCGCCCTCGACCTTCGCCCCGGCGAACGCCTCGGCGCTGCCCTGCACACCCGTCCACCCGGCGCTGCCCTCGGCACTGGCCTGCGCGCCGATCATGCCTTCGGCCGAGCCCGAGACCCCGGCGTGCTCGCCCCATTTGACCTCGCCCTCGGCGCTGCCCTTCGCCAGGTAGGCCTCGGCATTGGCCTTACCGCTCACGCCGAGCGCGCTGATTGTCCCCTCGGCGCTGGCACCGGCACCGAGCACCGACCCTTCGAGCTTGCCGTTACCGGAGAAGTCACCGGACTTGAAGTCGCCCTCCAGCTTGCCGTCGAGCCAGGACACCCCGGCCGACGCCTTGCCCGTCTTCTCGTTGATGTCGAAACCGAGGGACTTGAGGGTGTCGGCGATCTTGTCGTGCATCATGCCGTCGGACTGAGAGCCCCATTCGCCCGAGTAGCTCTTGCTGCGCCCGTTGCTCTGCCAGCCGCCCGGGTCGACCCACTCGCCCTTTTCGGGATCCCACTTGGTCTTCTTGCGGTTGTCGGCGCCGAACTCGTAGCCCTGGCCGATGTCCTTCTTGTACTTGCCATCGCCGTCGGGCTTCATGCCGAACGCCTCGGCGACCATGCCCCCGGCCGCGGCGAGCTTGTCGCGGGCGTTGGCGAGCACGGTCTGCGCCTCCTGGGCGGCCGCCGTTGCGGGGTCGGAGAACGGCGCCAGGGTCTGGCCCGCGGCTGAGGCCTGGGTGGCCTGCGCGTTGTACTGCTCGGCCGCGGCACGCGACGCCGCCTGCGCCTGGGTGTACATCTCGATCGCGCGCTGGGCCTCGGACTGGGCCCAGGTCAGCGTGTCGCCGTAGTCGGCCAGCGACTGACCGCCCTGGCCGATCAGCTCCACCGTGTTGAGCCACTTCGGCGGTTCCGGGTTGAACGCGTCCCAGAACGCGTTGGCGCCCTGGCCGGTCCAGTCCCCGATGTTGACGCCCTTGAGGCCCTCGCCCGTGGTGCCGATCTTGTCGATGTTGCCGACCAGATCGCGCAGGTCGGTGGCGATCTGCTCCGGTTCCCCGGGGATCAGGTCCTTGGGGTTGTCCGTCTGCCCGAGTTCCGCGGCCATCAGTACACCCGCCCGTCGTCGTCAGGGTTCAGCCGGCTGCCGATGTCGATACCGCTGCCGACCTCGCCGGACTCGCCGAACAGTTCCTTGGAACGCTCCGGGCTCATCACGCCGGATCGCGGATCGGAGTCGCCGGGCTGGGGGCCGGGCGTGAGGTCCACACCGGCGTCCTTGAGCGGGCCTGCCCAGCCGCCGCCGACCATGCCTCCGTCGTCGCCCGAGCCGCCGCTGAGATCGACACCGGCGTCCTTCAACGGGCCCGTCCAGCCGCCGCCCACCATGCCGCCGTCGCCGGAGCCCGCGGCCACACTGGGCACGATGCCGCCGAGCCCGCCCAGGTCGCCGATGACGTCGCCGATCTGGGACAGCTGGGTGCCGATCCGCTCGTCGCCCTCGATGTACTCGGTCGCGGCCTTCTTGAGGTTCTCCCCGTGCTCACCGGCCTTGTCGTGCAGCTCCTTGACGCGGTCGCGCATGTCCTCGATGAACTGCGCCCACCCCTGCTGCACCCCGGGATGCCCGTAGTCACCGCCAGGCCCGCGCCACACCAGATCGGCGACGCCGCTGACCACGTCGCCGATGGTGCCCGCGGTCTGGCGCAGTTGCTCGGGTATCGCCCCGAAACCGCTCGTCATGGTCCGAACCCCCAGGAAGTCTGATTTCGCGCCCTCCCTGTGACGCGAAATCAGACTGCCGGACGGCGCCGGATCTCGTTACAGATTTCCGATCTCGTCACCCATTTGGGTGAGGTAAGTCAACCCAGCAGAGCGTTCACGAACGCCGACGGCTCGAAGGGAGCGAGGTCGTCGGGACCCTCACCGAGCCCGACGAGCTTCACCGGCACCCCGAGCTCGCGCTGGACCTGGAAGACAATGCCACCCTTCGCGGTGCCGTCCAGTTTGGTCAGCACGATCCCGGTCACGTCGATGACCTCGCGGAACACGCGTGCCTGCGCCAGCCCGTTCTGGCCGGTGGTGGCGTCGAGCACGAGCAGCACCTCGTCCACTTTGGCCTGCTTCTCCACGACGCGCTTGACCTTGCCGAGCTCGTCCATCAGGCCGGCCTTGGTGTGCAGCCGGCCAGCGGTGTCGATCAGGACCGCGTCCACACCGGACTCCATGCCCCGCTTCACCGCGTCGAACGCGACCGCCGCCGGGTCGGCGCCTTCCTTGCCGCGTACGGTCTCCGCGCCCACCCGCTCGGACCACGTCTGCAGCTGGTCGGCGGCGGCGGCGCGGAACGTGTCGGCCGCGCCGAGCACGACCTTGCTGCCCTGCGCCACGAGCACCCGCGCGAGCTTGCCGGTCGTGGTGGTCTTGCCGGTGCCGTTGACGCCCGCGACGAGCACGACCGCGGGCTGCTTCTGCCCGTCGACGGTGTGCGGCAGCGCGCGCACCGCGCGGTCGGCGTCGGTGGCCAGCGCCTCGGTCAGCACGTCGTGCAGCATCGCGCGCGCCTCTTCGGACGTGCGCACGCCACGGCTGGTGATCTCGGCACGCAGCCGCTCCACGATCTCCGTCGTGGTCGCCGCACCGAGGTCGGCCACAAGCAGCGTGTCCTCGACGTCCTGCCACGAATCCTCATCGAGGTCACCGGCACCGAGCAGGCCCAGCAGGCTCTGCCCGAACACCGACCGCGACTTCGACAGCCTGCCGCGCAGCCGCTCCAGCCGCCCGCCGGCCGGGGCGATCTCCTCGCGCGGTTCGGGAACAGGCTCGGGTTCCGGCGCGGGCTCGGGCTCCGGGGCCTTCTCCTCCTCGGGAAGGCCGACGTCGACGATCGAGCGGCGGGGAGCGTCACGTGGCACGGACGCGTCGTCACCTACGCCGGGCTGCCCGTCGACCTCGGTGCGCTCCCCCGCCGGATGCGGTGGCGCCTGCTCGCCACCAGGCGCGAGCGCGATACCGCCACCCGCCTGGTAGCCACCGCCTCTCGGCTTGGCCTCTCCTTCCGGCGCTTCCGGGCCGCGCAGGCTGATCCGGCGGCGGCGCGCCACGGTCAGGCCGGTGACCAGCGCGATCGCCAGCAGTACGACGACTACCAGGATGATCCAGAACCAGAGGTTGGTTGACACGTTTTCATCCTCGCATCCGGGTGGTGACCGGCTGGAACGCCCCGGGGTTCGCCGCGTCCAATACCTCGGCACCTGACGTTTTCGACAACGATCAACCGGATACCTTGCAATCACGTGGATAATGGACTAGACCACTCACGCATGGCCTCGCGTGTCATCGGGCTCATCTCCGGCACCTCGATCGACGGTATCGACGTGGCGGTCGCCGACCTGCGCCTCGACGGGACCCGGGCGACCCTGGTGCCGATGGGACAACGGGAAATCGCCTACCCGCCGGATCTGCGGCAGGCCCTGCTCGCGGCACTGCCACCGGCCACGACCACCGCCGGCGAGCTCACCAAACTGGACACGCGCGTCGGGCAGGCGTTCGCCGAAGCCGCCGGAAAGGCGGTCGAGGAGTTCGGCCCCGCCCACCTCGTCGCCTCGCTGGGGCAGACCGCTTTCCACTGGGTCGAAGGCGGTCGCGCGCTCGGCACCCTCCAGCTCGGGCAGCCCGCGTGGATCGCCGAGCGCACCGGTCTTCCTGTCGTCGCCGATCTGCGGGCGCGGGACGTCGCGGCCGGCGGGCACGGCGCACCGCTCGCGAGCACACTCGACCGGTTGTGGCTACGCGACCGCGCCGACGACCTCGGCAAGCCCGCCGTGGCGCTCAACATCGGCGGGATCGCCAACATCACCGTCGTCCGCCCCGGCGGCGAGACGATCGCCTACGACACCGGTCCCGGCAACGCGCTTCTCGATCTCGCGGCGCAGCGCGCGGGTCAGCGTTGCGACCTCGGCGGCGCGCTCGCGGCGCAAGGCACCGTGCACGAGGACGTACTGGCCGGGCTGCTCGAAGATCCTTACTACGCCGCGAAACCGCCGAAGTCGACCGGCAAGGAACGGTTCCACGCCGGCTACCTGGACGGCATCGAGCTGTCCACCGCCGACCTGCTCGCCACCCTGACCGAACTGACCGCCCGCACGATCGCCGTCGCGTGCCTCGAACACCGAGCGGGGCTGGTCGTCGCGTCGGGCGGTGGGGTCGAGAATCCGGTCCTGATGCGGGCGCTCGGCACGCGGCTCGGCGGGATCCCGCTGGTCACGAGTGACGAACTCGGACTGCCGCACGCGGCGAAAGAGGCCTACCTGACGGCGTTGCTCGGCTGGCTGACCTGGCACGGGATTCCCGCGAACGTGCCCGCGGCCACCGGTGCGCGCGGCGCGCGGCTGCTCGGCAGCATCACGCCCGGCGCGGAACCGCTGAACTTGCCCCCGTCACGCTCCGCGACCGTCACCCATCTGCGGGTAGCGGCGTCCCCACCCGAAGAGTAGGAGAGACAGATGCATCCCGTGGATCTGGCGATCATCGTCGTCTACCTGGCCGCCATGCCCGCGATCGGCGTGCTCGTCGGCAGGAGGCAACGGTCGGCCGCCGACTACTTCATCGGCGAGCGGAGCCTGCCGTGGTGGGCGGTGTGCTTCTCGATCGTCGCCACGGAGACGTCCACCCTGACCGTGATCAGCACGCCGGGGCTGATCTGGGCCGCGTCGGGCAACTACAACGGGCTGACCTATCTGCAGCTGCCGTTCGGCTACATCATCGGCCGCACGCTCGTGTCGTTCGTGCTGCTGCCCCGCTACTTCAAGGGCAAGCAGTCCACGGCGTACGCGTTCCTCGGCGAACGGTTCGGCTCGACGATGCAGGGCGTGTCCTCGGTCGCGTTCATCATCACGCGGCTGCTGGCCGAGGGGGTGCGGCTGTTCGCGGGCGCCATCCCGATCCAGCTGATCCTCTCGCACTACGGGCTGCACACGCAGTACTGGCAGATCGTCGTCGTGCTCACCGCGCTGACCGTGATCTACGCGCTGGTCGGCGGGATCAAGGCAGTGGTGTGGGTGGACGTCATCCAGCTGTCGGTCTACGTCGGCGGCGCGATCGTCGCGATGATCGTGCTGGCCACGAAGCTGCCGTCGGACTGGGCCTCGCGCGCCGCGGACGCCGGCATCTTCCGGGTGTTCGATTTCAACTTCGACATCCTGCACCTGCTGACCAGCCAGTACGCGTTCGTCACGGCAGTGATCGGCGGCGCGATCTTCACGATGGCCTCGCACGGCGCGGACCAGCTGATCGTGCAGCGGTTCCTGTCCTGCCGCAGCGTCGCGGACGGGCGCAAGGCGCTGATCGGCAGTGGTGTCGCGGTGACCATCCAGTTCGCGTTGTTCCTGTTCGTCGGCGCGATGTTGTGGGCGCACAACGGGTTCAAGAACCTCAAGGACCTGGGCGGCAAGAGCGACACCATCTTCACCACGTTCATCACCAGCGAACTGCCGGCCGGGGTGGCCGGGCTGCTGATCGCCGCGATCCTGGCGTCCACGATGGGTGCACTCGCCTCGGCGTTGAACGCGCTGTCCAACTCCACCGTCGCCGACCTCTACCAGCGGTTCACCAAGCACAAGCCGGAGGACTCGAAGCTGCTCAAGCACGGTCGCGTGTGGACACTCGTGTGGGCGGTGGTGTTCGCGGTGTTCGGTTCGCTGTTCTCCAGCACGAACAACCCGGTGATCGAGCAGGGCCTGTCGATCACCGGTTACACCTACGGCGCGATGCTGGGCGCGTTCTTCCTCGGCATGTGGGTCAAGCGGGCGCGGCAGCTGGACGCGATCATCGCGTTCGTCGTGACGGTCGCCGCGATGGCCGTGGTGGTGCTCGTGGTGAAGATCCCGCCCTCGCCCGGGGCGAAGCCCGTTGTGCTCGCGTTTCCCTGGTATACGCTGCTCGGCGTACTGATCACCCTCGTCGTGGGCGGTGGGTTGTCGCTGCGGCACCGTACGACGGACCCCAACGCCGAGGCCACGGCACTGAAGGAACCGGAGCCGGTGTAGATGGACGCGAAGGTCTTGCTCACCACCGCCGAGACGTGCGCGGAATTCCTCTCCGCGCACCTCGAAGGTGACTGGACCGCCCCCGTGCCGGACTCGGATCGCACGGTCGCGGAGATCGTCGCGCACATCGGGGACTGCCTGCACTGGTACTCCTTCGATCTGGCCGGCGGACCGGTTGAGCTGTCCACAATGGACGCGAAGATCAAGCCGGACGCCGCGCCCGCGGAGCTGGTCGTCACGCTCGGCACCACGGCGAAGGTGCTGGCCGCGATGGTGGCCACGAGCTCGGAGGACGATCGAGGTTTCCACCCCGCCGGCATCGCGGACGCCCCGGGCTTCGCGGCCATGGGATGCGACGAGCTGCTGGTACACACCTACGACGCGGCTCTCGGCCTCGGCGTGCGCTTCGAGCCCCCTGCGCTGCTGGCCGCCGCGACGCTGTACCGGCTGTTCCCGTGGGCACCGACGGACACCCCCGCCTGGCCGACCCTGCTGTGGGCCAACGGCCGCGCCCCACTGGGCGAGTACCGTCGGCTGACGAAGTGGACCTGGCACTGCGCCCCGCTGGAGGAGTGGGACGGGAAGCTGCCGATTTCTTAGGGGTGCGCACGGAAAGCTCGACTCGGGCACGCGGAAAGCCCGACTCGAGCGCACGAAACGCTCGACTCGAACGCACGGAAAGCCCAACTCGGGCACACGGAAAGCTCGACTCGGGCACACGGAAAGCTCGACTCGGGCACACGGAAAGCTCGACTCGGGCGCGCGGAAGGGTTGACTCGCGGGTGAGGTGGTGGCGCGTTGCCTTTGGACGCGCGTCTCGCTCAGGCTGGGGTCGGGGCCTCTTCGATCTTTTCGTCGCGCAGGCGTTGCGAGATGACCTTTGTGATGCCGTCGCCCTGCATGCTCACGCCGTAAAGCGCGTCGGCGATTTCCATGGTCGGTTTCTGGTGCGTGATGATGATCAGCTGGCTCGAATCGCGCAGCTGTTCCAGCAGGCCGATCAACCGGCGCATGTTCGTGTCGTCCAGCGCCGCCTCGACCTCGTCCATCACGTAGAACGGCGAAGGCCTCGCCCGGAAGATGGCGACCAGCATCCCCACTGCCACAAGGGATTTCTCGCCACCCGACAGCAGCGACAGGCGCTTCACCTTCTTGCCCGGCGGCCGCGCCTCGACGTCCACGCCCGTCGCCAGCATGTCGTCCGGCTCCGTCAGTACCATCCGGCCCTCACCACCGGGGAACAGCACCGAGAACACCGTCTCGAACTCGCGGGCGACATCGTGATAAGCGCTGGTGAAGACCTCCAGGATCTTGTCGTCGACCTCCTTGATGACGGTGAGCAGATCCTTGCGGGTGGCCTTCAGATCCTCCAGCTGCGTGGACAGGAACTTGTACCGCTCCTCCAGCGCCGCGAACTCCTCCAGCGCCAGCGGGTTGACCTTGCCCAGCATCGACAGGTCCTTCTCCGCGCGCTTGGCCCGCCGCTCCTGTGTGCCCCGATCGTACGGAATGGGCGGCGGCGGGCTCACCTGCTCACCGCGCTCCCTGGCCTCCTCATACTCGGCCATCTCGCCGGCACTCGGCGGGACCGGCACGTCCGGGCCGTACTCGGCGACCAG
>Ga0164243_10002580_pt1 | contig 29840 bp, 44 predicted proteins | sample OricompcompostOP_FD_108781 | JGI IMG/M metagenome (GOLD analysis project Ga0164243, IMG submission 108781) | Organic Plus compost microbial communities from Emeryville, California, USA - Original compost - Organic plus compost (OP) | ecosystem: Engineered > Solid waste > Mixed feedstock >... | reverse complement strand
TTCGCTGATTGGAAGTGGGCGACTTCTGATCGAAACGTTGGCCGCGCATCACCAGCACGACGAGCAAGGTCTTCGCGACGTCCTGGAATGGCTCCGGTCGCGGCCTCGCAAGCCTCGGCACCCTAGCTGCGTCCACGAGGTTCTGAGGAAAGCGGGGCGTCTGTGATCCCGCGGTACACCTCGGTCTGACTGGGGACGGTTGATCGAATTGAGAATTCCGAGGCGTCCCTGCGAGAACTTGGATCGGTCGCAAGTCTAGTTGCTACCATGTTCTTGCTAATTGTTTGACATCTAGTTCCGGGCGGGATAAACTCCCATTATCCCGCCCGGAGTACGCCCAGTGCCGACGCTCAGCCGCCGAGACCTTCGACGCCTGGTGATCGCCCTGGAGCGGAGCGCGGTCCCGGTGGCCGACATCTGCCGGGAGTTCGACGTGGCGGCGTCGACGGCCTACCGGTGGATCGCCGAGGCGTACGACGCCGAGACGGGGGCCGGGCGGATCCCGAGCCCGAACGAGTTCGCCCTGCGGCTCGACCACTCTCGCTGCGAACACGACCCGATCCAGGTGGGGGAAGCGACCGTGTGCCTGACCTGCTACGTCTCGGGATTCGACGACCACCCGAAGATGCGGGCCAAGCCCCTGCCGAAGGATCGGAAGAAATACAAGCCCTCCCCCGGACTCCGGGGCGGGGTGTGAAGCCAACCGCCGCCGGGTGCACACGAGACCAACATCTCGAAGCGCGAACCCTACCCGGCGGCGGTTCCAATCCAGGCCCCTCGCGTGTTCATCGACCGCCGGACGCCCGACCGGAGGGCCGCATGAAGCGTAAGCACGCGAGGGGCTTGTTATCTCCTGCCTGGGGCCGGCTGTCGTGACTGGCAAAATCAAGGGCGGCCGGTCCCAGGTTGCCGACGCTCGACGATCACGCGGCGCGGCGGAGAGGGGGCGACGATGGACGATCAGGGCGACGAGCTGAACGCCCAGGAGTTCGTCTCCATCATCGCCGTCTACGCCCTGATCGTCGCCGCGTACCTGCTGGTGGCCCTGTTCGCCGGGCCGACCTGACACAACCCGATCCCCGCCGCATCGCACACCCCACGCCCTCGGATCACACCCGGGGGCGTGGGCGTTTCGAAACAGGCCTTGCCCACCAGCCTCAGGCGTAACCTACCCATGCTGACACGCCTCATCCTCGCCCCGCTCGCCGCGCTGCTCCTCGCGTCGAGCGCGGGGGCGCAGACGCCGCCGATCATCGTCGGGCCGGCCGGGTCGTACACGGTGCAGACCCCCGGGGCCACGAAGGTCGAGTACGGGGACGGGTGGATCCGGATCACCTGGGCGAACGACCCCGCGCCGGAGCCCGGCCCTGGGCCGACGCCCACCCCCACGCCCGACCCGCAGCCTCCGACTCCCCCGCCGGCCCCCGTCGCCACGGGCAAGCTCTGGCTCACCTACGTCTTCGACGAGGCGACGGAGACCCAGGATCAGGCCCGCGTGAAGAGCAGCCTGACGGACTCGGCCGAGCTGATCGGGCTGGGGGCGACGACCCGGGCCTACGACGACAACCAGGACGTGATCGACCGGCTGCAGATCCGCGATAAGCTCGGCGAACTGCCGTGCATCGTGGTGCAGGAGCAGAAGGCCGGCGAGAAGACCGCCGCCGTGATCAAGGTGCTGCCCAAGGTCCAGGACAAGGACAGCGTGGTCGCCGCGGTCCGCGCGCTCAGGGGGGCCGCCAAGTGAGCACCGGCGAATTCGAGTCGATCATCACGCCCGACGGCCACAAGCGGATCCTCAACCTGACGCCCTCCGACGAGGGCAAGGTGCGGATGTTCGCCGGCCCGGTCGGGGACGTCATCCCCCGCTCCAAGCTCCAGGCGTTCGACGCGTGGCCGGAAGAGGTGGGCACGAAGGACCAGGATGGCCGCGGGGCGTGCAACGGCCACGCCGCCGCCTCCTCGGCCGAGTTCTCGCGGGCGATCCAGGGCCTCGGCTACGTGCCGCTCTCGGCCTGGTGGGTCTACGGCTCGCTGGTGAAGGGGTGGGATCGCGGGTCCAACATCATGGACGCCCTGCTCCTCTGCCGACAGGGCGTCGCGCCCGAGTCGACGGTCAAATACGGCGACTTCTCCGGCCGGTACTCGGACGAGGCCTCGGCCGCCTCCAAGCGGTTCCGCATCGAGATCGGATCCGCCGTCGGCCAGGACTTCGACGCCATCTGTTCCGAGGTCGCCAAGCGGCGGGCCCTGAACCTCGCGGTCCGCGCCACCGCCGGCTGGTCGAGCGGCAACCTCGACGCCGACGGCTGCCCGCCCGAGCCCGCGTTCGGGCCCTGCAACCACGCGGTTATGGTCGGCGGCGGCCTCAAGAAGCTCGCCAACGGCGAGTGGGCCGTGCGGATGCTCAACTCGTGGGGGACGCGGTGGGGCCTGAACGGCTTCTGCTGGCTCCGCCGTGGGCACATCGAGAAGACCTCGTGGTTCGAGGCCTACTCCATCCGAGCCGTCAACGAAGACCCCCAGGACGCGGCCCCGCCGGCCCGCTGAAAGGACCCGATCCGATGCCCTTCCCGAAAGAGTTTCCGGTCGACGCGGTGGCCGTCGTGACCAAGGCCATCCGCACCTCGACGTACGACGTCGCCTTCGCGGAGGCCGCCTACGACGTCATCGGCTACGGCATGGGCCTGGCGCTCGGCTCCGGCAAGCCGGTGGTCGGCGTGGCCTCCATGGTCACCCCATCCACTGTCGAGATCGTCCAGGTCGACGGCATGGGGGTCGCGGTCGCGATCCCGAGCGACTTCGGCAGTTTCGACGAAGTCGCCGACTCGCTGGACTCCCTCGCCGCCAAGCCGACGCTCGGCGCGACCTACGGCGAGGTGGACTCGGGCCAGGTGCTGCCCATCGTGATCGCCCTCGGCAACCTGCTGGTCAAGCTCCTGCCGCTGATCATCGGCAAGCCCAAGGCCTGATCGCCGCCCCCGCATCCCAGGCCCGACGCGGGGCCGCAACCGTGGAGGGCGACGCAGCCCGATGGCCACCGACCTGATGACCTCGGCCGCCGAGGCGGATATGCCCAACCGTTTGATCCAATACCCCGTGGCGGCCGGTGGAGTCAGCGCGCTGGCCTCGCTTGCCGGGAGCGTGGCCCAGACCGCCGACGCCGCCGGCGACAAGGCTGGCGACGTCGTGGGCCAGCTCGGCGGCTCCAACGTCGCGTGGACCGGGACCGCCTTCGCCTTCGCCGCCTTCGGCGTGCAGCTCTACCTCATGGCGGCTGCGGCCCGCCGAAAGAATCGGTCGGATGACGCCGCCGCCAAGATCCTAGAGGACACCCGGGAGTATCAGACCTGGGGGGGCGACTACAAAGCGGAGCTTAAGCTCCGGAATAAGGCAGAGGCGAGGCTGGAAGTGGTCGAGGCCGAGAATCGGGAGCTCAAGACCGAGGTCGACAAGCTCCGCACTGAGAACCGAGCGATGATCGGCCGGCTGCTCCAGATGGAGGCCACTGTTTCCAGCCTCACGGCCAGCCTCGACGAGTACAAGCACAAGCAGGACCGGGCCGAGGCCAAGCAGGAGAAGGTCGTCAAGGTCGTCAAGCAGACGGCCGCCAAGGTCGAGGCCATCGAGCACAACGTCAACACCCTCAGCGGCGACGACATCCCCACGGACCCGTCCAAGCTCCCCTCGTGAAGATCCCCACGTTCGACGAGACGTCGACCCTATGGCCAAACAAGCCCCGAAGAAGCCCGGCGGGGCCCCGTCGAAGTACCGCCCCGAGATGGCGGAGCAGGCCGCAAAGCTCTGCCGGCTCGGCGCGACCGACAAGGATTTGGCCGACTTCTTCGAGGTCAGCGAGCTCACGATCAACCGTTGGAAGAAGGCCCATCCCGAGTTTTGTAAGTCCCTAAAAAGCGGCAAGATCCTCGCCGACGCCGAGGTGGCCGACCGGCTCTACCGGCGGGCCTTGGGCTACTCGCACGACGCGGTGAAGCTCTTCAACTACGAAGGCCAGATCGTCCAGGGCGAATACGTCCAGCACTACCCGCCCGACACCACCGCCTGCATCTTCTGGCTCAAGAACCGGCGCCCGGACCAATGGCGGGACAAGCAGCCCGATGCCCCCAGCAACGACGACATCGAAGACCGCCTCAGGGACGCCGAGCGAGAGGCTGGCGAGGCTCCTGGTCCGGTGCCGGAACGACCCGATCCTCTTCAATGACAAGGTGCTCTGCCGGTCGCCCTGCCACGAGATCCAGAAGCGTTGGGCCAAGGCCCTCGTCGACCACTACACGGTCGCCATCGAGACCGGCAACGCCCTCGGCAAGGACTGGTTCTTCGGCGGCTGCATCGTCCCCTGGTGGCTCTACACGCGGCCCCACTCGCTCGTCGTCGTCACCGGCCCGTCGCAGACCCTGCTCGGCTCGGTGACCTGGAAGGAGCTGCGGCGGTCCATCGAGGGCTGCCCGTTCGTCAAGGCCGGACTCCTCCCCGCGCGGCTGACGGGAGGGATCAAGGCGAGCCCCCAGGTGCTCGAAGTCAAGCCGGGGTGGCAGGCGTTGGGGTTCTCGACCACCACGATCGAACGCATGTCGGGCCAGCACGCCGAGAACCTGCTCGTGCTCGTCGGCGAGGCGTCGGGCGTGGAGGACCACGTCTGGGACGCCCTCGACGGCCTGAAGTACACCAAGCTGGTCGGCTACGGCAACCCGATCCGGCCCGTCGGCGGGTTCGTCAACCTGTGCCTCCGCGGCGAGGCCGACGAACGCAACGGCGTCCCCGCCTCCCAGGCCGTGAAGTACATCAACACCCCCAGCACCGACAGCCCGCACGCCGGCCTGGAGAAGTCGCCGGTCGGGCTCGCCGACAAGACCTGGATCGAGGCGATGGCCCGCAAGTGGGGCCGCGCCTCCCTGTGGTTCAAGGCCCACGTCCTCGCGATCCGCCCCAAGCTCTCGTCGGAGATCCTGATCCAGCCCGAGTGGCTGGAACTGGCGATCAGCTCGGCGGCCGAGGCCTCCGCCGCCGCCTGGCGCAAGGCGAGGAAGGCCGGCAGGCGGCGCATCGCCTGCGACGTGGGCGAGGGCGTCGGCAACGCCCGGAGCGTCGTGGTCGTGCGGGACGACGTGGGCATCCTGGAGGTCCGGGCCGACGCCTTCGGCGGGGCCCACGAGACGGCCGGCGTGATCGCCGAGCTGATGCACAAGTGGTCCGTCGAGGCGTGCGACGTGAGCTACGACGCGGCGGGGACCACCGGGGCCAAGATGAAGAACGCCCTGCCGGCCAAGCACGTCGTGGGGGCCGTCCCCTACTTCGGCGGCCGCAACCTCGGCAAGCGGTTCGGCAACATGCGGTCGGCGACGGCCGCCGCGTTCGCCCGCCGGCTCGACCCCGACTCCTACATCGACGGCAAGCCCAACGACCGGCCGTTCCACATCCCCAGCCACCCGGAGCTGGACGCGATCCTCGACGAGCTGCGCGAGCTCCGGGGCCAGCTCAAGGGCGACCGCTACTGCCTCGAGGACAAGGCCGACTTCATGGAGCGGCTGGGCCGGTCGCCGGACTTCGCCGACGCCTTTACGCAATCGTTCCGGGAGGAAGCGATCCTTGGCTGACGCCCCGCAGTACGAATGGACCGAGCAGGACCGCAAGATCCACGAGGCGGCCCTCGCGGGCTTCCCCGCGGAGTCCGAGCGGATCGCGGACGACCTCCGCGCGCTCGACTACTTCCACCTGCGCGGCGGCGACCGCGTCCCGTTCCGGCGGGGCGAGTCGCGGGCCCAGTGGGAGTCGCGGCCCCGGCAGACGCACCCGCTGACGCGGCGCGTGGTCAAGATCCTCTGCTCGATGACCTACTCGCCCGGCCCGGCCCGGTCGATCGAGGACGACGAGGCGGCGAGCGCCGAGCTGGAGGAGGTCTACCGCGACAACATGATCGACCAGGTCATGGGCGCGGCCGACGAGATGGCGACCCTGCTGGGCGTCGCGGCGGTCCAGGTCGCCGACCTCGGCGGGGCGTCGCTCAAGCCGATCAAGCTCTACCTCTGGGACCGCTCGCAGCTGATCCTCTACCCGGCCCCCGACGACCCCACGAAGGTCGCCCACGTGATCACCCGGGACGTGTACGACGAGCAGCGCCGCTACACCTGGTGGACGCCCCGGTTCTACCGCACCTACTGGACCGACAAGCTGACGCCCGGCCAGACGTCGGGCGGCGTGGCGGCCCGGTTCGTCCCCTCGCGTTCGGGGCCGAACCCCTACGGCCGGCTCCCGTTCGGCCTGATCTTCAACGAGCTGCCGACGACCACGCTGGTGCCTCCGGGCCTGGGATGCTTCCTCGCCGACCGCAACGCCGCGATCGACGTGAAGATCGACCGGATGGACGCGGCGGTGAACGCCTACCACACCCCGCGCGGCTACGTCTACAACGCCCCTGCGGGGTGGAACCCGTCCGACCCCGACTACGAGGCCGGCGACTTCATCCGCGTGCCGCCGTACATCGCCGACGAGGCCCTGGAGCCCCGGATCGAGTTCCCGCAGCCTCAGCTCGACGTCGAGAGCGGGCACCTGGACGTCGAGAAGACGATCGACACGGTCATGGAGGGCTTGGGCGTCCCCCAGACCCTCTACCGCATGAACCAGGCGTCGCTCCCGTCCGGCGAGTCCCAGAAGGCCGAGCAGCAGCCGCTCGTCGACTACACCGACAAGCGTCGCGAGCTGATGAAGGCGTGGGAGACCGACCTCGCCGAGGCGATCCTCGCCGTCAAGGGCGTCGCCTACGGCCAGGCCGGATCGGTCGAGGCCGGGACGCGGGGCCTCAACCTCACGCTCCGCTGGCCCCCCGAGGACCCCACGCTCGAGCAGATGCAGGCCGACGAGGCGTCGCTCCAGGACGAGTCCAAGTCGCTCGTGATGGTCGTCCAGGAGCGGTTCAGGTACGCGAGCCGGGACGAGGCGGTCCAGCACCTCCAGCGGGTCGCCGACGACAACGCCGAGCTCAAGCGGATGGACCTCGGCCCCCAGGCCGCCGCCGACCGACGTTTCAAGCAGCAGCAGCAGCTCAGGGCCGCCGAACCCCCGCCGGCCCCGACGAACCCCGAGCCCCCAGGAGGCCCCAGCCATGGCCAGTGACAAGACCGAGATCGAGAAGGCCGCCAAGGTCGAACCGAAGGCGCCCAAGGTCGAGGCCCACGAGTACGAGGCCGCCGCGTGCCTGCAGGCGCGAGACCTCGGCGACCCCGTCGAGGTCGCCATCGCCGAGGGCGTCGTCGAGCGGTCGCTGTGCGGCCACACGGAGTCGCGGATCGTCGACCTGGACGAATACGCCGTGAGCCTCGCGAGGGCGGTCAAGGCCGCGATCGCGGAGTACCGCGGCGAGAAGGAGTAAGCCCCGGCCATGTCCGACGAACTCGTGAAGAGCCTGAACTCCCGGATCCAGGAGCTGACCGGCGAGAACGTCCGCCGCAAGCAGCGGGAGCGGGACGCGCTGGCCAAGCTCAAGCAGGCCGAGGGCCGCATCGCCGACCTGGAGAAGGCCGGCGGCGACCTCGGCAAGGCCCAGGACCGGATCAAGGAGCTGGAGCAGGCCGTCAAGGACGCCGAGCAGGCCGTCAAGGACGCCCCCAGCCGCCACTCCGAGGAGCTCAAGACGCTCCGGGCCGACCTGCTCTCGCGCGACCGCCGCGCGGCCTTCGAGAAGGCGGCCAAGGGCAAGGTCCGCGAGGACGCCCTGGCCGACGCCTTCGAGCGGGTCGAATGGGGCGACGACGCGTCCATCGACGAATCCAAAGTCGGGGCCGAGGTCGACCGGCTGATCGCCGAGAAGCCTTACCTCAAAAAGGGCCCGGACGGGCTCGAGCCCGCAGCCGGCGGTGACGGCAAGCCCACCCCCACTCCCAGGCCTCCCGGCCCGGCGAGCGACCGCGGGGCGGCACCCGGGAAGGCGGTCGAGATCACGTCACCCACCGGGGACGCGTTCCGCATCGCCTGAGCCACGGGGTCCAGGAAATGCCGACAAACATCCTCTCGGCGTTCAACGTCGAGGTGTGGAGCAAGCTGGTCATCCAGAAGCTCTACCAGCGCAACGTGGCCATGATGGTGGCCGCGAACACCGACTACGAAGGCGACGTGCAGCGGGCGGGGTCCACCGTCTACGTCCGCACCTACGGCCGGGTCTCCTGGGGTTCCTACTCCAAGGGCCAGCCGATCAGCTACCAGGAGCTCGCCTCGGCCAAGGAGCCGCTGGTCGTCAACGACGCGGAGTATTTCGCGTTCATGCTGGACGACCTCGACAAGGCGCAGGCGGACCTCCCCCTGGAGGAGCCGTACACCCGCGAGGCGGCGATCTCGCTGTCCGAGCTGATCGACACCAAGATCTTCTCGTACTACACGAGCGCCCACGCCTCCAACGTCATCGGGACGGTCGGCGCGCCGATCACCCTGGCCGCCACCGGGGCGGGCGTGACGACCTGGGCCCAGGTCGTGGCGATGAACCAGAAGCTCGACGCGATGAACGTCCCCAGCGAAGGCCGGTGGGCGATCGTCGGGCCGGACTTCAAGGCGTGGATCGCCAAGGACGAGACGCTCATCAAGGCGCTCGCCCCGGTCGCCGGGACGATCCTCTCCACGGCCCGGCCGGGGATGACCTCGGACTCGGTCGCGAACTACCTCGGCAACCTCGGCGGGATGGACATCTACTGGTCCAACAACCTGCCCAAGCCCGCCGCGGGCGTCACGGCCAACCTGTTCGGCCAGGGCCGCCCGATCAGCTACGCCAGCAAGTTCCGCGAGGTGGAGACGATCCGCCTCCAGGACACGTTCGCCTCGGCCGTCCGGGGCCTCATCCTCCACGACGGCAAGGTCTTCTCCGAGCATTCCAAGCGGCTCGGCGTCCTCTACACGAACTGAGGTGACACGATGCCGATGCCCTTCAACGTGCCGACCGGCGTCCCGGTCGTCTTCGACCACTTCACCAAGCTCGACGCGGCCGCGACGAACGGCCAGTGGCTGTCGACCAACGACGGGGCCACGGGCACGCTCGCGATCAGCTCGACGCTCCCGGGCGGGTGGATCAACATCCCCTCGGCCGGGGCCGACAACGACTACCAGCTGCTCAGCACCCAGCAGCCCATCCTCAAGCTGGCCGCCGCGTCGGGCGCGCAGACCGGGACGTCGGTCAACTTCCAGGCCCGATTCAAGCTGACCGAGGCCGCCACCAACGCCGCGAACTTCGTCCTGGGCCTGTCGTCCGTCCTCACGGCCGGCTTCCTCCAGGCGGACGGCGGCGGGGTGCCGTCCAGCTTCAGCGGGGCCGTGATCTACAAGAAGGACGGCGGGGCGAGCCTGCTCGCCGCCACCTCCAACGGCACGGCCCAGACCAAGGACGCGACGCTCTGCGCGTTCACCTCCGGCTCGACGTACACGGTCTCGATCGACGTCAACGTCAACGACTCGACGACCTGCATCGTGCGGTTCTGGGTCAAGGACGAGACGGCCGGCGTCCTGTACCAGCCCGAGCAGCTCGGCAAGGGCGTGGGGGTCCACCAGGTCCCCTTCGCCTCCCTCGCCGCGATGTACCCCGTGATCGGCGTCAAGGCGGGCTCGGCCTCGGCCGAGACCCTGTCCGTCGACTACGTCTACGCCGCCATGAACTCCACCGGCGGCTGACCCTCACGCCCCGGCGCGAAGCCCGCGCCGGGGCCCCTCCACGATCCAGGTGGACGCGATGCTCACCATCCAGGTCGCCAAGGGGGTCGACGGGTCGCCCGTCCGATTCCGCATCATGGCCCCGGACCGCAACGGCGGCTACTCGCCCGCCGCGGGGATGCTGGACGGCACCGAGCCGCTGACGTGCGAGGTCTGGCCGGGCTCCGACCGGGCCGTCGTCGCCACGCTGCCGGCGGAGCTGGCCGGCCCCGACGACGACACGCCGTTCGACACGAACGACCCGCACGCCCTGACGCAGTTCCCGCGAGCGTCGTTCGACGCCCTCGACGCCGGGACCTACCGGGCCCGGACCCAGCTGGCGGACCTCTCCGCCCTGCTGGTCGAGTTCGCTGTTGAGCTGCGGGACGGCCCGGGGGCCTCCCTCGCACGCCCCGCCTACCACACCTACAAGCAGCTCTGCGACGAGTGCTCCTTCGCCGACCGCCTGTCCGACCACCTGCACGACGAGACGGGGTTCGCCGACGTCGCGGCCGACGCCCGCGACTGGATCGACGCCGCCATCCTCTCCGCCGTCCCGACGCGCGGGGTCAACCGGCTGCGGTCCTACGAGTGGGGCTGGGACTGGGGCCCGAGCGACCCCGCCCGCTACGCCGAGGCCCTGGGCTCCGGGTCGCTGGAGCTGACGACGCCCGACGGCATGCGGATCGTCCGCGCCAGCGTCTACCGCACGCTCGCCGTGCTCTACCGTCGGGCCGTGGGCATGACCAACGCCCCCGTGGACTTCATCGCCGAGGGCGGGAAGTACCAGGCGCGGGCCGAGGCTGAGCTCATCCTCGCCACCGCCCGGTTCCCCGGCTCCGACCTCTCGCCGATCCCGCTCGGCTCCGCGCGACGGAGGCTCCGCTACTGACATGGCGATCGAAGGCATCCCCGTAGACCCCCGGTCGCTGGTCTACAAGCGGATAGTGGCCCAGCACAAGACCGACCCGGACATCGGCCGTCGCGTCGAATGGCGATGCTGGGACGGCGCCGACAAGGACAACGCCCCCGTCGCCAACGACCGCCCGCTGGTCGTCCTGATCCCGCAGTTCGACTCCAACGAGCGGTTCGCCGTGGACGCCTGGAGGACGACCCTCGGCATCGAGGTGCGGATCTACCTCCCGAACGACTCCGACGCCACCAACTACTTCGACCTCTGGGGGGCGATCGAGCGGGCGATCTACCCCAAGGACGCCCGCGACAAGCAGCTGGCCTTCGAGCAGCAGCTCCGCGACGCCGGGGCCGAGACGGGCGAGATCACCTTCCCGCGGCCCGCCCAGGTCGTCGCCGCCGACGGGCCGGGCGGCCAGCCCGCCGTCCTCTACGCGACCGGCGCGATGAGCATCGCCTGCATCCGCCCCATCAACTCCTGACACGAGGTATCCCCCGCCATGCCCGCACGCCATTTCGTGGAGCTCCGTCAGGAGACGTCCTTCGGCGTCCCGATCGCCGTCGGGGACCGCACGCTCAACACCAACGCCATCGTGCCGAGGCTCGACGGGGCGAACCAGTTCACCCCGCTGATGAAGCCGGTGACGCAGGTCATCCCCGGCGGCGGCGGCTACAATTCGCCCGCCTGCATCTACGCGGACACCTACGCGATGAGCGGCAACCTGCAGGGGATGCTCTACCCCGTGCAGACCAAGTTCCTGATGGACTGGGCGACGACCCGGATCAACTCGGCCCGCACGACGCCCTGGACGACGACCGACTCGACCGGCGTCATGCCCGTGGGCGACCTGGCGAGCATCAGCGGCTACCGCGCCGTCCTGGAGGCGTCGACCCTCAAGCGGCGTCGGGCGTCGGGCCTCAAGGCCCAGTCGTTCGCGCTCCAGATGAGCCGCCAGAGCCCGGCCGTCGCGTTCAGCGCGGGCGTGGTCGGCATCCGCGACGACACCAACGCCGCGGGCACGGTGGCCGACCCCGACGCCACGGAGTTCCCCGAGCCCGCCGGGACCGACTACCCGTGCGGCCCCTGGTTGTTCTCGCACCTCGCCGGCGGGCTCAAGATCGGGAGCTCCCGCACCCTGTTCGACATGGTCAACGTCACCTTCACCAACACGCTCCAGGTGCTGAACTGGGAGAGCCGCTACCCCCTGATGATCGGCTTCTACGGCCGGACCATCACCATCGAGGTGGGCCTGTACCGCAAGCCGACGCCCGACGACCTGGCGTCGTTCCGGGCCCTGACCGCGCTCGACGTGGAGCTGACGCTCGCCAACGGGACGAACACGCTGACGATGGACTTCGGCACCAAGGGGCGGTGGACGGAGATGAACGAGGACCTGCCCCTCGACAACGCGTACCGCTGGACGGGGACCATCACGATCCTCGACGACGCCGGGACCGACTTCGCCTTCACCTACGCCTGAGCGAGGGGCCACGATGAGCGACGAGACCAAGTCCGAGAAGGCCGCAGAAAAGGCCCCCGCCAAGGCCGAGGCCGCCAAGGTCGAGCCGGGCGACTTCGTGACGCACGAGAGCCGCCCCGGCGAGCTCGGCCGGGTGATCTACGGGTACGGCGAGGACGCCTTCGACGCGAAGGGCGTCAAGACGGGGAGCGTCGAGAAGGCCTACGTCACCTGGCCGAAGTCCCGGGTGGAGTCGGTCCACCCGATCGCCGAGCTGACGGTCGTCGAGACGCCGAAGCCCAAGAAGGAGTGAGCCGATGGCCGGCCGCGAGGACGTCATCCGCTACTTCCGGGACCGCAACGACTACCGCGACAAGGAGCTCCGCGCCGTGCCCGACGAGACGCCGGACGGAGAGGCCGTGAAGTGCATCGTCGTGGCCTACGCCTGGGGCGAGACGGTGCGGCTCAAGGGCGGCGACCCGATGGTGCGGGGCTTCGTCACCTGCATCACCGCCCGGCCCGGCTCGACGCTCTACGACGTGTCGTGGCCCGACAACCGCTCGACCACGCAGCATTACGACTTCGAGTTGGAAGCGATCGACCCGGAGGCGGTGGGATGACCGAGGACCGCCGGCTCCAGCTCCAGTTCGCCGCCCTGGTCGTCGCCTACGTCGCGGCCGTCGTCGCCGTCGTGGCCCTGTTCGTGCTCGCCTCGCCGATCTGACCTCATGGCGACGTCTTACTACATCATCAAGGGCATCGCCCCGCCCGGCCTCTCCCGCGAGCCGATGGACTCGCGGCTGAGGTTCTGGCAAGCCGTGGTCGACTACGGCCTGCGCCGGAAGGACTTCGAGCTCTCCCGCGGCCTCAACGCGCGGGGCGAGCCGCTGCCCGGGATCGCCGAGGCGACCCGCAAGCACCGCCGCTCCGAGATGACGCCGAGCGGCAGGGGAGACCCCAGGGCGCCGTACCTGATGCCGGGCCGGGGGTTGTCCCGCACGCGGTCGCTGCTCGCCGGCAAGGCCCACACGGAGTACGCCGAGTTCTTCTGGCGCTACGACCCGTGGACGGGCGACCAGTGGGGGAAGGTGCTCGCCTACCACGCCAGGCGGGGCAAGAGCTACGATGTCGTGGGGCTCTCCCCCAAGGGCGTCGCGTGGGTCCAGGCCCAGGCGATCCGGGCCTGGCGGGCGTGGAAGTCCGGGGCTTACGTCGGATCTCCCGGAGTATCGACGCAAGCCGACGTAACGTTTCCACAAGCCCCCGCCGCCGTCGAGCGGCCCGGCCGGACGGACCTCCGCTTCGCGACGTTCGGCATCGGGGCGGACCAGGCGTCCGCCCAGCGTGCCATCGACGAGGGCCGGTCGTCGGGATTCATGGGCGCCGAGGAGTGGGCCCGCTACTGGCGGAGCCGACGGGCCCCGGTGCAGGCCAGGCCGGGGATGGCACCATCCGTCACCCGGGGGCAGTCGAACGTCATCCTCCAGCGGATCTGGAGCCCAACCGTGCAAGCCAGGGCGGAGCGGATCGAGGCCGGCATCAACAACCTGCTCGCCGGGATCGGCCAGGGGCTGTCCGTCGACCAGCTCGAAAAGCTGCTGGGCGGGCTGTTCGAAGCCGTGCTCGCCGAGGCGTTCCGGCGCGGGCTCGTCGCGGTGACGCGGGAGGCCGGCGGCCGGCAAGTGTTGAGGGTCATCCGATGAGCAGCATCGTGGATCTGCGCGGCCTCGACCGGCTCATCTCACGGGTCCGGGCCCTGGGCACGCCTGACGCAAGTCCTTTGATGATGACCTGGCAACGCCTGATCATCGAAGATAATAGGCGGGGCGTCCTCGCTGGGCTCGACAAGGACGGCAACCCCATGCGTCCCGTGACGTATCGGCCCGTCGGCAAGGGGGCTAAGCCCACCAAGAGCCAGAAGAACAACGCCAAGGGCCGCAGGGGCGTCTTCGGCGGCATCGGGCCCAACCCGGCAGGTACGAATAATAATCTCCGGCCGGATGAATATCGGAGGTTGAGCGGCCCGCCACTCGCCCCCCGCGGGGCCTTCTCCCGCGTCATCACGAACCTGCGGACCGGATACGAACACTCGGCCGGCTCCGACCTCTGGACTGCGTACGGCTTCTGGGACGAGGTCGTGTCCGTCAACGGCCGGCCGTTCCTGTCGGCCCACTTCAGGGGCGCGGGTCGCCTTCCGGTCCGCGACCTTCGCGGGGTTCGGCCCGAAGGCCGCGAGAAGGCACGACGCGCGGCAATTGCCTGGATGTCGGATCAGGTTCGGGTTGTGGCTCGGTCTGCCTGATCATCTCCATCACGAAGTCCATGGCCTTGTCGTCGCCGGGCCCGCCGATCCGCCGCATCGAACGGGGACGCTCGTCCTCCTTGGGCTTCGCGGCGAGGGCCTTCGACCCGTTCGGCTGAGGCGACGGGCCGGCGCCGGCGGCCGGCTTGATCGTCGGCATCAGGACCGTCATCAGCAGGCCGATGGGCCCGAGCAGGAAGCCGAAGACGACGCCCTCGAACGCGGGGCGTCCCTTGGCCTGGGCGATGTACGCGCCGGCGAAGGCGAAGAAGAAGAGTATGGCCGCGATCAGGGCGAGCCACTGTCCCGCGTCGCGCATCGAGGCGTCTCCCCATGGCTGACAACCGCATCCCGTTGGACCTCGACCTGGGCGACTCCGCCCAGAAGGCCAAACAGCTTGCATCGAATCTATCGGAGATCCGGGATGCGGCACAAGGAGTAGACCAGACGGCCTCCCCTCTGATCGAGGCGCTGGCCAACATAGACAAGGGGCTCGTCGGCCTCGTCCCGATCACCGACGACGCCACGGCGAAGACGACCGCTTTCGCCGCGTCGCTCGAGCGGCTGGACGCCGTCCTGCGGAAGGTCGACGACGTCGAGACGGTCTTCGGCAAGGACGCCCCGAAGATCGTCGCCGACACCTACGAGGTGCTGGAGAACGTCGGCCGGAAGGTCGAGGCCCGGAACAAGTCGCTCGCGAGCTCGAACCGCGACGTCGCCGAGAGCTACCAGGTTCTCGCGGGCGTCGGTTCGAACTACGCCAAGATGCAGGAGGTCCAGGCCGCCAACGACAAGTCGGTGGCCCGTGCGGTCGAGCAGACGCGGGCGCAGGCCGCCCTCCGCGAAGTCCTGATCGATATCCAGCCGGTCTATCAGCGGAAGATCGGCGTCGTCAAGGGCTCGGCCGACGCGATGGCCGAGGCGGGCAAGGAGGCGTCCCGTTTCGGGTCGTCCGTCCTTTCGACCTCCTACGCGATTCAGGACTTCACGAGCGTCCTCGGCACGCAGGGCCTGGCCGGCGGGCTCCGAGCGGTCCAGAACAACGTCCCGATCATCGTCCAGCAACTCGCGGCCGGCGGGATGAGCGCGGCCAGCGCCGCGAGCCTGGCCGGGGCCGTCGGCATCGTCACGGTCGGCGTTGGGCTCCTGGTCGACAATTGGGAGTCGCTGGTCAACCTCTGGTCGAAGGCGTCGGAGGCGGCCCTCCCGAAGCTTCGGGGCGACCTCGAAGGTGTCGATGGGACGCTCGCCAGGATCAACAAGGAGATCTCCGACCTCCAGGAGAAGTCGCTCACGGACGCGCTGAGCTTCCCGGAGCAGGAACGGCTCGGGAGCCTCCGGAATCTCCAGTCCCAGGCCCAGAACCAGGCGGCCGAGCGGAGGTCCGTCGAAGGGATCGGCCGCGACGTCGGGCCGGAACGCAGGCAGTTGATCGACGACGTCAAGTCGGCGATCGGCAAAGCCGGCGGCGGCGAGGCCGTCGCGATGAACCTGCAAGGGAACATCGGCGGGACTTATCAGGAAGCGGTCGCGATCGTCGCCGACGCCCTCAGGGGCAGCCGGGACTCCATCAGCCGCCTCGAGAAGATGGCCCCGAACTTCGGCCGCGAGTTCGCCAAGATCGACCAGAAGCGGGAAGCCGACGCCGACGCGTTCTTCCAGAAGCAGCAGAACGAGTGGAACGCCCGGTTCAAGGACTTCCAGGACCAACAGGAGGCCGCCGACAAGCAGCGGGCCGGCCGCCGGGCCCGCCAGGAGGAGGAGATCCGCCAGGCCGAGCAGTCGACGCCGGAGGAGCTTCGGCAGTCCCAGGCCCTGGACTATCTCGACAACTTCATGAAGTCGCGGGAGGCCCGGCAGGCGGGGCTCGGCGGCCTGGACCTGACGAACAAGGAGGAGCTCGGCATCTCGGAGCAGATGCTCCGGAACAACGACGCCGGCCTGTCGGCCCGCGATTCGACGATCCAGGCCCTCCGCGAGTTCATGGACAAGCGGCAGCAGCTCCGCGACAACGCCTTCAAGACGCAGCTCGAATCCGAGTTCGCGAGCTTCGCCGGCATGCAGGGCTACAACCTCAACTCCGACCAGATCGCGGGGGCGGCCCAGTCGATCTTCCGGATGATGCAAGGCCAGGTCGACAAGGACCGCGCGGCGATCCTGGCCCTCCAGGAAGTCGTCCAGGCCAACGCGCAGATGAGCGGCGTCATCCAGTCGCAGCAGATCATGTTCGGCAACATCCAGCAGCAGGCGCGGACGACGCGGACCCGGCTCAATAGGGGGCGGTGAGACTTGGCGACGACGACGCTCGAAATCGACGGCGTCCCGATCAGCATGCCGGCCGCCAACCTCTGGCCGGCCCGGATGAGACAGGGGCTGCGAGGCCTGTCCGCCCTGACGCTGGTCCGCCGGGGCGGGGCCCTGGACGTCGTCGACCCCTACCTCGGCAAGCCGGTCGTGCTGAAGATCAACGGCGTGGTGCGGTTCGCCGGCGACATCGGCGAACGGCCCGTCGACTTCACCGAGCTCGGCTGGACGCGGGTCTATCAGTGCCTCGACATTACCTCTCGCGCCGACAAGATCCCGTTCACCGACTCCAACACGAAGATGGACTTCGCGACGTGGAACGTCGACCCGGAGAACATCTTCTACCTGCCGACCCGGGCCGGGCGGTCCGTCGGCCAGATCCTCAAAGACATCCTGACGATGCAGGAGAACGCCGACGCGCTGGACGCGGCCGGCATCGGCAACTACACGTCGCTGTCGCCGCCGACGCTCCCGGCCGAGACGGTCGCCGACCTCGATGCCATGACGGTCGTCCCGCCCGAGCGGGTGCGGGCCGGCGGAGAACGCCTGTGGACCGCGATCGTCTCGCTGGTTCAGGCGTGGGCCCCGAATCACGCCCCGCGGATCGCGGCCGACGGGACGATCCGCTTCCTGGACGTCCGCAACGTGTCCGAGCTGGTGCTGACGCTCGGCGACTGCGACTCCCGGGTGATGCCGTCCGGCCTGTCGCGGTCCGTGTCGGAATGCTTCCAGCGGGTCCTCGTCCGCGGGCAGAGCATCGCCGTGCCCCGGCTCTACACGACGGCCCTCGGCGGGCTCGTGGAGCAGTTCGCGTGGGGCTCGTTCGACAACGCCGGGGCTAAGGCCGACTGGGAACCCGCGGACTTCCTGCAGGACCAGGCGGCCCGGTCCCAGGGCACGATGAGCGTCACCGACCTGACGCACGTCGTGCTGACGAGCACCCCGACGACCGACACTTGGGGGACCGACGAGTGGGGGCCGGCCAACCGTCGGGGCGTCCTCTACGCCTGGTACTCGGCAGGGTCGGGGATCAACCAGGGGTTCTCGACACCGGTCGTCGCCAATACCGCCAAGTCAAGCGGCGGCACATCGACGTTCACGCTGGAGCGGCCGCTCCCGGCGACCAACTACAACCGCTACGTCCTCTACGGGATCAGCTCCGGGGCGTCGCTGGTCTGGCGGAAGTACAAGGTGGCCGACCCGACCGCCGCAGCCGCGCTCGGCCGGCAGTTCACCTCCCCGGCGATCTACGTCGCGTCCACGGGGTCGGCGGCCAGCCAGACCAGCTACCCCGTCGGGTCCGTCTGCTGGAGCACCACGGGGAACCCGCCCTACAACGAGACGCCCAACCCCATCGTCAGCATCAACCCCGTGGACGGGACGGTCCTGTTCTACGCCCCGACGTACAACCTGGCGGGCGGGCCGCCGGCCGACGTCCGGGCCCTCCTGCCGGTCTACGAGACGCCGTTGACCGCGACGAAGCCCGCGACCGGGTACGCCGGGACGAGCCACGACGTGGAGGGGCTGGAGAACACCCTGGTCGTCACAGCGGACTCCTGGCGCGACCCGGCGAACCAGGTCAACGTCGAGGCGTACGCCCAGGACCTCCTCGACAGCGTCAAGGACGCGATCGTGGAGGGCTCGGTGACGATCCAGGAGCTCTACGAGGCCGCCTTCGACTTCGGCGTCGGCGTGTCGATCGAGGCGGTCGGCTACGACACCGGATGGGAGGGCGCGAACGTCCCCGTCACCGAGATCGACGTGACCTGGAACAGCGGGGCCGCCTCGCACCACACGACGACGCTCTCGGTGTCGAATCGCCGCGCGAGCTACAGCCTGGCCGCCTACATGCAGCCCGAGCGGCGCCCGGAGGACGGGACGCTCGGACTCGTCGACTTCGGCATGATGGGGGGCGGGATGTCGCCCTACGGGGCAATGGATTACGGAGGCTCCGGATTCGATTCAGGGGGCCTTTCGCGAGCGGTGGACCAAGCGGTCTCTGGCCTCGACTCGCTGCTACAGAACGACTTCGCCCCAACGACGGGCATGACGGCCCCGACCTCGGCGAGAGACCCGCGGTCGCCCCGCGATGACACGCCGGCCGGGGAGCGGCCCTACAAGCCGGCCGGCCGTTCGCCCGTCGACCGAGTCGGTCCGGTGCAGCCCCGCAATCCCGGGAACGCCGACGCGGTGAAGCGGCAGGGCGAGGCCAACGCCGCCGCCAGGGCCAAGCAGGGCGAGGCGGTCAAGGCCGAGGGCAAGAGGAAGGCGGAGGCCCGCAACCAGGAGGCCGCCCGGGTCAGAGAAGGCGGGCGGGCGAAGGCGACGGCCAACGAGTTCAGGAAGAGTTCCGAGGCGACCCAAGCCCAACGAACTCGTGAGGACGCGGCGGCCCGGCAACGCGCCGAGATCGACCGTCGCAACGCCGAGAAGAAGGCCCGCGACGCCGCCGACGGCGGGCAGGACTGGAGGGACGCGCCTTGAGCACCGCCTGGTTCTTCGACGAGATCGAGCGGCGGCTCGAGGACGAGCGGCGGGCCCGTCGCGAGATGGAGTCCGAGCTCGCCCGCATGTCGCAGATGCTCGACAAGATGGCGAGCGGCATGGGCGCCCCCCGCGACGGCGGCTCTTCCTCCCTGATCGTCGGCAAGGCGACCACGGCGATCACGGCGAGGTCGGGGACTACCCCCGGAAGCGGCACCATCGAAGCCTACGACGCGACGACCGGCACGCTGACGGCGACCGGAGCGACGTTCGCGGCGAAGAACGCGGGGGCCGCGATCTCGAGCGGGAAGCACGTCATGAGCTGGGTCGACAAGTTCGGCGTGCGATGGGTCGAGCCGGAGGAGTGCGAATGAGCCGGCGTCGATGCTGCTGCGGGGGCACCTGCCCGGTAACGGCGGTGGTCGTGGGGTGCCGGAGCCAGCTCCTGCCCGGGGCGACGCTCCAGGTCTGGAACTCCTCGTCCAAGACGGTCTCCTACGGCGCCGCGACGACGAACTCGTCGGGCCAGGCGACCGTCCTCGTCCCCGGGAACGGGTCCTACTACGCCGAGGTGACCCATCCGCGATTCGTCACGCACACGCGGACGTTCAACGCCACGACGTGCCCCTCGACGACGCAGCTTAACGTGAACCTGACGGTGGCTGCGGGGTACGCCTGCATCCCCCAGGGCACGGCGTGCGCCACGCCGGCCTCGGCCACATTGTATCTCACCACGTCGTTCGGGACCGCCGTCCTGACGTACAACCCCTCCGCGCCGGGCGGGGCGGCCTGGGCCGGCTCGCTCGCCAGGACTTACACGAGCGGCTGCGGCGCGGGCTGCGACACGCCGAGCTATCCGGGGTCCGGGGCGTTCAACCCGCCCTACGCCTCCACCGTCTCGTTCTTCTTCCGAGGCGGCGCCCTGACGATCGCGTACTTCCAGTTCGCCGCGACGTTCCGTAGCTCGTGGGGAATCCCCAACGGGTGCCCCAAGCCGGACGGATATACAGCGGCGTCCGAACAGGTCTCCGCGTTCAACTCTAGTCCGACGTCGTACGCCTGCCCGCCGTCCCTGGCGGCCTCGGGCCCGTTCACGTTCTTCTCGCCGGGCTCCTGCTTCATGCCGGCCTCGGGGACATGGAGCCTGACCGAATGACTGGCGATCAACTTGACCGGGTCGTGGCGACGACCGGCCACGACCGTTATCGCTGGTTGACGAGCGAGGCCAACCCCGACGAGCTCCAACGCGAGGCGTACCGGAGGCTCGTCGAGCGACTTGCCGCCGGGCCGCTCCCGCCGCCCCGCCCCGTCGCCGACCTCTCCGGCACCCGCAAGGCGATGCGGATGGGCAAGCTGGCCTGCCTCTACGCCGGGCCGCCGGCGTGCGGTTGCTCGGGCAGCCATCGGTGCTACGCTCTGGGGCGGGACGCCACGCTGCGGGACTGCATGGTTTGTTTGCGGGAGGTGAGTTGGTGCGGATGATGTTCGGAGCGGTGATCGTCGCGGCCCTCTTGCGCCCCCCGGCCCTCCCGCCGGAGGTCGAGTGCGTCCGCGTCGTGGACGGCGACACCATCGTGGTGGAGGAGGACGGGAGGCGGGTGTCCGTGCGCCTGCTCGGCGTGGACACCCCCGAAACCGTCCATCCCACCAAGGGCGTCCAGCCGTACGGGCCCGAGGCGTCCGCGTACACCAAACGAATCTTGACCGGCCGGCCCGTCCGCCTCGTCCCCGACACGGTCTCCCGCCCCGCCGACCGCTACGGCCGCCGCCTGGCCTGGGTCTTCCTGCCCGACGGGACCTGCGTCAACGAGGAGCTGGTCCGGCTGGGCTACGGCCGGGCCTACACCGAATTCCGGGTCGACCCCGTGATGGAGGCGAAACTCCAACTCCTGGAGGCCGACGCGAAGGCGAACCGCCGCGGCCTGTGGGGGCTCGGGGACTGACCATGCCGGCGGGACCGACGCGCAAGGCCCGGAGGCTGACGCTGTACGCGCCGGCCGAGCCGGTCGAGCTGACGCCGGACGACCTGGCGACGCTGGGGAGGGCCGCCCGCCAGGTCGCCCGGCGGATGCCCGACCATCGCGTCGTGGACGAGGACGACCTCTACCAGCAAGGGGCCCTGGCCCTCGTCGCGATGCGGCTGCGCGACCCGTCGGCCTCGCCGGAGCTGGCCTCCACGGCGGCGAGGCGGGCCATGCACCGGCTCGCGTTCGGCAAGCGGCTCGACTGGCAGGCGACGGACGCCCTCGCCGCCGCGAAGGCCGCAGCGTCGGCCAAGAGGCCGGCGCCGGAGCCCTGCGTGGCCATCGACCTGCGCGCGGCCGTCGCCTCGCTGCCCCGCGGCGAGGCCGAGGTGATGGGCCGGAAGCTGCGGCTGTCCCAGGAGCGGTCCGAGATCGCGTCGGCCGTCGGGATGTCGCCGCGTTGGGTCGGCAAGCGGACCCTGGCCGGGATCGGCATGCTCCGCATCGCGCTCGCCGACTACCAGGACGAATTCGCCCGCGACGCGACGACGAGGCCCGCCGTGCGACGGGGCCGCGCCCGCGACGCGACGGCCCGCCTCGCGACGGCTTCGAGGGCCGGCGAGGCGGAGGCCCGGGCCGCAGCCAAGCTCTCCATCGTCGCCGCGGCCCGCTCCCGCCGCCCCTGATGCCGAGGCCGCCCATGTCCGCCTCGCCCAGCGTCCTCTCGTCCCTCCTGCTGCTCTCCCCGCCCTTCCACCCCGGAGGCCCCGCCGTGCCCGTCACGTACCATCCCGACCCGATCGTCGCCGTATACGGCACGCCCCTCGGCGCCGTCATCGAGGAGACCCAGGTCGGCCCCGACGGCTCCGTCGAGCCGCTGCTCTACTGGGACTGGACCGCCGAGAAGTGGACGACCGAGGACTCGGCCGCCTGCCTCCGGCCGATGTCGCAGCGTCGCGACGGGTCCGACCCGCGGGCCCAGTACGTCGCGATCCCCCGCGGCGTCCTCTCCCGCCCCGGGGTCGTCGTCAAGCTCTACCTGCTGGCCCCCGACGGGAGCCGAGGGGAGCTGCGGCAGGCGATGTGCCGCCGCGACGCCGAGATCATCTGCGGGGCCGACTGACCAGCGAGGACCGCCATGCCCAGGACACTGGATTTCCGGCGCCGGGAGGTCCGCCGGGTCCCCGGCGCCATCACGATCGCCTTCGGCTTCGACGTCGAGGGCGAGGCGACGTGGACCGACTCCGCCACCGGCGAGTACGTCGCGGACACGGGGCCCGACCCCGTCCTGCTCTCGCGGTGGCTGGCCGAGACGGCCACGGCCGCCGACCTCGCCCCGGTCGTGGACATGCTCATGGAGATGGCGATGCGGGACGCCGCGGGGGTGATCGATGGCTAATTATTATGTGAGCGCCTCCCGCGGCAACGACACGACGGGGACGGGGACCGCGACGAACCCCTGGAAGACGATCGGCAAGGCGGCCGGCCCGACCCCGGCGATCACGCTGACGAGCGCGTCCGTGATCTACGTCGAGCCGGGCGTCTACTACGAGGGCTTCACGCTGGCCCTGGCCCCGACCTCGACGAACACGCTCCGGATCGTCGGCGACTGCGACGGGGCCGGCTTCGCCGCCGGCGGCTACGCCACGCCGAGCACCGGCCCCGTGACGTGGGCGGCCTGGTCGGACGACGCCAACGTCCTGTCGGTCCCCTGCCTCTCGGCATCGAGCAAGAGCTACGTGACGCTCGAGCGGATCAAGTTCCTCGGCGGGATGGGCACGGGCACCTACAAGGGCTCGTGCGTCTCCGTGGTCGGCGGGACGGGCTGGGCGATCCGGGACTGCCTCCTCCTCGCGACGGAGCGGACCGGCAACTCCAACTCGGCCCTGTCCATCACCGGGGCGACGGGCGGCGGGGCGATGGATCACGTCGTCGAGCGCTGCGACCTGACCTCGGCCTCGCCGTACCAGTCGACGTGCCTCGACCTCGCGATCTACGAGCAGGCGGGGGAGTACGACGCCAACGTCGCGGTCCGCAACTGCCGGATGGTCCCGACCTGCGGCAACCAGGGCATCGGGGTCGTCGTGCGGATCGCCGGGGGCTCGGGCGGCAAGCTGGCGCGAGGCTTCCTGGTGGAGCACTGCACAGTGTTTGGCATCGGCTACGGCATCCGCGTCTACCCGGGGGTCACCGGCAAGTCGCTGGCGACGCCCAACGTCGTGCGGGGCTGCCTGATCCAGGGGACCGGGACGGGGCTGGAGGCGGGCGACTCGACGCACGTCGCCGAGGACTACAACGTCCTCAACTCGGCGACGCCCCGGACCCTGGTGTCGGTCGGGGCCCATTCGTACGTCAACGTCCGCCCGGCGATCGACCTCGACGACGGCCGGGCCTTCGGGACGACCCGGCGCCCGACGCTCACGCCCGACGACCTGTCGATCTACAAGGTGCCGGCGGGGTCCTACACGCCGCCGACGTTGGACCGCTTCGGGCGGACGCGCAACGCGGACACGGCGATCGGGGCGCTGGAGATCGGATACGACGCGGCGACGGGCGGGTTCGCGACACTCCTCAACGCGGGGCTGATTCGATGATCGAATACTACGGCGACTTCCTGAGAGGGGCCACGCTTCGCATCCCCCTGAATTCGCTCCTTTCGTCCGGAGCGCTGACCGCGATCACGTCTCCCGCAGTGGCGGTTGTCCGCGGCGGGTCCGTCCTGACGCCGTCCGGCGGGGTCTCGCTGTCCGGCTCGGCCGGCGTCTACGAGGTCGTCGTCGACACGTCGGTCGATCCGGCCACGTTCGTCAAGGGCGACTATTCGTTACGGCTGTCGGCGGGGACCGTCAACGGCGTGTCCGTGGCCGGCTACTGGCTGGCGGCGTTCAGCCTGGAGAATCGCTCCGTGGCCCCCCAGACCGGCGACGCCTACGCCCGGATCGGGGCCGCGGGGGCCGGGCTCACCGCGATCGGGCCCGTCACGCTCGCCTCGTCCCAGCCCAACTACGCCCCGGCGACCGCGGCGGCCCTGGCGTCCCTCGTCACGACGGTGGGGGCGGCGGGCGCCGGCCTGACCGGATTGCCTCCCGTGACGCTGGCGACGAGCCAGCCGAATTACGCGGCGGCCAAGGAGTCCACCCTCGCCGGGCTGGTGGCGACGGTCGGCACCAATGGCAACGGGTTGACCGCGATCCCCGACCCGGCCGGCGTCGGGACGCTGCTGACGCGGTTGACCTCCACCCGGGCCGGCTACCTGGACTCGATCCCGTCGCTGGCGACCGCGTCGCAGATCCCGGCGGACTTCACGGACGCCCTGTTCGCGTCGGCGGGGGTGTTCTCCAGCGGCGCCATGGTCAACGTCCCCGCTTCCGGCGGCGGCCCCGTCCAGCTCGACGCGACGCAGCCCTACTACGCCCCCGCGACGGCGTCGGCGCTCGCCTCCGTGGCCTCGGCGGTGTCGTCCCTCGCCTCCGAGGTCGGCGACGCTGGCGACGGCCTGACCAACCTGCCGGCGGTCACGCTGGCGGCCTCGCAGCCGGGCTACGCGCCCGCGACGGCGGCGGCCCTGGCGTCCCTCGCGTCCACCGTGGGTACCGCGGGAGACGGCCTGACGGCGATCCCCCGGGACGGCTACAGGCTCGCGGCCGACGGGCTCGACGCGATCGCCACGGCCGAGCCGACGGTCGCCGACGACGGGCCGATGTCCACCTGGACGTTCCCGCAGCTCCTGCGGTGGCTGGTCGCCCGCTTCGGCCGGGCGTCGAAGACCCCCACGGCCCTGACCGTCTCGACGCTGGCGGGCTCGCCCAGCACCGTACAGGCCCTGACGGACGACGGGGCCGGCAATGAGAGCACGGGGGCCCCCTCATGAGGCTGTCGCGTCTCGTCTCGCTGGCGCCGCCGTTCGGGGGAGGCTTCGCGCCGCCCCCCGCCCGCCGCCGCTACTTCGCCCCCCTCGCCGCGTCCGTGGCCGACGGGGGCTCTCGCCGCTTCGCCCCGCTGGCCGCGACCATCGCCGACGACGGGGGAGGGCCGACCTCCAGGCGGTTCGCCCCGCTCGCCGCGGAGGTCCGGCCGCCGACGGGGTGAGAGCGAGATCACCCCAGCCGCTCGTCCCCGCCGCGGATCCGCCGGGGCGTGGCGGCCGAGTCAATCCTCGTCGTAGTATTCGACTGGCGACGTGCATCGCTGACGTGCGTCCAGGTTCCCGCTTAGGTCGAGATTCCTCGCCGCGCGGAACGGAAAGTTCGCGGCGTCGTCGCTGGCCGTCCGGCAGAACTCGGCCGCCTCGTTGACCGACGGGAAGACCCTCGCCGACGACGCCAGCGACTTGACCATCGTCCTCGCCTCGTCGTCGGTCGCGTTCTCCCAGGCGTCGCAGCCGGAGCATGACCCGAAGTAATCCGTCAGGACCGCTACCGAACCGTCCGGGAACCTCCAGGCGATCGCGAGCTCGCCTTGGTAGTCATTCATGACCCAATGGTCGATGACTTCCGCGCGGCCCTCGTACATCGCCCGCATGACTTCTTCGTGGCCGCCTGCGTACCTGGGGGCCCTCATGACGGCGTCCCAGTTGACCGCGTCGTAGACTTGCTGCTTGTTCATCGTCACCCCTCCTTCCGGATCTCGCGGAGGAACGTCGCCACGCTCATGACGCCCGACGGCCGCTGCATGTCCTCCCGGCCGAACGCCCGCATGAACTCGCGGACCACGCCGATCGACACCCGCACCGGCTCAGGCTCGGGCATCCCCGTGTCCGGCGACATCACGGCCCGTATCTCCAGTTCCCGCACGCCGACGTCGCCGAGCGGCGGCCGGAGCAGCTGCTCCAACGCGTACGCGATCGCTTCGGCCTTGCTCCGGTCCCTGTCGTCCATCACCCTTCCCCCCTCCCCCCGGCCCCGGCCGGGGCTTTTTCATGCGCCGGGTGCTTTTCGCGGTACTAAACCCCGGTTAAAACGGATTCCACGGAGTATATCGCGGTTCAAACTGGCTGAACGTGTGTTTCGGTTGGTTTTTGGCAAGGCTATGGGGCATCGGTGGTTACGGCGGAATACCGAGGGGTCGCCTGAGTCGCACCGCATGTCGGCCAGCTACTGAGAACTGCATTATACCCTGGAAATCGGATAGCATGGTCACTATTCGCGGGTGCTAAACCACTTCGACGGACGGGAGCCATGCTATGCCGAGGCCCGGCGGACCCTGGTGGAGGAAGGACCGTTCCTGCTGGTCGACGACGATCAAGGGGGCCCGCTATTCGGCCCCTCGCGAGATCGGCGAGCGGGACAAGGCGGCGGCGTGGGCGTGGTACTCGGCCCTCGCCGCCGAGCTCTCCGCCCCGCGGGCCGACGTCCGGGTCGCCGACCTGTTCAACCTCTACCTGGAGGCGTGCCGCGCGAGGCTCGCGCGGGGCGACATGGACGCCGAGTCGGTCCGCCTGGCGAAGGTGGTGCTGACGAAGGCCGCCGGGTTCGCGGTCGACGGCGTGAAGTTCGGGGCGACGCCGGTGGGGGACGTGAGGCTCCGGCACCTGGAGTCGATCATCGCTCAGTGGGGCGACCGGCCGGGCGTGAGGGCGGGTTCGAAGGTGTCGGCCTCCTACCTGTCCACCGCGTCGGGGATCGTCAGGACGGCGTTCAGGTGGGCGACCAGGCCGGGCGGCGGGTCGCCTCCGATCCTCGCTGCGAATCCGTTCGTGGGCTTCAGGCCGCCGTCCCCCAGGCCGGCCGGGGTCGCGATCTGCGGGCGAGGCGACGCGGCCCGGTGGCTGCGTTGGCTCCGGGCGAACGCGGACCCGGGCTTCACGCTGCTCCAGCGCTGCCTGGTCGCCACCGGCGCGAGGCCGTCCGAGTTCTACCGCGCGACGTGGGGCGAGGTGCGGTGGGAGGCCGGCCGGATGCCGTCGGGGGCGGTTTACGGGACGCTCGTCCGGGCCGAGTGGAAGAACGCCCGCAAGAGCGGGAAGGCCCGCCGGATCGTCCTGCTGCCGTCCGTCGTCCGGCCGCTCCGCCGGCTGTTCGAGCGGACCTCGCCCTCGCCGGGCGACCTCATCTTCCGGTCCGCGACGGGGAAGCCATGGTATCCCGCCCTGCTGGCCCACGCGACCCGTCGCGCGAGGGAGGCGGCGGTCGCCGACGGGGTGAAGTTGCCGGCCGACACGGGGCGGATCCGCGGCTACCTGTGGCGGCATCTCGCGGCGTCGCGGCTGGTGATGCAGGGGGTCGACCTGGTGACCATCGGCGACCTCCTCGGCACGTCGCCCGCCATGATCGCCAGGACGTACGCCCACCTGCGCGACGAGCACGTCGTCGCCGCCGCCTCGGCCCTGGCGGCGGCGGACCGAAAGCCTACCACCGGCCGAGGTGGTTCGGCACCGCGGGGCGGCGGCCGAGGGGCTTGATCTTCGCGGGCTCCGGCGCGGGCCTCGCCTCGGCGGCGACGGCCCGGCGCCTCTCGGCCTCCCACGCCTCCACGTCGCCGGGGTCGAACCGCGTGGTCGCCCAGCTGATGTGGTGCCGCGTCGGCTTGAGCCGGATCATCGGCACGCCGCCCTGGATCGCCGCCGCCTTCGCCTGGCGGAGCGTCACGCCCCAGCGGGCGGCGAGGTCCTGGATCGTCAGCATCGTCTTCGCGGTCATCCCCCTGCCCTCCTCCCGGTGTGCCCCACGTGGTACGCCCCGCAGTCGGGGCAGCGATAGGCGTGCAGCGGGCCCCGCCAGGGCTCGTCGGCCCCGGCGGCGACCAGGCTGGCGATGTGGCGTGCGGCCTGCGCGGCGTTGTCGTGCGCGACCTTTCCGCACGGGCGGCGCGGCGGGCGGTGGACCCGGCGTTTGTGGACAGGGTGCATCAGCGGTCGGCCCCCGGATTGACTGCGAAGTCCACCAGGTCCATGAGGTCGGGCCTGGTCTCCTCGAAGTGCATCAGGGCGAACAGCCCCCACGCGGCGTGGGCGAGGTGGTCTTCGTCGCGGTCCCCCGAGCGGTAGAGGTCGACGTGCCGCAGCAGGTGGTTGAGCAGGTCGCTGGCCGGCATGCCCTTGAGCCAGTTTCCCGGCCCGTACTTCTCCGCCCCCTCGGCGTACGTCTCGGCCAGCCGGCGCAGGCCGACGGGGCTCACCAGGTCGTACCGCACGGACTCGGCGTCAAGGCTGCGGGCGGCACCGCTCGCGAAGGTCTTCACGTCCTGCTCCTCCTGGGCCTTGTTCCACACCTCGACCGCCTCAACCGCGTCGCCGCACCGGACGCCGCCGGCCCCGCACCGCATGCACCGCACCGACGGCTCAAGGTCCGTGTCGTGCAGCTCCGCCTTGCTCTCGTCGCCGCACGCCCGACATGGCTCGATCGCGAAGTCGTAGTGCGGCGGGGTCGCCGGCGGGGCGTCGGCGGGGACTACCGGCGAGAACTTCTTGAGGAACCACGCCCTGTCCAGCTTCCACGTTTCGCCTTTCAACTCGCCGTCCATCGCCTCAATGACGACCGAGTACCGCTCGACCTTGACCACCTTTACCCGTTCACCACGGGCGACCAGCCCGCTGTCGTCGTCCCGCCACTCGCTCCCCACCTCGATCTCGCTCATCGCAACCCCCCTCGTCGCCTCGTCGATCCGCCCCCGCGCCACGCCGGCCGGGATGGGCGTCAGTTACCGCTTGCTGCGTTCGAGGGCGTCGGCGGCCCCTGCCTCGGCGTCCGGATATCGCTCGGCCCAAGCTCTGTACACCGCGTCTGGGTTCGACAGGTGGGCGCATCTGCTCAACGCCGCGTAGCCACCGAGCTCGTACCCGACGCGGGCGGCGGCCAGTTGCTCGGCGTTGTAGCCGTTCGCCCGGAGCATCTCGCAGAGCTTGAACCACGTGTTCGGGATCGTCTTCTTCGCCATCTCGTCACCCCTCCAGCTTGAGCCGCCCCTGCGGGTCCGCCGCCTTGGCCTCTCCCGCCCGCCCCGCCTTGGCCCGCGGCGGGGCCGTGCCGATCTTCGCGTGATACCAGGTGGACAGCTCGGCGTGCTTCGCCGCGTCGCCCTCGGGCCTGCACGCCTCGCACCCCGGACACTCCCGTTCGCAGGTGCAGGGCGGCGGCGCCCGGAAGTAGCCGCGGGCCGCCGTGTACTCCGCCGCGCCGCAGGTGCACGGGATGCGGCCGGCGCCGTCGCAGGGATTCATTGAGGAGGCTCTCCTTTCGCCATTCGGTCGATCTCCAAGGACGAATAGCCGGCCTGCTGCAGCCTGTATCTCCACCCCGCCGGCGTGATGCTGCGACCCCGATCCGAAGGCACGAAGTCGGCCCTGCAAGCCCCTTCGGCCACCAGAAGCGAGGCCCGATCCAGGGCGGCTTTCGCATTGCTCATGAGCTTGGCGGCCTCCAGGAGCGACATGACCGCGCCGTAGTTGTTGGGTGGCCAAGGCGGGCCGCCGCCGATCCCTCCGGCGAGGTCGACGAGCCTGTCGGACAGTTCAGCCAAGACGTCCCCCTCCTTGGCCGCGGCGAGGATTCCGTCGATGGCCTCATCTGCCGGCATCGGATCGTCCCAGGCACGTCGCGTCATGCGTCATCCCCCGTCTTGCAGTCCGGGCAGCCCTCGACCCTGATGGGCCCGCGAGACAGGACGCCCGCGTTGATGATCACCGTGCCGCAGCCCTCGCACGCCGGGCACGGCAGCTTGCCGGAGCCGTCGCAGCTCATCGCGGCGGCTCCATGTTGAGTTCGCGCGCGGCGGCGGCGATGTCGTCGTACGCCA
>Ga0164243_10002579_pt1 | contig 29840 bp, 23 predicted proteins | sample OricompcompostOP_FD_108781 | JGI IMG/M metagenome (GOLD analysis project Ga0164243, IMG submission 108781) | Organic Plus compost microbial communities from Emeryville, California, USA - Original compost - Organic plus compost (OP) | ecosystem: Engineered > Solid waste > Mixed feedstock >... | reverse complement strand
GCACCCGCGCAGACGATGGACCTGGAGCGCGGCAAGCAAGTCTTTATGGCCAATTGCGCCGTTTGCCATGGACAGAACGGAGAAGGGCGCAAAGCGGCGGGTAAAACAGTATTTCCGGCACTGTGGGGAGACGATTCATTCAACTGGGGCGCAGGCATGCACCAGATTCCCAATGCTGCGGCCTTTATCAAAAGCAACATGCCGCTTGGCAATCCCGGCACCCTTACAGACCAGCAGGCATGGGACGTGGCTTATTTCATGAACTCGCATGAGCGGCCTCAGGATCCGCGTTTTACCGTTGATGTCGACACCACGCGCAAGAAGTATCATGATGGCGGAGATAATCTGTATGGTCAGAAGGTTAACGGGGTTGTATTGGGTGAGAACTCAGTGGAGCCAGGAGGACGCCTGAAAAACAACGCCCAGCCGCAAAAAAATTGAAACAAAAAATGCCGGCGCCACGCCACTCGCGGCAGACATGCTTGCCGGATGGCCAGGTGCCAGGCAATCGACAGCATTAAAGTTGTCATAAACCAAGCGTATATTGAGCCTCACGCTAGGCACAGTAGGGGTTTCAACAGAACCACCGGTACGTCAGCGTAACCACTATACGACTTGGGGCTCGCACGCCCTGTACACCTGCGAAGTAAGAGGGATGTGTGATGGGCGCCTTTGCCAAAAAGCTGGAACAGATCGCCAAAAAAGCCGTTTTTGCCGCGCTGGGAGCCGCTTGCGGCACCAGAAAGGAAATATCGGCGAGCGCGCTCCAGAACATTTCCCGAATCATCGTCGTGCGCCCCAACTACCGTATCGGCAATGCCATCCTGGCCACTGCCATCATTGCTCCACTGCGGGAACGCTTCCCGGATGCACAAATCGATTTTCTCGTTACCGACAAAACGGCGGCGCTCTTTAAGAATTTACCGGTCAATCATGTTGCGGCCGTGTCCAGGTCAGACATTCGGACACCCTGGCGGACGGTGTCTTTGCTGCGTCGCTTGCGGGCAAGGCGTTATGACCTTGCGGTGCAACTGGCCCCCAGTTCCCTGAGTGGCCTGGTTCTCGCCTCGATGCTGGGCGCCCGCTATGTGATGGGCAAGCCCAAGGACGATGCTGATTGGTATGACATCAAAGTGAAGGGGCCGATCGTCAATGCGTATGATGCGGGCCCAGCGTTTTCAACCGCGCTGGGAACAGCGGGCGCAGTCGGCACACAACTGGCTTTATCCAATGACGAAATGATATGTGCAATCGATCGTCTGCAGGCTCTTGGATTGACGGCAGACGGCGCGTACGGCGTAGAGCCGTTTGTGGCCGTTTTTGTAGGCGGTCATGCCGACAAAGTCTGCCCCCTGTCTTTCTGGCTGGCATTGATCAATGACCTGAATCAGGCCCGGAAACGGTTTGTTGTTTTCGTCGGTCCGGAAGAGACCGCGATGATTCCTCATTTGCAGCATGCGATGCAATCACTGCCACAAGGCACGCTGTGTTCGCCTCAGCCGCTACGGATATTTGCTGCCATGCTGGCCCGGGCTCGACTCATGGTGACCCCTGATTCCGGACCCATGCATATGGCAGCGGCGCTGAAAGTGCCGGTGGTGGCAATGGTGCGGACACGCAAATCATTGGCGTTTGTCCCGCCCGGCGCGACCTCGCATGTCGTGTGGGATCTGAATGTGCCAGGCACACTCGCTGCGGCGGATCAAATCCTTTACGCTGAAACCCTTTTTTCCTAGGCCCACGCCAGGTACGCACTCGACGCGACACGCTTCGGAGCGACTAACCACGGTGCTGCAGGTACGCGTGGCAGGGACGCAAATTACCGATCTGCAATGCTTTTTCTGACCATCCCTGCTGTGATGATCAGAACTGGCATCTGCATGTGATCGGTTCTCGCGCAACATTCCAAATAAAAATGCGCACGATTTCATATGATGGAAATACTATCATCAATCTATCTTGAGCGAATCCGCAGCGAGGCCGTGCGCAGACCGTAAGGTAATATATAATGCGAATGTGTTGTATTATCGTTTCATAATCAGATCAGGCTGCATTTTTCAGGAAGATATTTAGATGACAGGTGGCGAGTCTGCCTTGCAGCAGGAAATTCGTACTCTATACACGGACCACCATGGGTGGTTATGTCATTTCCTGAGAAAAAAGCTGGGCAACAGCTTCGATGCCGCCGATCTGGCGCACGATACCTTTATTCGGGTAATGGCCGGGTACCGACAGGCACCGCCGCCCATATTGCACGAGCCGCGAGCCTACCTGACAACGGTCGCAAAACGGCTACTGATTAATTATTACGAACGACAATCGCTGGAGCGCGCCTACTCCGAGTCGCTGCTCCTGCTGCCGGAAACGTGCGTGCCCTCAGTCGAAGAACGGGCGATTCTCCTGGAAACCCTCCACGAACTGGATACACTGCTCGATGCCCTGCCTCACAAAGTGCGCACGGCGTTTTTGTTGTCGCAACTGGATGGCCTGACCTACGATGAAATTGCCGCACAGTTGCAAGTGAGCACCCGTACGGTGACGCGCTACATGGCACAAGGTTTCAGGCAATGCCTGCATTTGATGCTTGAGCAGGCAAATTGAGCGTGTCTGAAGGCCAGTTGTCCAGCCAGCAGGCGCAATTGACGGAAGAGGCCGTCAAGTGGCTTGTTCTCATGCATTCCGGACGCTTCAACGACGCTGACGCCAGACGGTGCGCGCAATGGCGGGAACAAAGCCCCGAACACCAGCGCATCTGGGAAAGCATGCAAAAACTTAATCAGCAGTTTGGAGCAGTGCCAGCGGAATTGGGTATGTCCGTGCTGAATCGCCCTCGATCACGGCATAATCGCCGCGCCTTGCTCAAAGTGGTCGCGACGGCAGCGGTGGGACCGTGGGTGCTCTGGGCCGGTTATCGTACGGTGCCGTGGCAGGCGCTCAGCGCCCAGTATAAGACCGGGGTGGGGGAGCGTCAGGATTTGACGCTGGCCGATGGCAGCCAACTGAGTATCAATACATCCAGCGCGATAGACGTGGCGTTTGACCCGGCGCTGCGGCTTGTACTGCAGCGCTCCGGAGAAATTCTTGTGCAGACGGCGCCGGACAACAATCCAGCCAGTACCCGCCCCTTCATTGTGAGAACCGAACACGGTAACATGCAGGCGCTGGGTACGCGGTTTATTGTGCGCAATGAACGCGATTTCACCAGGCTGACCGTCCTGGAGGGGGCCGTCCAAATTCAGCCCGTTCAGATGCAAGAGAGGCGCATCATAAAAGCAGGAGAGCAAATAGAATTTGGCGAGAAGGCCTTCGGGCGCAGGGTGCCCGTGGCCGCAGGTGCCGACCAGTGGGCATATGGTGTGCTCTATGCGCAGGAAATGCGCCTGCGCGACTTTGTTGCTGAACTTGCGCGATATCGCAAGGGCATTTTGCATTGCGATCAGAGCGCGGCAGACATTCGTGTTTCGGGCGCGTTCCAGTTGAAAGATACCGATCGCATACTGGAAGCACTGGAAAAAACACTACCCGTACGGATTGACACCCGAACCCGGTACTGGGTCGTCATCGCCGCCAGATAATTGCGCCGGCTGCCAAAAAAAATTGAAAAACTCTGTCCGGTTTTGCCATTTCACCTGTCATATCCACAGAAGCTTAATTTATTGACTTTGTGACAGAGATTTTTTCATGGCCGAATTTGCCCCGGATATTCCCGTTTCCAAACCCTTGAACACCACCCGAGTCCGGCTCCAGGCCGCACTCCTGGGCGGGTTGTATGCCACGGGCCTGTGCGCCGCACCGGCCTGGGCTGCCAATACCACTTCTGTACAGGCCAACGGTGCCTACCACATCCCGCCAGGCGATCTTGCACCAGCCTTGCTGATGTTCGCGGGACAGGCCGGGGTCAATTTGAGTATGAATATGGACTCGGCGCGCGGACTGACAACCCGCGGACTGGACGGGCGTTATTCTGCACAGGCGGGATTTGACCGTCTATTAATGGGCACGGCGTTACGCGCAGTCAGCGTTGGGGACGGAAATTATACGCTGGAGAAGGTTGCGTCCGCTCAGGCAGAAACGAGGCCGGCGGCAGCTGCAAGTGCGCAGCCGGGGGCCGTGACCCAGCTGTCGACAATCACGGTTACGGCTCGGACACAAAGCGACTTGATTGCGCCCACGCAACAGATCGCGACAATCGACCGGGAACAGCTTGATACTTTGCGTGCCGGTTCGGACAGTATTGCAACTGTGCTGAGCAAAGTCTTGCCGGGCATGGCCGATTCAAGCCATACCATTACGGATTATGGGCAGACCCTGCGCGGGCGCAACATGCTGATTCTGGTCGATGGCATTCCGCTGAATACCAATCGTGACTCCTCACGCAATCTGGCGAGCATCAATCCTGCCGATATCGAGCAAATTGAAGTATTGCGAGGCAGTAGCGCCATATATGGCAGCGGCGCGGCCGGTGGTATTGTGTCTGTGCGGACCCGGCAATACGACGGTGAACCCCGCGCCGAGACCACCGTATCGGCAACCGCACCGCTCTCACGTCTGCGTGCGGCAGGGCTGGGGGGCGAAGTCCAGCATTATTTTTCCGGCGGTAATGACAAATTCGATTATTCGCTCAGCCTGGGAGCGCGCCATGTGGGCGGCTCTTATGACGCCCGAGGCAACCGGCTGGCACCGGAGCCCAGTCAGGGCGACCTGTTCGACTCGAACATCTACAACATGTCTGGCAAACTAGGCTTTCGTATCGACGAGAACCAGCGGATCCAGTTATCCGTCAGTCATTATGATGCCAAGCAGAATACCGATTATGCGTCGGACCCCTCCGTGGCCAGCCAGCCGCCAGGAACGACTTCAGCGCGCAGCATCCGCGGGCTGGAGCTGGATGAACAGAACCGTGTCAAAAATACGCTGGTTTCGCTGGACTATCAAAACCGCGATATCGCCGGCAGTACACTTGCCGCGCAAGTCTACTATCGCGATTTTTTTGCACGTTTTGCGCCATTCGATGCGCGTGCCGTGTCGGTACGGGGCGGCAACGTTGATCAGGTGATGCAGAACTCCACCACATTTGGTGGGCGCCTGACCATCAAAACGCCACTGACTGCAGATAAAAATACCCAGTTGATGTGGGGCGTTGATTTCAACGAAGAGCGCAGCGACATGCCGCTGGACGTCTTTGACCCTCGCGAATATGACGCCAGTGGCGGACTGCGTTTTCGTAAAATCGGCTCACTCACTTACATGCCTTCGATCACCACGCGCAGTGTTGGCGTTTTTGCCCAACTGGAGCATCGCTTCAACGAGCATTGGTCAGTACAGGGCGGTGCACGTTATGATCATGCGAGCGTTCGATTTGATGATTTCACCCCTTTGTCACAGTCGCGCGTAACCAACCCCGGCCAGGTTTCCGGAGGGACGGTCAATTACGGTTCGTGGAGCTACAACGCCGGCGTGGTTTATTCACCCGTAAAGGGCCAGGAAATTTATGCCTCGTTCAGCCAGGGGTTCGAGCTGCCTGACGTCGGGATCCAGGTGCGCAACGCCACACCGTCCTTCAACTTTGATGCGTCCAACCTGAAACCGGTAAAAACCGATACCTTCGAATTGGGCTGGCGCGGTAAATTCTCCAACGTTGCGGCCAATCTGGCGGTATTTCAGTCCAGGTCGGATCTGGGCGCATTGCAAAGCTTCAACAATGGTCTGATGCTGCTTCGTACTAAAGAACGCATCTACGGTATCGAAGGTGGCCTGGACTATTACAGCGATAATGATCAATGGGCGATGGGCGGCACATTTACATGGATGAAGGGTGAGGAAAAGCCTGAAGCCAGCGACAGCTATCAGAATATGACCGGCTATCGCATTCCGCCATTGAAGCTGACCGCTTATGTGGAATACACGCCCTCGTCGAAATGGTCCCATCGCATACAGGCAACTCATTTTGCCTCGAAAGACTATCGACTGGACGACAAGACCAGCTTCGGGCGGTGGGAAACGTCCGGTTATACGACTGTGGATGTGGTCAGTCGCTGGACAATCAACGATAAAAACAAAATCACGTTCGGCATACAAAATCTGCTGAATCGTCACTATTATCCGCTGTACAGTCAATTGATGAGAAACAGCAACAATACCAGCCGGCTGCCCGCTGCCGGCGCAGTGCTCAATGTCAGCTATACCCATCGCTGGTAGGCCAGCAGGACGGCTTGAACCGAAGCGCTCAATAGAACGCCGGTTCAGCGTCAATGAGATTGTTGGGCAGCTATTGAAACGGCTGCCGGTTTTGTTCGCCCTTGGCGTGCTGCACAACCCGGCTGGCGCAACGCACGCGGTGACCCATGCGCTGGGACAAACAATGGTCCCCGATGCACCCGCCAGGATTGTGACGCTTTTTCAGGGGGCGACCGATATTACACTTGCGTTGGGTGTCAAACCCGTCGCCACCGTTGAATCTTGGGCAGAAAAACCCACTTACCATTACCTGCGAAACCAATTGCAGAACGTTCCTGTGATCGGGCTGGAGACCCAGCCCAGCCTTGAAGATATGGCCAGGCTGAAGCCTGATCTGATCATTGGGTCAACATTCAGGAACGAACGCGTCTACGACCTGCTTTCCTATATTGCACCAACGGTGGCAGCCAGGGAGATTTTTGCTTTCAAAGAAAATGTCCGGCTCATCGGCGCTGCTCTGGGCAGGCAGGATCGGGCAACAGCGTTACTGGAACAGTTCGATCAGCGAATTGCAAAGACCAGGTCGCTCCTGGAAGATAAGTTCCGGGCGCGCTGGCCGTTGTCGGCCGCGATTCTGGATTTTCGCAGTGATCACGTCCGCGTCTATCTGACAGACAGTTTTGCTGGCTCGATTTTATCTGAGCTGCAGTTCAGGCAACCGGCCAAATTGGGGCAGTCGGGCTGGCCGCTCATGAAATTGACGAGCAAGGAAAGTATGCCGGTTTTGGATGCCGATGTGTTTTTCGTTATGCTCAGAGACGATAATGGCGCCGCGCGTCGCAATTATGAGGATTGGTCAGGCCATCCACTGTGGCAGCAGTTGGCAGCCGTAAAGCGTCATCAAGTATACAGAGTGGATCCCGTCGCCTGGAGCCTGGCTGGCGGTATTATAAGCGCCAACCAGATGCTGGATGAACTGGGTCAACGGTTTTTGCGCGCGGAGGCAGAATGATCATGGCGTGCTCACATGCCTCACGGTTCAGATCTGCACTGATTCTAGTCCTGGGGATCGTGTCATTGATCGCGCTGACAGCGCTTAGCCTGGCCATCGACAAGACATTTATCTCCTTTCGGGAAGTCGCGCAGGCATTATGGCAGCCCGACATGTCCGACATTAATCATATCCTGATCAATACGACGCGCCTGGCCAGAACGCTGGTGGCCCTGGTGGTGGGCGCGTGCCTTGCCGTTGCGGGCGGACTGATGCAGGCGATGACGCGAAATCCGGTTGCTTCGCCCGGTCTGTTCGGGATCAATGCCGGAGCGGTTTTTTTTGTGGTGTTTTTCTCGGCCGCATCGGGAGTCAGCACCACGGGTCATATGATGCAGCTGGCCTTTCTCGGCGCGGCCGTCGCGGGTCTTCTGGTGTCCGGCTTCGGGATGATGAACCGTGCTCATTTCAGCCAGTTGCGATTGGTGCTTGCAGGCGTCGCGGTCACTGCGCTCTTTACTTCCTTTACCCAGGCCCTGCTCGTGGTGAATCAGGAAGGCCTGGACAACATTTTGTTCTGGATCGCAGGTTCTGTGACGGGCCGGGAAGGCGATGCGATCGGGGTCGTCTATCCCTATATACTGGCCGCCTTTGCGGTCAGTCTGCTGCTGGCGCGTCATATCAACATTCTTGTGGCAGGCGAGGTCGTAGCCAGAGGGCTCGGGCAGAACACAGTTGTCATTCGCGCTCTAATAAGCCTGATTGTGATTATCCTGGCCGGCAGCGCGGTGGCGCTGGCAGGCAACATCGCCTTTATCGGGCTGATTGTCCCGCATCTGGTGCGGCATCTGTTGCCACATGATTTTCGCTGGTTGCTTCCGGGGTATGCACTATTCGGGGCTGTGCTTTTACTCTTATCCGATATACTGGCGCGGACCCTTTTGAATCCCCAGGAAATGCCGATCGGCGTGGTGACGGCTCTGGCAGGCGCGCCTTTCTTCATCTATTTGGCAAGAAAAGGGATGCGTAATGGATAAATGGGTTCTGGTGCGCGCGAACGGGTATTCGCGCCAGCTTCACTTGCAGTCTCTGGTTGTCATTCTGGTTCTGTCGTTCATTGCGCTGTTGATTGGCTGGTTATCGCTCGCGATCGGGAAATATAATCTGTCAATTCCGCAGCTGTTCACGGCGCTGGGTTCCGGTCAAATTGCCGGTGACGCGTTCATTGTACAAATCCTGCGCATGCCGAGAATGCTGTTGGCATTGCTGGTGGGCGGCGCGCTGGGCGTATCTGGTCTGTTGTTGCAAACCATCGTGCGCAACCCGCTGGCCTCACCCGATATCATGGGCGTTACGGGAGGGGCCTCGGCCGCGGCTGTGTGGTTCCTGACCGTGGCAGCGTCATCGTCTGGTGCGTTCTGGCTGCCATTGGTTGCCATGGCGGGGGGCGTGGCCGGAGGCGGCCTGGTTTATCTTCTGGCCTGGTCAAGCGGTGCATCGTCCACACGTCTGATTCTGATCGGCATTGGCGTGTCCGCCATCATGACCGCGCTTACAACCATGCTTTTGCTTTTTACTCCCATGTCCTCGGTTATGAGCGCCTACGTGTGGTTGACGGGGAGTGTGTATGGGGCGCGTTGGTATGAAGTGACCAACCTCGCAATGTGGTTGTTCCCGGCCGTGCTGGCACTGCTATGGGTGGGGCGCTCTGTGCTGGTCAATGAATTGGATGAGTCGCTGAGCGTCGGCCTGGGTGTAAACGCAGAATTCATGCGCCGGACCCTGCTTGTGCTAAGCGTCTATATTGCCGGCGCCGCGATTGCCTACGCCGGCGCATTGAGCTTTGTCGGATTGATGTCGCCGCACTTGGCGCGACGCCTGACCGGCAGACCTGGCCCCGAACTGATCGTGGTCACGGCGCTGGTTGGCAGCATTCTGGTGATGGTGGCCGATTTGATCGGACGCGTCGTGTTTCTTCCTCTGGATCTGCCAGCGGGCATTTTTGTATCGGCTATTGGCGCTCCTTACTTCCTCTATTTGCTGTTGCGTTCACGCACATAGATTGAATCAGACATATCGTGAAGACATATTCGAATGAATCCCCTTGATACGCAGAACCTGACATTGAAGTATGAAACAAAAGTGGTTATTGACCAGCTCACAGTGGGTATTCCCGGGGCCAGGATTACCGTGCTGGTGGGGGCAAACGGTTGCGGCAAAAGCACACTGCTCAAATCGTTTGCCCGATTGCTCAAGCCTGCGCAAGGCGTGGTCATGCTCAATGGAAAAGATATACATCGACAGTCTACGGCATCGGTGGCACGCGACCTTGCCATTCTGCCGCAAGGACCTGTGGCGCCTGAAGGACTTAGCGTTTATCAACTGGTCCGCCTAGGACGCTATCCGCACCAGACCTGGCTGCAGCAGTGGTCCCGGGATGATGAGCACGCTGTGGAAAACGCGCTGCGGCAGACCGGATTGGCAGAAATAAAAGACAGGCCGGTCGATTCCCTGTCAGGCGGCCAGCGTCAGCGCGCCTGGATCGCCATGACGCTCGCGCAAAATACAAATATCGTGCTGCTTGACGAGCCGACGACTTATCTGGATTTGGCACATCAGATCGAGGTTCTGGATTTGTTGTTTGCGCTGAATGCTGAACATAAAAAAACAATCGTCATGGTGCTGCACGATCTGAATCTTGCCTGTCGGTATGCACACAATATTATCGCGATCGCCCAGCGCAAAATATATGCGCAGGGCGCTCCGGCAGATGTGCTGACAGAGACGATGGTGAGGGATGTATTTCATTTGGAAAGCAAAATTATCAGCGATCCCATATATGGCACCCCCGTGTGTATTCCGATCAGCAGGGTGCAGTTGTCCATTTAGATGATCAGATTCAATTGCATCGATATTGAAATGCGCCTCTCTCTAGCACTCAGATGATGACTTCAATCAGATGGGGGCCTGCCTCGCGTTAGCATTTTATGAGCCAATGACGCAAAAATAATGTTAAAACTAGTATTGCATCGAATGCGCCCTTAACCAGGAGAATAAGCCGTGCCAACTATCCGAGGAAGCTGCCTTTGCGGTGGTATCACATTCGAAATTTCAGGGCCGCTTACGGGCGCGCTCAATTGCCATTGTCAAATGTGCCGCAAGGCGCACGGCTCGGCATTTCGCAGCTGCGCGCGAGTCAATTCCGCTGATTTCAAAATCACTCAGGGAGACGAGCTGATTAAATTCTACGAGTCTTCGCCTGGAAATCATCGGGGATTTTGTAGCGTCTGCGGCTCGCCTATAGTAAGCCGGTTCAATTACGATCACTCGCGCTACGGATTACCTTTGGGCGCGCTGGATGATGCCCCCGGCGTTAAACCCGACATACATGTCTACGTCGCGGATAAGGCGCCCTGGTTTGATATAGCCGATGCCCATCCGCAATACGACGGGGAAATATTTCCCTTTGCATTAAGAGATAGTTGAGTTCAGTACCTTAGCCAAGGAGAGAATCATGCCCACATTCGTGACAGTTGGATATGGAAATCAGGAAGGTTACGATCGGACTGCAGCCGACATCCGGGATGCGGCTCATGCTCACGATGCGCAGTTGCGAAAAGAGGGCGTATTGATGGGCATTGCCGGCCACCCGGTGCAGGTTCGCAATGCCGACTCGCTCCGGGTTGTAACGGCTCATGAGCCTTTCTTGAAATCACCCTTGCCGGTGGCCGGGTTTGCCATTATTGAGGCGGCAGATTTGGCTGAGGCGATAGAGAAAGTAGCCCATACCCCATGCGCCGTAGCGCACGGTGTCGTTGAGGTGTGGCCGCTGGAGCAACTGCCGTAAACCAGTGCCACGATGGTGCTTGTAGTCGGTCCGAATTGACCGATTGCTCAGGATGCAGGTAGGTCGTATTTTTTCGAGACGACCTTTCCATACAGTACCCAGCCGGCAAATGTTACTAAGCCTCCCCAGAACATGGCTGTCTGCCCGGCGCTGTAAAGCGAATAGAAACTGTAAATATTGCCGATGAAGGCAATTGTTCCAATCAGTATGATGTCCCTGTTTGGAACATTGGCCGACTTCAACAGAACGACAATGGACGACATGGAAAGGATATAGGGAACCAGGTTTGTTACTACTGCCAAATTGACAAGCATGTCGAATTGACCGCTTAAGTCCGGGCTGATGGTCATTAATGACAGGATGGTTTGGACTGCAGCCAGTATGAGCATGGTGATAACCGGAGTATTCCGGCTGGTGACCTTTCCGAACAGGGGAATGAAATACCCCTCTTGAGAGCCGGATTTGAACACTTGTGCGACAGTAAATTGCCATCCCAGGAGTGACCCCAGGCCCGCGAGTATTGTCAATCCATTGATGATCTGCCCCATGAGCGGATTGAAAAGATAACTGAAAACGAGCCCGAAGGGAGCGTTAGACTTGGCCAGCTCCATATTCGGAATAATGCCTGCCATCACATTTGTCGAAACAATATATAGAACGGCGGTCAGAAGCGTTCCGAATAAAACGGCGATGGGTACATTTTTTTCCGGATTCTGAACGGCATCCGTATTGGCGCAGGCAGACTCCAGCCCCAGGAATGCCCAGAGCGTGATGGCGATCGAACTGGAAACTGCGTGGCCGAAAGAGGCCTGATGGGGATTCCATGCGGCGATATAGATGTCTGGATCGAACCAAAACCAGCCGATGATTGAAATGCCCAGCACAGGCAGAATCACCCCCCATACCGTAATGCTTCCGACGCGTCCTGTCACTCCGGCTCCCCAGAAGTTGGGTATGGTGGTCAACCAGATAAAAATAATTGTCCAGATTGCCGTATGCAGTGGATCAAGTTGCCAACCCATGAATGTAGAAAAATAGCCGACTGTGGTAACCGCAATTGCAACATTTGCGATGACCAAAGATAGCGCGTAGGTATAGTTGGCCATGAAATTTCCGGATTTACCGAAAGAATATTCGGCATAGCCTCCCATGCCAGCGGACTTTTTACTGAATCTGCCACATTTGGCAAATGCGTAAGCCAATGCGACCGAGCCGGTTGCGGTAATCAACCACGATAAAATGGATATTGTTCCGATCTGGGCCAGTTTTGTGGGCAGCATGACAATTCCGGACCCCATCATGTTGACGACGGTCAATACGGTCAACTGGACGACACTCATTTTCTGGCTCTCTTGTTTCACGCATTTTCCTTTCAACAAGATGATGGGTATTTCATTTGTAATAAAATATACAGCATATTGATATGCCTGATAACAAGCCACCTATGCATTTATTCGATCAGTATGCAGCGTAAACAGATATTTTTTTGGCAATATATATCATGTTTGTGATATTTGGTGGTATATTGCAAAAAACAGGTTTGATTGCTTTTTGCATGGAAAGGTCGTAATCAATATTGTTCTTTGGATCTACATACCTTTGCATGCCTCCCGATATTTCATCCGGATCATTCAGCCGGATTGCGTTCCCAATAATGCGCGCCGGCTCTGTGCGGAGCGCGGGAGATCCTCATGGCGGAAACAAAAAAAATCGGTTTGGTAGGTGCGACCTTTCTTGTGGCAGGCAATATGATGGGATCCGGCGTATTCCTATTGCCTTCCAGTCTGGCCAAAATAGGAACGGCCTCGATTTGGGGCTGGCTGGTAACGACTGCCGGCGCGCTATTGTTGGCATTTGTTTTTGCCAAGCTCGGCAAACTTGCTCCAAAAGCCGGAGGACCCTATGCCTATGCCCGCGACTGGTTCGGGCCTTATATGGGTTTCCAGACCAATACGATCTATTGGTTTGCCAACTGGATCGGCAACGTCGCCATTCCCATTGCAGCAGTCGGCTACTTCAGCCATTTTTTCCCTATTCTTTCCGATCCTTTTGTACGGTGCATAGCCGTACTGATCCTGATCTGGGCCCTGACGTTTGCGAATGTTATCGGGCCGCATTTTGTCACGAAATTGCAAACTGCGACGACAAGCTTTGCACTCATTCCGATTCTCGGTATTGCCATTTTCGGCTGGTTTTTCTTTGATCCCTCCATCTTTCAGGGTTCCTATAATGTCTCGGGCGAATCGAATTTCGGCGCGATCTCCAGCGCCGCGGCGCTCACGCTGTGGGCATTCATCGGAGTAGAGTCAGCCTCTGTCACTGCTGCCGTCGTTGAAAATCCCGAAAAGAATGTCGCTCGTGCGACGCTTGCCGGCGTGTTTCTAGCCGCAATTGCGTACATCGCGAGCTCGTCTGTTATCATGGGAATGGTTCCTAACGCGGAATTGCAGAATTCTGATGCACCGTTCGCCCTGGCCGCATCCAAAGCCATAGGCGGGTGGGGCGGCGCTGTTGTGAGCCTGTGTGCGAGTATTGGGGCAGCTGGCTCTCTGGGGGGATGGATTCTTCTTACCGCTCAGAGCGCGAAAGCGGCATCGGATGATGGCCTCTTTCCCGCCATTTTTAGAAAAACCAATGCGGCCGATGTTCCGGTGCGCGGCATCGTCATCGTCGCCATCCTGATGACCCTTGCGGTGCTCGTCACGGCGACCTCCGAAACGGCATCAGCTCAGTTTGATGTGATTACATCTGCCGCAGTTGTATTGACTTTACTGCCTTATATCTATTCTTGTGTTGCTTGCTATTTTGTGGTCGAGCGCTCGCAGACCCTGGTGCATACAGGTGCATTCTGGGTGTTGACCAGCCTTACTGTTGTTTATTGCCTGTGGGCGATTTACGGGTCCTCTGGCACGCTGGTCCAGTATTCCTTCCTTTTCGTCCTGTTCATAACCGTGTTTTATCCGTTTTTCAGTGAAGACCGCCGCCGGCAGCGTGCTTCGGGCAGGAACCCCGTTGCCGCCGCCCGGCATTGACCGTTCATAAATTCAGGTTGGGAGGCCCCCGTGTATTTCAAAACGCTTGATTATCCGATTGTGGTGATTGACAGCGATTATGAATCGCCGCGCATCGGAGGGATTCTTATTCGTGCACTGGTAGATGAACTGCGAAAATATGATCAGCGTGTCTTATGTGGCCTCACGCTGGAAGATGCGAGGGCAGGAGCGCGGACGTATGTAGCCGCATCCGCAGTGTTGATTTCAATCGACGGCAGCGAGGAGTCCAACGGCGAGTTTCAACGTCTGACCGCGTTTATTCGCAGTCAAAGCGAGCGGCGAGAGAATTTGCCGGTGTTTCTTTTCGGCGAACGGCGCACGATAGAGAAAGTGCCAAGCAAGCTTCTCAAGTATGTTCACGGGTTCATTTTTCTGTTTGAAGATACCAAGAACTTCATTGCCCGTCAGGTCATGCGTGCAGCCGAAGATTACATGCAGCACTTGTTGCCCCCTTTCTTCAAAGCGCTGCTTCATCATGCTGCGGAATCCAACTACTCTTGGCATACACCAGGTCATGCCGGCGGCGTTGCTTTTACCAAGTCACCCGTCGGGCGCGCTTTTCACCAATTTTATGGAGAAAATACGCTACGTAGCGACCTGTCCGTTTCGGTGCCTGAACTGGGTTCGCTTTTGGATCATACCGGGCCGATCAAGGAAGCAGAGGAGCAGGCCGCAGCCAATTTTGGGGCTGATCATACGTTTTTTGTCACGAATGGAACGTCCACATCTAACAAAATCGTGTGGCATGGATCGGTCGCTCGTGGCGATGTCGTGTTTGTGGACCGTAACTGCCACAAGTCGCTGCTGCATTCCTTAGTGATGACTGGCGCCATTCCGGTTTATTTCAAGCCCAGTCGCAACGCACATGGGATCATCGGTCCGATCAGCCTTGACCAATTTACGCCCGAAGCGATCAGCAAGAGTGTCGCGAACAATCCGCTGGCCAGTGCTGCTTTCAGTGCCGGTTCAAAACCGAAGATAGCGGTAGTGACCAATTCGACATATGACGGTTTATGCTATAACGTCGAAAAAATCGCCGAGGAGATCGGGGGATCGGTCGATTTCCTGCACTTCGATGAAGCCTGGTATGCCTATGCGGCGTTCCATCCTTTCTACGAAAATCACTACGGTATGGCCAAGGGTAAACCGCGAGAGCAGGATGCGGTTATCTTCGCCACGCAGTCGACGCATAAATTGCTCGCGGCATTCTCTCAGGCTTCAATGATCCATGTTCGTAATGCGGCTAACCGCAAGCTGGATGTAGCGCGCTTTAATGAAGCTTTCATGATGCATACTTCGACCAGTCCGCATTATGGCGTGATTGCCGCATGCGACATTGCATCAAAGATGATGGCGGGAGACGCGGGGCGCTCATTGGTGCAAGAGATGCATGATGAAGCGACAGCCTTTCGACGAGCCATGTTGCATGTCCGTAGTGATTTGGGCAGAGGAGATTGGTGGTACAGCGTTTGGCAACCCACTGAGGTCGAACGCAGTCTGGATAAGGGTGACACGCCTGCCCCGATGGTGACCAGCAGAGACGCGTGGTATCTGCAACCGGCCGATTACTGGCATGGTTTTGATGGCCTCGTCGACAACTATGTCTTGATTGATCCGATCAAAGTGACCTTGCTGACGCCGGGCCTGTCGATGGACGGTGCTGTCGGTAAACAAGGTATTCCCGCTTGTGTATTGAGTAAGTTTTTGTGGGGCCGGGGCATTACAGTTGAGAAAACAAACCTTTACTCTGTGCTATTTCTTTTTTCCATGGGTGTTACGAAAGGGAAATGGAGTACGTTGGTGACCGAACTATTGGCCTTTAAGGAACTCTATGACCGCAATGCTCCGTTGAGCCAGGCCTTGCCTAGTTTGATAGAGAGCTATCCGCTAGCCTATGCGCACTGGGGACTAAAAGATTTATGCGATTCACTTCATGAGTTTAACCGAGAGTTTGAAGTAGCCAAAGTCATGCGTGAAATGTATGTGGATTTCCCCGAACCGGTAATGACCCCCGCCGAAGCGTACAATCAATTGGTGAAGGGGAGTATTGAACGAGTGAACATTGAACAGCTCAGCGGGCGCATTGCAGCGACAATGCTGGTGCCTTATCCGCCGGGCATTCCAACCATTATGCCTGGAGAGCGTTTTGGCAGCAGCGACGAGCCCATTATCCGGTCCTTGCGGATTGCCCGGGAGCAAAACGCCAAGTTTCCCGGTTTCGAGTCCGATGTACACGGCCTGATTATCGAGTATGAAGACGGTGTTCCTGTTTACAAGGTTGAAGTATTGACAGATTAACGTTTCGATCACCCGGCAACAGAGATGCGCCGAGACCCGCACAGACTCGCGGTCGATAGTGGTTTTATTATTTACGCAACCCCTTCCAGTCCATTTCAATCTGTCGCATCATTTCCTGAGCGAAGACCGAATGACTGCGTTCTTTCAAGGTCACCAGTCCCAGTACCCGGCTGACTTTGGGCTGCACCAACGGGCGCGTGGCCAGGCCTATATTTAGCGCCCCGGCCAGTGATCCTTCTGGAACAATGGCAATACCGACACCATCCGCGACAAACTGCATCATCGAGGTAAATTGGGTGACGGTTATGTTATGCCGCAACTGAAAGCCGGATGTCGTTGCCGTCGCGTCAATGAGCCTGCGGGTTCGCGAATCTGCCGGCAGCGATATAAGCTGTTCGTTCTTCAATGCCTCCCAGGCAATCTGCTTGCGCTTCTGAAGCGGGTGTCCTTTTGACAGAACAACATGAAACGCTTCGGTGCTCAGCGGCTTTTCCTCAAACATGGGGGAAATATCATCCAGGTAGGTCAATCCAAAGTCGGCAACGCTGGAGCGCACATTTTCGATCACATTACCGTGCACGCCTTCATAAATGTACAGGTCGACGCCGGGATGGGATTGTTTATAACGGGCAATGATTTTGGGTAGCACCGTGCAGGCCACGGACATGACAGATGAAATCACCACCTGTCCGCGTTTTTGATCCGTGCGTTGCTCGATCGCCTGCATATAAATCTGCATGTCATTGAGCACACGTTCAGACAAGGCCACGAACTCTTTTCCCGCCTCGGTAATTTCTACGCTACGCGTATTGCGATCGAACAGAGTAATGCCCAGTTGTGCTTCGACGCGCTGAACCGTGCGTGTCAGTACCGGTTGCGAGATGTTCAGGGTAATGGCTGCGGCATTGAAGCTGCCATAGTCTGCGACGGTCTTGACGGCCAGCATTTCCCTGGCGCTCAGATTGGGTTGCTTGGAACGGGTCATGAATAGCTGATCTCGTAAATGGGGTACGGTGATTGAATACGCTCGCCGGGATAGGGTGAATGCGAATTTGCACTGATATTTATGTCAAAAATGCAATTATCTGTGCTAATAGATTCTAATTGGAAATAATCGGGTCCGTCTATAGAATTGCCTCATCCATCTCGAAAAGGAGCGATACGATGAGCGCAGTGATGCAAGCAACAACGGTAGACACAGACGTCGATCTCGTTGAATATTATTACGATGCAGGATTCAGTGACGGTTTGCCGGTTGTCCCCCCCACCCAGGAGAAAATCGATGCCGTCGTGCAGGCGCTGGGGGGCGACCCCGGATTTGTCGAGTGCAAGGTTGCGCCGCGCTGGGGCGAACTGACGCGCGAAGTGCTTGCCATCAATATGGTGATGGCCGGGTGCAAGGCTGCCTATGCACCGGTGGTACGGGCGGCGATTCTGGCGCTAACCGATTCAGCGTTCAATCTGAACGGCGTGCAGGCCACCACGCACGTTGCCTCTCCGCTGATTGTCGTCAATGGGCCGATCGCCCAGGAGCTGGGCATGAATGGCGGCGCCAATGCTTTTGGTTCGGGTAATCGCGCCAATGCAACGATCGGGCGTGCCGTGCGCCTGATCATGCTGAATGTGGGGGGCGCGTGGCCGGGGGACCTGGACAAGAGCACGCTTGGGCATCCGGGAAAATACACATATTGCGTTTGTGAAAACGAAGCGCAAAGTCCGTTTGCACCATACCATGTGGAGCATGGCTACAAGCCCGAAGAATCAACGGTATTTGCAATTGCGGCCGAAGCACCGCACAGCGTGACCAATCACGTATCGAATGATCCCGAAGGGATTCTGGATACCGTGTGTTCGGTCATGAGCACCATTGGTTCCAATACTGCCGTGCTGGGTGGTCACATGGCAGTGGCGCTGGGGCTCGAACATGCCAGGACAATCGCACAGCACGGCTGGACCCGTGCCGATATCCGCAATTATATTTTCATGAATCATGGAAACCGCTTTATCGATCTGGCTTACGGTCATCGCTACGGCAAGGTTTACAACCGCAATATTCCCAAATGGTACAAGCGCGAGGACAACACACGCATTCCCATTATTCATAGCCCCGACAATATCCACCTGTTTGTGATGGGTGGTGCCGCTGGTCGTTTTTCTGCCGTCATCCCGGGCTGGGGTCATATGAGCACTCCGGTCCATCGCCCCATCGATACGAACGTCACACCCGTCGGACCCGATTGTTCCACAGGCACGTGCGCACTTTAACAGAGAGAAAATAGGAGATTGTCATGTTGATGAACACTCAAAACCTGCAGCCACGCGTTTACGATCCTTGCGGGGTGGTCCGCTCCGTTGCCATTCCCACCGCTGAACGCGTGAACACACTGGATGGCCTGCGCCTGGGCGTATTGGATAACTCCAAGTGGAATGCCAACAAACTGTTGCGTGGCGCCATCGAGGCACTGGGCAGGGAGATTGGCTTCAGTGAAGTTCACTACTATGTGAAGCACAGTTTTTCCAAAGATGCGGCACCTGAGCTGATTGAAAAGATCATCGAAGAGAACGATATCGTTTTGACTGCGATTGGCGATTGTGGCTCCTGCACGTCGGGCTGCCTGCGTGATTCCATTGCGCTTGAGCAGCGGGGTGTGCCCACAGCGGTCATTGTGACCACCGAGTTCGTCAAGGAAACGGTACTGACCCGCCAGGCACTGGGCATGACCGAACTTGAGCCGGTCATTATTTCCCACCCGGTCAGCTCAATCACTATGGAAGAAGTGGCCCAGCGCGTGGCGCAAATCTTTACTCAGGCCCAGGCCGTGTGGAAGGGCGAGCAGGCCGGTGCCGCCGATACCTATCTGAAAGGCCGCAAGACGCCCGATTGAAGTCTGTTTCCCGATTGCCGCTGTGCCGGTTTGCTTTTGCATAGCGGGTTTGATCGGGTCGGCGTCTGGATGGCCAGGCGGTTGTATTCAGGGAGAAAGGTTTATGAGTTCATTATCCGGGTTACGGGTGCTCGATCTATCACGCGTGCTGGCAGGCCCCTGGTGCGCGCAGACACTGGCCGATCTTGGCGCAGATGTGATCAAAGTGGAGCGGGTTGGAATGGGCGATGACACCCGCGCCTGGGGCCCGCCCTGGCGTGAACCGCCTTCGGGCGAGGACCGGGATTCGGCTTATTTTCTGAGCGCAAATCGAAACAAGAAATCGGTCGCCATTGATATCGCCAGCCAGGAGGGCGCCGCACTGGTGCGCAAGCTGGCGGCAGAGTGTGATGTGCTGGTTGAAAACTTCAAGGTGGGTACGCTGCAGCGCTATGGTCTTGGCTATGAAGATCTGCGGCAGATCAACCCGGCGCTTGTCTATTGCTCGATTACGGGCTTCGGGCAGCAGGGCCCCTATGCAAAGCGGGCCGGCTATGACTTTCTGATTCAGGGCATGGGCGGCTTGATGAGTATTACCGGGCTGCCCGATGGTATACCCGGCGCCGGTCCGCAGAAGGTCGGGGTAGCGCTCACCGATATCCTGACCGGCATGTATGCCGCAACCGGCATTCTGGCGGCCGTCATGGAAAGTAGGGCGAGTGGCCAGGGGCAGCATATAGACGTTTCCCTGCTCGATGTGCAGATTGCGAGTCTGGCCAATCAGGCCATGAACTATCTGGTTGGCGGAAAGGCACCGCAGCGTTTGGGGAATGCGCATCCGAACATCGTGCCGTATCAGGACTTCCGAACCCAGGACGGGTTCATGATTCTGGCTATCGGCAACGACACGCAGTTCAGGCGGTTTTGCGGGTTGGTGGAGTATCCCGAGTGGGCAGATGATTCGCGCTATGCCACCAATGCAGCCAGAATTGAGCATCGATCCGTTCTGATCGAAGCGATTGCAAGTGTGATGTGCGAACAGACCACAGCCCATTGGATCGAAGCGATGGAGGCGGCTGGCGTGCCTTGCGGACCCATAAATACGATAGAGGACGTTTTCGCAGATCCGCATGTGGCTCAGCGCAATGCGCAGTTCTCTATCGCGTCTACCGGCAGGGGGGATATTCCGTCGGTGGCCAATCCCCTCAAATTATCCCGTTCCCCCATTGAGTACACACTGGCGCCACCAGTGCTGGGTCAGGATTCGCGCCAGATACTGGGCGATGTGCTGGGCATGGGTCCTGAAGAGATTGAAGATCTGGTGCAAAGAAAGATCGTGGCATGTGCCTGACAAGCATATGAACCCCGATTGTGATATGACAACAAAGGAGAGAGACAATGAAGAGAATCAAAACGATTGCGGCAAGTCTGTTTGTGTTGTTCGCATTTACGCAGTCAATACCCGCCACCGCCACTGAAACGTATCCTGACAAACCCATTACCGTGGTGGTGCCTTTTCCGCCCGGTGGGCCCACGGATATCGTGGCCCGGATTGTGAGTCAGTCCTTGTCAAAACAGCTGGGGCAGACGATTGTGATTGATAACAAGCCCGGCGCAAGCAGCGTGATTGGCGCCGGCCATGTCGCCCGCGCGTCGGCCGACGGCTACACCTTGCTGTTCAACTATTCGGGCCATGTTATCAATCCGTATCTGAAAACCACGCTTCCGTTCGATCCGATGAAGGATTTTGTCCCGGTTGCCGGGCTGGCCTCCACCCCGCAGATGCTGGTTGTTTCTCCTGAGAACAAGGCAAAGTCTGTCGCGGATCTGATCGCACAGGCCAGGGAAAAGGGCAAGCGGCTGACGTTTGCCTCATCCAGCATTGGCGCGCCCAGCCATTTGGCCGGCGAGCTGTTCAATCAGTTGACTTCGTTGCATATCCTGCATGTGCCGTACCGAGGTAGCGCACCGGCACTCACGGATCTGATTGGCGGGCAGGTCGACATAATGTTCGATAGTGCGCCCTCATCCATTAATTTTGTCCGCTCGCACAAACTCAAAGCGCTGGGGGTCACGTCAATGCGTCGCTCTGAAGTCACGCCGGAGTTGCCAACCATGGAAGAGTCCGGACTGAAGGGGTTCGATATTTCAACCTGGTATGGCGTATGGGCGCCGGCAAAAACGCCCATGGCTATCGTGACGAAAATCAATCAGGCAGTCAATCAGGCGTTGGACGATCCGGATGTCCGGTCCAAACTGTTGCAGGCAGGAGCCGATCCCATGGGGGGAACCCAACAGGCTTTCGCTGCCTTTTGCAAAACTGAATTTGACCGTTACGGGGCCATCGTAAAAGCAGCCCATATTCAACCACAAACCTGATATTCAAAGGACCATACGCATGACCAAGCACGCCTCCCTTCTGATCCTGGGCTCCGGCCCGGCAGGCTACAGCGCCGCGATTTATGCCGCGCGCGCCAACCTTCACCCCGTGCTGATCTCGGGCCAGGCGCAAGGTGGCCAGTTGATGACCACCACCGATGTAGAAAACTGGCCTGGATACGCGCAAGGCATACAGGGCCCGGAGCTGATGGCCAATCTGCAGGCTCATGCCGAGCGTTTCGAAACCAACATGGTTGCAGATCATATTGCGCAGGCCGACCTGTCTGTGCGCCCGTTCCGGCTGACCGGGGAAGGCGGGCAGGTTTACACGTGTGACGCGTTGATCGTGGCGACGGGCGCCTGCGCACAATACCTGGGACTGCCAAGCGAACAACAGTACATGGGCCGGGGCGTGTCGGGTTGCGCCGTGTGCGATGGATTTTTCTACCGGAACCAGGATGTGATTGTTGTGGGCGGCGGCAATACGGCTGTGGAAGAGGCCCTGTATTTGTCGAAACTCTGCCGCAGCGTGACCGTCGTACACCGGCGCGATCAATTCCGGGCCGAGCCCATCCTGGTGGATCGGCTAATGAGCCAGCATGCAGCCGGCATTATTCAATTGAAATTATTCTGCGAACTGGATGAAGTGCTGGGGGATGCAAGTGGTGTCACGGGCGCCCGCTTGCTCAATAAGCAGACCGGCGAAAAAGAACAGTTCGATGTGACGGGCGTATTTATTGCCATTGGCCATCAACCCAATACCCGTCTTTTTGAAGGGCAGCTTGCCATGAAAAATGGATATATCCAGATCCGGGGCGGTCAGCAGGGGTTTGCGACGCAGACATCAGTAGAAGGGGTTTTTGCTGCTGGTGATGTACAGGATTCCGTATATCGTCAGGCCATCACCAGCGCCGGTACCGGGTGCATGGCTGCGCTTGATGCGCAGCGCTGGCTGGAGGCCCGGCAGGAAGTTGGTATATCGACAGATCAGATGGTCGTGATGGCGTGAACGCTTTATGGCCGGGCAAAGGGGGGCGTTCTTGCGTCTTGCACGTGAAGGTGCGGACGACACCGGTGGACGCGAAAAAACCGCCGTCTTTGATCACGTCCGAGCCGGTATATGAGCTGTATTATTCTTTCGCATTCCCTGTTGCCGCATCAAACGCCTGCTGAACCTTGTCTGGTGCCGTGATTTTGTTGGCGATCAGCAACTGGGCCAGGACCCGGGCCTTGGCAGGATTCAGCCCAGGTGAAACAACAAACCCTGACTGATCATCATTGACTTCCACGTTGCGCTTGACCGCGCCATTCTGGACTCGTGACGCCCGCACAACCACCACGCCGTCTTTACGTGCGGCCTCCAGTGCCTTGAGCGCAGTTGCTGAAGTGTTGCCGTCGCCGACGCCTGCCAGAACGATGCCGCGGGCACCGTTACTTACCGCGCTTTTGATCAACTGGTCGTCCATATTGCTGTGAGAATAAATAATCTCGACCCTGGGCAGGGCATCGCCTTCGGGCAAGGGCAGGGTGAAGGGTTTTTGAGAGGCTGGTGCCTGGGTGTAATGCAAATCTGCCGCGTCTACATACCCCATTGGTCCGGAATATCCGGACTGAAAAGTGGCCACATTGGTGGTGTCGGTTTTTGTGACCCAGACGGGGGAGTGAACCGTATCGTTCAATACCACCATGACGCCCTTGTTTTTTGAACGCGCATCTGCGGCGACCTTGACGGCTTCAAACAGGTTAGCGGGGCCATCGGCGCTCAGTGCAGAGGCCGGGCGCATGGCGCCGGTCAGCACGACAGGGACAGATGGGTCCAGCACGCAGCTCAGAAAAAACGCCGTTTCCTCCAGTGTATCGGTGCCGTGCGTGATCACAACGCCGTCGGCCGCTTTGCTGTCTGCCAGTGATTTGATTTTTCTTGCCAGGCTGAACCAGATCTTGTCGTTCATGTCCTGGGAGCCGACAGAGGCAATTTGTTCTGCGTTCAGTGTTGCCATTTTTTCCAGTCCCGGCACGGCGCTGATCAAATCCTTTGCGCTCAGCTTGCCCGACTCATAGCTGAGGGCGGAAGCGTTGTCGGCCTGCTTCTGTCCCGCAATGGTACCGCCGGTCGCCAATATTGCGACGCGGGGCAGCGAACTTGTGCCGGTGGACTGTTCGGTCGCGGGGGCTGGGGGCGATTTTGCCTGATCAGCGCCAAAGGCGGAAGGGGTGATCGCCATCGTGGCTGCCAGAAGCATCATTGAGGAGAGACGTCCAGTCAAATGAGAGGTGGGCATGACAGATTCCTTATGAGAAAGGTCAAGGGTTGGAAAGCCGACAATGACGACTGGCGACAAGAAAGGGGTGGGTCGCGCAGAAAGTGAATAGCGGGTCGGTTTTTCAAAAATTATACGCTTGTCGGGGCAGGCAAGGAACCGGGTGTTTTTCCGGATAGCGCCGCGTGCCCGATGCAAAACGTAAGCCCGGATCAGCGTGAAGATGCGTTGTTATTGACCGCCTGCAGGCGCGTCAGTATCAGGAGCAAACTGATCGCCGCGGCCACGCTGAGCGCGCCGAAGGCAAGGCCGAACCCAGTCGTTGCAGCAATGACGCCAGTGAATATGGCGCCGACCCCGGTGCCCAGGTCAAACGTGACGTTCCACAGGACAGCGACCCGGGCAATCTGGTTGTTGCCCGCCAGCCGGTACGCGCATACCAGGGTCGCAGTTTGCATCCCGCCGTACGAAACACCCAGGAGCGAGCTGCCGAGATAAAGCCACGCCAGGCCCCATGCCGCGTCAGGCGTGAGAACAGAGGCACTGAGTGCGGCCATGCCCAGGCAGCAAGCCGCCGCCAGGGCAATAATCAGGTATTTGACGGGATAACGATCGCTTAAGGTGCCAAACACCCATCGGGTGGGCGTTGCCAGGCCGGTGAGACAGAGCAGGGCGATGGTGGCAGAGGCGGCGTCCGCGGTGATCTGACCGGCAAAGGTCATGATGGCACCGCCGCTACTGGTGACGATAAAAAGCGACAGCAGGACTGGCGCAATCAGGAAAAAAACAGATCTGCGTTGCGCAGAACCCGAGTCGGCCGGTTTGCTATGGGTCCTGGTATGATCATCCAGAAGGTGGCCCAGCGCGCGGGTCCAGAACAGCCCGAACACCGGCAGGGTCGCGATCAGGGTGACCGCCAGGATGCCCAGGTGCTGTTCGAGAATGGGAGCCGATGAAACCAGCACCAGCTGTGGAGACGCGACTGCCAGGCCATAGAGACCCACTGCTGCCCCTCTTCGTTCAGGGGGCGCCAGCAAAGCAATCGCGGTTGCGCCGCAGACGGTCATGATGCCAAAGCCGATTCCGCGTATCGCGCTCGACAGCAGAATGATCGCCAGATCAAATGAGGTCGCCTGCAACAGCGCCGGCGCGCCGAGCGCCAGCAAACCGGTAGCCAGTACAGCTCCCCAGCCGAAACGCTTGAGTGCACGGTCAACATAAAGTTGAGTCAGAACGGTGAATGCCATCAGAACGGCAGTGACACTGCCTGCGGCAGCTTCACTGGCGCCGCCCCGAATCGCCCAGCCGGGCGACAGCGGCAGCAGGATGCTGAAGCTGCCGATGCCAAGCGCGATGATGAGCAGCAGTGAAACAACGCCGGGCGTTGCCAATAGTCCAGCGTTCTTTTCTGTTTTTAACAAGCCATGGCTCCATACGTAAGCGACTATTATAGGCAAAGTGCCGGCAAATGCGGCATTTGGTCGCTCAAAAAAAGCCGATATTCACGTCTGGCCGGATATGCCCGGCGCATCGAGGATGACGTTACCAGTGCAGATAGAACATGGCCTTGGCAAGCAGAACGATACCGATCATGTGGCAGAAAAGGCTGACGTGGATGATCCTGAAGTGCCTGTCGTGCAGCTTGCCCTTGCGACGCAGTGTCATCGCGGTAACAAAGTGACCGAACACGCTGATCGTGAACAGGATCTTGATGCTCAGCATCAGCCCAAAGCTGCTTTCCAGCGGCTGGGCGAGACCGGCGCGATGGTGCCACGCCAGGCCAATGCCCGCGCCATACAGCACCATGAGCACCCAGGGCATCAGGCTGCGCGCCTTTAAGCCAATGGCGCTTTCCAGCGTACGCATCATGTCTCGTGGAACGTGCTTGCGCACGCCTTCGAGTATCAGCACTTCAAAGAAAACGGTGCCGACAAAAATGAGAGCAGCAAATAAGTGCAGGGTCAGCAGGATAAAGTAGGTCATGGTATGGGAGGGCCTTGGTCTAGCGTGAAACGGGGCACGAGTTCGCCTCAATGCGACATCGTCCCATGATTTCGGACATGCACATTTGATATAGAACAATTGATCGGGTGTGCTTGCAGGCCTTTTTTGACAGTCGGAAATGAGACCGTCTATGTCCGCAGCAGGTTGTCTTGCATCCCATACAAAGCACAACGGGCATAATACAAAAGAACCTTTTGCGAGACGCGATACAGCATAATCCTGCCGGTTCCTGAGAACGGAGCCAGATCAAGACTCAAGGCTCAGTCGTTTAATCAGCCTGCTTGATAAGCGCCAGGACCTTGCGAAACTCAGGATGTTCGCAATGATGCAGCCACTCAAACAAGACCATTTCATGCGTCACAATGGTGGCGCCGGCCTGCGTGAGGCGGTTCATTGCTGCTGCGTGGTCACTTGCGCGGCGGGAACCGCTGGCATTGTCGACCACCCAGACGCGTTTGCCCGCGCGCAGCAGACCCAGCGCGGTTTGCAACAAACATACATGTGCTTCGCACCCCGCGATGACGACCTGATCGCAGCCGCCCGGGCTCGCTTCCAGTGCGTCCAGCAGGCCATCTGCGCAGGCGTCAAAATGCATTTTTGGCACCGTACTGCTGCATTCGTCTTTGATTGCTTTCAGATTGGGGCCGAGCTTGCCCGGGTTCTGTTCTGTGCCGAGCACCGGGATACCCACTATTCGGGCGCCTTGCGCGAGCCGACACGCTATCGCGGCCACCGCAGAACCGTTAGAAATTGCAGGTATTAAGCGCGCCTGATAATCGACCAATACCAGGACGCAGGCTTGCGCACGTATCACATTCATTCATTTCTCCCGACGGACTTGAGCTGCCGATCGTTTTTTCCATCGGATCGTTAAAAGGCGTTGTGCAATGCTTTCCTTTGCGACCGACTCAATGCGACTAGTATGAAGATCTGTGCACAGCAAAGCAAGTCCGGAAATCTCGCATCCGGGACTCTACGGATTCTATGTGTCGCTAAATAAGCGGTATGATGCAATCAAAAGAGAGGAGATAACATAATGAGTTATAGCGAGTTTTATCGTCGTTCTATTGAGCAGCCCGACGATTTCTGGCGTGAACAGTCGCAACTGGTCGACTGGTTTGAGCCGTTCAAACAGGTTCATGATGGCAGCAAGGCGCCTTTTGATCGCTGGTTTATTGATGGCAAGCTGAATCTATGTCACAACGCCGTCGATCGCCACGCCCAGGTGCGACCCGACGACCGTGCCCTCATCTGGTGCTCTACGGAAGTCGATCAGGAAAAAATCTACCCATTCAGGGACCTGCTTCAGGAAGTGCAGGCTATGGCCGCCTCGTTGCGCTCGCTGGGTGTGACCAAGGGGGACCGGGTCCTCATCTACATGCCCATGATCCCCGAAGCGGTGTTCGCCATGCTGGCCTGCGCGCGAATCGGCGCAATTCATTGTGTGGTCTTCGGCGGGTTCGCCAGCGTCAGTCTGGCCTCGCGGATCGAAGATGCGTCGCCCAAGGTCATTGTCTGTGCAGATGCCGGATCGCGCGGTGGCAAGGTTATCCCGTACAAGCCGCTGCTTGATGGCGCCATCGAACAATCCGCACACAAACCGGCCCATGTCGTTCTGGTGGACCGCCAGTTGGCGCCATGGCAGGCTGTACCGGACCGTGATATTGACTATGCAGCATTGCGCGCCACGCAACTGGATCAACCAGTACCATGTACGCCACTGGATGCGACCGATATCAGTTATACGCTATATACGAGCGGCACAACCGGCAAACCCAAAGGCGTGCAGCGGGATGTCGGTGGCTATGCGGTGGCGCTGGCTGCCAGCATGAAGCATATTTTCCTGTCCAAACCAGGGCGGGCTTTTTTTGCCACCAGCGATGTGGGCTGGGTGGTGGGTCATAGCTATATTGTCTACGGTCCGCTCATCGCCGGCATGGCAACCGTCCTGTATGAAGGTACCCCGATCCGTCCTGACGCGTCCATATGGTGGCGGCTCGTGGAAAAATACCAGGTCACCTCCATGTTCAGTGCACCTACCGCCATACGCGTTCTCAAAAAAGAAGGTCCCACCGCTTCCGAAGGCTACGATCTGAGTTCTCTGCAGGCCCTGTTTCTTGCCGGCGAGCCGCTGGACGAAACAACATCGTCGTGGGTTTCGCAGACATTGCAGGTACCCGTCATCGATAACTATTGGCAAACGGAATCGGGCTGGCCGATCCTGACCTTGCCCCGGGGCGTCGAGCCATTGCCCACCAGAGCAGGCAGTACCGGGTTGCCTGTGTATGGGTATAAGGTTCGGGTCATGGACGAATCGACGGGAGAGCCCGTTACCGAGCCAGGACGAAAGGGATTGATCGTACTTGAGCGACCGTTGCCGCCCGGTTTTATGCAGACGGTCTGGCAAGACGACGCCCGGTTTATCAACACCTATTGGCAATCCGTTCCAGGCCAAAGCGTGTACAGTACGTTCGATTGGGGCTATCAGGATGAAGACGGTTATTGCTTTATCGCGGGGCGCAGCGACGATGTGATCAATGTCGCGGGGCATCGGCTGGGTACAGGTGAAATCGAAGCCAGTATCGCCACAAATGCCAGCGTTGCCGAAGTGGCCGTCGTCGGGGTCAAGGATGATGTGAAAGGGCAGGTCGCTGTTGCGTTCGTCACCTTGAAACAAGCGGGTGCGGATGATGATGCCGGGACACTGCAGGGAACCATTTGCAAGACAGTAGAGCAGCAAATTGGCGCGGTTGCGCGTCCCTCGCATGTTTATTTTGTCGACGCCTTGCCTAAAACACGATCCGGCAAGCTGCTTCGCCGTGCCTTGCAGGCCGTGGCCGAAGGCCGGGACCCGGGCGACCTGAGCACAATGGAAGACCCGGCAGCCTTGCAGCACATAGAACAACAATTCAGGAAGGGCTAGCCAGACGTCTCTGATGCCGCCGCTATCACGACGGCAAGTGTGCACAGACCGGCGTCATGGCTGTCGTTCATCGGATCATCAATTCGATTGGCTCACACTATGATCGCTCCTTTCCGGGGCGATCAGCTTATCCGGGACCCTAACGCGCTTGCTTTGGTCTTTTTCTGCGGATATTAAGTTAAATATTAATACGAGGCTAAACTTGCGTATTAAGAGGTTTTTCAGTGAAATCAGCAGGATGGAAAACAGATCGCCCACAAATCGCATTTCTTCAATATTACAAATGCAAGTATTTTATGATTACCTGAAATGGTCTGGGCGTTGAAAATGCGAATAATGGACACTCGATTTTGTTATTTCAAAAGGAACGTCATGATGATGAAGAGAAGTACACGCTCACTGTTTCTGCTTGCTGCGTTTTCAGGCATGGTGGGATTAGCGGGTTGTGCTGGTGATGGATACGGATCCAGCGAGCCAACTGCGGGTGCCGGTTCTGACGCAACGATGACTTCGCCAGCCCCGGTTTCCGATTCAACACAACCAGCGCCAACGCAGTCTGCGCCAGCACCCATGCCAGCCGCGCCGGCTGCTCAGCCTTAAGCTGACTGCAAGGTGTGAATGTTTAACGCATTCACACAGCATATTGTTGAAGGCCGCCAGAGTCGCGGCCTTCAACATGTGTCCAACCGGAAAACGTGTACTTCAGGAATTGCCAGAAAAAATACGATCGTCAGTTCGGACCATAGAACTCGCGCAGATCCTGGGTACTCACTGGTTGTATCGATGGCCTGTCCACGTAGACCGCCGGGCTGTAGGCCGGCGTTGCGCTGACCACACGATTGTTATTGCGTTGCATCTGATTGTTGTTGATCTGATTAACAGCGGCAACGGGACGTTCCGGCAGCCCCTTGGCCGTGGCGTAAGCGGGACACGTTCTGCCTGTTGACTCGTAGGCTTTACGGTTAACGTCTTCACCAAAGCAGAAAAAGCGCATATCGGCAACGTCCTTATACCCCAGCTTATAGGCAATACTGGTATCTTCG
>Ga0164243_10002578_pt1 | contig 29847 bp, 28 predicted proteins | sample OricompcompostOP_FD_108781 | JGI IMG/M metagenome (GOLD analysis project Ga0164243, IMG submission 108781) | Organic Plus compost microbial communities from Emeryville, California, USA - Original compost - Organic plus compost (OP) | ecosystem: Engineered > Solid waste > Mixed feedstock >... | reverse complement strand
TCCACATCGGCGACACGGTGTATCAAGGCGACATTGTCGAGACCCGCGACGGTTCCCAGCTCGGCGTCAGTTTCACCGACGGCACCGCTTTCAACCTCGGCACCAATGCGCGCATGGTGCTCAGCGAGCTCGTTTACAGCGCGAGCGACCAATCGAATTCCGGGGTGTTCAATCTCGTCAAGGGCACCATGACGTTCGTCGCCGGCCAGGTGGCGAAGTCCGGCGACATGCGCGTCGTCACGCCGGTGTCGACCATGGGCATACGTGGCACCACCGCGCAAGTGACGGTCTCGACGGATGCCTTCGGCAATACAATCTCGGTCGTGTATTCCCTGATGGCGGACCCCGACGGCAGCATCGGCTTCTTCGACATCCTCGACAACGGCGGCAATGTCATCGGCACGGTGCGGACCACGGATTCGACCGTTGTCGTAACGCCCTCGGCCAATCTCACGCTGCTCGCACAGACGCTGCAGAAGACGCCGGAAATCATCCAGGCCGAACTTGAGATCGCGCGATTTCTATTCCCGATCTACCTCTCGAATCCGGCGAACTTCATCCAGACGCCGCAACAGCAGGATCTTCAGCCCAGAGGCACCTCGCCTGTCGGAACGGCGCAGGCCCTGACCCTGCCGCCCCAGGGCATTGGCGATCCGATCCAGACCATCACCATCACAACAACCATCAGTGGAACGATAACCCCATCGCCGGGTGTGGATGCTTCGCCCGGATCGCCGCCACCGCCGGCGATCACGATCCCCGAACAGCAGAACAAAGTGGAAATCCCTGCCAATCTGCTGCCGCTGATTACGATCGATACGCCGAACCATCTGGTCGAGGCCGCCGGGTCAGCTTCGGGAATCGCGACATCGAGCACATTCATCACCAAGAGCGATCTCAATGCCGGCGACACCGTGGCCTATGACGCAGCCGCCCTGGCGAACGACAAGTGGAGCAATCTCGGCAACGGTATCTTCGCCAAGCTCGGCGCGTATGGCGCGGCCGCGCTCAATACGGTCGGTGTTGCCGCCGCGACACTGATCGCGGACGGGTGGGTCAATGTCGGGGGCGGCCTCTTCGAGAAGGTCGTCATCCTGACCGATGCCAACGGCAATCAGTTCAGCGAAACGGTCCGTATCAATTCTGCGGCCAACACGCTGACCTACGCTCTCGACAATACAAAAGCCGATCCGCTTGCGAGCGGAGCCGTAGCGGCGGACCAGTTCGTCGTGCATGTGACCGACAATCACGGCGGCCAGAATCACGATGTCGCAACCTTCACGGTCGAGGGGACCAACGACGCGGCTACGCTTTCGGCCGACGTGCGCCATCTGACGGAAGGCAATGCGGCGTCGGACCTCGGCGCGTCCGGCAAGCTCTCCATCAGCGATGTCGACAGCCCGCAGACTTTTCAGGTCCAGACCGACACCGTCGGCCTCTATGGCAAATTCTCGGTCGATGCGAGCGGAGCCTGGATCTATACGGCAGATAGTGCCCATAACGAGTTCGCTTCCGGCCAGACCTATACGGACACTTTTCAGGTTGTTTCGTCCGACGGAACCGCGACCTCGGTCACGATCAATATTCTGGGCACCAACGAGGCGCCGGTGGCGCAGGATGATGTCTTCGACATCGAGTTCGGACATACGCTGCACGTCGCAGCGCCGGGCGTGCTCGGCAACGACACCGATGCAGAGAACGACCCGCTGACCGCGCAGATCATGTCCGGAGTCGTGGGCGGTTTGCTTAAATTCAATCCGGATGGTTCGTTCGACTTCACGCCGATCGCCGTCGGCGCCAACAATCTCACCTATCAGGCTTCCGACGGCTCGTCATGGAGCGAGGCATCCTTGACAATCAACGTTGCCGCCGGCGTCGACACGAACAACCAGTCCGCGAGCACGACCGACAAGGTGCTGGTGGCCACCGGCGCGATCAACAATATTATCGGCGGTTCCGGCAACGACACGATCATCGGCAACAACAATGATAACGTTCTGAGCGGCGGCAGCGGCAACGACACCCTGTTCGGCGGCATCGGCAACGACATTATGATCGGCGGCGCGGGCAACGATACGTTTCTTTTCCGGACGCCGGTGGGCCACGACATCGTGGTCGATTTCCAGGTCGGGGATGCCATCAACCACGACACGCTCGACCTTCAAACGCTTGGCTTCACGTCGGTGACGGATGTTCTCGCGCATGCCACCGATATCGGAAATGACCTCGTGATCCAGACGGGATCGTTCGACATCACGCTGCTCTCGGTCAACAAGTTGATGCTCGAAGCGAATACGTCCGCGATCCTGGTCTGAAACCAGAACGAACCTGCTCGACTCTCCTGCCGCGCCACCTGGCAAGAAGCGGCTATGCCGCGCTTCGGCTAAGCCTGATCAACGAGAAGTGCAGGAACGTCGGCATCGTGCGCCGCTCGATCAGCCGCACGTCGCTTCTGCGGTCCAGCCAGCGCTGAATGCGCAGCCATGGAAATTCCGGCCGCCAGCCAAGCTGCCGCGCGAGCGGCGCAAAACAGCGCTCGAACATGAGGCGGGGCCCGGCTTCGGCCCCAATATGGTTGACCAGAATGATCTCTCCGCCCGGCTTCGTGACTCTGACGAACTCGTCAAGCGTTGCGTCCGGGTTCGGTACAGCCGTGATGACATATTGTGCCACCACGACGTCGAACGATTTGTCGGGAAAGCCGAGCTTTTCGGCGTCCATCACCGCCAGGCCTTCCACATGGGTAAGGTTTTGTTCGATCACACGCTGATGGGCGCGCCGCAGCATCGGCTCCGAAATATCAACGCCGACGATACGATTCTTGCGCGAAAAATCCTCAAGCGAAATGCCAGTGCCGATACCGACGTCGAGGATGCGTCCACCGACCTGCTCGGCCGCCTTGATCGATGCCTTTCGACCGGTATCGAACACCTTGCCAAACACGACGTCATAGATAGGCGCCCAACCGGCATAGGCCTTGTTGACCGCCTCCTGCTTGAGTGTGTCTCGGTCCAGCTTACTGCCGTGCATCCGGCTGCCCTATGAGCTGCGCGCCAACGTCTCGCGTTCAGCCGCGCGCTCGGGGATTGCGTGGCCGGCCGCCACGCACGGGGTGGCGTTGGCGATGAAGCCCCCTCCCAGCACGCGCGCCTGTCCCTCGGGCGCATCGTAGAACACGCAAGCCTGCCCCGGCGCGACGCCGTCCTCACCATCCACCAGTTCGACATCGAACTGCGCGTCTTCATGGATGAGCCACGCCGCCTGCGGCTTCCGCGTCGAGCGGACTTTCACATAAACTTCCGTGCGGGCCTCATGCGGCACATCGCCGCCCATACCGCCGATCCAGTTCACCTCGCGCAACCGCATGCGCATGGTACGCAGCGCCTCGCGCGGACCGACAACGACACGGCTCCGCGCCGCATCGAGACCAACGACATACATCGGCTCGCCGGATGCAATACCCAGACCGCGGCGTTGCCCAACTGTATAGTTGATAATGCCGTTGTGACGGCCCAGCACATCGCCGGCGAGATCGACGATATCGCCCGGCACCGCCGCATTGGGCCGCAGCTTCTCAATGACGTCGGCATATCGTCCATTCGGAACGAAGCAAATGTCCTGGCTGTCGTGCTTGTCGGCGACGGCGAGGCCGAAATCGCGCGCGAGCTGACGGGTCTCGGCCTTGGTGCGGTCGCCAAGGGGAAAACGCAGCGTGTCGAGTTGGTCGCGCGTCGTAGCGAACAGGAAATAGCTTTGGTCGCGTCCCTCCTCGCGGGCGCGGTAAAGCGCGCGGCCGCCTTTATCGAGCCGCCGGGAAGCGACGTAGTGACCGGTCGCCAGCACCTTGGCGCCGAGGTCGCGCGCGGTGTCCAACAGGTCACGGAACTTGATGGCCCGGTTGCAGTCGATGCACGGCACGGGGGTCTCGCCGGCGGCGTAGCTGTCCGCAAAGCGATCGATCACGGCTTCCTTGAAGCGGTGCTCATAGTCCAGCACGTAATGCGGAATGCCGATCCGCTCCGCGACGCGCCGTGCATCGTGGATATCGTGGCCGGCGCAGCAGGCGCCCTTGCGGTGGGTCGCCGAGCCGTGATCGTAGAGCTGCAAGGTCACCCCGACGACGTCGTATCCCTCGGCCTTGAGCAATGCCGCGGTGACGGACGAATCCACCCCACCCGACATGGCAACAACCACGCGCGTATCCTGCGGACGGCCTTCGATGTCGAGACTGTTGAGCATGGCGCATACTTATAGACGGGCACCCGCCCAGCGCAATGATTCACCCCCACCACACCATGGAATTCCTCGAACCCGGCAATTCCTGCCGTAAGGCGGCGGGAACTGCCTTGCGGCGGCGGCTGGGCCGATCTCTTCCGGACGAGTAACTCACTGAAATCACGAGATATTCGAGAAAGAACAGAATGGCCTCCTGCTTGCACTGGCAATAGTTGAAAATCGTGTTGGAGGCCCAGTGCCAAACGCCGCATCCTTGCCCCCTGTTTCGTCGGCCCGACCGTCATTGCCGAAGGTCGATTACCAGACGCCGTCTCCGGATGGATCTGCTTTTGCCGGGCTGCTGGACATCGGAACCGAAACGCCGCCTCCCGCGCCGGAAACGCCGCCGCGAGCCGACGACGTGCGCGAGACAAAGCGGCCCGATGCCCGGGGGGAGAACAGCCCGCCACGCCGCACCGACACCAACGATCGCCCGCGAGATGAGGCCACGGAGGCTGCGCCAAGCCGGGAAAGCCAGACCGGAACCACGGCCGCCAACAAGGCCGACGGTGGCGAAGCCCCGCCCAAAAGCGACGACGATGGCGACGCTCCCGCCGCTGCGAATGACGACGACGCCGGCACCACGCCGGACGGTGACGCCGATGCCGCAGTGTCAGTCGCGGTTGCAGCGACCGACTCGCAGATCCAGGTGGTGACGCCGGTCGCGATTGCTCTTGCCGCTGACCAAGCTAACGATCCCGCCCCAGCCGGCGAGACCGCGGCGGACGCGGTTACGGCATCGGCATCAGCGGCGCGCGTTACGGCCGACGCGACTTTCTCGCTGTCCGGCGCGGCGGACAAAGCCGTTCAGGCTGCAACAGCGCAGTCACGCGAGGCGGACAACGCCGCCGCACAAGCGCAGGCAGTCCTCGCCGCCGCGGCAAAACCCGCCGCGTCGCCTCACCACAAGCAAGCGCACAAAGTCGACGAAACATCGGATACCGGCGATAGCGACGCTGTCTCCGGCGCTACTGACAATGGCGACGGCTTGACGGTTCCACTGGAACAAGAGCTTGCGAAGTCCGTGCACGAGGCCAAGGAAGCCAAGGCGCGTCACCCTGAACACATGGCTAACGTCCACGTTGAGGCGAAAACGGCACCCGATTCAACTTCCACACCTTCAACGAACGGCACCCCGCCCGTGCAGCAGACAACTGCAGGGGTCAACGTGGTGGCGCCGGCGGCCACCGGCGCCGTCAGCGGCGCGCACCCCTCCGACGTGCGCGCGGCGTCGCAACCTGCGTCCGACGGCGCGGTTCCGATTGCTGGACTTGCGGTTGAAATCACCACCCGTGCCAAGGAAGGCAAGAACCGGTTTGAAATCCGCCTTGACCCACCGGACCTCGGCCGTATCGACGTGCGGCTGGACATCGACCGTCAGGGCAATGTGACCTCCCGGCTGCTGGTCGAGCGCGCCGATACACTCGATCTGCTGCGTCGCGACTTTGGAAATCTCGAGCGGGCACTCAATGACGCCGGCCTCAAGACCGACAGCGGCAGTCTGCAATTTGCCATGCGCGATCAGAGCTTCGCCGGCGGCGGTCAGCAACAGCACGAATTCACCCGATCGGCCCGCATCGTCGTACCTGGCGAAACGGAGCCCACCCCAAGTGCCCTGCGCTACAATCTCGCCCTGCGCAGCGGCATCGACATTCGCGTCTAGGAGGCCGTCATGGCCGTCGATTCAGTCAACAATCCCGGCGTTACCTCCCAGGTCACCGCGGCCCTCACCAACACAAACACAACATCGACCCAGCAAAGCGACGGAGACACGCTGGCGTCGAATTTCACGGCATTCCTTCAGCTGCTGACCACGCAGCTCAAGAACCAGAACCCGCTCGATCCGCTCGACACCAACCAGTTCACCCAGCAACTGGTGCAATTTGCTCAGGTCGAACAGCAGCTCAAATCCAACGATCAGTTGTCGACCCTCGTCGCGCTTCAAAAGTCGACGCAGCAGACCCAGGCGCTTGGCTATGTGGGGACTACGGTGGCGGTCGACGGGACCACGGCACAACTGAAGGACCAATCGGCACGATGGCTGTTCAATGTGCCCAAACCGTCCACTGCGGTCATCACCATCACGAACTCGACCGGACAGACGGTTTATTCGTCGAGCCGCACCCTTCAAGCAGGCGATCAGGATTTCACATGGGACGGTCGGGGCAACGACGGCACGCAATGGCCGGACGGCGCTTACAAGATCAGCGTAACCGCGTTGGATGCGAATGCCCAAAACGTTGCGGTTTCGACTGAAGTCCAGGGCGTCGTCGATTCCGTCGACCTCACCCAGGATCCGCCAGTCCTTTCAATCGGCGGCCAAACCTTTACCCTCGACAAGATCAAGCGCATCCTATACGCAGCTGCCTAACCGACCTGCCCCAATCGCTCCGGCGGAACTTGCTGAAACCACCAATAGGCGGAATGCAATACTTTTTTGGGGATTGGCTTAGGTAAATCTTAAGTTGCTTGGCCTAGCTTATCCGCATTGTCAGTGCAGTGCGTGAGTGTAGCTATGACCGACCCCCACCGCCCGAGGGTAAAGTATGTCATCGGGCCCGACGGCAGTCCGCTAACGATCACCGATCTGCCCGCGCCGGGAACGAAGCGCTGGGTGATTCGACGGAAGGCGGAAGTTGTTGCCGCAGTGCGCGGTGGCCTATTGTCCCTCGAAGAAGCGTGCAGCCGCTATACGCTGACTGTAGATGAATTCCTGGCATGGCAATATTCGATCGACCGCCATGGCCTAGCCGGATTGCGGACGACCCGTATCCAGCAATATCGCCAGTAAAAATTCTGGCCCTTAGCCTTTTTTCCGCAAACGCCGGCCGTTGAGCCGGCGTTTCGCGTTTTCAGCCGTTCCCGCTGGGTTGCGGCAATCAAATATTTGCCACCATTCGGACTGGTTACCGCCTTGTTAACCAAACGGAAACCATAAGACCGGCAAAATTTGCCGAGTCGAACGCCCCTGTTCGGCGCAAGTGGTTTCCCGGTCGAGACACACAGTGCAAGGACTCATCCAGTTCGTTAGAACGCTTGGCGCGGCGCGGCTTGCCGCCATGGCCGCCGTCACGGCAGCCCTGATCGGCTTTTTCGCCTTCCTGATCATGCGCGTGACCGCCGTGCCGCTGGTGACGCTCTACACCGACCTCTCGTTCGAGGATTCCAGCGCGATCACCAAGGATCTCGAACGGCAGGCCATTCCCTACCAGATCAAGAACGACGGTGCGATCATCCTGGTGCCGCAGGACATGGTGGCGCGGCTGCGCATGAAGCTCGCCGAAAGCGGACTGCCCAAAGGCGGCGGCATCGGTTACGAAATTTTCGACAAATCCGAGGCTCTGGGAACAACCAGCTTCGTCCAGAACATCAATCATTTGCGCGCGCTCGAAGGCGAATTGGCGCGCACCATCCGCTCGCTCGACCGGATCGTGACCGCGCGCGTCCACCTTGTCGTGCCGGAACGGCCCCTGTTCTCGCGCGACAAGACCGAACCCTCTGCCTCGATTGTCGTCAAGACGCGCGGCACGCTGGAAACCCAGCAGGTCCGCGCCATGCGTCAACTCGTGGCCTCGGCCGTCAACGGCCTGCGGCCCCAGCGGGTCTCAATCGTCGATGAAACCGGCCGGCTGCTCGCGGACGGCACAGCCGACGACAGCAATCTTGCCGGCAACGGCAGCGACGAACGCCAGATCGGGCTGGAGCGGCGGTTGCGCGATGAAATCGAATCGATCGTTACGTCGGTGGTGGGACCAGGCCGGGCACGGGTCAATGTCACCGCGGATTTCGATTTTAACCGGATCACCCAGACATCCGACCGCTATGATCCGGAGGGCCGCGTGCTGCGTTCCAGCCAGACCCGCGAGGAATCCAGCGCCAATGGCGACGCCAATCAGGCGCCGGTCTCGGTCGGCAACGAATTGCCGGGCGGCAACAACAATAACAACAACGCCAACAATCAAGCTCAGACAAACCCCAGCCGCGAGGAGAGCAAGAAATCCGAGGAAATCGTCAACTACGAGATTTCACGCACGACCAAGACCGAAGTGATCGAAGGCGGCCGCGTCAACCGGATTTCCGTCGCCGTGCTGGTCGATGGCATCTACGGCAAGAACGACAAAGGCGAAGTCACCTACCAGGAGCGCCCGAAGGAAGAACTCGACCGTATTGCCGCGCTGGTGCGCTCCGCAGTGGGCTTCGACAGCAAGCGCGGCGATCAGGTCGAAGTCGTCAACCTGCGCTTTGCCGAAGCCCAGGCGCCGGTGATCGACGAGCCAGCCGGGCTGATGTCCTACCTGACGTTCACCAAGGACGACATCCTCCACGGCGTCGAACAACTGGTGATGCTGTTGCTGGGCCTTGTGGTCGTGCTGCTCGTCGTACGGCCGCTTGTCCGCCGCATCATCACGCCGGATGAAGCCGCGCTGGCGCAACCCGCACAGGACGCGGCCACCCCGCCTGAAAACGCTCAGATCAGCGCACCCGATGCCATGGTTGCCATCCCGGATCAGAGCACCTCGGACTCCAGCAAGACAGCGCGAATGATCGACATCGCACAGGTTAAAGGCCAAGTGCACGCACAGTCGGTGCAAAAGGTTGGCGAACTCGCGGACCAGAATCCGAACGAGGCCGTCTCGATCATCCGCCAGTGGCTCGCCGAGCCTGAAGCTGCCTGATTGAAACCATGACAACTCCCGCACCTGAATCATCCTCCACCCCAGCTAACCTCGAGAGCGCGATGGCGATGCTCGCCAGCCGCACTCAAGGCAAGAGGGTTTCGCTGGGCAACATATCGGGCCCCAGGCGGGCGGCCATGCTGATGCTGGCGCTGGGCGAGGAGTATGGCGGGAAAATCTGGAACATGCTGGATGACGAAGAAATCCGGCAAATTTCGCTGGTCATGTCGCAGCTCGGAACGATAGACGCCTCCGCCGTGGAGCATTTGCTGCTCGAATTCGTGTCACGGCTGTCCGCATCCGGTTCGCTAATGGGCACCTACGACGCCACGGAACGGCTGCTGCAAAAGTATCTCGATCCGTCCCGCGTTGCGGCGGTGATGGAAGAACTACGCGGGCCCGCCGGCCGCAACATGTGGGAGAAGCTTTCCAACGTCTCGGAGGAAGTGCTCGCCAACTATCTCAAGAACGAGTACCCGCAGACGATCGCTGTCGTGCTCAGCAAATTGCGTCCCGAGCAGGCGGCGAAAATTCTCGCGATCCTTCCGGAAATTCTCGCGTTCGACGTGGTCGATCGCATGCTGCGCATGGAGCCGGTGCAGAAGAGTATTGTCGAGCACATCGAAAACACCCTGCGCAAGGAGTTCATGACAAGCCTGTCGCAAACCCGGCGGCGCGACGCGCATGAAATGATGGCGGACATTTTCAACGGCTTCGACCGGCAGACCGAAAACCGCTTCATGACCGCGCTCGAACAGATGAACCGCGAAAGCTCCGAGCGCATCAAGAACCTGATGTTCACGTTTGAAGACCTGTCGAAGCTGGATAACGCGTCAGCGCAAACGCTGATGCGCAGCGTCGACAAAGACAAGCTTGCCATCGCACTCAAGGGCGCGAACGAAGGGGTGCGCGACTTCTTCCTCAAGAACATGTCATCGCGCGCCGCCAAGATGCTGAGCGACGACATGGAAGCGCTTGGCCCCGTGCGGCTGCGCGACGTCGACGAGGCGCAGGCAGCGCTGGTGAACATGGCAAAGGACCTTGCCGCCAAGGGCGAGATCGCCATCAGCAAAGGCAAGGTCGAAGAAGAACTGGTGTATTGATGAACGTCAGCGCTCGCATTCTCCACAATCCGCCGGAGCAGCCGTGACTGCTCCCACGAAATTCCAGTTCGACTCCGACTTCGGCGAGGCGCGTGCCGCGGAAGCACCGAAGATCACCGTCGCGGCTCACGAAGCAGCCGTTGCAGAGGCGGAAGCGCGCGCTTACCGGAAGGGGCTGACCGCGGCCGAAGCGCAAGCGCGCACAGAGGCCGAGCGCCGCAGCGCGGCCGCTCTTGAACGCATCGCAACAACATTGAACGGGATTATCCAGAAACTGACAGCGGTCGAACGCAAGCTCGAGGCGGAAGCGGTGGAAGTGGCTGTCGCCGTCGCGAACAAGCTTGCGCCGGCGCTGATCGCGCGCGAACCGCTGGGCGAAATCGCGCAACTCGCGACCAGCTGTTTTGCCGAACTCAGGCACGTGCCGCACATTGCTGTGCGCGTCAGCGTCCAGGACCATACCAGCGGTCAGGAAGTCCTGGGAAAAATTGCAACGGCGCAGGGTTTCGAAGGACGTCTCATCGTGATGGCGGACGATAAGGTCGCGCCGGGGGATTGCCGGATCGAATGGGCCGACGGCGGTGTGGTGCGCGACAGCGCTGCGATATCGAGCCTGATCGACGACGCGGTCGCACGTTATCTCACGGCATTGCGCCAATAACGACAACAAAGGGGATAAAGATGGCCGATACAGATGGCAAAGTACCGCTACCGAACCTGGACAAGGAAGTTCCGAGCGAAATCGTTCCGGTCGCCCCGGAAGACGAGGCGATTACTCGCTCGGCCGAGGAACTGGAAGCCATTTTCGATGTTCCCGTGCAGATTTCCGCGGTCCTCGGTCGCACGCGCATGGACGTCGGACAACTGCTAAGCCTCGGCCCCGGGACCGTGCTCGAACTCGATCGCAAGGTCGGTGAAGCAATAGACATCTATGTCAACAACCGGCTGGTCGCGCGCGGCGAAGTCGTTCTGGTCGAAGACAAGCTCGGCGTCACCATGACGGAAATCATCAAGGCCGACCAAAGCTAAGACACCAACGCCCCATCGCGCGTACTCAGATCAAAAACATACCTAACGGAGCGGGACAATGCGTCTCCTGATCGTCGGAACCCTCAAAGGTCAACTTACGACCGCCACCAAGATCGCCATGGACAAGGGCGCGTCGGTGACGCACGCGGAATCGATCGCGCAGGCGATGGCCGTCTTGCGCGGCGGGCGTGGCGCCGACCTCCTCCTCGTCGATGTCGCAATCGATATCCGCGATCTGGTCATCAGGCTCGAAGCCGAGCACATTCATGTGCCGATCGTCGCCTGCGGCACGACCAACGATGCCCGCGCGGCGGTGGCGGCGATTCATGCCGGCGCCAAAGAATACATCCCGCTGCCGCCCGATCCCGAGATGATCGCCGCGGTGCTGGCGGCCGTCGCCGACGACTCGCGCGAACTCGTTTATCGCGACGCCGCCATGGCGCAGGTCATCAAGCTGGCGCAGCAGATCGCGCCGTCGGAAGCCTCCGTGTTGATCACGGGCGAATCCGGAACCGGCAAGGAAGTGCTCGCCCGCTACGTCCACGCCCGCTCGAACCGCGCGCGCGGACCTTTTATCCCGGTGAACTGCGCCGCGATCCCCGAACATCTGCTCGAGTCCGAACTGTTCGGCCACGAGAAGGGCTCGTTCACCGGCGCGGTGGCGCGCAGGATCGGCAAGTTCGAGGAGGCCACGGGCGGCACGCTGCTGCTCGATGAAATTTCCGAGATGGATGTGCGGCTGCAGGCGAAGTTGCTGCGGGCTATCCAGGAGCGTGTCATCGATCGTGTGGGCGGCACCAGGCCGGTGTCCGTCGATATCCGCATCCTCGCCACCTCCAACCGCGATCTGGGCGAGGCCGTGCGCGCCGGCACATTCCGCGAAGATCTGCTGTTCCGCCTCAACGTCGTCAATCTCAAGCTGCCGCCGCTGCGGGACCGTCCCGCCGACGTGCTCGAACTCGCGCAGCACTTTGCAAAGATCTACGCGCAGGCCAACGGCGTTCCACTGCGGCCTTTGTCCGAACAGGCCAAACAGCGGCTCGTGTCGAACCGTTGGCAGGGAAACGTACGCGAACTGGAAAACACGGTGCATCGCGCAGTGTTGCTCGCCAGCGGCGATGAAATCGGCGCGGACGCCATCCTGTCACCTGACGGCACCCAGATTGACCCGTCGAAACCGGCCGCAGTGGCGCATGCCACCCTGGCCGCGGAAGCCGTCACGCGCGCGCTGGTCGGCCGGACCATGGCGGATGTCGAACGCGATCTGATCATGGAGACGCTGAAGCACTGCCTCGGCAACCGTACGCATACGGCGAATATCCTCGGCATCTCGATTCGCACGCTGCGCAACAAGCTCAACGAATACGCCAGCGACGGCGTACCGGTTCCGCCACCGCCGAACGGCGGCACGGAATTCCGCGCGGCCTAAAGAACAAAAAGCAGCGGAAAATTTCCGCTGCGTTTTGTTCGACAGGTCGATCCCGCGGACTTCAAAAACCTATTGGTCGAAGCCGAATTCGCGGATGATCCGCATGCCATCCTGACGCTGCTTGTCGTCGAGCGACGCAATCAGCGGACCGGCAACACTGGCGACCTGCTGATAAGCGGACGCGTGCGAGGCATAGCTTGCCACTTTCGCCTTGACCCGCTGGATGATTCCGCTCCCGCTTTCGCGCTTTGCAGCCCGCGCCAGCTTGCGCAACGTCGCCTCGACCGGATGCCAATGCACTTCCTGCTCCGGCTTGAGGCGCAAGGCCCGTTTGAGACGCGCAATCTTGGCTTCCGTGACCGAGGGAGCGGCGCTGACCGCTCCCGTGGTCTCCGAAATCGCTTCTTCCGCTTGGGCCTGCGCGAACTGAACTCGTCCCGATGAAATCGACAAACATCCAATAGTCGCAAGCGCGAAGGCGCCCGCGAGCGCTGCTTTCAACATGCAAACGTCCCTATTTTTATGATGATCGGATCGGACAGCCCACTGGCAGATCCACCCCCCGATCACCCCGGGTAGCGGTCACTCTTGTCGTTAGTGGCCCCGATCAACGACCTGTATTTTGTAATATGTGGCCGATTTTAAGGCAACATTAACCTCGGCAGACCGGTGACAGTCTGCCGAGTGGGTTAATTGGCCCAAAAACTTGCTGAAATGCTGGGGTTCCAGCGTTTTATCCAACGTCCGTCGAATGAATCCGGCGCTCCGACGCCGCATCGCGGCCACGAGCGCGCCGCGCCATCAGCTTGTTGAGCGCGCCGAGATAGGCCTTGGCCGACGCGACCAGCGTGTCCGGATCGGCGCCGCGCGCGGTGACCGACCGGCCGCCTTCCGAGAGTCGCACCGACACTTCCGCCTGCGCGTCAGTGCCTTCGGTGACCGCATGCACCTGATAGAGCTCCAGCTTCGCGTCATGCGGCACCAGATCGCGGATCGCCTTGAAGATCGCATCCACCGGGCCATTGCCTGTGGCCTGAGTGGTGACGTGCTTGCCTTCGATGTCGAGCGACAACGTCGCCGACTGCGGCCCCATCGTGCCCGCGATCACCGTGAGCGACAGCACCTTGAAGCGATCGTGCGCATGCGCGATCTCCTCGTCGACCAGCGCCTCGATATCCTCGTCGTAAATCTGCTTCTTCTTGTCGGCGAGCGCTTTGAAGCGCACGAACGCGTCTTCCAGCTGGTTGCCGGCCAGCTGATAGCCGAGTTCTTCCAGCTTGTGCACGAACGCATGGCGGCCGGAGTGCTTGCCCATGACCAGCGAGGTTTGCTTCACGCCGACGCTTTCCGGCGTCATGATCTCATAGGTCTGGGTATTCTTCAGCATGCCGTCCTGATGAATACCGCTTTCGTGCGCGAACGCATTCCGCCCGACAATCGCCTTGTTGTACTGCACCGGAAACGACGTCGCGGCCGATACCAGCTTCGACGCGCGGGTCAGCATCGTTGCGTCGATCTCGGTGTGATACGGCAACACGTCATTGCGCACCTTCATCGCCATCACGACTTCTTCAAGCGCGGCGTTGCCGGCGCGCTCGCCGATGCCGTTGATGGTGCATTCGATCTGGCGCGCCCCGGCCCGAATACCAGCGAGCGAATTCGCCACCGCCATGCCGAGGTCGTTGTGGCAATGCACGGAAAAGCGCGCCTGATCCGAATTCGGCACCCGCTCGCGCAGCATCGAGATAAGCGCGAAATACTCATCCGGCGTCGTGTAGCCGACGGTGTCGGGGATATTGATCGTGGTCGCACCGGAACGGATGGCGGCCTCGACCACACGGCACAGGAAGTCGTGCTCGGTACGGGTGCCATCTTCCGCCGACCATTCCACATCGTCGGTGTGGTTACGGGCGCGGGTGACCTGCGCGATCACCATCTCATAGACCTCGTGCGGCTCCTTCTGCAGCTTCCACTTCATGTGGACCGGCGAGGTCGAGAGGAAGGTATGGATGCGCCTGCGCTTGGCGGGCTTGATCGCCTCCGCACAGCGGTCGATGTCCTTGAACGCGGCGCGGGCAAGCCCGCAGATCACCGCATTCTTGGAGCGCTTGGCGATCTCGTGGACGGCGGCGAAGTCGCCTTCCGATGCGATCGGAAAGCCGGCCTCGATGACATCGACACCCATGTCGTCCAGGAGTTCGGCAACCTCGAGCTTTTCCTCGTGGGTCATGGTCGCGCCGGGGCATTGCTCGCCGTCGCGCAAAGTCGTGTCAAAGATAACGACGCGGTCCTTGTCGGAGGTGGCAGTCATAAACGTGGTCCTTGTTCAGCGGGTGCGCCTCTGCGGCGCTCTATGGGGTTGGTCCGAAGCTTCCCCTGAGTGCCAAGGCAGAGATGCCCAGCCGGCGCTCAGGGGCGCATAAGGAGCAGGAGACCGCCAAGAAGGAGAACGGCAGACGACAGCGCCGGGGCGAAAGCCGTGTCGGCTCCCCGGTTGATCGCATTGATATCGTTGCGAAACGTCATGCCTGTCCTCGACGCACCATGATAGCGCAGACCAGTAAAAGCCGCGTTAACCATGGTACGAAGCCTATTATTTAGCGGAAAGGCCGGCCTCCCCGCAAGAGCGCTTTGCGCCGGGCTGCTCCGGATATGTCGCAGGATAGCCATGGAAATCAGCTAGCAGGGCCCAAAATGGGAACCTCGACCATGGCCTATGCACTCCTGGCCCTCGCCATCATCGCCGAAGTCGCCGGCACTCTGGCACTCAAGCAGTCCGACGGCTTCAGCAAGCTCCAGCCGTCCCTTGTGGTCATCGCGGGCTACGGAGTGGCGTTTTTCCTCGTTTCGATCGTCCTGCGCACGCTTCCCGTCGGCATCACCTATGCCATTTGGGCGGGCAGCGGGACGGCTCTTGTGCTGATTGTCAGCGCGGTTGTTTTCGAGCAATGGCCGAATATGACGGCCCTGACCGGCGTCGGCCTCATCACCGCCGGCATCGTCGTCATAAACTTGGGTTCGCAGACGACCGTACAGTAATTTTTTGCTTAAAAATAAGCAGAGATTCAGAGCGGACCGATCGTCGACGTTTGTTCGGGATCATTTATCAAAACCGCAAGCGCCCCTCCTTAACCTGCACTCCGCAACTGCAAGGAGTGAATGATGAGGGTTTCTTCTGTTGGATCGCCTCCGGTCGTGCCGATGCTGCCGGAACGCGGCGAAAAAAACGGACCGGATGTCGACCAGGATACCGATGACTCGCACGCGAAGTCTGAAGTTCAGGCTGCGCCGGCGGCCGGCACTGGAAAATTGGTCGACAAAACCGTTTGAAATTTTGATCCGCCGCCACAGCAAAAACCCCGCCGATCCAGCGGGGTTTTTTTGTTTGCCACAGGCATCAGCATGCGGACCACGTGCACCCCATCGCGAACCTGCTAAGCTGTGTTGGGCTTGCAATAAAAAGGGAGGAAGCCATGATCGTCGAATACGTATTGTTCAAGACGCCAAAAGGCTTGAGCCGCGAACAGGTTCTCGAAGGCGCGCGACACACCGTTCCGCGCTGGCAGGCGAACAAGGAACTGATCCGCAAGCACTACATCGAGAGCGACGACGGCGACGGCGGTGCGTTCTACATCTGGCCGTCGAAGGAAGCGGCTCAGCGCGGCCATGATGCCGAATGGATCGCGGGCGTGACGAAACGCACCGGCGCGCCGCCGACGATCCGCTATTTCGACCTCTTGATGATCCTCGACAACGAGACCGGCACCGTCACGGAATATCCAGCAACGCAACAGGAAGCGGCGGAGTAGCTGTCGTATATCCTGATGCAATCCGGATTTCCCCAACACTTGAGGGCTATTTGCACTAGCCGCAAGGTGGTGTTGTCTTCCCGGCGCCCGCACCCTCCGCCAACAACGCTTCCCGCACTCGCCGGAGCTCCGGTGAATTCTTCACCTTCGGCGCACTAAGATTGAGCTCTTCCATCGCTTCGACCACCGCGGCGGACACCACCAGCCGCGCGAGATATTTGTTGTCCGCGGGAATTACAAACCAGGGCGCGTCGTGCGTCGAGGTTTCGCGGATCGCGTCCTCGTAAACATCCATATATTTGTCCCATAGCCTGCGTTCAGTGACATCGCCCATCGAGAATTTCCAACGCTTGGTCGGCTCATCGAGGCGATCCAGGAAGCGCTTCCGCTGTTCTTCCTTCGACACGCGCAGATGAAATTTCAAAATTTTCGTGCCGTTGCGGTGTAGATGCCGCTCAAACGCACGGATGGTCTTGAAGCGCTGACCCCAAATATCCTTGCCGATCAGTTTTGGCGGCAGCTTCTGGTGCTGCAGCATCTCGGGATGGACGCGCACAACCAGGACTTCCTCGTAATACGATCTGTTGAAAATGCCGATCCGTCCGCGTTCCGGCACCCGCGTCGCGCAACGCCACATGAAATCATGGTCAAGTTCTTGTGCTGTCGGAGCCTTGAACGGATGGACCTCACAGCCCTGCGGATTGACGCCCGACATGACATGTTTGATGACACCATCCTTGCCCGCGGCGTCCATCGCCTGAAAGATCAGCAGGATCGACCACTGGTCCTGGGCGTAAAGCAGTTCCTGCAGATCGGACAGCCGCTGCGTGCTCTGCGCCAGCAGCGCCTTGGCGTCGTCCTTGTCAAAGTCGAGATCACAGGTATCGGACGGATCAATATCGGCCAGCCTGAACTTGCGTGCATTGCCGATGCGATATCGCTTGACGACCTTTGCAATCTTCATGGCAATCCTCGAAATGCGACCAAGGTTGCCGCAAGCCTATCCCAAGGCCGGTCTATCGGGCCAGCGCGTGGTCGAGAAATGCGATCATAAATTGGGGCATCTGCGGATCGTAGTCGTCCGGGCTGCGGACGATCCGGATATCCGCCAGTTCCGGATCTTTCTGGCGTTCGAGATTCGCAAGGATTCTCGCGCGCAGAACGTCGGCGTTCTCGCGCGCCTGGAGGTGGCGCATCAGCGCAAGACTCGGACCGATTTTGACCGCCGTCCAGGCAACCGCCGGCTCGAAATCCTCAAGGCGAAGACCGGTCTCCTCTTCCACCTCCCGGGCAACGCTGCCGGCAAGATTGACCGTCTCTCCTACGATGTCATTGCGATCGGGCGTGCCGGCGGGGAAATAGATATGCCCGGCGTTCACCGACGCCGCACCCATAACTCCCAAAAGATATGCGCCATCCGCCGCGCGGATGGCCCCCATCGCAAAGCCGTTGATGACATCGTCGCCGGGATACCCCCAGTCCCGCCACGCCACGAGATCGGCGAAGCTTATTTCAAAGAAGCGGCCACGGAGCGTGTTGTTCGACAAGCTGTAACTGGATTTCTCGATCATCAGTACCCGGCCGTTCCATAGTGCCGGCTTTTCCGCGCACAGCATCGCGAAATGAGCTGCGATCTCATCGCGGCGTCGTTCTGCGAATGGCCACTTCCATTGACCAAGTGCGAATTCGAGACGATCAACGCCGAAAATCGCTGCATCGAGCATCAGGCAGGGCCATACACTGGTTGTTCCCGCGACGGAGCGGCGATCGGCTTTGACGGCATGGCTCGGCTCCGAAACACGCCGGACCATAGTGGCGTCCGGTTAAGATTTTTCAACAGCGATGGCCGCTGCGGCCTTGAAAGGCGACACCTCGGTATTGCTGATCGCCCAAACGTGCAACACTCCAGGAGTGGCTAAAGGATGAGAAAGTTGCAGACGCGCCAAAGTTCAATCATGAGCGAATTTCGAATTTCCCTATCCATCGGCGCGCCTCGCGGCAACAGTCGGGCATGCACACACACGCGTCGTTCGGCGGTATTTTTTCGCATGTGGCCGCAACGCCGATGACGATGTCCTCCGCGATTTCGGTTGCCCATGTCTGTGTGAATCATCGCAGCGACCAGCCTGCACTCGATGACGTCACGCTGGAAGTGCGGCGCGGCGAGTTCCTTGCCATTGTCGGGCCGTCCGGCTCCGGCAAAACGACGCTGCTACGGCTCATCAACCGGCTTGCCGATCCGACAAGCGGCGACGTGTTGGTCGGCGGCTCGAACGTTCGCGATCAGGATCCGGCGGCGCTGCGGCGGCATATCGGATACGTGTTTCAGGGGGTAGGTTTGTTTCCCCACCTGACCGTAGCGGAGAATATCAGCATTACGCCAAGGCTGTTGGGTTGGGATGCCGCGCGGCGCATTTCTCGCGCGAAAGAACTGATCACGCTGGTGCGGCTTGACGAAAGCAACATGGATCGTTTCCCGGATCAACTCTCCGGCGGCGAACGCCAGCGCATCGGCATCGCGCGCGCATTGGCCGCAGAACCTTCAATCGTGCTGATGGACGAACCGTTTTCCGCGCTCGACCCGGCAACGCGCGACGCCCTGTCGCAGGATTATCGGGCATTGCACGAGCGGCTTGAGGTCACCACCGTGATGGTCACGCACGACATGCTGGAAGCGCTGTTGCTGGCAGACCGTATCGCTGTGCTCAGGGCGGGCCGACTTGTTGCGCACGATACGCCCGCGGCCCTGGTCCGCGCGCAGGACGATGCTTTCGTGCAAAGCCTGATGCAGGTGCCGCGCCGTCAGGCGGAACGGTTCAGTGCTTTCATGCGTGGCCAGCCCAATGGATGATCCGCGCATTGCCGACGCCTGGGCCCGGCTGCCGGACTATCTCGGCAACCACGTCCTTGTCTGCGTCATCTCGCTGGCGCTCGGGCTTGCAATCAGTTTGCCGCTGGCGCTCGTCTGCCGGCGCCGGCCGGCGCTGCGCGCCATGGCACTCGGCATCACCAGCGTCGTGCAGACAATCCCCGGACTGGCACTACTGGCCCTGTTTTATCCGTTATTGTTGGCGGCCGCGGCCCTGGCAGAACGTACATTAGGATTTTCGTTCTCCGCGCTGGGCCTGCTCCCCTCTGTACTGGCGCTGACGCTTTACAGCATGCTGCCGGTGCTGCGGAACACGATCGCGGGGCTTGACGCCATCGATCCCGCGATCAGGGAGGCGGCCGTCGGCGTTGGCATGACGCCGCGCCAATCGCTGCTCATGGTGGAATGGCCGCTCGCGCTGCCGATCATCATGGCCGGCATTCGCACCGCTGCCGTATGGGTGATCGGCGCGGCAACGCTGTCGACGCCGATCGGGCAAACAAGTCTTGGCAACTACATCTTCGCTGGCCTGCAGACGCAGAACTGGATTTTCGTGCTGTTCGGCTGCGCCGCCGCAGCGCTGCTCGCCATCGCCACAGATCAGTTGCTCGGCTTGATAGAAATCGGCGTGGCACGCCGGCGGCGTGGGTACAAGATTGTCGGTACCGCAGGCCTGGCCGCCGTTGCCGCCCTGACGCTGCTGGCTGTCTCGCCCGGACAAGGCCTGTCGTACGTCATCGGCGCAAAGCCTTTTGCAGAGCAATACATTCTGGCGGCGCTCGTTCAGCAGCGGCTTGCCGCAGACGGACTTTCGGCCACCAGCCGCGACGGGCTCGGCTCCGCGGTGATCTTCGACGCACTCGCCCAAGGCGATATCGATATCTATGTCGAATACACCGGCACGCTATGGGCCAATCAGATGCAGCGCACGGACGTGCTGCCCCGTGCACAGGTGCTGGCAGAAGTGACGCGCTGGGCATCCGAAACCTACGGGGTGAAAGTTCTCGGAACGCTCGGGTTCGAGAACGCCTATACCCTGGCCATGACCCGTGAACTAGCTACGGAACTCGGTGTAAAGACGGATTCTGACCTTGCGATCTATGCGCCACGTCTTTCCATTGCCGGCGACTATGAATTTTTTGGCCGCCCGGAGTGGCGCGCGCTACGCGAGACCTACGGCCTGACGTTTCGATCCGAACGCCAGATGCAATCCGAGTTCATGTATTCGGCGGCGGCGGCCCGTGAGGTCGACGTCATCGCAGGATACACCAGCGATGGCCGTATGGCGCAATACGGTTTGATCGCCCTTGCCGATAATCGCCACGCCATTCCGCCTTACGATGCAATCGTCATCGTTTCGCCGAAGCGCGCCAACGATGCGGCTTTTCTCAAGGCGGTCCACCCCTTGCTGGGCGCCATCAACATTGACCTCATGCGCCAGGCCAACCTGAAGATCAGCGTCGACAAATCGGCAACGCCGGAGAGCGTCGCGCGCTGGCTATGGGAGCAGATCGAACGTCGTTGACGGAGCAGCCGCCGCTCAGGCGGCGGTCATCCGCTCGACCGATGCGGTGTCGCAAAACTCCATGAACGACGAGATTTTGCCGTCGCGGACTTCCATCAGGTCGAGCACATCGGTCACCATCTCCTGCCCATTGATCGTCGAGCGGATCCGGGCATTCCAGTGCGCGGCGACGCGATTGCCGTCGATCAGCAAGGCCTTGAGGTCGAAATCCTTGAGTTGGAAGGTTTTGACGAGTTGCTCCATAAGCGGACGAAAGGCCGGCTGGCCGGCGGCGGCGAACGAAGCCGCTTGCACTTTCGGGGCCGCAACAAAACGAAAGTCCACGTCCGGGGCAAACATATCGCAGACGCCGGCTACGTCCTCGGCTACCCGCAGCCGATAGGCTTCCCGCACCAGATTGTCGATGTCTTCCCGGTTACCCATGGTCCATCCCCCCCTCTGAGTACAACCGCTGCAAGAATGATACGCGCAGTGCAAAACGGTGCAAGCCGGACCCTGCGGCCCGGCTTGCACAATTCGGCTTAAAATCTGTCCAGACTGGATCAGTTCTTGGTCTTGTCCACGAGCGCCCGCTGCTTGATCCACGGCATCATGTCGCGCAGCTTGGCGCCGACCTTTTCGATGTCGTGCTCGGCGAGCTTGGCACGGGTCGCCTTGAACGATGTCTGGTTGACCTTGTTTTCCAGCATCCAGTCGCGGGTGAACTTGCCGGACTGAATGTCCGCGAGCACGCGCTTCATCTCCGCCTTGGTTTCCGGCGTCACGATACGCGGACCAGTGACATACTCGCCGTATTCCGCCGTATTGGAGATCGAGTAGTTCATGTTCGCGATGCCGCCCTCGTAGATGAGGTCGACGATCAGCTTCACTTCGTGCAGGCACTCGAAGTAGGCCATTTCCGGCGCATAGCCGGCTTCGACCAGCGTCTCATAGCCCGCCTTGATCAGTTCCACGAGACCACCGCAAAGCACCGACTGCTCGCCGAACAGGTCGGTCTCGCACTCTTCCTTGAAGGTCGTCTCGATGATGCCGGCACGGCCGCCGCCGATCGCGGAGGCATAGGACAGGCCGAGATCGTGTGCATTGCCCGAGGAGTCCTTGTGGATCGCGATGAGGCACGGCACGCCGGCGCCGCGCTGATACTCGCCGCGTACGGTGTGGCCCGGGCCCTTCGGCGCGATCATCAGCACGTCGAGGTCGGTGCGCGGCTCGATCAGGTTGAAGTGTACGTTCAGGCCATGTGCGAACAGGAGCGCCGCGCCATTCTTCATGTTGTCGTGCAGGTGATCGCGGTAGATGTCGCCCTGCAGTTCGTCGGGCGTCAGCATCATCACGACATCGGCCCACTTGGCGGCGTCGGCGACTTCCATCACCTTGAAGCCCTCGCCTTCCGCCTTCTTGGCTGAGGCCGAGCCCTTGCGCAGCGCGATTACCACGTCCTTGACGCCTGAATCGCGCAGGTTGAGCGCATGGGCGTGACCCTGGCTGCCATAGCCTACAACGGCCACCTTCTTGCCCTTGATGAGGTTCAGGTCGGCGTCACGATCGTAATAAACACGCATGTTTTTAACCCCTACTTCGCCCGGGCTGGCCCCGGCTCCAATTTTCCGATGTGCTTCTAAGTGGTGGGCCTGCCGGGGGCAAGCCCGAGGACCACAAACCCGGGCTACATCCCTTCCGGACCGCGGCCGATGGCCACCACGCCGGTACGGGACACCTCAACCAGGCCGATCGGGATCATCAGGTTGATAAAACTCTCGATCTTGTCGGTCGACCCGGTGATCTCGAACACGAAGCTTTCCGTGGTCGTGTCGATAATGCGGGCGCGGAAGGCTTCCGCGAGTTGCAGCGCCTCGACCCGCATCTGACCCTTGCCGGCAACCTTGACCATCGCCAGTTCACGCTCGATCGAAGGGCCCGCCAGCGTCATGTCGATCACGCGATGGATCGGCACGAGGCGTTCAAGCTGGTTCTTGATCTGCTCGATCACCATCGGCGTGCCGCGCGTCACGATGGTGATGCGCGAGAGATGCTTCTGATGCTCGGTCTCTGACACGGTGAGCGAGTCGATGTTATAGCCGCGGCCGGAGAACAGCCCGATCACTCGCGCCAGCACGCCCGGCTCGTTGTCGACGAGAACGCACAGCGTATGCGTCTCGCTGCGCTGCGCCGCGGGCGCGGCCGGATAATGAGAAGTCGTTGCGGTCGTGTTCACGTTGATCCTCTTGTACTGGCAATGCCAGGGAACGCGATGCACTCCCTCCCCCTTTTGGAGAGGGCTGCGGTGAGTGGGTTTTCGAACTTCGGAAGTCGCTATGCCCCCTCGCCTGCTCGCCACGCTCGCGACCTCTCCCCATGAGGAAGAGGCGAACCGAGCGTGTGGCGATCGCTACACCAGCATCTTGCCTTCTTCGGTAATGGCATCGTCGAGACTTTCCGCTGCGTCGCCCAAAATCATCTCGTTGTGCGCGCGACCTGACGGAATCATCGGGAAACAGTTTTCCGTTGGGTCGACCAGACAGTCAAAGATCACCGGCTTCGGCGTGTCGATCATCTCCATGATCGCGGCGTCGAGGTCGGCCGGCTTGTCACAGCGGATGCCGTGACCGTGATAGGCGTCGGCGAGTTTCACGAAATCCGGCAGTGCTTCCGAATAGCTTTCCGAGTAGCGGCCGCCATGCAGCAGTTCCTGCCACTGGCGCACCATCCCCATGTAGCGGTTGTTGAGGATGAAGATCTTGATCGGCAGCCGGTATTGCGCCGCCGTCGCCATCTCCTGCAGTGTCATCTGCACGGACGCTTCGCCGGCGATGTCGATAACCAGCGATTTCGGATGCGCCATTTGCACGCCGATCGCAGCCGGAATGCCGTAGCCCATGGTGCCGAGTCCACCGGACGTCATCCAGCGGTGCGGCTCCTGGAACTGGTAGAACTGCGCCGCCCACATCTGGTGCTGGCCGACTTCCGTCGTGATGTAGGTGTCGCGGTCCTTGGTCAGCGCAAACAGGCGCTCGATGGCATATTGCGGCTTGATGACATCGCTCGAGCTCTTGTAGGAGAGCGACTTGCGGCTGCGCCATTTGTCGATCTGCTTCCACCACGCGCTCAGCGCCGCCTTGTCGGGCGAACCGGACGACGTACGCCACACCTTCAGCATGTCTTCGAGCACGTGCTCGCAGTCGCCCACGATCGGGATATCGACGTGGACGTTCTTGTTGATCGACGATGGGTCGATATCGATATGGATCTTGCGCGAATGCGGCGCGAAGGCATCGAGCCGGCCGGTGATGCGGTCGTCGAAGCGCGCGCCGATGCAGACCATGACATCGCAGTCGTGCATCGCCCAGTTGGCCTCGTAGGTACCGTGCATGCCCAGCATGCCAAGCCACTGCGGATCGGCGGCCGGATAAGCGCCAAGCCCCATCAGCGTTGAGGTGATCGGAAAGCCCGTGAGCCTGACGAGGTCACGCAGCAGCTTGCTCGCCTTCGGGCCAGAATTAATGACGCCGCCGCCGGTGTAGAACACCGGCCGCTTCGCGTGTTTCATCATCTCCACGGCCTGCAGGATCTTGTCGAGATCGCCTTTGAGCTTCGGCTTGTAGCCCTTGTGGGGGAATTCGTTGGGCTTGAAGTAAGTGCCCTTGGCGAACTGGATATCCTTCGGGATGTCGATCACCACCGGACCAGGCCGTCCGCTGCCCGCGACATAGAACGCCTCGTGCAGGACACGCGGCAGGTCTGCGATGTCCTTCACGAGATAGTTGTGCTTGGTGCAGGGCCGCGTGATGCCGACGGTGTCGCATTCCTGGAAGGCGTCATTGCCAATCAGATGGGTCGGGACCTGCCCGGTGATGCAGACGATCGGGATCGAATCCATCAGCGCGTCGGCGAGGCCGGTCACGGCATTGGTGGCGCCAGGACCGGAGGTCACCAGCAGGCAACCAACTTTTCCGGTGGACCGTGCATAGCCTTCCGCCGCATGTGCTGCGCCCTGCTCGTGGCGAACGAGCACGTGGCGAACCTTCTTCTGCTGGAACAAGGCGTCATAGATCGGCAGTACGGCGCCCCCGGGGTAGCCGAAGATATGCTCGACACCCTGGTCGGCCAAAGCCTCGATCACCATTTCCGCGCCTGTCATTTCCCGTGCCATCGCTCGCTCCATCAAAACCGCAACCCCAATTGTCGAATCAAAAAGGGGCCCAAATGGCCCCCGTGCGCATCGCCATCCTGCGGGCGGGCCTAGCCACCCTTGGCGATGCGCTCCCCTACTACGATAAGTTTTGAAATTTTATTGCGCATATTAAAGCCAATAAGCTCGAAAGTTGCGTTTTCCTAAAGGCTGAATACGCCGCCGTCAAGCGAAATCGTCGTTTTTTCGGGCTCAAAACGTATCGCGCCGCTCACTTTTACTTGCAAGCAAATTGGTAGATGGAATGCGCGGCGAACCAGCTTACATTAAGAAAGGTTGTATCCGCCGCGGGTGGATCGGGAGTTGGACCGGTATGGCCTTTCTGAGAAAGCAGAACGGTACATGGTGCCCGAACAAGATCGCCGCCTTTGCCGGCGTGATGTTGCCCGCGCTTTGGCTGGTCGGCCGGTTCTGGACAGAAGACCTCGGCGCCCGGCCCGTGACGGAAGCTATCCATTTCACCGGCGACTGGGCGGTGCGCTTCCTCTGGATCACGCTCGCGGTCACGCCGTTTGCCCGCATCTTTCGCATGCCGCGGTGGCTGATGGCGCGTCGCACCCTTGGCGTCGCCTCATTCGCCTATGTCTTCGCGCATCTGGCGTTGTATGTGGTCGATCAGAAATTCGATTTCGCGGTCGTCGTCTCGGAAATCGCGATGCGGTTCTATCTGACGATCGGGTTTATCGGGGTCCTGTCGCTCGCCGTTCTATGCGCGACATCCACCGATGGCATGATCCGCCGCCTCGGCGGCGCGCGCTGGTGTGCGCTCCACAGACTTTGCTATCCGGTAGCCGTGCTGGTGCTGATCCACTTCCTGCTGCAAAGCAAGAATGACGTGTGGGAGCCGGTGCTGATGATGGGCTTCCTGATCTGGCTGTTCGGCTACCGCATCATTCAGCGCTTCCTGCACGATCCGAATTTCGTAAGCCTCACCGCGCTCGGTTTCGTTTCGGCGGCGCTGACCGCCGTGCTCGAAGCGGCGTGGTATCATTTCCGCAGCGGTGTCGACGCCTGGCTTGTGTTTCAGGCCAATTTCGATTTCAGCTACGAGATACGTCCGGCGTGGTACGTGCTGGCGGCGGCGTTGGCGGTCGTAGCGACCGCCTGGGTGCGGCGTCAGTATTCTCAGCGTCCGATATTGCGGAGAAGGGTATCCACCGCAGTCTCCGGCGCAACACGCACCCAATCCGCCAGTTGATGGCGGAACCAGGTGAATTGCCGCTTGGCGTAATGGCGGGTATCGAGTTTTCCCTTCTCGACGGCGTCCGCGAGGCTCAGGTCGCCGGCGATATGCTTGATCAACCACGGCACGCCGTGAGCTTTCATCGCAGGCAGTAGCGGATCGAGACCGCGGTCCGCCAGCGCCCTCACCTCGTCCAGGGCGCCCGCTGCGATCATCCCATCAAAACGGGCATCGATATTCTCATACAGGCGCTTGCGGTCGGGCTCCAGGAAGACACGAACGCTGCACGCCGGATCGAGCAGCGGCGCGGAATTTTCACTGTTCCACGTATCGATCGAGCGCCCGGTCGCAATGACGACTTCAAGCGCGCGGGCGATGCGCACCCTGTCGGCAGGCTTGAGCCGGGCCGCCACTGCCGGATCACGGTCCGTGAGTTCCGCATGAAGCGCCTGTGGCCCCTCTTGCGCGAGCCGCGCCCGCACAGCGTCGCGAACCTCGACCGGCACCGGCGGCACTTTCGACAGCCCGGTCGTGAGCGCCTTGAAATAGAGGCCGCCCCCACCGACGAAGATCGGTATGCGGCTCTCGCGCGCAGCATCTGCCAAGGCCGCTTCGGCATCGGCCAGAAACATCGCCACCGAATAATTCACCGCCGCATCGACATGGCCATAGAGCCGGTGCGGTACCTCCGCCTCTTCCCCCGTGCTCGGTCGTGCGGACAATACATGTAGGTCGCGATAAACCTGCTTCGAATCCGCGTTGATGATCACTCCGTCGACCTGGCGTGCCAGTTCGAGAGCTATGCCCGACTTGCCGCTGGCAGTCGGCCCGGCAATCAGGATAGCCCAGGGCGCGCGCATCAAATCCGGCTAGTTCAGCCGCGTCGAAAGGGGCGGCGCTTCCGGCGTGGCGAGCACGGCGATCGGACTTGCCTGATGGTGGATCATGCGCCACTCACCGTCGACAAGGCGGAACCAGTTGGTCGCCGCCAGCGCCGCGCCCCCAACGAACTCGATGCAGTGCACCCGGCCCTCGGCCGCTCCGAGGATCGCAATGTCATCGCGGTGCTCGACACGTTCCTGCTGAGGATTGCCCAGGATATTGCGATAGGAGTCCAGCACCGGCTGGCGGCCAAGCAGTGTCGGCCAGCCCGGATGGACGCAGGACACACCGTCGTCCGCCCACAGCCGATTCATCCCGGCCACATCGCCCTCGGCGAATGCGCGGTAATACGCCGCGTTGGCGGCCAGCAAATCCATGGTGCTGCTCATGCCAAGGAGGTGGCGGAATTGCCGGCGGAAATCAATCGGGAATGCGCCCCAGGCACCGCCCTGGCATTGAAACTGCCGGCGCCGATCACTAAACCAACACCATCCCAACCAGCCTAAAGCCCGTCACCGGGCCGGACGGGCCTCGAAAATCACGAAACTGCGGTACGAGGAGAGAGCCGGGCAGCGGCCCGGCCAAGTCCCCCTTCTGGAACCCATGCACTTTGTCGCCACCCTGATCGCAAATCCCGCCAGCCGCCTCGATCCGGCGACGCTGGCGCGCGTCCGGGCGGTTCTGCCCGATGCCGGCGAACCGGTCTGGCTCGACCGTTCGATCGCCGCCGACGTCCCGTTCGCCGCGGAGGCCGGCACCGATCTACGCAATCTTGCCGATCGAGCGCGCGAGGCCATTGCGGGCTTGCCCGTCGATGTCGTGGTTCAGCCAGCGGCGCAGCGGCGCAAGCGCCTGTTTCTCGCCGACATGGACTCCACCATGATCGGCCAGGAATGTATCGACGAACTTGCTGACCTCGTCGGCAGGAAGACAGAGGTCGCCGCCATCACTGAACACGCCATGCGCGGTGAGATCGCCTTTGTGCCAGCGCTGCGCGAGCGCGTTGCAATCCTCGGCGGGCTTCCGGAAAGCGTCATCGCCGATGTCATCGCGCAACGCATTACGCTGACGCCGGGCGGCCGCACGCTGATCGCTACCATGCGGGCGCACGGCGCCTATACCTGCCTCGTCTCCGGCGGCTTCACCCAGTTCATCGAAACGGTCTCCGCAAAGATCGGCTTCCACGAAGCCCGTGGCAACCGGCTGCTGGTCAGCGCCGGCAAACTGACCGGACAGGTCGCCGACCCGGTCTTTGGCCGCGAAGGCAAGCGCGACACGCTCGCCGAATTGCAAGCCCGGCTCGGTCTGTCGCGGGAAGAGACGATGGCGATCGGCGATGGCGCCAACGATCTCGACATGATCTGCGCTTCAGGTCTTGGCATTGCCTATCATGCCAAGCCGGCGGTTGCGGCAGCGGCAGCGGCGCGCATCGATCATAACGACCTCAGCGCGCTGCTGTATGTACAGGGCTATCGCCGCGAGGAATTCGCCACCGAATAGGTACGCGAGCCCATGCCGGTTGTCCCACTCGCCGCGCGGCACGCGTGGCGCGCCGGCCCGTGCATCAGTTCAATGACAGCGCCACGAAGCGCAATTCGCCCTCCGCATTGGCGACCAGGAACAACGCCGACTTCCGCCCGTCCTTCTTGAGCTGGTCGACCTTCTTTTGCAATTCTTCCGGCGAACTGACTGCCTCCTGCGCCACTTCGACAACGACATCGCCCGGCGACAGGCGTTTTTCAGCAGCGACGGAGTTGCCATCGACACCGGTAATCACCACCCCTTTGATGCTGTCCTTGATCTTGTAGCGCTGGCGCAGCGTGTCGCTCATGGCGGACAGCTGCAGGCCGAGCGCTCTCTGGACCACGGGCTTCTCTTCGGGCGTATCCTTCTTTGGCGCCAGCGAGGCCTGTTTTTCACCGTCTTCGAGGCGGCCGAGACGCACGTTCTTGTGCTCCTCCTTGCCCTTGCGGATGATGACAACCTCGACATCCTTGCCGACCGGCGTGTCAGCAACGACGCGCGGCAGATCGCGCATTTCCTTGATGTCCTTGCCGTCGAACCGGACGATAACGTCACCGGACTCGATGCCGGCCGGCTTCGCCGGCCCCTTCTCATCGACGCCGGCCACGAGCGCACCCCGCGTCGGCTTGACGTTCAGGCTCTCGGCAATGTCGTCGGTGACCTGTTGGATGCGGACGCCCAGCCAGCCGCGGCGAGTTTCTCCGAACTGGCGCAACTGATCGATGACCGCGACCGCATTCTTTGACGGCACGGCAAAACCGATACCGATGGAACCACCCGACGGCGAGATGATCGCCGTGTTGATGCCGATCACCTCGCCGTCGAGATTGAACAGCGGACCGCCCGAGTTGCCGCGGTTGATCGAGGCGTCGGTCTGAATGTAGTTGTCGTAAGGTCCGGACTGGATATCGCGGTTGCGCGCCGACACGATACCCGCGGTTACCGTACCGCCGAGACTGAACGGATTGCCGATCGCGACGACCCATTCGCCCAGCCGCAGCTTGTCCGAGTCGCCGAACGCCACTGCCTTGAGAGGCTTGTCGGTCTTGACCTGCAGCACGGCGAGGTCGACCTTGGTGTCGCGTCCGACGATATCCGCCTTCAGGCGCGTGCCGTCATTGAGGATGACCGTTACCTCATCCGCATCTGCGATCACGTGATTGTTGGTGACCACCACCCCCGAAGGGTCGATGATAAAGCCCGACCCGAGCGAAGAAACGCGGCGCGGAGTACGTTCCCGGTTTGGAGTATTGTCGCCGCCCTGCCCGCGGCGGTTCCGGAAAAACTCCTCGAAGAATTCCTCAAACGGCGATCCGGGCGGCAACTGCGGCGCGACGCCTCGCGCTTCGACCTT
>Ga0164243_10002576_pt1 | contig 29863 bp, 29 predicted proteins | sample OricompcompostOP_FD_108781 | JGI IMG/M metagenome (GOLD analysis project Ga0164243, IMG submission 108781) | Organic Plus compost microbial communities from Emeryville, California, USA - Original compost - Organic plus compost (OP) | ecosystem: Engineered > Solid waste > Mixed feedstock >... | reverse complement strand
GTTTAAGTTAAATGCGAAATGTTTCGTAAAGCATCACTGCACCATGCGTGCGATGCGCAACACATTCGCGTCGACACTTCACTTCTTGAAAAACTGATCGGCCGCTGTGCGCGACGATTGTTTCTTTGCGATATCGGCTTCAAGACGCGCGATTTCCTCGCGCAGCAACGCAATACGCTCGTTGAGTTCCGCAACGGAAATCAGCGACAGATCCTGTCCGATCTCATGTTGGATTTTCTTTTTTGGTCGATCGTCGTCGTCGAAAACCGGCATCGCGTTATTCCCGCTGAATCGTGTTTGTTGCCGCGCAAAATTAGCGGCCGTCGCCGGACTTGTCACATGATGATACAACCAAATCATCGTCATTGCCGGACATAGCAATCGAGGACGGTGTCCTTGACGCCTATTGACCCGGCCATCCATCTTCTCGAAAAGATTTTCTCTCCTGATGGATGCGCGGGCAAAGCTCGCGCGTGACAGACCCGCGGATATTAACCATGACATCGATCCCCTCGCGCATGACCGTCATTGGCATCAAGGAACCGGGCGGCCCCGAGATGCTGGTGCCGGAAGAGCGCCCCGTGCCGACGCCCGGCGCGGGCGAAATCCTTGTGAAGGTTGCAGCGGCTGGCGTGAACCGTCCCGATGTGCGCCAGCGTCAGGGGACCTATCCGCCGCCGAAAGGCGCCGGGGACATTCCGGGCCTCGAGATCGCCGGCGAGGTTGTTGCGCTCGGCGATGGCGTGACGCGCTTCAAAGTTGGCGACAAGGTCTGCGCCCTCGTCGTTGCGGGAGGCTATGCGCAATATTGCCTCGCCTATGAAAGCCACGCGCTGAAAGTGCCGCCGTCGCTGTCGATGGTCGAAGCCGCTGCGATTCCGGAAACCTTCTTCACCGTGTGGCAGCACCTGATGATGCGCGCGCACATGCAGAGCGGCGACTGGGTGCTGGTGCATGGCGGCACATCCGGCATCGGCACCACCGCGATCATGCTGGCGAAAGCCTTCGGCGGAAAAGTCGTCACCACCGCCGGCTCCGACGACAAATGCGAAGCGGCAAAAAAACTCGGTGCCGATGTTGCTGTGAACTACAAGACGCAGGATTTCGTCGAGGAAACAAAGAAAGCCACCGGCGGCAAAGGCGCCAATGTCATTCTCGACATCGTCGGCGGCGATTACATCGATCGCAACTACGATGCCGCTGCCGATGGCGGGCGCATCGCGCAAGTCTCGTTCGCGGCAAACCCGAAAGCCACCGCCAATTTCGCCCGCCTGATGGCCAAGCGCCTCGTGCATAGCGGCTCCACGCTGCGACCACGCACCATCGCCGAGAAAGCCGAGATCGCCAAGGGCATCGAAGAGAAGGTCTGGCCGCTGGTCGAAGCCGGCAAGATCAAGCCGGTGATCGATTCCACCTTCCCGCTGGATAAGGCGTCGGAAGCCCATGCCCGCATGGAAAGCAGCGCCCATATCGGCAAGATCGTCCTGACGGTCTGAACCGATTTGGTTGCAACGGCGACATAAATCCGTCGCCGATTGCGGGCTTTTCGCGGTCGGAGCATTTCATTCCGGCCGCACAACGTGAAGCATATCCCCACAATCGTATTCTTTCTGCTGCGGTTCGCCGCGGCGATCGGCTTTGTCGCCTTCGCGTGGTATTGGCGCTCGCCGATCCTCGCCAGCATCCGCATGCCGGCATTGTCGGCATTTATCATTGTTGCCGTCGCATTCATCGCGTTTGAAATCTGGTGGCTGTTGCGCAAGCCGCGTATGCGTCTTGCGGCTTCCATTTCGTTTGCTGTCCTGCTGACGGCATGCGTCGGACTAGGACTGACGCTGTTCTCCGAGGGCCAATTCCATAGGCAGCGCCATGAAGTGCTGCGCGCCGATGCAGCAAGCCTCGAACGTCTCGGCCGCCATCTCATCGTCGGCTATCGCGACCATGATGCCTTGCGCGAGCTGGTACAGCGCCGCGCCATCGCTGGTGTATTCGTCACCGCGCGCAATGTCCGGGGCAAGAAAGCGGATGCGATCCGCCGCGAGATTGCGTCATTACAAAATATCCGCAAGGCGCAAGGCCTGCCGCCGCTGCTTATTGCGACCGACCAGGAAGGCGGCGTTGTCTCACGCATATCCCCGCCCCTACCGCGTCTTCAAACGCTGGGCGACATCGTTCGCAAACACCAAGATGAGACCGAACGCCGCAAGGCGATCCAGACCTTCGCCACCGAAAAAGGCCGCGCGCTGGCCGATCTCGGCTTCAATCTGAACTTCGCGCCGGTCGTCGATCTCAACCACAACGTCGTCAGTTGGGACGACCGCTACACGCGCATCTATGAGCGCGCCATCTCGAACGATCCGAATGTGGTGACAGCCGTGGCCGGCGAGTATTGCGCGGCGCTGATACAGACAGGCGTCCACTGCACGCTGAAGCATTTTCCCGGCCTCGGCCGCGTGGTCGAGGACACTCATCTCGAGGATGCCCATCTCAACACCGAAGTCGCAACGCTGCGCCAGGCCGACTGGGTGCCGTTCCGCACGCTGATGCATCATGCTGGTGCCTTCACCATGCTGGGTCATGCCCGTCTCACCGCGATCGACAGAGACAGGCCGGCGTCGTTCTCGAAAGCTGTGGTGTCGGATCTGCTGCGCGGCGAATGGAAGCATGATGGCGTGCTGGTGACCGACGATTTCAACATGGGCGCCGTCTTTGCCAGCAAGGCCGGCATCGGCGAGGCGTCGGTGCTCGCGCTCAATGCCGGCGTGGACCTGATCCTCATCAGCTATGACGGCGACCAGTTTTATCCGGTCATGCATGCCCTGCTGCGCGCCGATGCCGCGGGCCGCCTGCAACGGGACAAGCTGGACCAGAGCGAGCGGCGGCTGCGGCGGGTACTATCGCGTGACACCGCGCTGGCCATTGGCCCCCCTTAGGGACGGCGAGGAGCCGTTTCACGAGGAAACGCCGTGATTGCTGATCCCTCTCCCCTTGCCCGCCCGAACCACCTATAAGTTTAAAGCTGTTTGCCGGCCCGCGCCCCGAAATCGGCGTAAACGTCGGACTTTCCTAAAGGTTAAGGACGGGGAATTTTGCCGGACTATCGCCCATATCTCACTGCGCGGCGACGCAAGGCGGGCGCGTGGCAACTGCCGCGTGTGCTCGCCGCATCCCTATTCGTCTGCGCGAGTCTGTGGCTGGCGCTGACCCCGGCGCGCGCCGTCGATGCTGTGAATGTGCGGACCGATGCCGCCGCCATTGACCTCACCCAGGCTGCCGAGCACCCGCGGACCGATGGCGACCGCGTCCAGGTTTCCACAGCGCCGGGTCCGGACGGCATCATCCGCCGCATCGAGGTGCGCGGCCGCGAGGCTGGCAACAACTGGGCGGTATTCGCGCTGGCCAATACCGGCGATGAGCAGATCGATCGCCTGATCGTCGTCCCGCATTACCGTATGGTCGGCTCAGGCCTGTTCTGGCCGGACCTCGGCCTGTCGCGCGTTGTCACGGTGACGCCCAGCGCCGGTGAACGGCCCGAGCGACAGGATTCCGCCACCGCCGACATTTTCCGCATCACGCTCGATCCCGGATCGGTCGTGACCTATGTGCTGGAATTGCGCTCCGACAATCTTCCGCAGCTCTATCTGTGGGAACCGGACGCCTACAAGGACAAGATCAACTCCTTCACCCTCTATTATGGCATCGTCATCGGCATTGCCGGGCTGCTGGCTCTCTTTCTCACCATCCTGTTCGTGGTGAAGGGCTCGGTGATGTTCCCTGCCGCTGCGGCGCTCGGTTGGGCGGTGCTGGTCTATATCGGCATCGATTTCGGATTCTGGGGCAAGGTCTTCGACATGTCGGCCGGCGCCGAACGCATCTGGCGCGCGGTCGGCGAATGCGTGCTGGCTGCGACATTGCTCGTCTTTCTGTTCGCCTATCTCAATCTCAGCCGCTGGCATGTGCGTTACGCGCACATCACTATTGCCTGGCTTGGCGGCCTTGCCGCCCTGATCGCGGTTGCGCTGTACGATCCGGCCGTCGCCTCCGGCATCGCCCGTTTCTCGTTTGCCGGTGTCGCCTTCCTCGGCTTCGCCGTCGTGGTGCTGCTGTCGATGCAGGGCTTCGATCGCGCCGTGCTGCTGATCCCGACCTGGTTCCTGCTCTGCGTCTGGACCATCGCCGCCGGTCTCACCATCGGCGGCATGGTGACGAACGACATCGTCGGCCCCGCTTTGCTCGGCGGCCTTGTGCTGATCGTGATGCTGATCGGCTTCACCGTCATGCAGCATGCCTTCGCCGGCTCGATCACGCACGGCATCGTCTCCGATGTCGAGCGGCGCGCATTGGCGCTGACCGGCGCCGGCGACATGATCTGGGACTGGGACGTCTCGTCCGACAAGGTGTTCACCAGCCCCGAAACCGAGCAGATGCTCGGCTTGAAACGCGGCGCGCTGGAAGGCTCCGCGGCCGGCTGGCTCGAAGTGCTGCATCCCCTCGACCGCGACCGCTTCCGCGCCGCGCTTGACGGCGTGATCGAACAGCGCCGCGGCCGTCTCGTGCAGGATTTCCGTCTGCGCACGCCCGATGGTCATTATCTCTGGTTCGCACTGAAGGCGCGGCCGGTTGTCGGCTCCGATGGCGAGGTCGTGCGACTCGTCGGCACGCTCACCGACGTCACCGAATTCAAGACCGCCGAAGAGCGCCTGCTGCACGACGCGGTGCATGACAATCTCACCGGCCTGCCGAACCGTCAGCTCTTCCTCGATCGTTTCGAAGCCGTGCTCGCCTTCGCCAAGAACGATCCGGCGATGCGGCCGACCGTCATCGTCATCGATCTCGACCGTTTCAAGCAGGTCAACGATTCCGTCGGCATGGCGGTGGGCGACTCGATCCTGCTGACATTGGCACGCCGCTTGATCCGCCTGCTCAAGCCGCAGGATACCTTGGCGCGTCTCTCCGGCGATCAGTTTGCGCTGATCCTTCTGTCCGAGCGAGATCCGGGCCGTATCATCGCCTTCGCTGAAAATATCCGCCGCGCCATCCGCTCGCCGATCACCTTCAACGACCGCGAAATCTTCCTTACGGCCTCGATCGGTCTCTGCCTCGCCGACGGACAATCCGCCAAGAGCGATGAGATCCTCAAAGACGCCGAGCTGGCGATGTATCATTCCAAACGCATCGGCGGCGACCGCATCGAGGTGTTCAAGTCGGCGATGCGCGCACGCAAGTCCGACCGGTTGACGGTGGAATCCGAACTTCGCCGGTCGATCGAACGCGAGGAAATCAAGATCCTGTATCAGCCGATCATCCGGCTCGAGGACCGCACCGTCGCCGGTTTCGAAGCGCTGGCCCGCTGGGATCATCCAAAACTCGGCCGCCTCTCACCGGCCGAATTCATCAGCATCGCCGAGGAAATCGGCCTTATCGTCGATCTCGGCCATTTCATGCTGGATCGCACGGCACGCCAGCTCAGCCACTGGCAGCGCTCGGCGCGCGCCAACGAACACCTGTTCGCAAGCGTCAATGTCTCGTCGCGGCAATTGCTGCGCCAGGATCTCATCCAGGATCTGCGCACCGTGCTGGCGCGGTCGTCGGTCACGCGCGGCACGCTGAAACTCGAACTGACCGAGTCGATGGTCATGGAGAATCCGGAACACGCCGCGCAATTGCTGACGCGCCTGCGCGAGCTTGGCGCCGGTCTTGCGCTCGACGATTTCGGCACCGGCCATTCGTCGCTGTCGTATCTGCAGCGCTTCCCGTTCGACACGATCAAGATCGATCAGTCCTTCGTGCGCACGAGTTCGAAGGGCACGCGTCCGGTGATCCTGCGCTCCATCATCGCGCTGGCGCACGATCTCGGCATGGAGGCGGTGGCAGAAGGCGTCGAAACCGACTCCGATGCCGTCGAGCTTTATCACATGGGTTGCGAATATGCGCAGGGCTTCGCCTTTGGCCAGCCGATGGCAGCGGATGCCGCAACCAAGTTGCTCGCCTCGCACGATCGCTTGGAAGTCGCGCGTTGACGACACGCACAAGTGTGTGTCGTGGCGGTCGCGTCGGGCCGGTAAGCCTAATCGGTTAGGTTAAAAAAGCGTTTCAATTGCACGCGCAATTGCAACGATTACCGTCTCCTGGTCGCGAGAATTGCGTTGACCGAACGATTGCCACGTTGCGACGAGGGCCGTCAGTGGCGCCCCGCTGGCGGCCCGTTTGCTTGATTGGAACTGATAGGAATGGCCGGTTAAGCGTGACCGGCTTCGCTCGACAGCATGCCAGGCGCGATGCCGAGCTTGCGCATGGCGCGCTCGTATTTCTGCTCCGGCGCGCCGAAGATCAGTTCGGCATCGGCGGCGCAATGCAGCCAGCCGTTGTTCTGGATTTCCGTTTCGAGTTGTCCCGGCGCCCAACCGGCATAGCCGAGCGCGAGAATAGCGCTGCTGGGCCCGCTGCCATTCGCCATCGCTTTCAGGATATCGATCGTCGCGGTCAGGCAGATTCCGTCATCGATTGGCAGCGTCGAATTCTCGATGAAAAAATCGGACGAATGAAGCACGAAACCGCGGCCGGTCTCCACCGGCCCTCCCTTCATCACCTTCACGTCGTCATTGCGCGGTGAGACCAGAATGCCATCATTCTCGGTGATGACGTTGAGCTGCACCAGGAGATCGGGGAAATTGATGTTACTGGCCGGCTGATTGACGACGATCCCCATCGCCCCTTCCGGCGAATGCGCGCAGATATAGATCAACGTCCTGGCGAAGCGATCGTCGCTCATCGACGGCGAGGCGATCAGCATCTGACCATCCAGATAGCCCCGCGACGCTGTCGTCGATTTCTTGCCAAAGCCTGATTTCGGTATCTTCATGCGACAAGCCTACCCGCTTCTGGCTGGGATGTGAAAGGGAAGTTCACCTCACCTCACGCTGATTTCAGTAGCCCAACAGAGCGGAAAGCCGTAAACGCGTTCCATGTTCCCCTGCATTGCGAAGCTGTCTCTTTTTGCCACAATTGCGCTTGCCGCAACGGCGCAGACTGCTGCGGCCGGCGCATCGGCTTGGGACGGAGATGCAAAATCCGGCATCAGGCTGATCACGGGCAGCAACACCGCGAACGCGCCCACATTTTTGCGTGCCGGCGTTGAAATCCGTCTCGCCAGCGGCTGGAAAACCTATTGGCGCTATCCGGGCGATTCCGGCGTGCCGCCGCATTTCGATTTCGACAAATCCGAGAACCTGAAATCGGTGAAGGTGTCTTGGCCGGCGCCGCAACGGCTCGCCGATTCTGAGGGCATCACCATCGGTTACAAGGACGGCGTGGTGTTTCCCCTCAAAATCGAGCCGAAGGAAGCCGCCAAGCCGGTCGTTCTACGGATCAAGCTCGATTACGCGATTTGCGAAAAATTGTGCATTCCCGCGCAGGGGCAGGCCGAACTGACGATCAAGCCCGGCACCACTGACACCGATGGTGCGGTCGTCACAGCATCGGAAAATAAAGTCCCCCACCTCCAGCCGCTTGGTGCCGACACACCGCTCGCGATCAAATCCTTTCAGCGCGACGATTCGACCAAGCCCGCACGCGTGCTGGTGGATGTTGCCGCGCCTGCAGGTACACCAGTGACGCTGTTCGCCGAAGGACCGGCGAGCGATTGGGCGCTGCCGGTCCCGGAAAAGGCCGAGGGCGCACCTGCCGGATTGCAGCGCTTTTTCTTTGCGCTCGATGGTCTGCCGCCCGGAAAGACCGCCGACGGCGCTACGATTACACTGACGGCCGTTGCCGGACGCGACGCGATCGAGACCACGATCCGTCTCGACTAACGCGCGCGCTCGCCGTATTTTGCGGAACCTTCCTCAGGGCGTGGTGCCGAAAAGTGCGTCGTGGTTTTCGGACAGCACCCTGCCCAAGGTATGACAATCGATCGCGTTGATAACTTTGGATCATCCTGATCCAAAGTCGGAGTGATCTTGTGCGGCCCGATCGCGGCGTCGCAACACGGATAGAGAGAGGACTGCACCTATGACCATCAAGGTCGGCGAAAAACTGCCCAACGCTACGTTCCGCGTCATGACGGCGGAAGGGCCGAAGCCGAAGACCACCGATGACGTTTTCAACGGCAAGAAGGTCGTGCTGTTCGCCGTGCCCGGCGCCTTCACGCCGACCTGCAGCAAGAACCACCTGCCCGGCTTCGTCACCAATGCCGCAGCCATCAAGGCGAAGGGCATCGATGCCATCGCCGTCACCGCTGTGAACGATCCGTTCGTGATGGATGCCTGGAAGAAGGCGTCCGGCTCCGACGATATCGAATTCCTGGCCGATGGCAGCGCCGATTTCGCCAAGGCGGTCGGTCTCGACCTCGACGCGTCGGCCATGGGCCTCGGCATCCGTTCCAAGCGCTATTGCATGGTGGTCGACGACGGTGTCGTGAAGTCGCTCGCGATCGAAGACGCGCCGGGCAAGGCCGACGTCTCCGGCGCCGAGGCGCTGCTGAAGTCGCTTTGATCTCTTTTACCCTCTCCCCCTCAAGGGGAGAGGGTAACAGCGCAAGCCTCAAGACTTTGCCCGCATCTCCGCAATCGCCGCGCGCGCCAGGACATCGGCGCGCTCGTTGAGATCGTGGCCGGCATGGCCCTTCACCCAATGCCATTTGACATCGTGGTGTGAGATCGCAGCATCGAGCCGCTGCCACAGATCGGCATTCTTCACCGGCTTCTTGTCGGCCGTGCGCCAGCCATTCTTCTTCCAGCCGTGAATCCAGCCCATGATGCCGTTGCGCAGATACTGGCTGTCGGTATGGAGATCGACGCGGCACGGCTTCTTCAGCGCCTCAAGCGCGGAGATCGCTGCCATCAATTCCATGCGGTTGTTGGTCGTATGCGCCTCGCCGCCCTTCAGCTCTTTCATATGGTCGCCGAATTGCAGGATCGCGCCCCAGCCGCCGGGACCCGGATTGCCCGAACAGGCGCCGTCGGTATGAATGATGACGTGCGGCAGGCTCACGCGAGTTCACGCGCCTCGACGCCGTAATCGTGCACGCTCTTCGCCTTCTGGTGAAAGCGCAGCTTGCGGAAATATTCCTGCGGGGCTTTCGGCTTCACCAGCGCGCCCGGCGGCACATTCAGCCAATCGACCACGCGCGTGAGCAGAAAGCGCAACGCAGCACCGCGCGCAAGCAACGGCATGGCATCGAGCTCGGCATCGGTTAGCGGCCGCACCCTGGCATATCCCTGCAGCAGCGCGCGGCCTTTGGTGACATTGTACGAGAAATCGTTTTCGAAGCACCACGCATTCAGACAGATCGCGATGTCATAAGCGAGCATGTCGTTGCAGGCGAAGTAGAAGTCGATCAACCCCGACAATTTGTCGCCAAGGAAGAAGACATTGTCGGGAAACAGATCGGCATGGATCACGCCATCCGGTAATCCGCGCGGCCATGACGCCTCAAGCGCATCCAGTTCCGCGACGATGATCTCATGCATGGAATGCTGGACGCTATCGACACGCGCGGCGCAGGACTCGAACAGCGGCCGCCAGCCCGAAACAGACAACGCATTGGCGCGGCGCAATTTGAAATCGCTGCCAGCCAGATGCAGTTTCGCCAGCGCCTCGCCGACCGCCGCGCAATGCTTGGCATCGACCCTGCGCATCCACATGCCTTCAAGGAAAGTCACCAACGCCGCGGGACGGCCGCATAACGTCCCGAGCGTTTCGCCGTCACGGGTCTTCACCGGCTGCGGACACGTGATGCCGCGGCTGGCGAGATGCTCCATCAGGCCGAGAAAGAACGGCAGGTCGGCCGCCGCCACACGCTTCTCGTACAGCGTCAGGATGAAATAGCCGGCTTCGGTATGAAGCAGGTAATTGGAATTCTCGACGCCCTCAGCAATGCCCTTGTAGGAGAGCAATTTGCCGATGTCATAGCGGGCAATGAAGGCAGCCAGATCTTCGGCGGCGACGTCAGTATAGACCGCCACGGATCACTCCGCGGCTTCCGTGGGCCGCAGCGTGCGCGGCAGGGGGAAGAAGACGTCTTCCTCGGCAGCAGCCATGGTCTCGACCACGAGATGGTAGCGCTCGGCAAACGCGTCCAGCACCTCCTCGACCAGCACCTCCGGCGCCGACGCGCCGGCCGTTACGCCGAGCGAGGTGATGTTGCCGAATTTGTCCCACTCGATATCGGCTGCGCGCTGCACCAACGCCGCGAACTTCGAACCTGAGCGCTCGGCCACTTCCTTCAGCCGTTGCGAATTGGAGGAATTCGGTGCGCCGACCACGATCATCGCCTCAACCAGCGGCGCCACCTTCTTCACCGCCTCCTGGCGATTGGTGGTGGCGTAGCAAATGTCTTCCTTGTGCGGGATCGTGATGGAGGGGAAGCGCTCTTTCAGGATATCGGCGATCTCGGCCGTGTCGTCGATCGACAGCGTCGTCTGCGTCACATAGGCGAGATTGTCGGCATTCTTCGGTACATAATTGCGCGCATCGTCCATGGTCTGGATCAGGGTGATGCTGCCTTCGGGCAATTGCCCGAGCGTGCCGACCACTTCCGGGTGACCGGCATGGCCGATCAGGAGGATTTCCTTGCCGCGGCGGAAATGGATCTCCGCCTCGCGGTGGACCTTGGTTACCAGCGGACACGTGGCATCGAAGGTGAGGAAATTCCGCCTTTTGGCGTCGTCCGGCACCGTTTTCGGCACCCCATGGGCCGAAAATACCACTGGCGCCTCAGTATCCGGGATTTCTTCCAGCTCCTCGACGAAAATCGCGCCCTTGGCCTTCAGACTTTCGACGACATAGCGGTTATGGACGATCTCATGCCGGACATAGACCGGCGCGCCGTAGAGCGCGAGCGCTCGTTCGACCGAATCAATGGCCCGCACCACGCCGGCGCAAAAGCCACGTGGAGAGCACAAAATGACCTTGAGCGATGGCTTTTGGCCATTAGTCACGGCTGGAGATGCCATCATTGGCGCATATTCGTTGGCCTCGGTGTCCCCGACATGGGGGGCGGAGCGGTGCGAAGTCAAGGCTGACCAATCGACTTAATTGAATAGAAAAGCTATCATGATGTTCTGCGGTGTTCATGGCCGCAGAGGGGCCCCAGACATGAAATTCTTCCAGGTCAAGTTTGCAGGCGCCGCACTCGTTGCGGCGACCGTCGGTACAGCCTTGGGCGGCTGCGCAGGCGGGGCCAATTACCATGTGCAGGATATCCCGGCGACGACCCAGCCTTACCGCGGCTCGCCGGCGCCACGTCAGGCCTTGGCCGATGAGGTTTATCTCGACGGAACGGGCCCCTCGGCCCGTCGCCTGGCCGGGGAGCCCGACCAGAGCGTCGAGACCCTCCGGGTCACGCCGCCGGCCGACGGCCCTGCCCATGCCGTTGTCCGCAGCCGGCCGACCGCGATCCCACGCAATGACGATATTTCGGCCCGCACCACCACGGGTTCCAGGACATCGACGGCGGCGTCGGGCGAAGCCAACAAACCGTTTACCAAGGAATGGTGGGAAAAGGAGAGGCGCGAGGATGCGCGGCTCCGCGACCGGATGAATATCTGCCGGGGGTGCTGAGGCCTTCCCTGTCAAAGTGGGCAGCCGGGGTCGAAACCCGGATGCCTGAAAGCGCGTTGGTCCCGGGAAGATTGGTTGCCCGGTCCGGTCCCAGCGCCTATATTCGACATAATTCCAGTCATCCCCGATGACGACCGTGCTTCGCTCCCGATGGGCGGGCGAAGCGAGAAGGAGAATTTTGCCATGCAGGAAGCGCCGTTGATGCCGAAAGCCACCGCTGTGTGGCTCGTCGAAAACACCGCGCTCTCGTTCGATCAGATCGCCGAGTTCTGCAAGCTGCACCCGCTTGAGGTACGCGCCATCGCAGACGGCGACTCCGCGCAGGGCATCAAGGGGCTCGACCCGGTCCAGACCGGTCAGCTCACCCGCGAGGAAATCGAGCGCGTGGAGAAGGATTCGAAGGCGCGCCTCAAGCTCGCCGAGCGCAAGGTGCGCGTGCCGGAGCAGAAGACCAAGCGCGGACCGCGCTATACGCCGGTGTCGCGCCGTCAGGACCGCCCGAACGCGATCCTGTGGCTGATCCGCAATCATCCCGAACTCAAGGACAGCCAGATCATGCGTCTGGTTGGCACCACCAAAACGACCATTCAGGGCATTCGCGAACGCACCCACTGGAACGCGGCCAATCTCCAGCCGCTCGATCCGGTGACGCTCGGTCTCTGCTCGCAGATCGATCTCGATATGCAGGTGGCGAAAGCGGCGAAGGAAAAGCCGGTGCCGACCGATCAGGATCGCATCACCCTGCTGCCGGCCTCCGTCACCACGGCGCCGTCGCTGGACGACGAGGATCATGCTCCGGCCGCCGGCAAGCCGCATGATGAGGACGACGACGTCAGCGCCGTGTTCGCCAAGCTGAAGAAGATCGGCGGCACCAAGCCGGAAGACGAGGAGTAAGGCTCCGCCCTATCCGTTGTCATTGTCATGCCCGGCCTTGTTCCGGGCATGACGAAAACATTTACTCCACCGCCAGCTTGCCCTTCGCGATCGTCTCTTCCCAGATCGCCGCTTCCGCCTTTGCATTCTGCGCGAACTGCGCTGGCGTCTCACCGCCGGGCAAGAAGCCGAGATCGTCGAGCTTCTTGATCACGCTCGCATCCTCAAGCGCCGCCGCCACCGCGGCATAGATCGCATCGATCACCGGCTGCGGCGTGCCTTTCGGCGCTGCAAGGCCCCACCAATTGTCGGCGAAGAAACCCGGCACGCCGCTCTCGTTCGCAGTCGGCACATCCGGTGCATTCAGCAGACGCTTGTGCGATGCCACCGCCAGTGCCTTCACCTTGCCGGACTCGACAAAGCCACGGCCGACGCCCCAGCCGGCGAGATAGAGCTGCACTTCTCCCGTAATCACCGCCTGCATCGCCGGCGGTGCGCCACGATAGGGCACATGCACGAGTTCAATCCCGGTCATCTGCTTCAAGCGTTCGACCGCAAGATGCGGTGTCGTGCCGACGCTGGGCGATGAATAGCTGAGCTTGCCGGGATGGGCCTTCGCATAGGCGACGAACTCGCCAAGCGTTTTCACCGGTACCGCATTGTTCATATACATCACCGATGGCACGATCGCCGCCTTGGTGATCGGCGCGAACGCGGTCAGCGGATCGAACTTCACCTTCGGGAACATGAACTGGTTGATGACGAAGTTGTTGGTCGCACCCATCATCAACGTGTAGCCGTCGGGCGCGGCGTTTGCGACCGCATTGGCGCCGATGGTGCCGCCACCTCCGCCGCGTGCATCGATCACCAACGGCTGCCGCAGCTTCTTTTCCATCACCTCCGACAGGATGCGGATGGTGACATCGCCGGCGCCGCCGGCCGCATAGGGCACGATCACTGTGATGGGACGTTCCGGAAACGCGGCAAAGGCTTTGCGCGGCAAAAGCGGTGCGGCCGCAGCCATTGTGATGAAGCTGCGTCGCGTGAGTGTCGCCATGATCTGTCTCCGGGTTTAAAGGTCGATGCGCATGAGATCATGCGCAATCTGCAGCGGCCCCCGGTAGACGCTGCGGATTTCCTGAACGAAGGCGTCGATCTGATGCGGCCCCATCAGATCGACCGGCATGTGTTTCTTCGCGGCGCGCTTCAGCACGGTCGACGTTGAATCGACGTGTCCGATATGGGTCGCGACGAGCTGCTTCACGCCGGCCTCAACCGCGAGCTTGCCGAGATCGGCCGGGCTCGTATGCGCGAAGGTGCCGACCTTCGAATGGCGGCGATGCTCGATGAAGGCTTCGGTGAAGGTGCATTCGTGAATGAGGAGATCGGCGCCGCGCGACAGATCGAGGATGTTCTTGCAGGGCGCGGTGTCGCCGGAGAACGTCACCACCTTGCCTTCGGCCTCGATGCGGAAACCGAAACAGGGCGAAACTTCCTGCGGGATGTGATCCATGAGCGCTGCGGTGACGCGCAGGTCCTTGTCCTCGAAGATCACGCCCGAGATGTATTCGCGCACATGCGGCCGTATCGCTTCCATATTGGCCTGGCGCGCCGGATAGGCGCCGCGCGCGCGGATGTCGGCATCGAATGCGCCGCCCTCGAACAGATGGCTGACGAGTTGCTTTGTCCCCTGCGGTCCGAAGATGTTGAGCGCGCCGATGCGGTTGAGGATCCAGCCCGAGATGACGAAGAACGGCAACTCGCAGACGTGATCGTGATGCAGATGGGTGAGGAACAGATCGCCGACATCGGCCGGATTGACGTCGATGCGCATGAGCTGGCGGGTCGCGCCATGCCCGCAATCCAGCATCAGGTGGCGGCCGTTATCGAGCGTGATCAGGATCGCGGTGTGGCAGCGGTCCGGATCCGGAAGAGCCGCGCCGGTGCCGAGCAATACGATCCGCATCAAACAAATCTCCCGTTCGAGCCCCCGATTGTGCGCGCCCCCTTTGATAAGGGAAGATCGATTTATGCTATAGTGTGATAACTGATTGGAATATCCTCTTCGCAAGAGGCTTCACGCGCACCATGATGTCATCGCTCCGCACCCGCCATCTGGAAGTGCTGCTGGCCGTCGCCGCCGCTGGCTCGATGCAACGGGCCGCGCAGCGCATCCGTCTCACGCAGCCGGCCATCTCAAAACTGATCGGCGAGGTCGAGGCAATCTTCGGCACTGCGCTGTTCGAGCGCTCAAAGCGTGGCGTATCACTCACCGAAAGCGGACAGACCCTCGTCGAGCGCGCGCAATTCCTGCTCAACGATCTCGATCGCGCGCAGGAAGAGATCGCCGCCATCGACAGCGGCACAATGGGTCATTTGCGCATCGGTGCCCTGCCCGTGATCGAAAGCGCGATCCTTCCGCAAAGCCTGCTGGCGCTGCGCAAGGAAGCGCCAGCCCTGCGCATCCAGATCGAGGAAGGCACACGCGCGGCGCTGCTCGCCTCGCTTCGCCGCGGCGAACTCGATTGCGTCATCGGCCGGCTCGATGTCGGCTCGGACGAAGCAGGATTGTATTGCGAGACACTGCTGCGCCTGCCTGTTCTTGTCGTCAGCGCGTCGCGTCATCCGCTGGCGCGCAAGAAGCGCGTGACGCTATCCGATCTTGCCGCGTTTCCGTGGGTCCTGCCGCGCAAGGGCGCGCCAATCCGCACCGTGGTCGACAGCCTGTTTGTGAGCGCGGGCCTCGCAGCCCCTGTGCCGCTGATCGAGTCGACCTCCATCCGGCTGAATTACGAACTCGTCCGCACATCCGACATGATCGGCGTGATGAGCGAAGCCGCGGCAACAACCTATGCGGCCCAGCGCCGGCTCGCGATCCTGCCCTTCGATCTCGGTGACCGCCTACCGGACGTTGGCGTGATGATGCGCTCGGCACGCATGTCGAAAGCGATGGCGCTGTTCCTGCGCATCCTGCGCAAACAATGCAGCGCGGGCGCATGATGGCACGCAAGCGCACGGATGGTCGCACCTGTTAAATCTGACAGGTGGCAATGCGGCGAAGTCTGGCTTCCATTCCTTGTCGGCTCACTGAGTGCCCCACACTTCGGAATGACCGACATCCGAGCCCCCCGGTGCATTTCGGTGTGCCGGGGTTTTCGTTTTCAGTTGCCGGATCGTTGTGGCTTCCCGGCACTAGCCCTCCCGCTCTGCACGATTATTGTCCCGCCCTTCATCGGCGGGGCGTCGAGGGAAGCATCTACAATGAAATCGCAGGTTTTCTTCGCTGCGTCAGCCTTGGCACTCGTTGTGACCCAGGCCGCCGCTCAGGATACCGTTTCCGCGCGGACGCGGCACGCTGCGGCACCGGCCGCAACCGCAAACGACGCTCTGGGGGCGCCTATGGCACAGCCCGCACCGGACGTCAGGACCGAGCCGGCAACCGCCGTTAAGCCGAAGCCGACAAAACGCACCATGCGTCGTCCGGCGCCCCAACAAAAACAACAAGAGCAGCCGCCACAACAACCGGTGCAATCCGAAAACTGGATCGGCCGCCTCTTCGGTGCGCCGAGCCAGAGTGCGGTCAGCGATCCGCGCACGCTCTCCACACCCCGCGGCAACAATGCACCCCGCTATGCGGTTGCGCGTCCGCCATCGAACAAGCTGTTTCTCGGTATGTTCTACAGGGTTATCCCGAAGGAGACCGTAGCCTTTCACGAGAATTACAAGCCCGGCACCATCGTCGTCCGTCATCGCGAACGCCGCCTGTATTACGTGCTCGGCAACGGACAGGCGATCCGCTACGCCATCGCGGTGGGCCGCGAAGGCGAGGCGTGGTCGGGCACCAGTGTGGTGTCGAACAAGCGCGAGTGGCCGGACTGGACGCCGACCCCGGCGATCCTCAAGCGCCAGCCGGACCTGCCGCGTCATGTTGAAGGCGGCCCGAACAATCCGCTCGGCGCACGCGCGCTCTATCTCGGCCAGACGCTGTATCGCATCCACGGCACCAACGAGCCCTGGATGATCGGCGAGGAAGCCTCAAGCGGCTGCATCCGCATGACCAATGAGGACGTGATCGATCTCTACAATCGCACGCGTGTCGGCGCGACGGTCGTCGTACAGCGCTAGGCAAAGCGACATCTGATGAAGGCGAGATAGAGGCCGGGCGAAAGCCCGGCTTTTTTCGTCATGCCATCAGCCAATCAGCGCATCGTAGTCGGCATGAGACCCGATCCAGAACCACCATCGTCAATTTCCGTCGCCAATGCGCGATAGCGCAGTCCGATACGGACAGACCAGAAACGCCCGACCTTCTTGAAGTGTAGCGACGGATGTTGAGGATCTGACTTGAGCAGTTCGTAATTCTTGTCGGCAAGAGAGCGAACCGAATTCGGCAATCGGCTGTAAGCCAGCCAAAAATCGGAACTCGCAAAGTGCCTCATAATTCCCGAGCACGCCCGGAACGAAACTCAGCAAGGGCCTTTTCAGCCAGACGATCGAGTTTGCCACTTCCGGCATCGCGCTCGATTTTTTCATCGAAGCGCGCGGCATCGAACTCTGCGAACCACTCACGGAAGCGCGCGAGTTCCGAAGGAGCAAGCTCGGCCACAGCTTTTTCAATGTCTTCCAGCTTTGCCATGACTATCTTTTACCACACCCCCCGCGCCTCGTCACGGCACCCAAACACTCAATTGCCCTCTACTCCCCTCCCCTTCAACGCCGTTCCGATCTCATCCAAAATCGCCGGATCGTCGATCGTCGCCGGCATGGTCCATTCTTCACCATCGGCGATCTTCTTCATCGTGCCGCGCAGGATCTTGCCGGAGCGCGTCTTCGGCAGACGCGGCACGGTGATCGCGAGCTTGAATGCGGCAACCGGTCCGATGCGCTCGCGCACCAGCGCGACGATTTCCTTTTCGATGTCCGCAGGCGAACGCGCAACGCCCGCTTTCAGCACGACGAAGCCGCACGGCACTTCGCCTTTTAACGCATCGGCCATGCCGATCACCGCGCATTCGGCGACATCGGCGTGCGAAGCCAGCACTTCCTCCATCCCGCCGGTCGAGAGACGATGCCCTGCGACATTGATGATGTCGTCGGTGCGGCCCATCACATGCACGTATCCGTCGTCGTCCTTGAATCCGGCATCGGCGGTTTTGTAGTAGCCCGGAAACTCGGCGAGATAGGTTTCGCGGAAACGCTCGTCCTGTCGCCACAGCGTCGGGAATGCGCCGGGCGGCATCGGCAGTTTCGCCACCAGCGAGCCGATCGTGCCGGCCGGCACTTCGGTATTGCTCTCGTCGACAACGCGAATGTCCCAGCCCGGCATCGGCACCGTCGCCGAACCATGCTTCACCGGCAGCATGCCAAGGCCGACCGGATTACCGGCGATGCACCAGCCGGTCTCCGTCTGCCACCAGTGATCGATCACCGGCTTGTTCAGCTTCTCTTCGGCCCAGACGATGGTCGGCGGGTCGGCGCGCTCACCAGCCAGAAACAACGTGCGGAATTGTGACAGATCATATTGCGCAAGCAGCTTGCCGTCCGGATCTTCCTTCTTGATCGCGCGAAACGCCGTCGGCGCGGTGAAGAACGCCACCGCCTTGTGCTGCGCGATCACGCGCCAGAAGGCGCCGGCGTCCGGTGTGCCGACCGGCTTGCCTTCGTACATGATCGATGTCGCGCCATGAAATAGCGGCGCATAGACGATGTAGGAATGTCCGACCACCCAGCCGATGTCGGAGCCACACCACCACACTTCGCCGGGATCGACACCGTAGAGGTTCTTCATCGACCATTTCAGCGCGACGAGATGACCGCCGTTGTCGCGCACCACGCCTTTCGGAATGCCGGTCGTGCCCGACGTGTAGAGAATGTAGAGTGGATCGGTCGCCAGCACCGGCACGCAATCGGCGCTCTTCTTCGCGGCAATCGCGGCGCTCCGCAGATCGGCCCAGTCATGATCGCGGCCCGCGATCAGCGGCGCCTGCTCCTGCGGCCGCTGCAGAACCATGCAGGATGTCGGTTTGAACTCCGCCATCGCAATCGCCTCATCCAGCAGCGGCTTGTATTTGACGATGCGTCCCGGCTCGATGCCGCAACTTGCCGTTAGCACGAGCTTCGGCTTGGCATCGTCGATGCGCTTGGCCAGTTCTTTCGCTGCGAAACCGCCGAACACCACCGAATGCACCGCGCCGATGCGCGCGCAGGCCAGCATGGCAAACACCGCTTCCGGCACCAATGGCATATAGATGATGACCCGATCGCCTTTGCCGACGCCGAAATCCTGCAGGATCGCGGCGAGCGTCGACACCTCGAACAGCATCTCTTCGTAGGTGAAGGACGTGATGGTGTTCGTGACCGGTGAATCGTAGATCAGCGCCGTCTGTTTGGCGCGGCCCCGTTGCACATGCCGATCCAGCGCATTGTAACAGGTGTTGACCACCGCTCCGGCAAACCAGCGGCCATAGACGCCCATGTCCGGATCGAAGACCTTTTTCGCCGGCTCGATCCAGTCGATCTCCTGCGCCGCCTCACCCCAAAAGCTTTCGGGATCGCGCTGCCACTGCGCGTAGACATCGTGGTACCGGCTCACAGTTTTGGCATCCATCGGCATTGTCCCTCCCTCTCCCGCCTCATCCTGAGGAGGCTGCGAAGCAGCCGTTTCGAAGGATCAGGCGGGCCTCGCGCTTCGAGACGCCGCGCTTACACGCGGCCCCCTCAGGGCGAGGATTATGATTTTGGGCGATTGTGAGTTGGCTACCGGCAATTGCAAGCGCCTGACGGATTACCCAATCGTCGTATCTGACGCAGGCGCGCCATGCCCAATTAGCAGTGGCGGCAGGGCGGCGGCTGCGGTTTTAATCCCGCGCGAACGAGACCCCTCCCTTGCACCTGCCCACAGACCCGCTGTTCTGGATCGTTGCCGCAATAGCGGTCACCCTGATTGGCCTCGCCAAGGGCGGGTTCACGGGCGTCGGCATGGTCGCAACGCCCTTGCTCGCGTTGATTATTCCGCCGCTGCAGGCGGTCGCGATCATGATTCCGGTCCTCGTGCTGCAGGACGCGATCTCCGTCTGGGCTTACCGGAAGCACTGGGATCCCTGGAACCTGAAGGTGCTGATCCCGGGCGGGATCGCAGGCGTCGTTATTGCTGGTTTTCTCGCCGCCTATGTGCCGGATTATGTCGTGCGGTTGATCGTTGGCCTCATTGGTGGATCTTTCGTGTTGTGGCGCTGGTTCGGTCCCAAGAGCGGCGATATCGGCATCCGGCCGAGCGCCGTGGGTGGCGTCTTTTGGGGCGCGATGTCCGGCTTCACCTCGACGCTGGCCAATGCCGGAGCCCCGCCCTGGCAGGTGCATATGATGCCGCAGCATCTGCCGAAACTGATCTTCGCTGGCACCGCAACGATGTATTTCGCTGCAACCAATGTCGTGAAGGTGATCCCCTATTTTGCCCTCGGCCAATTTACCGCCGAAAACCTGCTCACCTCCGCCGTGCTGTTCCCGCTCGCCATTGCCACCAATTTTCTCGGCATCTGGCTGGTGCGGGTTACGCCACAAGAAGCCTTTTACAAGGCCGTCTATGTGATCACTTTCCTTATATCGCTCGAATTGATACGCGGCGGCGTGACCTCCTTTCTGCACGGATAACAATGTCGATTATTACCGATCCTGTTTTCTACATGATCGCGATTCCCGCGGTGATTCTGCTTGGCATGTCGAAAGGCGGCTTTGCCGGCATCGGCGTCGTCACCACGCCGCTGGTCTCGCTCTATCTGCCGCCGCTCGAAGCGGCCGCGCTGATCCTGCCGACGCTGATCATTCAGGACCTCATTTCAGTCTGGTGGTACCGCAAGGATTGGGACGCCTGGAATCTGAAGGTGCTGTTGCCGGGTGCCCTTATCGGCATGGGGCTCGCCTGGATTTTCGCAGGCTATGTCACCGATTCAGCCTTGCGCATTGTCATCGGTACCATCGGCGTTTCCTTCGTGCTGCACTACATGCTGAAGAGCAAGCCGGCCGAAGGCCAGCGCAAGACGGCCTTGAGCGGCTTCTTCTGGGGCGGCGTCTCGGGCTTCACGTCGTTTCTGTCACAAGCCGGCGGCCCGCCTTATCAGGCGCATGTGCTGCCGCAGCGCCTGCCGAAGCTGACCCTCGTCGGCACCACCACGATCTTCTTTGCCATCGTCAATGCGCTGAAGATCGGCCCTTATTTCGCGCTCGGCCAATTCAACACACGCAATATCGCAACGTCGCTGGTGCTGCTGCCGATCGCCGTGGCGGGCAATGCCTTCGGGATCTGGCTGGTGCGCGTGACGCCGCAGGAAGCGTTCTACAAGATCGCCTACACGATCGTGTTCTGCGTCTCGCTCCTGCTGCTGTGGCAGGGTATTACGGGCCTGATGCACGGCTGAGTCCGGTCGCGCTGCTGACACAGCCGTCCTCTTAAGTCGGCTCTCAATTTTCCGTCATGCCCGGCACAAGCCCGGCCATGACGACAGAAAGAGATCCAATGCGTCGTCTGTTGGCCGCGTCATTACTCGCGACCCTCTTCCTCGCCGCGCAGGCCCAAATCTGCAAGACCATCGCGCGGCGCGCGGGCGCGATCAGCGACGATCCGACCGCGCCCGCGCTGCGCTGCCGAAAACGATCACACCGCCAAATCGGATCATCGTGGAATAAAATACTGACCGTGGCGGCGTGCTCACGAGACTGCCCGTCGCGCGGCGCGGTCTGTGATCCAATTCATTGATCGAAACGCCTCGTCTGACTAGGCTTGGTCCCGCCCAAGGGGACCAGAACAATGGCGAAAACGCCTTACGAGATGGATCTCGATCGCAACGCGGCGAATTTCCAGCCGCTGACGCCACTGCAATTTCTCGAACGCGCGGCCAACACCTTTCCCGATCACACCGCCATCATTCACGGATCGCTGCGCCGCAATTATCGCGACTTCTATGCCCGCGCCCGCCGTCTTGCCTCGGCGTTGCAACAGCATGGCATCGGGAAGGGCGACACGGTCTCGGTCGTGCTGGCGAATACGCCGGCGATGCTGGAATGCCATTACGGTGTGCCGATGACGGGCGCCGTTCTCCACGCCATCAACACGCGACTCGATGCGGCGGTGAATGCCTTCACGCTCGATCATGCCGAAACCAAAGTGCTGATCGTCGATCGCGAATTTTCGCGCGTGATGAAGGACGCACTGTCGCGCGCCAAGGCGAAGCCGCTGGTCATCGATTATGACGATCCCGAATACAAAGGCGACGGCGAGCGCATCGGCTCCATCGAATACGAAGACTTTCTGCAGCAAGGCGATCCGCAATTCGCCTGGAAGATTCCCGACGACGAATGGGATGCCATTTCGCTCAACTACACATCGGGCACCACCGGTAATCCGAAGGGCGTCGTCTATCATCATCGCGGCGCCTATCTGCTGGCGATGGGCAATGTGCTCACCTGCGGCATGCGGCGGCATCCGGTCTATCTCTGGACGCTGCCGATGTTTCATTGCAACGGCTGGTGTTTCCCGTGGACCGTCTCGATCGTCGCCGGCACGCATGTGTGCCTGCGCCAGGTGCGCGCGGCGGCGATGTATGACGCCATCGCCACGCACAAGGTGACACATCTGTGCGGCGCGCCGATCGTGATGTCGACGCTGCTCGCCGCGAGCGATGCCGAGAAAAAGCCGCTGCCGCATGTGGTCGATTTCGCCACCGCGGCCGCACCGCCGCCGGAAGCCGTGCTCGCCGGCATGAAAGCGGCCGGCTTCAATGTCACGCATGTCTACGGCCTCACCGAAGTCTATGGCCCCGCCACCGTCAACGAATGGCATGACGAATGGGACGCACTGCCGCTTCCCGAACAGGCGGCGCTGAAAGCGCGGCAAGGCTTGCGCTATCCCGTGCTCGAAGCGCTCGATGTGATGGACCCGCAAACCATGACGCCGGTGCCCCGCGACGGGCAGACGCTCGGCGAAGTCATGTTCCGCGGCAATGTGGTGATGAAGGGCTATCTCAAGAACAAGGCGGCGAGCGAGAAGGCCTTTGCCGGCGGCTGGTTTCATTCCGGCGATCTCGGCGTGATCCATCCAGATGGATATATCCAGCTCAAGGACCGCTCGAAGGACATCATCATTTCCGGCGGTGAGAACATCTCTTCCATCGAAGTGGAGGATGCGCTGTTCAAACACCCGTCGGTGTCGGCGGCTGCTGTGGTCGCCAAACCTGATGAAAAATGGGGCGAAACACCCTGCGCCTTCATTGAACTAAAGTCGGGCGCGAGCGCCACCAGCGACGAATTGATCGCCTGGTGCCGCCAGAATCTCGCTGGTTACAAGGTGCCGCGCTTCATCGTGTTCGCGGACTTGCCGAGAACATCGACCGGAAAAATCCAGAAATTCAAACTGCGCGAGATGGCGAAATCGGTTTGAGCTGCATCAGCAGCCTGCCTGAAAAAATCTCACCGCCCATACACACAAAGCGACTTTATTCGATCGCAGCGTTCCTGCGTTAACGATAAAACCACGTAATTTACGTAAAATCGTACAAATACGACTTGATCCCTTGTCCATGTCGCAATCGGAGAGCAGATGGCTTCGGTAGCCGATACGCTATCGCCAGTGACTCAAGCCGTTATGCCCTTAAAGATTATTCATGTTTTCCGCGCACCGGTCGGCGGTCTCTTCCGTCACGTCCTCGACCTCGTCGAAGGCCAGGTCGCGCGTGGCCATCGCGTCGGCATCATCGCCGATGCGAGCACGGGCGGCGCCCGCGCCGATGAAGTCCTCTCCGCACTGGCGCCGAAGCTGGCGCTCGGCCTCACGCGCATCGCCATGCGCCGGCCGCTGAACCCGACCGATTTCCCCGCCACCTGGCATGTCACCCGCCGCATCAATGAAACTGATGCCGATGTGATCCACGGCCACGGCGCCAAGGGCGGTGCCTATGCGCGCCTCGCCTTTCCACGCAAGAGCGTGCTGCGCGCCTACACGCCGCATGGTGGCAGCCTGCTGCTGAAGCACGACAATCTGTCCGGCCGCATGTACCTCTCGCTGGAAAAGATGCTGCTCGCGCGCCGCGCACTCTACCTGTTTGAAAGCGCCTATAGCGGCGAGATCTTCCGCAACAAGATCGGCATGCCGAACGGCATCGTCCGCGTCATTCATAACGGCGTCTCGAGAAATGAATTCGAACCGGTCACAACGGCGGCGGATGCAACGGATCTCGTCTTCATGGGCGAATTCCGCGCGGTCAAAGGCATCGATATTCTCATCGATGCCATCGCGCTGCTGCGCACACGCGGCCGCACGGTGACAGCGACGCTCGTCGGCAGCGGCCCGGATGAAGCAGCGCTTGCCGCGCATGTCGAACGGCTGTCGCTCCAGAATGCGGTCCGCCTGATGCCGGCCATGCCGGCGCGACGCGTGTTGACGCTCGGCAAGGTGATGGTGATCCCGTCGTTCGCGGAATCGCTGCCGTATGTGGTGTTGGAAACGGCTGCCGCCGGCATGCCGCTGATCACCACCAATGTCGGTGGCATCCCGGAAATCTACGGGCCGCTGTCGAATGCGCTGGTGCCACCCGGCAATGTCGAAGCGTTGGCCGATGCCATCGAGCACGCACTCGCCAATCCGGCCGCAGCATCGATACTCGCACAGGATTTGCGCGCCCGTGTCGCCGCATCGTTCTCGCAAGACGGCATGGTCGATGGCGTGTTGTCGGCGTATCTGCAGGCGCTCGGCGACACATCCGCTGAAGTGTCCCCTGCCCTCGCGCCGCGACGCTAAGATCAAACCCACTTAATTTTCTGAACCGCTTTCGCTGCTGAGCACCACACCTCTCCCTCAGGAAGAGGTCGGCGTACGAAGTACGCCGGGTGAGGGGTTTCGGACTATCGATAGAGGTAATCCCCCTCACCCCAACCCTCTCCCACTCGAACACGGGTATACCCGTGTTCGGCAATCAAATTGACCAAAGTCGGAAACATCCGACTTTGGTGGAGAGGGAGCACAGTTGATACCGGCGCGAGTACCTTAGCCCAAAACCAACACCGACTTGCTATTTCTTCGTGTCGCTGTTGGGTTTTTCAGCCTTTTCCGGCTTTTCGAGTTTCTCCAGTCGCGCCTGCAGCGCGGCGAGCGAAGCCTTCAGCGCGCCGACCTCGTTGCGCGCAGCCGCGAGTTCTTTCGCCGCAGCATCCAGCTTCAACCGCGCATCGCGGGCATTGCGATCGATCACGTTTTGCAGGAAGTCGATATTGGCCTGCAGGCACGACGTGCGTCGCTCCATCTGCTTTTCGGCGGTGCAGACTTCCAGCCCGCGAACGTCCTGAGCGTCGGCAGAGCTTATTACAGTAGCAGCGATAGCAATCGAGAGAATGCCCCATACTCCGCTCATCCCCGCGAAGGCGGGGATCCAGGAAGCGAAAGACTGGGTCCCCGTTTTCGCAGGGACGAACGGGAATCGTTTCATTTTGAAGGCGGACTTGCGGGATCGGTGCATACGAATTCCTTCGGCTGGCAGGCGATCGGCATGCTCGAACAGGCGAACTTCGTATCGCATGTCCGACAGCCGTCGGAGAAGGTTCGGCAATGGGGCGCACTGCGCACCACCTTCTGCCACCAGCTTTCGCCTTCGCCAGGCGCAGGCAATGCCGGCGGCTGCAGATCGTTCAGCTGCTTGTCACCGTCCGGTGCGGTCTTGTCCTGACCGGCCGGGACTTGCGGCGATTGCAGCCGTGAAGGCTGTTGCGCCGGTGCTGGCTGCGCTGGCGTCTCCGGCTTTGGTGTCGTTGTTGCAGGCGCTTGCGGCGCAGGTACTTCCGGCTTCGCGGATGGCGTGGACGGCGTGGTCCCTGTCGAAGGCACAGCCGGCTGTGCCGGCCGCGCCTTGGGATGACCTTTCGGCAGCAGCTCGAGATCGGCTGCGGCCGCGATGCCGCAGCACGTCAGCACGATCAGCGATGCGCCTGCCATTCGCCACAGCATCAGTCGATCTTCAGGTTGAGCTTGCGGATCAGCGTCGACCATTTGGTCTCGTCGCGATCGAGCAGAGCCGCATGTTCTTCCGGCGTGCTCGACATCGGCTCGGCCGCATCATTGGCGATGCGCTGACGCACTTCCTCGTTTTTCAGGGCGATCTGCAATTCCTTGTTCAGCCGTTCGATGATCGGACGCGGCGTGCCGGCTGGCGCCAGAAGGCCGTAGTAAAGATCCGCTTCAAAGCCCGGCAAGCCAGACTCGGCGACCGTCGGCACATCCGGCAGATGACTGGTGCGCTTCAACGATGTTACGGCGAGTGCCCGCAACGTGCCGGCCTTCAGGTTTCCGAACGCCGGCGGAATGATGTTGCAGGCAGCGGCCACATGGCCACCGACCAGATCGGTGATGCTTTGCGCTGTGCCCTTGTAGGGGATGAGATTCATCTGCACGCCAGCGGACGCCATGAACAATTCGGCGCAAAGATGCGAACCGGTGCCCTTCGGTGAGGAGCCGATGTTGATCTTGCCGGGCTCCTTCTTCGCCGCCGCGATCAGATCGGCGATGGTTTTGTAAGGCGCCGATGGTTGCGTCATGAAGGCCATCGGCATGACCGCAATCAGTCCGATCGGCGCGAAATCCTTGCGGATGTCATAGCCGGGATTGGCATAAAGGCTCGGATTGATGCCCATTGTGCCGGTATGACCGAGCAGCAATGTGTATCCGTCGGGCGCGGCCTTCGCCGCCGCGCGCGTGCCGATCACGCCACCGGCTCCGCCACGGTTATCCACCACGATCTGATGACCGAGTGCGACCGACAATTTGTCCGCAATGATGCGTGCCATGGAATCGTTGCCGCCGCCGGGCGGAAACGGCACGACAAGCGTGATCGGACGGGTGGGATAATCCTGCGCAGATGCCGGCGAACCCGACACGACGACAATGGAAAGCAAGGCCGCCAACACGGCCGGCAATATTCTTTTCTTCACGATAGGCCCCGGAGCATCTTTGATCATAAAGCAAGACCGCCGGCCTCCGTTCGGAGGGCCGACGGCCAACCCGTCAGATCACATCATAGCGGAAATCGCAAAATCAATGAACGCTGGCCGATGCCTGCATCCGCGCGATTTCGTCTTTCAGCTGGAGTTTTCGACGCTTCAGTTCGGCGATTTTGATATCGTCTGTCGAAGGATGCGCGATGGCATCAGCGATCTCTTTCTCAAGTGCCCGGTGCTGGGCCTTGAGTTCAACAAGATGCTCTTGAATCGACATGGGAAATCGGCCTCCTCGATATGGCTCGGTTGGAGTCCTAGCCTGTCAATTTAGACAGGAAAATTGTGGCAAGTCGACATCAAGTCGTGCTGCGTTGCGGAAAATCCCCCTTTTTCCTTAACTAATGTGCGTCACGATTGTATGTGTTCCGACGAGCCGGATAACGTCATTCCGCCGCACCTCGCATGACGATCGCAAGCCATTGAACTGATAGATTTTTCAAAAAAGATCCGCGGACATGACGGGTGAGGACGAAACTGCGCTGCGCGCGGAACTCGCAAAATTGCAGCAGGAGCATCGTGACCTCGATGCCGCCATCGAGGCATTGAGCGCGGCGCCCAGCGCAGACCAGATTCAGATCCAGCGCTTCAAGAAGCGCAAGCTGGTGTTGCGTGACCGCATTTCCTTCATCGAGGACCAGCTCACGCCGGACATTATCGCCTGAGTTGTCCCGGGCGCGACGAATAGCCCGGGAAAGTTGCTGTAAAACCAAGTCTTTCGCTTGCCGCCCGGTCCCCGATTCCTATAATCCGCCGCTTCTTTTCGCCCGGATATGTTTCATGGCCGCCCGGCCCTCCTCAAAGAAAACCGGTAAGAAGCCTGTCGCCATTATCATGGGGAGCCAGTCCGACTGGGCCACCATGCAGCATGGCGCGCAGATGCTGGATCAGCTCGGCGTCGGCTATGAAGCGCTGATCGTGTCGGCGCATCGCACGCCGGACCGGCTCTACAGCTTCGCCAAATCGGCAGAGAAGAACGGTTTCAAGATCATCATCGCCGGCGCCGGCGGAGCGGCGCATCTGCCCGGCATGGCGGCGGCGATGACGGCGCTGCCGGTGTTCGGCGTGCCAATGAATGTCACCGCGCTCGAAGGTACGGATTCGCTCCTTTCGATCGTGCAGATGCCGGCCGGCATTCCGGTCGGTACACTCGCCATCGGCAAGCCGGGCGCGATCAATGCGGCGTTGCTGGCGGTCAGTGTGCTGGCGCTGAACGATAAGGCGCTGGCGAAACGGCTCGCCGCGCATCGCAAGGCGCAGACCGACAGTGTCGCCAAAAGGCCGAAGGCCGTAAATGAAACAGAGCGGCCGAAGCCCATCGACGATACCAAAACGGCGAAGCACTAATTCATGTTCACCCGTGCAAACGCTCCGCTCTCACCCGGCGCGACCATCGGCATTCTTGGCGGCGGACAGCTTGCCCGCATGCTGGCGCAGGCGGCGTCGCGGCTCGGCCTGAACTGCCATGTCTTCGCGCCGGACAAGGACGGCTGCGCCTTCGACGTGGTGAGCCGCGCAACGCATGCCGAGTATGATGATCAGGACGCGCTCGCGCGCTTCGCCAAGGATTGCGACGTCATCACCTACGAGTTCGAGAATGTGCCGTCGCAGACGGCCGCATTCCTGTCGCAGCGCCGTCCCGTGCTGCCCGATCCGCGCATCCTCGCGACCACGCAGGACCGGCTGATCGAAAAGGAATTCATCGAAGGCCTCGGCGTCGCCACCGCGCCTTACGCGGCGGCGGGTGACGTGCCCCAATTGTTCGAAGCGGTGCGCCGGATCGGCCTGCCGGCGATCCTGAAGACGCGCCGCATGGGTTACGACGGCAAGGGCCAGATCAAGATCGATCCCAACGGGGATGCCGCGGCGGCCTGGCGCGCGCTGCATGGCGCGCCCTGTATCCTCGAAGGCTTCGTGTCTTATGAGCGGGAAATCTCGGTCGTGGTCGCGCGCGGCCGCGACGGCGCGCTGCAAAGCTTCGACGTCACTGAGAACGAACATCGCGACCACATTCTGAAAGTCTCGCGCGTGCCGGCGTCGGTGCCGCAGGAGGTTGCGGATCAAGCGATCCGCATCGCCGAGACCATCGCCACCGCGTTCGAGTATATCGGCGTGCTGGCGGTCGAGATGTTCGTGTTGCGTGAAGGCACTTCGCAGCGCGTGCTGGTCAACGAGGTCGCGCCGCGCGTGCACAATTCCGGACACTGGACCATCGATGGCTGCACGGTCTCGCAATTCGAGCAGCATATCCGCGCGATCGCCGGCTGGCCGTTGGCGCAGCCGATCCGGCTCGGCCTGGTTGAGATGACCAATCTGATCGGCGCCGAAGCCGACGATTACGCCAAGTGGCTCACCATCCCCGGCGCGTCACTGCATCTCTACCGCAAGGGCGAAGCAAAGCCCGGCCGCAAGATGGGGCATGTCACACGGGTGTGGCCGCAGACTTAGGACGCGGTCTCACCCTCTCCGCTCATTCCCGCGAAGGCGGAAATCCAGCGCAAGACTCTTGAGCTTCAAAGCGTCTGGGTCCCGGCCTTCGCGGGGACGAGCGGACGTTAGAGGTCGCGTCGAGCCTTAAACCCCCCGATTCCGCAGCACGCGCTGGCAGGCTGGGCTGATCTTGGGCCGGTTGGCCTGAAGGCATCCCAGCACCTGCAACGGGTCCGGCTCAAACCTCTTGCAGAACCGGGACGAATCCGGCGCGCAGGCCGCCTGCTCTTCCGGCGTGCCGTTCATGTCGAACGGATTCGGGATCGGGGCCGGCTGACGCTGGCCCTGCGCCGCCGCCGGCACAGCCATGAAAAGCCCTGCAGCCAGCGCAAAAGTAACTGCAAAAACAACAGATTGGGCCCAATGCAGCATTTCGGATGTCCTTGGAAAAGCAGGAGGGAAAGCGTCATGCACGAATCACATGACACCTTTCAGGCACCGTAATTAACGAAGGTGACGAAGACGAGATTGCGTGGCGCCGCAGGTGGCCAGCCTTTGGTCGCAGCGTGGTTTTTCTAGACCTCTGTGGACTCTCGGCCATAATTCTGTTACAGGCGCGCCACTCGAAAGGCCTGATTCAGGACCTTTCCGGCCCCCGAACACATAGTCACGCCAGGCTTTGCAGGCCTCGTGCAGGCTTCTGCCAGAAGGAATACCCGTGCAGGTACTCGTCCGCGACAATAACGTCGACCAGGCCCTCAAGGCGCTGAAGAAGAAGATGCAGCGCGAGGGCATTTTCCGCGAAATGAAGCTTCGCGGCCATTATGAAAAGCCGTCGGAAAAAAAGGCCCGTCAGAAGGCGGAAGCGGTGCGTCGTGCGCGCAAGCTCGCGCGCAAGAAGCTGCAGCGCGAAGGCCTCCTGCCGATGAAGCCGAAGGTGGTGCCGGGCGCCGGTGCTGGCGGCCGT
>Ga0164243_10002574_pt1 | contig 29874 bp, 27 predicted proteins | sample OricompcompostOP_FD_108781 | JGI IMG/M metagenome (GOLD analysis project Ga0164243, IMG submission 108781) | Organic Plus compost microbial communities from Emeryville, California, USA - Original compost - Organic plus compost (OP) | ecosystem: Engineered > Solid waste > Mixed feedstock >... | reverse complement strand
TGGCGGTCTTCTTCGCGGTGTTCGCCATCGCGTGGGCGCAGCTCGTCTGGCGACGTCGCCGCGCCCGCGCCGCGTGCTCGGCGGCGTGCGCGTCGCCGGACCTCGCGGTCGCATACTTCGGCTGGTCGGGCGCGACGAGCGGGTTCTCGTTCCGCTCGCCGACGTACACGGCGCGGTTCGCCGAGCACAACCTGTCCTCGCTCGCGAACATCAGCGAGCATCTCGGGCGCCTGCTCGAGGGGCTCCGCATCGCGCGGCTCGCGGTGCCGACGCCCGCGGCGACCTCGATCGCGCCGGAGCTCGATGCGCGCGGGTGGCTCGCGAAGGTCGAGGGTGCGCCCACGCGCGTGGCGCGCCGCCACCACCTGCGCGTCGCGCTCGAGCTCGTCCGCGACCCGAACGAGCAGCAGCGCTTGCTCGAGGCCGCGACGCGCGCCGAGCTCGCGCCGGTGCTCGCGCGCCTCGCCCGGCTGCGCTCGAGCGCGCGGCGCGCCTACGTCGAGGAGCAGATCGCCGCCGTGCGTGCGGACAACCTCCCGGTCGAGCTCGAGAAGGCCGAGCTCGCCCTGCTGCAGGCGCAGCTGCACGCGCGGTGACGTAGCGCCGTCCCGCAACGCGCGCGCCGGCGCCCGGCGATCCGAGGCACGCGCGCTGCACGCTCGTGCGGGGACATGACGGCGGAGCTGACGCCCGCGCAACCCGCACCCCGCCTCCGGCCTCTCGACGCGATCGCGCTGCTCGTCGGTGTGGTGGTCGGCGTCGGGATCTTCCGCGCGCCGGGGCTGGTCGCGGCCGGCGCTGACGGTCCGTCGAGCTTCGTCGGGTTGTGGGTCCTCGGTGGTGCGCTCTCGATGATCGGCGCGCTCTGCTACGCGGAGCTCGTCACGGCGTTCCCCAGCGCCGGGGGCGAGTACCACTTCTTGCAGCGCGCGCTCGGCCGCGACGTCGCGTACCTGTTCGCGTGGGCGCGCCTCAGCGTCATCGGGACCGGCTCGATCGCGCTCCTCGCGTTCGTGTTCGGCGATCATCTCGCGACGCTGGCGCCGCTCGGGACCTACGGCAGCGCGATCTACGGTGCGGTGCTCGTCGTCACGCTCGTCGGCGTCAACGTGCTCGGCCTCCGGTTCGGCACGACCGTCCAGAACGTGTCGACCGCGCTGCTCGTGCTCGGGCTCGTCGCCGTCGTGGTCGCGGGGATGCTCGCGACGCCCACGCCCGTCGAGGCTGCCGCGCCGCGGACGTCGACGGTCGGCCTGGCGATGGTGTTCGTCCTGCTCACGTTCGGCGGGTGGAACGAGGCCGCGTACCTGTCGGCCGAGGTGCGTGGAGGCAGACGGCGCATGGCGGCGGTCATCCTCGCCGGCGTCGGCGCGATCACGGCGATCTACGTGCTCGCGAACGTCGCCTACGTCCGCGTCCTCGGCATGGACGGGCTCCGCGCCTCGGAGACGGTCGGCGTCGATCTCATGACGACGCTGGTCGGCCCCGCGGGCGCCGCGATCGTCAGCCTGCTGGTCGCCGCCGCGGCGCTCACGTCCATGAACGCCACGATCCTGACCGTCGCGCGCACCGCGTTCGCGCTCGGGAACGACGTGCGTCCCTTGCGCTGGCTCGGGCGCTGGGACGAGCGGGCGTCGGCGCCGGTCCCGGCGCTGCTCGCGCTCGGTGCGTTCGCGCTGGCGTTGATCGGGCTCGGGGCCGCGGCGCGCCGCGGGTTCGCGACGATGGTCGAGTACACGGCGCCGGTGTTCTGGGGCTTCTTCTTCCTGACCGGGCTGTCCCTGTTCGTGCTGCGCAGGAAGGAGCCGCGGGCCGAGCGGCCGTTCCGGGTGCCGCTGTACCCGGTGACGCCTCTCGTGTTCTGCGCGACGTGCGCGTGGCTGCTCCACGCGTCGCTCGCTCATACGCGGTTCGGTGCCCTCGTCGGGCTCGCCGTTCTGGTGCTGGGCGCCGTGCCGCTGTGGATCGGGCGCGGCGCCTCGAGCTCTCGTGCAAAGGAGACAGCAGATGAACCGACATTGGATGATCGTGGCCGCGAGCACGAGCGTGCTCCTCGCGGCGTGTAGCCAGCAGCGCGGATCGACTCCGACCGCGGAGCGCACCGTCGTGGCGCCGAGCCCGGCGACGTTCGCCAGCGACGGGATCGGCCAGCAGGGCGCCATCGGCGATCCGGCCCCGCAAGAGGTCGTCGAGGAGCCCGCGCAGCAGGGACAGCTACGCGATCCCGACGTGATCTTCGTCCCGACCCCGGAGCCCGTGGTGCAGCGGATGCTGACGATGGCGAACGTCGGGCCGAACGACGTCGTCTACGATCTCGGCTGCGGCGATGGCCGGATCGCGATCTCGGCGGCTCGCGACTTCGGCGCGCGCGCGGTCTGCGTCGACATCGATCCGAAGCGCATCGAGGAGGCGCGGGCGAACGTGCGCAAGGCCGGCGTCGAGGACAAGGTGGAGGTCCGCCACGCCGACCTGTTCCAGGTGGATCTCTCGCCTGCCACCGTCGTGACGCTGTACCTGCTCGAGAGCCTGAACCTGAAGCTGCGGCCGAAGCTCCAGCGCGAGCTGCGGGACGGCGCGCGCGTCGTCTCGCAGTCGTTCAGCATGGGCGACTGGAAGCCCGTCTCGACGGACACCGTGTCGGGCACGCCGGTGTATCTCTGGAAGATCGAGAAGAACTGAGGAGCGCGCGCAGCCGCCGGTCTAGGCCCGGCAGGCCGCGAGGACCGCCGAGAGCTGCGAGCGCAGCGAGCCGGCGCGTGGGGCGAACGAGCCGTCGAACACGGCCGAGCCCACGGTGAACGCGTCGACGCCGGCGCCGGCGAGCGCACGCACCTGCTCGGGGCTGCGGATGTCGCCCGCGACGAGCAGCGTCCCTCGGGTCGCCTGGCGCGCGGCCGCCACGAGCTCGAGCGGATCGGACTCGGTCGCACGAAACGCCAGGAGGTCCACACCCGCGCAGCCGAGCGTCTCGTACGCGTGGCAGTGCGCGGCGACGAGCGCGGCCGAGCCGGCCAGCTTCGTCGGGTGTCCGAGCGGGCGCCCCGGGAACGGGAGGTAGCGCACGGGGCTGCCCGACAGGATCTCGAGGACGTCCTCGACGTGCGTCCCGCCGAGCAGGCGATCGACCCCGATCTCGCGCGCGGTCGACGCCGCGGCGCGGCAGCCCTCCGGCGTCGCGCTCACGATCTCCAGATAACTCGTCGCGCCCATCGCGTGGACCTGGCGGTTCAGCGCGTCGAGCAGGTCGGGCGTCGCGCCGACGTCCTTGAAGCCGATGTGCTCGAGCCGAAGAGGGCGGATCTCGTCGAGCACGTCGAGGGCGTCCGCGACGGTCTGATCGGCCCTCGTCAGCATGAACACGAAGTCCATTCCCTCCTCTCTGACCACGAGGCTGCGAGGAAAGCAATGGCGTCCGCGTCGGGCCTGCGTGTTGCACCGCTGGTTGCCGTCACTCAGCAAGGAGGCAACACATGGCAGAGATCTACGGCGGAAAAGCAACTCACACCGGGAGCAAGTCGAGCTGGGCGCCATTCGCGATCGGGCTCGTCGTCATCCTCGCGCTCTTGATCGCGCTGGCGCTCTGGAGGTGAGAGCTTGGCGGTCCGTCGACGATCGACCGTGCTCGATGAAGACGGCGCGCGCGGGGAGGTACGCGGCTTCGTCGAGCGCGACGGGACGACGCTGGCGGTGGTGGAGCTGCCGAGAGGCCGGCGCTTGATGGTGCCCGCGACGCTCCTCCATCTGGAGGATGACGGCGGATACACGGTCCCCGGCCGGTGGGCGCAGTTCGCGAACGAGTCGGCGGAGCGCGTCTCGGTGCCTGTCGTGAAGGAGGAGGTCGCTGTCGGCGTCCGCAGGGTGCCGCGAGAGCGCATGCGCGTTCGGCGTCGGGTGGTCACCGAGCATCGCGAGGTGCACACGCCGGTCTGGGCCGAGCGCGTACAGGTCGAGCACGTGCCCCGCGACGTGTTCGTCGATCGAGCGCCCTCGCCACGCCGGGAAGGAGACACGCTCATCCTCCCCGTCGTGGAGGAGGTTCCGGTCGTGCAGACGCGGCTGCTGCTGAAGGAGGAGGTGCGGATCCGCGTGGTCCGCGAGAGGAGCATCGACCGGCGAACGATCGCGGTCCGCCGCCACGAGATCGAGCTGGAGCGCGAGGACATCAACCCCAAGACCGACACCGAAACTGACGAAGGAGAACCACTATGAAGTCCATCATCGCGGCATTCCACGATCGAGGAAATGCCCTGAACGCAATGAACGAGCTGAGGTCGTCTGGCTACGAGACCAGAAAGCTCGAGATGATCGATGACCCGAACGAGAGCTCGCGGCTCACGGACCTGCTGCTCGAGCGCGACGTTCCCCGGGAGCGCGCGGAGCTCTACGGCGAGGTCGAGCGCCGAGGCGCGCCGGTGCTGATCTGCGACGCCGAGGACGACCGGGCGCGCGAGATCGCGGCGATCTTCGACCGCAACGGAGCGCTCGACATCGAGCATGCGAAGGAGCGCTGGTCGCAGCAGGGCTGGACTGGCTACAGCGCCGAGGCGGAGCCGCTGGACGAGCAGCAGCTCGCCAAGGAGCGCGACCACATGCGCGAGAGCCTGGCCGTCGTGGAGGAGGAGGTCCGCGTCGGCAAGCGCGAGATTCCGGGCGAGTCCGTGCGCGTTCGCACGTTCGTGACCGAACGCCCTGTGCACGAGCAGGTCAGCCTGCGTGAAGAGCACATCGGCGTGCATCGCGAGGCCGTCAACGAGCCCGTGCCTCCGGGAGCGACCGACTCGACGTTCACGGAGGAGGAGTTCGTGGTCACGACCACGGCCGAGCAGCCGGTCGTGGAGAAGCAGGCGCGCGTGGTCGAGCGCGTGAACATCGAGAAGGAGGCCGAGACGCACACCGAGACGATCGACGAGACCGAGCGTCGCCGGGACGTCGAGGTCGAGCGCGTCGCGTCGGAGAAGCCGCAACAGCCGACCCGCCGCTGAGCTCGCTGAGAGGACCTCGTGCACTCTGCCGGGTGCACGTGCACGATCTTGTGTGCGCTGCCTTACGCGTTCGGCGAAGGCAGATTCGCAGTCAGATGCGATGTCGTGAATATCCGACATCGGCGGTGCTGACGGCGCGTCGAGCTACGCTGGGTGCTGCGATTGTAAGGCCGCTGGCGGTTCTCTCGTCGCTCGTTGCCGTCGGTGTAAGACGCGTGACTGCCGCCGAGATCGAATAGCTTCCGATGAGTGCGGGTGACGATGTAAGTCTGTCAAAACTGCCAATTTTAGTTTCGGTTCGTTTTCGGGATCGATATGGTCGAAAACGATGAAGGAACCCTTTGCGGCGGCCAGCGACGGCGCGGGTGCCGCGCGTGTCGATATCTCGAACGCCCTCTCGATCATCCGGCCGCAGCTCGGCGACCGCGCCGGCGTGGCGCTGTACCGCCTGCTCCGACTCGTCGCCCTCGAGGACATCGTCGGGCGCGGTGCAGGCGCGACGGCCTACGTCGCCGGCAAGAAGCTCGGCCAGAACCTCGGCATCACGAAGCTCGACGACTTCCTCGCGCTGTGCAGCGCGATCTCGCTCGGCGTCGTGCAGGTGCCGGTGATGACGAGCTCGCGGATCTACGTCGATGTCTACGAGTGCGTGACCTGCGCCGGGATGAAGCCCGTCGGGCGTACGCTGTGCCAGTTCGAGGCGGGCATCGTCGCCGGCGTCGTGCAGACGATCACCGGCAAGCCGACGAAGGCCAAGGAGATGACCTGCATCGGCGGGCTCGGCCACGACAGCTGCGGCGTCGAGGTCCTCCTCTAGCGACCGCTGTCCTCGGATGTTCAGCAGCGGCGACACCATCGGCAAGTACCGCCTCGTCCGGCAGCTCGGGCGCGGCGGCATGGGCGAGGTGTGGCTCGCGACCTCCAGTGGGTACGGCGGCTTCACGAAGACCGTCGTCGTCAAGACGCTGCTGCCCGAGCTCTCGCGCGATCCGCTGTTCGTCGAGATGCTGGCGCACGAGGCGCGGATCTGCGCGAAGCTGAGCCACCCGAACCTGATCGAGGTGTTCGACTTCAGCGAGCACGACGGCGTCTACCTGCTCGCGATGGAGCACGTCGCCGGGCGCCCGCTGAACCACATCATGCGAGCGGCGCGCGCGCGCGGCTGGCCGCTCCCCGCCTGGTTCGCGCTACGCGTAGCGTGGGAGTGCTGCCGCGGCCTCGAGTGCGCGCACGAGCAGGGCATCATCCACTGCGATCTGAGCCCCAGCAACGTGATGGTCACGTTCACGGGCGTCACGAAGATCCTCGATTTCGGCGTCGCTCACTCGAGCGCGATGGGGCCCAAGCCCGATCGGCTGAAGGGCAAGTTCCCGTACATGGCGCCCGAGCGGATCAAGTCGCTCGCGACCGACCGCCGGACCGACGTGTACGCGCTGGGCGTGATGCTGTACCTGATGTTCACCGGGCAGCTGCCGTTCACGGGGGTCAGCGATCGCGACCTCTTGCACCGGATCGTCAACGAGCGCCCGCGCCGGCCGAGCGAGCTGTGCCCGGTCGATTCGCGGATCGAGCAGATCATCCTCCGGGCGATGCAGCCGGATCCGGCGGATCGCCACCAGACGGCCAGCGAGATGCTCTCGCAGCTCGCGACCTGCCTCGAGGGCCACCTGGGCGCGTACGGCCAGCACGATGTCGCGGCGTTCATCGGCCGGCTGTTCACGCAGGACGACGCGGACGCCGACGACGACGTCACCCGGCTGCCTCCGTCGGCGCCGGCGGCGACGGCCCGCGTCTCCGACCGGGCGCCCGAGGATGTCCCCGAGCGCGTGGACGAGGCCGCGGAGGTCGAGTCGTTCGACATCGACGTCGAGTCGATCCTGGAGATCCCGCAGGAGGCGCCCGCGGTCGCCGCGCCCGGTCCGTCCGTGCGCGTGTTCGCCCGCGGCTCCGCGCCGATGAAGCCACTCGAGAAGCCGCTGTCCGCGGTGTTCTCGACGCTGCCGGATCTCCAGGACTCGCTCCAGGACTCCAAGAGCACCGTCCAGAGCCTGTTCGGCGATCGTCCATCGCGGGCGTTCGAGACGTCCCGGGTGCTCGGGCCCTCGCGCGTGTTCGAGACCTCGCGCGTGTTCGAGACCTCGCGCGTGTTCGAGACCTCGCGGGTCGTCGAGCCCTCGCGGATCTTCGAGCGTCCGTTCGAGCGCGAGGCGAAGCCCGAGCCCGCGCCCGAGGCCGACGCGGAGCCGCGCGAGCGCGAGCCTCGGCGCGGCGCATTCGGTGACTACTCCTCGCGATCTCGGCCCGTGACCCCGCAATGGCCGTGGCCGAGCTCGCGCACGAAATCTGACTGAGACTCTGAAACTCAACACACTGCAATCTCGAAAGGCTGTTTCATGGCGGCGACACAAGTAAGTCGTGGAAGCAAGATCACGGACGCGCTGCGCGTCCTTCGTACGAGCACGCCGGACGTGGTGGGCGCGGTCGTCGTGAACATGGAGGGCTTCGTCGTCGCGTCGCTCCTCCCGTCCGACGTCGACGAGGAGCTCATCGCCGGTATGGCCGCCTCGCTGCTCGGTGTCGGCGAGCGCATCTCGTCCGACCTCATGGGCGCGAGCATGGAGCAGATCTACACGCGGTCGCCGAAGGGCTACATCGTGCTCCAGGCGATCAACGGCGAGGCAGCGCTCGTGCTGCTCGTCACCCGGGAAGCCAAGCTCGGCCTCATCTTCCTCGAGGTGAAGCGGGTCGCCGCCGAGCTCGCGAGAATCGTCTAGCGGCCATGGCGTCGGTGTTCGCGCTGCGGGCGCTCCTCGGGGCGAGCCTCGGGCTCGGTGCGCTCGATCTCGTGTGGATCAACGTCTCGCTCGCACCGCAGCTGGTCGAGCGAGGCGAGCCCTCGCTCGCGAGCGCGGAGCCGGCGCCTGCACCCGAGGTCGCTACCGCCGTCGAGCCGGAGCCGGCGCGCGCACCGGAGCCGTCGGCGCTGGCGGCCGACCCGGAGCCCGCGCGCGAGCTCGTGCCCGCACCCGACCCGGCGCCCGAACCGCCGCCCGAACCGGCGCCGCCGCTCGTCGAGGCTCCGATGGAGCCGCGCGACGAGCGGGTCTACTTCGCCACCGGCAGCGCCGTGCTCGGCGCCAAGGCGCGTCGCGCGCTGCGCGACCTCGTGGAGAGCGCGGGAGCGGACGCGGTGTTCGCGCTCGAGGGACACGCGGACTACCGCGGCGGCGAGGCGTTCAACCGTAGCCTGAGCCGCCGTCGCGCGATCGCCGTCGCGCGCTACCTCGAGAAGCTCGGGGTCGCGACCGCCCGCGTCCGCGTGACGTTCGTCGGCGAGGACCACGCGTCGGGCGAGCGCGAGCTGTGGCGCGATCGACGCGTCGAGATCCAGATCAACGGAGGATCGTGATGACAGCGACTGTATGGATCGGCATCGCGAGCCTCGTCGGTGCAGCTCTGTTCTTCGTGGCCGGAGCGGCGCTCACGGCGTTGCGGCAGCAGCCTCGGAGCGTTCCCGACGTCGCGGTCGCAGCACCTCCGGTGGTCGCGCCGAGCGTCGCCGCGGCACCGGTCGCGCCGTCGGTCGCTCCGTCGGTCGCCCCCCCGGTGCCCGTCGCACCTCCCCCGGCGCCGGCCCCCCGCGTAGCCCCCCTCGAGCTGGCGGAGCTGTCCAGGTTGCGCGCGAAGGACAGCGCGCAGAGCGCCGAGCTCGACCGGCTCCGCGGGGAGCTCGCGGCGGCAGCCGCCAAGGTGCAGTCCCAGCAGGGCTTGCTCGAGGAGCAGGCGGCGAAGCTGAAGGCGAGCCAGAGCCAGCCTCCGCCGCGTCCGCCCGCGCCCAGCCCGGCGCCGCGCTCTCCCGAGCCCGATCCGGAGCTGGTCGCGCTCCGCGAGCGCGCGGCGAAGCTGCAGCGCGAGCTCGACACGTCCCGCAGTGACGCGATCGCAGCCGCCCGTGATCTCGAGCAGGCGCAGGGGCGACTTCGCGACGCCGAGCGCCAGCTCGCCGAGAAGACGCAGGCCGCGCGCGACCTGTCGACCGAGAACGAGCAGCTCAAGGGACGGCTGCGCGACGCCGAGGCGCTGCGCGCGGACTACGTCCGGTTGCGCACGTCGGTGACGGAGGCGGAGTACCTGAAGGGCGAGGTCGAGCGGCTCGAGAAGGAGCTGCGCTCGCTGCGGGTCGATGCCCTCGGCGCGCAGCGGACGCGTCCGCCCGCGCGAGGCACCGAGCCCGCGTCCAACCGCGAGTCGACCCGTCCACCGCGGACCCCGACGCTCCCTCCCGCGACGTCGATCGGCGAGTCGCTGACGCACGTGCTCGAGAAGTTCGCGGACACCAGTACGCGCTCGCTCGCGATCGGCGACACGCAGGGATTCCCGCTCGCGAGCAGCGGGGCCGACGGCGTGGCGCTCGCGGCGTACGCGGCGCTGCTGATCGAGACCGCCTCGCGCGCCGACGACTTCCTGCCGATCGCGTCGCCGACCACCATCGAGATCCGCGACGAGCGCGGGACGTGCGTCTCGGTGTGGGCGTTCGACGTCGAGAGCGAGCGCCTGCTCCTCGCGAACCTCGCCGTGAGCCCCGCGGACACTGCGCGCGTGCAGACGACGCTCGCCGCGCTCACCTCGATCCTCGCGCCTCCACGGGCCGCGAGCGGAAGCGCTGGCTAGCGCGCTGTCATGCGGCCCGTCGTTCGTCGTCAGCTCGGCATCGCGATCGGGGTGGTCCTCGGCGGCGCACTCCTCGTCATCCTGAACGCGCCGGGGTGCGAGCAGCTCCACGCACCGGGACCGATGAACACGGGGCACGCCGAGGTGGCGTGCGATGGGTGCCACAAGCCGGCGCGCGGCACCCTGCGGCAGCAGCTCCAGAACGCCGCGCGCCACGGCCTCGGGATGCCCGCGGTCGAGCTCGACATCGGCTATCGCGCCGTGACGAACACCGAGTGCCTGGCGTGCCACGACCGGCCGTCCGACCGCCATCCGGTGTTCCGGTTCCTCGAGCCCCGGTTCGCCGACGCACGCTCGCGCCTCCACCCGGAGCAGTGCGCCTCGTGCCACGCCGAGCACCAGGGCGCGCGCGTGACGGCGGTGGACATCACCTACTGCCGCGAGTGCCACCAGGACACGAAGCTCGCGGATGACCCGCTCGACGTCTCGCACCGCGATCTCGTGGCGGAGGAGCGCTGGGACACGTGCCTGCGCTGCCACGACTACCACGGCAACCACGCCGCCGAGCCACCGCGGCGGCTCGACGACATGATCCCCCTCGACTCGATCCGGACCTACTTCCGGGGCGGGCCCTCGCCGTACGGGGACCCGATCCTGCGCGCGAACCGACCGGAGGCCTCGACGTTATGAGCACGAAATCCGCCCGCGTGCGACCGCCGACCTGGCGCTCGTTCCTGGTGATCGTCTCGACGACGATCGCGATCTGCGTCTACCTGTTCGTCCAGGCGCCCCCACCGCTGGCCGCCCAGACGATCGAGGCCGGGACGGTACCGATGCGCTCGGTGTTCTCGATGCTCGAGCTCGAGAACGACGCCGCGCGGGCGCTGTGGACCGAGGAGATCGTGGATCGCGGCAAGGCGGTCGGGCTCGCGTTCGACGAACGGTGGCGCGAGGAGACGGTCCACGCCGGTCCGCTGCCGGCGCTGTTCCTGCGCGAGACGGCCCGCAACCTCGAGCGCACCCAGCTGCAGCTCAGCCTGTTCCTCGGCTCGCCGTACCCGATCAACACGGCGAACCAGCTCACGGCCGACCAGGCCGCGCACTTCACCGCGCTCACCGAGGGCGGCGCGCCGCAGTTCTTCTTCGAGCCGACCACCGGGCGGCACACCGCGATGTTCGTCGATCGCGCCGTCGTCGCGAGCTGCGTCACCTGCCACAACGAGCACGCGGACTCGCCGAAAACCGACTGGAAGCTCCACGACATCATGGGCGCGACGACGTGGATGTACCCCCACGAGGCGGTCACGACCGAGCGCGCGCTCGAGCTGGTCGGGGCGTTCCGGGCCAGCATCCGCGCGGCGTACGCCGCGTACCTCGAGAAGGCCGCCGCGTTCCCGAAGCCGCCCGTGGTCGGCGACAAGTGGCCGAAGGACGGCTACTTCGTCCCGAGCGAGGACGTCTTCATGGCCGAGCTCGCGCGCCGTACGTCGACGACGACGTTGCGCGCGTTGCTCGAGCCGCGGTTCGCGGAGATCGCGGCGGCGAGCGAGCCCGTGCCCGACGCGCTGCCCGCGCCTGTACGGGCGCCGGAGCTCGCGAGCACGTCCGCACGCCCGCGCCGGGACGTCCTGACGATCCGGGCCAGCCGTTCGACGCGTGTGACCGTCGAGCGCGACGGCAGCCGGCTGCTCGTCGCCCGTATCCCGGCGGGTGGCTCGACGACGCTGACGGCGCGGCCGCCGCTGCAGATCCACGTCAGCGAGCCGGCCGAGGTGGAGATCGAGTACGACGGTCAGGAGATCGCGGTCGAGAGCGAGAACATCGTGATCGGCGACGGCGAGCTGTCGCGCGGGAAGTCGTAGTGAGCGCGCGAGACCGCGGGGATCGCATCGTCACGACCATCGGCGTCGCGCTGCTGGTCGCGTACCTGGCGCAGGCCGCGCTCGGTCTCGAGCTGCCGGCGCTCGTCGCGCTCCAGGCGGACGACACGTACAAGGTCGGGTCCGGGTGCGTGCTCGCGGTGTATCTGCTGGTGCAGTGGTCGGTCGGCGCGCGGCGGCTGTACGTGGCACGCGCCGTCGTCCGCCACAAGCTGTACGGCGCGCTCGCGCCGGTGTTCCTGTACCTGCACGCGACGGAGCTCGCCTACGGGTATCTCGCCGTGCTCGCTGGCGTGTACGTAGGCAACGTCGCGCTCGGTCTCGCGCACCGACCTCTGGTGCGGACGCGCCTGCGTAGGTTCTTCGGGGCGTGGTTCGTCGTCCACATCGTGCTCTCGGTAATTCTCGTGCTGCTCGGCTGCTACCACGTAGCGGTCGCGCTGGCGTACGAGTAGGGCACCTCGTCGCCTCGCGCCCACCGTGACGTGCGGGCGCACGCCAGCGAGCTCTCACAGACATCCTCGGAGTCGAGCCGATCTCGCGCTGCTAGGTTGCGAACATCGACTACCGAGGAGTTTGCTGTGAGCATCGCAGTTGCGACACCGGCCTCCGACGAGAACGTGCTCCACGAGGAGCTGCGGAAGCTGAATGAAGCGCGTCTCCGGCCCGAGCTCGACACGCGGTCCTGGCGGGCGAGCCTGGAGAAGGAGACCGAGCAGCGCCTGCTCGAGGACGAGTTCCTCGAGAGCGCGCGGTGCGAGATCGCGGCGCGTGCCGCGGCGGCGCCGACGCACCGCGATGGATTCCTGGCGTGGTTCGAGGATCTGCGCGCGACCGGCCCTGGACAGGGCGATCCGCTGTTCCCGTACCTCGAGCGCGAGGCGACGCTCGACGAGCTGCGGTGGTTCCTGCGCCAGGAGGTCGCGGGCGAGGCCGGGTTCGACGATCTGGTCGCGCTGACCCAGCTCCGCATGCCCGATCGCGCCAAGCTCGAGCTCGCGCGCAACTACTGGGACGAGATGGGGCGGGGGATGCACTCGGCGATGCACGGCCCGATGCTGTCGCGCCTCGCCGACGCTCTCGGGATCGATCAACAGGCCGAGGTCGTGGCGGAGGCCGTCGCGCTCGGCAACCTGCTCGCGGGTCTGGCCTACAACCGCCGCTACGCCTTCCACGCCGTCGGTGCGCTCGGCGTCGTCGAGCTGACCGCGCCCGACCGGTCGCGGATGGTCAACCTCGGGCTCAAGCGACTCGGCGTGCCCGCGCGCGACCGCCAGTACTACGCGTTGCACGCGACGGTCGACCTGCGGCACTCGCTGACCTGGAACCGCGAGGTGATCGGTCCGCTGGTCGCCGAGCGGCCCGAGGTCGCGGTCGCGATCGCCGAGGGCGCGCTGATGCGGCTGCGCGCGGGCGAGAAGTGCTTCATCCGGTACCGGCGCGAGCTGGAGGTGGCCGCATGATGGGGCTGTCGCAGCGGAAGCTGTCGCCCGAGTCGCGGGTTCCGCCGACGCTCGCGGTCAGCGCGCTGTCGTGCACCGATCACGCGGTCGAGCACGACTGCCAGTATCAAGTGGCGTGGGCGATCAACCCGCACATGACGATCGGTGCCGTCGAGTTCCGCGCCGCGGTCGCCGAGCACGAACACTTCGTCCGCACGCTCGAGGAGCTCGGCGCGACGATCATCCGGCTGCCGTTCGTCCACGGCGCGTACGACTCCGTGTTCACGAAGGACTCCGCGCTGCTGCTGTCGCGCCGCGGGATCCGGCGCGCGTTGCTCGCCCGCCTGCGCTACCCCGAGCGGCAGCGCGAGCAGGCGGCGCGCGCGGCGTTCTACGAGCGCTACGGCTGCGAGGTCGTCTGCGAGGCAGCGGGGCCGTCGTGGGAGGGTGGCGACATCGTGATGTTGCCGTCGGGGGAGGGCATGTTCCTCGGGCACGGCTGGCGCTCGGGGCGGGAGGCCGCGTCGTGGCTCGAGCGCCACGCCGACGTGCCGGTGTGGCCGCTCGAGCTGTGCGATCCGCACCTCTATCACCTCGACATGGCGCTCACGATCCTGCCCGACGGCACGGCGCTCGTGTGCGAGTCGGCGCTGACTCCCGAGGCGATGCGGACGATCGAGCGCTCGCCGGGGATCCGCCACGTCGTCCGCGTGCCGCGCGAGGCCGCGCTGGCCTTCGGGCTCAACGTCGTGCCGATCGGCGACACGATCGTCTGCGGTCGACACGTCCCCGGCGTGGAGGCGGTGGTGACCGAGCTCGGCTACCGCTACCACGTCGTTCCCCTCGAGCAGTTTCATCTGGCCGGCGGCAGCGCCGCGTGCCTCGTCGCGACCGTGCACCGCGATCCGCAGGAGGCCCGGCGCACGATTCCCCCAACCCCGACGCGAGGCACCATGGACATCTATGGCTCGATCTTCCGTTCCGTGCTGTTCCCGGTCTGGGAACGCCGTATCCGTCAGCGCCCCGTCATCGAGCGCTGGGCGGAGCTCAAGCGCACGCAGTGGGCGTCGCTCGACGAGCTGCGCGCGATCCAGTCGCGCGAGCTGCGACGGCTGGTCGAGCACGCGTACGAGAACGTGCCGTTCTATCGCGATCGGTTCGATGCCGCGGGGGTCACGCCGGCCGACATCCGCACGCCCGAGGATCTGCGCAAGCTGCCGGTGCTCCGGCGCGCCGACCTGTGCTCGCGCAACGGCGAGCGCGAGTCGCGCGTCGCACCGCTCCCGTCGATCCGCAAGCAGACGAGCGGCACCACCGGCGAGCCGCTGCGCTTCGGCTTCGAGCCCGACAGCGAGCACTGGCGACGCGCCGTGATGTACCGCGGCTACGAGTGGGCCGGCTATCGCCCGGGGGACCGCGCGCTCCACTTCTGGGGCGCGCCGATGCCGACCGAGCCGCCGTGGAAGACGCGGATGAAGGTCGCCCTCGACCGCCGCTTCCACCGCGACCTGTACATCCCGTGCGCGGTGATGAGCGACGACCGGTTGCTCGACGTGGTCCGCGTGATCGAGCGGATGCAGCCCCAGGTGCTGATCTGCTACGCGCAGGCCGGCGCCGAGCTCGCCCGCTTCATCAACCGCCGCGGCCTCCGCACGTGGCAGACGATCCCGGTGATCACGGGCGCCGAGCGGTTGCTGCCCCGCGATCGAGCCGACCTCCAGGAGGCGTTCGGCCCGTCGGTGTTCGACGTGTACGGCTGCCGCGAGGTGATGATGATCGGCGCCGAGTGCGAGGCGCACGACGGCTTCCATCTGTCGATGGAGAACCTGATCGTCGAGATCCTCGTGACCGAGGACGGCGTCCAGCGGCCCGCGCGCGAGGGCGAGACCGGCGAGGTCGTGTTCACCGATCTGCACAACCTCGCGATGCCGTTCATCCGATACGCGAACGGCGACATCGCCACCGCCGGCCCGACGCGGCGATGCTCGTGCGGTCGCACGCTGCCGCGGATCCAGTCGGTGCAGGGTCGGCTCTCGGAGACGCTGCGCGACGGCAACGGATCGGCGGTCAGCGGCATCGCGCTGAGCTTCTTGTTCCACGACGTGTCCGACTTCGTGCGGCAGTTCCAGGCGGTGCAGCACAAGGATCGTTCGGTCACGATCAAGGTGGTGCAGGCCGAGCAGCTGCCACCCGCCGCGCTCGAGCAGATCCGGCTCAACGGTGCGCGCCTGCTCTCCGGGGTCGACGTCCGCGTCGACATCGTGCCCGAGCTACCGCGCAGCCCGGCGGGCAAGCATCACCTGGTCGTCGTCGAACAGTAGGCGAGCCGTCGCGTCAGCCCGAGACCGCCTCCCAGCTCCCGTCGGGCATCCGGCACGCTGTCCCGTAGATGACGTCGGGGCGCCCCCCGACATCGGCGCGCAGCCGGTACTCGCGGCACTCGCGCTGCCCGATGTAGCGGGTATCCGTGGGCTCGAGCTGGTACTGGTACCCCGTCTCCGGGTTCTGCCAGGCGACCGGCTGGTTCGCGCTCAGCGCATACGCCATGCGCCGGCGATCCTCCTCCTCCATCGCGGAGCCGAGCGTGTAGCCGAGCGCGCCGCCCGCCGCGGCGCCGACGATCATCCCGATGTTGCCGCCGACCGCCTGCCCGAGCGCACCGCCCGCGATCGCGCCGGCACCGGTGCCCACACCGCGCTTCGTCTCGCAGCCCATCGCGCCGGCCGCGAGCAGGCTCGTGCCGAGGACGCACATCATCATCTTGGTACGCATGCCCTCCCGCGGTGCATCGCATGTGCCGCGGGAGTGCGAAGGCGGCGGGGCCGCGAGGAGCGACGCTCGCGCTCGCGACGCACCTCCGCCCGCACCTGATTTCCGGCACGAGGAAGCTCGGTGGCCCGGCGAACGCGCTCGTGCACGCGTGCTCCTGGAGCGCAGCGCGGGCCGTCCGCGCGGCGCGGCAGCACGCACGTGGCGAGCCGCGCCCCGCGGAACGTACGACGGGCACCGAGCGCGCCCGCGACGGCGCCGGATTCTTGAGCCCGAGCCCCGTTTCCGACGACACTGGCAGGCGTGCCTCCGCGCGTTGGCCCCTGGTTCGCGACGGCCCGGATCGCGACGATCGCGATGATCCTCGGGCTCGCGTGCGCGCTGGGCGCGCCGACGGCGCTCGCCGAGGAGCTCGCGCGCGACGGCGAGCACGCGCGGATCGAGACCGAGCGCGGGCCGGTGCACGTGTGGACTCCTGCCGGCTACGATCCGTCGACCGCGATCACCGTCGTGTTCGTGCACGGGTACCGCACGGAGGTCGACGAGGCGTGGGTGCGGTTCCGGCTGCCCGAGCAGTTCGCCCTGTCGGGGCTCAACGCGATGTTCGTGGTCCCGGCCGCGCCGTCGGGCAAGGACGCGCCCCTCGTGTGGCCGTCGCTGCACGCGCTCCTCGCGACGGTCACCGTGCACCTCGGCGTGCGGATGCCCACGCGACGGCTCGTCGCCGTCGGGCACTCCGGGGCGTATCGCACGCTCGTGAGCTGGCTCGACAGTCCGAAGCTCGACGCGCTCGTGCTGCTCGATGCGGTCTACGGCGAGTACCGCTTCGCGCGGTGGGTGCGCGCGAACAAGCGCCGGCGCCTGATCAACATCGCGTACGAGACCGCCCGGTTCAGCGAGCGCATGCACCGCGCGTTGCCGGAGACCCGGCGTGTCGACGGGCTCCCGCGCGAGGGCTTCCCCGACGCGCGGATCGTCTACGCGCGCACCGACGCGGGGCACTGGTCGCTGGTCACCGACGGCGTGGCACTTCCTCTGGCGCTGCGCGCGATCGGCGGCGCCCGCGTCACGACGCGCGAGCGTCCGCTCGGGCTGCCGCCCGTCGAGCAGAACTGATCCGCTCGCGTGCAGCGAGTCACGGCCCCCCGCCGCCGGCCGAGGGCTCCGCGAATCTCGCTATTGACCTTTGTTCAATAGAGGCTTACGGTCGGGATATGCAGCAGCCACGGCATGTGCGCGTCGCGATCGTCGGCAGCGGGTTCGCCGGCCTCGGCATGGCGATCCGCCTCGCGCAGTCGCACCAGCGCGACTTCCTGGTGTTCGAGCGGGCGGACGAGGTCGGAGGGGTGTGGCGAGACAACTCGTACCCGGGGTGCGCGTGCGACGTCGAATCGCACCTGTACTCGTTCTCGTTCGCGCGCAACCCGGAGTGGTCGCGCGCGTACTCGCCGCAGGCCGAGATCCTCGCGTACCTGCGGAGCTGCGCGGAGCGGTTCGGCATCACGCCCCACCTGCGCCTCGGCCACGCGGTGAACGCGGTGACGTGGGACGCCACGCTCGATCGGTGGCGGCTCGACACGTCGCAGGGCGAGTTCACCGCCGACGTGCTCGTCGCCGCCGTCGGCGCCTTGAGCGAGCCGTCGATCCCGGAGCTGCCCGGGCTCGACACGTTCGAGGGCGTGACGTTTCACTCCGCGCGCTGGGACCACGCGTTCGACCTGACGGGGCGGGCGGTCGCGGTGATCGGGACCGGCGCGTCGGCGATCCAGTTCATCCCGGCGATCCAGCCGCAGGTGCGCTCGATGACGGTGTTCCAGCGCACGCCGGCGTGGATCCTGCCGCGCAACGACCGCGCGCTGTCCGAGCGGACGAAGCGCCTCCTGCGCGCGACGCCGGTCGCCCAGCTCGCGATGCGCGGCGGCATCTACGCCTACCGCGAGATGTTCGCGCTCGCATTCCTCGACGCGCGGATCGCCCGGATCGTGCAGCGCGCGGCCGAGCGTTACCTCGAGCGCGCGGTCCCGGATCCCGCGCTGCGCGCCAAGCTCACGCCGAGCTACACGATCGGCTGCAAGCGCGTGCTGATCTCCGACGACTACCTGCCGGCGGTCGCGCAGCCGAACGTGACGATCGAGACCTCCGGTGTCGCCGAGGTCACGAAGGACGCGGTGATCGCCCGCGACGGCACGCGCTATCCGGTGGACGCGATCATCTTCGGCACCGGGTTCCAGGTGCAGGACTATCCGTTCGCCCACGCGATCCGGGGCCGCGACGGCCGCACGCTGCACGAGGCCTGGGGCGGCACGATGACGGCGCACCTCGGCACGTCGATCGTCGGGTTCCCGAACCTGTTCGTGCTCCAGGGCCCGAACACGGGCCTCGGACACACCTCCGTGATCACGATGATCGAGAGCCAGATCGAGCACGTGCTCGGGGCGCTCGCGTACATGGATCGCGAGCACCTGGCCGCGATCGAGCCGACGCCCGAGGCGCAGGCCGCGTTCGTCGCGGACGTCGAGAAGCGCACGCAAGGCACGGTGTGGACCGCGGGCGGCTGTGACAGCTGGTACCTCGATCGGACCGGCCGCAACTCCACGCTGTGGCCGGGCTTCACGTTCAGCTTCAAGTGGCGCGTCGAGAAGTTCCGCCCCGCCGAGTACGCGATCATCTCGCGGCGCTCCGCGCCGATCGTGCTCCGCCCCGCGGATCGCGTGCGCGCCGCGCTCGGCCGCGCGATCTCCGTGCTCCCGGTCGCGGCGCAGCGCCGGCTCGCCGGCCGCCCGGTCGTCCTCGACGGCCAGACGCTCGCGCCCGACATGCAGCTCGTGCTGGCCGCGCTCGGCAAGGAGGATCCGCTACTGTCGAGCTCGCCGGGCCAGCTGCGCTACGAGCAGCGCGTCGCGGCGATGGTCGCGGCCGGTGCGCCGGTGCCCGTCGGTGCGGTGCGCGACCTGACGGTCGAGGACATGCGCGCGCGGCACTACGTGCCCGAGTCCGCGGCGGGCGCGCCGCTGGTGGTGTTCCTCCACGGGGGTGGCTTCGTGTTCGGCGACCTCGACACCCACGACCGGCTGTGCCGCATGTTGTGCCGGCACGCGGGCGTGCACGTCCTCGCGATCGAGTACCGGCTCGCGCCAGAGCACCCGTTCCCGGCGGGCGTCGAGGATGCCGAGCGCGCGTGGAAGTGGGCGTGCCGCCACGCGCGGCTGCTCGGCGCGGATCCCTCGCGGATCGCGGTCGCGGGCGACAGCGCCGGCGGCAACCTCGCGACCGTCGTCGCGCAACGCACGGCGGGCACCGCCGACGCACCCGCGTGCCAGCTCCTGATCTACCCGACCGTGGATCACCATGGCGCGTACCCGTCGAAGGAGATGTTCGCGCGCGGGTTCTTCCTGACCCGCAAGGCGATCGCGTGGTTCCACGAGCAGTACATCGAGACCGTCGGCGCCGAGCCCGACGACATCCGCCACACGCCGCTCGCCGCCTCCGATCTCTCTCACCAGCCTCCGGCCTTGATCATCACCGCGGGGTTCGACCCGCTGCGCGACGAGGCCGAGGCGTACGGCGAGCTACTCCGCCGTCATGGCTCGGTGGCCGTGGTCCGCCGGTTCGACTCGCTGCTCCACGGGTTCGCGAACATGACCGGGGTGAGCCGCACCGCGGCCGACGCCGTGATCGAGATCGCGGGCATGCTGCGTGGCATGCTCGGCGTGCCGGGTCACGCGGCGAACTCCATCTCGCCGTCCGCGAGCCGCGCGTACCGGAACAGCACGAGGTCGAGCGCGTAGTTCTGGTACAGCTTCCACGGCACGCGGTCGCCCTGCTTCGGCAGGATCGAGAGCGCGCGCTGCACGTAGCCCGACGAGAAGTCGATGATCGGCGCGCGCTTCATCTCCGGATCGCGCTGGCGCGGAACGCAGCTGCGGAAGCCGCGCTCGTCCATGTAGCGCAACAGGCGGCACACGTACTCGCTCGCCAGATCGCACTTGAGCGTCCACGACGCGTTGGTGTACCCGACCGCGAACGCGAAGTTCGGCAGGTCGCTGATCATGAGCCCCTTGTAGGTCACCGACGTCGTCAAGTCGAACGGGGCGCCGTCGACCTCGAAGCTCGTCCCGCCCATCAGCTTGACCTTGAGGCCTGTGGCCGTCACGACGAGGTCCGCCGCGAGCTCCTGGCCCGAGCGCAGGCGGATCCCGGTCTCGGTGAAGGTCTCGATGTGATCGGTGACCACGCTGGCGCGCCCGTCGCGCAGCACCGCGAACAGATCGTCGTCGGGCACCAGGCAGAGCCGCTGATCCCACGGGTCGTACTTCGGCGTGAAGTGCGTGCGAGCGTCGACCGTGTCACCGAGCGCCCGCCTGGCACCTCGCACGAGCAGCTTCTTCGCGTGCGCGGGGAACGTACGGCAGTACTGGTAGAACGCCATGCTCAGCAGGACGTTCTTCCAGCGCGTCACCCCGTACGCCGCGTGCTCGGGGAGTCGCGCGCGCAGCCAGTCGGCGATCCGATCGCGCGCCGGACGAGAGACGACGTACGTCGGCGACCGCTGGAGCATGGTGACGTGCGCCGCGCGCTCGGCGAGGGCGGGGACGAGCGTCACCGCGGTCGCGCCGCTGCCGATCACGATCACGCGCTTGCCCGCGTACTCGATGTCGTCGGTCCACTTCTGCGGGTGCACGATCCGGCCGCGGAACCGCTCGGTGCCCGGCAGCTCGGGCGTGTAGCCCTCGTCGTAGTCGTAGTACCCGGCGCACATGAACAGGAACCGGCAGGTGCGCCGCGTCACCGCGCCGGTCTCGGGATCCCGCGCCTCGACGGTCCACCGCGCGGCCTCGCTCGACCAGCTCGCGCGCTCGACCCGCTGCCGGAACGCGATGTGCTTCGTGATCCCGTACGTCTCCGCGGTGTCGCGCACGTACGCGAGGATCGACGGCCCGTCGGCGATCGCCTTGGGGCTCGTCCACGGCCGGAACGAGTAGCCGAGCGTGTACATGTCGGAGTCCGAGCGGATCCCCGGGTAGCGGAACAGATCCCACGTGCCGCCGATCGCGTCCCGCCCCTCGAGGACCGCGTACGACAGCGTCGGACAGTGCGTCTGGACGTGGTACGCGGCCCCGATGCCCGAGAGCCCGGCACCCACGATCAGGACGTCGAAGTCACTTTGCGCCACCCGCACAGTGTAGACGCAAGCCCGGCGATCTGGCTCGCCTTTCTCGACGGAGAGGGCGTGCGTCGTCTCATCGATCCAGGCTAGGTCTGCAGCGCGTCGTCTCGCCCGTGAGCCGGGCTGACATCCTCTCGCGCGATCACTCGCAGTGATGATGAATGCGGGTGGCTGATCGAGGGGCCACACCGGCCCGCCGGGTGCGATAGGTTCGCGGCATGACCAGTGACCTCGTCACCTACACGCGCGAAGGCAACGTCGCGGTCGTCCAGATGGACGACGGAAAGGCGAACGCGCTCTCGAGCGAGATGATCGACCGGCTGCTCGAGGCGCTGACCCGCGCCGAGACCGAGGCGAGCGCGATGGTGCTCGCGGGGCGCCCCGACCGGTTCTGCGCGGGGTTCGACCTGCGCGTGATGATGAGCAGCCCCGACGCGGCGAAGGACCTCCTGCGCCGCGGCTCGTCGCTGCTCATGCGGCTGTACGGAGCGACGATCCCGCTCGTCGTCGCGTGCACCGGCCACGCGCTCGCGGGCGGCGCGCTCGTCGTGCTCACGGGGGACTACCGGATCGGGGCGGCGGGCGCGTTCAAGCTCGGGCTCAACGAGGTCGCGATCGGGATGCCGGTCCCGGTGCTCGCGATGGAGCTCGCGCGCGATCGGCTCACCCCAACCGAGCTTCCGCGCGCGACCCTGCTGGCGCAGATCTACGACCCCGCGGGCGCCCAGCACGCCGGCTACCTCGACGAGGTCGTCGCGCCGGACCAGGTGCTCGCGCGCGCGACCGCCGAGGCGGCGCGGCTCGGCGCCTACTCGCGGAGCGCGTTCCAGGCGACGAAGACCCGCCTGCGCGGGCGGACGATCGATCTCGTCACGAGCTCCCTCGAGGCCGACATGCGCAGCCTGATGATGCCCGGCGGTTGACGCGCGCGCGCCGCTGCCATCGGCGACTGCCGGCGCTGGCAACGCTGCCAGAGGTGGCAGCTCCACGGACCGGAATCCGTGCACTTGCGCAGGCACGCGACTTGTTAGGATGCCAGGGACGATGAATCGGACCTCGCACTTCGCACTCGCACTCGCACTCGCTCTCGGCTCGCTCGCCGCGTGCAAGAAGGACCGCTCCGAGGCGGGCGACCAGACCGCCGTGACCAAGACCTCCGACCCGGCGACCGGTGGCAAGGCCGCAGCCGGTGCGCCGCCGCCTGCCGACCGCGCGACAGAGTCCGGTCCGTTTGCAGGCTGGGGCATGGCCGCGCGGACCGCGGCGTTCCAGGGTGCGCACGTCACCCCCGGGAGCTCCCTCGGGGCGTGGGAGGCGTGGAACGTCGAGGGCAACAAGGTCACCATCTGGAACGGCACCGACGAGAAGACGTACGAGCTGAAGCTGATCTCGCCGTGCGAGGCCAAGGTCATCGAGACCGTGGACGGCGGTAGCTCGTCGACGACGAAGCACTACACGCTGAAGGACGGCGCGATCGTCACGGGGCTCGGCGACGCCGGATCCCGCAAGGGCTCCGAGGCGATCGCGTGTGTCTCGAACAAGGTGTTCACGCTCGACGCGAAGGGCACGTGCACCGAGTGGCATGCGTCGCCGTTCGGGGATGGCAAGTACGAGCAGAAGCCAGGTACCTGTGGCTTCCGCACCGAGGGCGACAGGGAGGTCTTCGCGGTCACCAACGACGGGTACGAGACCGTGCTCGAGGTCCATGGCGACGCACTGCTGAGCGCGCAGCTCGCCCGCACGCACTCGGAGAAGGTCGCGGACTTCGCGGCGGCGAAGGACGCTCGCGACAAGAAGTAGCCGCGAGCCGGGAGCGCACCGCTGGTCGTGCCACGGCGTCGCGGTATGCTCGCGCGGCCCTCGGATGACCCGCCGCTGTTCGATCGACAAGCGCGCCTTGCGCGAGCAGCTCGTCGCGAAGCTCACCGCGGCGCTCGACACGGCGCGCGCGGCGCACGCGGCCGCCATCGAGGGTGCGTTCCATCCCGAGGCGCGGGCCGAGAACGACAAGGACACGCGCGGGCTCGAGCAGTCGTATCTCGCGCGAGGTCAGGCGCAGCGGGTCGCCGAGCTCGAGGCGGCGGTCGCCGAGACGAGCGCGCTCGAGCTGCGCGGCTACGGCGCGAAGGATCGGATCGCGATCACCGCCCTGGTCACGGTCGAGGAGGACGACGAGGAGGTCCGGTACTTCCTCGCGCCGCACGGCGGCGGCACGGTGCTCGCGGAGCGGGTGCAGGTCGTCACCCCGTCGTCGCCGCTCGGGCAGGCGCTGCTCGGCAAGCGCGTCGACGACGAGATCGAGCTCGCGGTCGCGGGCAAGATCCGCGACCTCGTGATCGTCGGCGTGTCCTGATCACCTGCCGCCGCCGAACGTGCGGTCCTGGAACAGGACGTACGAGATCCGGAACTGGGCCGACGTGTCGAGCACGTCGTGCGCGGGATCCTCGAACGTGGCCCGCCGCACCGACAGCTGGGACTCGACGCTGAGCCCGTGGCGGCCGTACACCGCGACCTGCGCGCCGAGCCGCGTCAGCGACACGACCTCGCTGCCCTCGTCGAAGTACGCCCCGTCGATCTCGAAGTTGCGACTGTCGAGATACACGGCGCCGAGCCCCTTGCGACCGAGCCGGAGCTGGAGCGACTGCGTCGAGCCGGGGCCGCGGTGATAGTCGCGATCGAGACCGGGCTTCTTCACCTCCTCGACGCCACCACCCGCGGCGCCGAACGGGATCGCGCTGACCACCGCCGTGCCCTGGAGGAAGTTCCGCGCGCCGAGCGGCAGGTGCATCGTCGCGCCCACGCCGAGGCTCGCCGCGCCGATCCGGATCCGCTCGGGGTTCTCGAAGTCGTAGCCACCGTACACGCCGCCGATCGCGCGCGCGCGCCCGAGCCCGAACGCGCGCCCCCACAGCAGGCCGCGGGTGTGGATCGCGAGCGTCCACGCGTCGGGCGACACGCCGCCGTCGACCGTCATCTCGAAGTGGTCCATCGGTCGCCGCGGCGCGAACGCGGCGCTGGTCGGGATCCCGTAGGTGAGGCCGAGCGAGACCCGGAACTGCGCGGAGGTCTCGTGGATCGGCTCGCCCTCGGGCGGGTTGAAGTCCGCCGAGAGGCCGTTCCACCCGGCGGCGAGGTACCCGAACATCACCGGCGGCTCCTCGAGCGACCACGCCTGGCCGAGCGCGCTGCGGGTGAACATCCCGACCGGATCGGTGATCGTCGCGAGCGCCACGCGCCCCACGCGCGGTCGTGGATCACCTCCCCACAGCACGGCGCGCGAGTAGCGATGGAGGACCTCGCCGAGCAAGATGCCGCCGATCGGTGTGAAGATCTGGTCGTTGATCGAGGGCGTCTCGGTCTCCATCACGAGCTCCCAGAACGCGCTGCCGAGGAACGTCGCGACCGAGGAGCCCAGCACGCTGAACCCGTTGGAGCGCGCGGCGCTGTACATCAGCGAGCCGAGGTACGGGTGCCCGAACTGGTTGGTGTCGAACGCGTCCTCGTCCCACACCCAGTCGCTGTGGAGGTTCTTCCAGATCGAGCTCGGGGAGATCTTGACGTAGTCCTTGCCGATCGCGAGCGCGACGAGCGAGAACACCGCGTTGATGCCGAGGAGCTCACCCGTCGCGCCGAGATAGCTGTGGCGCAGCCGCTGTGGAGGTCGCGGGAACGCCTCGTCGAGCGGCGTGCCGTCGGCGGGCTCGGCCTGTGCGTCACTCGTCGTCTCCACGCCGGGCGGCCTGCCCCCCGGCTCGGCGAGCGAGCTCGACGACAGGGAGAGGCACGCGAGGAGCGCGAGCGAACGGACAGCGCGCTGGTGCACGGCGACGGCACTGTAGCCTGCTCCTCGGGCTTCGGCTGCTCGCGCGCGCACGCGAACAGAGGTCGCCGCCGCGCGCACTTGGTCGTACGATGTGACGACCTCGATGCCCGACCGCACGCTCATCGCGTCCGCGACCAACCTCCTGGCGCGCGGGTTCCTCGTGACCCCGACCGACCGCGTGTCGCGCGCCGGGCAGCCGGCGGGGGCGCTGTTCTCGGTGGCGCGCGCAGTGCAGCGTGCGCTCGCGTTCAAGCTGCCGGCGCGCGCGGTCGCGGTGATCGACGCGGGCGCGGCGCAGCGGCCGTGGTCACCCCTGCTGAGCGCCCAGCTCGCGCCGCTGCCCGGCCTGCTCGCCGCGATGGGGCTGCACGTCGTCGAGGCGCCCGACGAGGCCCACGTCGTGGCCTCCTACGCTCGCGCCGCGGTCGAGCGCGGCGACGACGTCGTGATCGTCGGCATGGACAAGCGGTTCGCGCAGCTCGTGAGCGACCGCGTGTGGTGGTACGACGCGAACAAGGACACCCGCTACACGCCCGAGATCGTGCAGAAGCGGTTCAACGTCCCGCCCGGCCAGGTCGCCGAGTGGCTCGCGCTCGTCGGCGACGAGGACGCGCTGCCGGGCATCAAGGGCATCGGCGCGAAGGGCGCGACGGTGCTGCTCGAGGCCCACGGCTCGGTGGAGCGGGCGCTCGAGGTGGTCGACACGATCACGGGGCGCACCGGGAACGCGTTGCGGGCCGGCGTGGACGACGTCCGCCGCGAGCTCGCCCGCGCCCGGCTCGATCCGCACCGCGCGCTGCCGCTGCCGCTCGACGCGACGACGTTCACGCCACCGTCGGCCGCCGCGCTGAACCCGGTCTTCGACGAGCTCGGCTTCGTCGAGCTGCTCGCCTCCGACGGCCTGAGGTTCCAGAGCGAGGCGCTCGCGACCGAGGACGAGCTCGCTGCGGCGCTCGCCCGGTTCGGCGATACGCCGGTCGCGATCGAGCCGGTGCTCGAGGATCCCCTGGTCGGTCCGCTCGTCGGGCTCGCGCTCGCGACGGGCGATGGCACCGCCGTGTACGCGCCGTTCTCCGGGCTCGGACGCTGCCTGCCGGGGCCGCGCGTGCTCGCCGCGTGGCTTCAGGACGAGAGCCGGCCCAAGCTCGGGCACGCGCTCGAGGCGGCGATCGTCGCGTTGCGGCGCGCGGGCATCGAGCTCGCGGGGATCGTCGGCGACTCGTCGCACGCCTCCCACCTGTCGCAGCCGAGCAACTGGGCGCCCCATGATCTCGACATCGTCGCGAAGCACGTCCTCGGGCGCGCGCTGACACCCGAGGACGCGGTGCGCGGGGTCGGTCGCCAGCGCAAGCCGTGGGCGGCGCTTCCCGTCGATCGCGCGGCCGCGTTCGCGGGGCAACGCGCCGATGCCGCGGCGGCGATCTGGCGCGCGCTCGCACCGACGCTCGAGCCGGCGCTCGTCGGCGAGTATCGCGCGCTCTCGGAGACCGTCGTCCGCATGGAGCTCGCGGGGCTCCTCGTCGACACGGACGAGCTCGCCCGCGCCGAGCGCGACTTCCTGGCGCTCGAGGCCGAGCTCGAGGAGAAGATCGCGGCGCTCGCCGGTCACGCGTTCAACATCAACTCGACCAAGCAGCTCGGCACCGTGCTGTTCGAGGAGCTGAAGCTGCCGGTGGTGAGCCACACCAAGACGGGGTGGAGCACCGCGACGGAGGCGCTCGAGCGCATCGAGCACGCGCACCCGATCGTGCCGCTCGTGATCCGGTGGCGGCTGTTGCGCCGGATGCGCGACACCTGGCTCGTCGCCTTGCGCGACTACATCCACCCGGACGGCCGTGTCCACTCGCGCTCGCACCCGGCGCGCTCGTTCTCCGGCCACCTCGTCAACACCAGCCCGGATCTCGGGCGCGTTCCCAAGCGCACGCCGGAGATGAAGAAGATCCGGCGCGCGTTCGTCGCGCCACCCGGGAGCCTGCTCGTCTCGGTCGACTACAACCAGCTCGGCCTTCACGTGCTCGCGCACCTGACGAAGGACCCCGCGCTCGTCGAGCCGCTGCGGGACCAAGACGACATGCACGTGCTCACCGCCTCGGCGGTGCTCGACAAACCGCGCGACCAGATCACCGAGGACGATCGCCAGATCGGCAAGGTCGTGAACTTCGCGACGTTCGCGGGGCAGGGGGCGAGCGCGCTCGCGCTGCAGCTCGGGATCACCGCGCAGGAAGCCAACGAGCTGATCGCGCGCTTCGACCAGCGGTACCGGCAGGTCCGCGCGTTCCAGGACGAACAGCTCCGCCTCGCGCGCGAGCGCGGCTACATCGTCACGCTCGCCGGCCGGCGATGGCCGATCGGCGGGCTGGAGTCCCTCGATCCGCACGACCGCTCGTACGCCGAGCGCCTGGCCCGGCGCGCCACCCACGAGGGCTCGGTCGCCGACGTGTCGCGCCGCGGCCTGCTCGAGGCGGATCGCGCCCTGCGTGGCGCGGGGCTCCGCGCGCAGCCGATCGTGCAGATCCTCGACGAGGTCCTGTTCGAGATCCCGGAGGTGGAGCTCGCCGAGGCCGCGCGAATCGCCGCGGACGCGATGCGCAACGCGTTCGCGCTGGAGGTACCGCTGCGCGTCGGCGTCGAGGTCGGCCGCAACTGGGCCGATCTCGAGCCCTACGCGCTCTGACGAGACGCGGCGCGGCGCTCCGCGGGCCGTGTCCCGGGGGCGCACGCGGTGCCTTCGTCGCGGAGCGGGCTTGCCCTGCGTGCGCGCGGCCCCGTTCTCGCACACCTCGCGGGGCATGGCGAAGGCAGGACTACTCATCGACATGAAGTCGAAGCCGGGACAGGACGAGGCCGTCGCGAACCTGTTTCGCTCGGTGCTCCCGATGGCGCGCGAGGATCCGAACACGACCGCGTGGATCGCCGTGCGGTTCGCGCGCGACCACTACGGCATCTTCGACGTGTTCCCGGACGGCCGCAGCCGCGAGGCGCACCTCAGCGGGAGCCTGGTCAAGGCGCTGCGTGCGCGCAAGGGCGACATCTTTTCGCGCGCCCCCGAGTTCCACAAGATCGACGTGCTGGAGGATGTCGTCGCGCCGGAGCTGCCCGAGGAGCCCGACAGCAAGGGGTTCTTGATGACGTTCAAGCCGCGCCCCGGTCGCGAGGCGGATCTCGAGCGCTTCCTGCGCGAGCGCCACCCGCTCGTCCTCGACGAGCCGCGAACGTCGGCCTGGTTCGCGGTGCGCCTCGACGACGGCAGCTACGGCATCTTCGACGTGTTCCCCGACAGCGAGGAGATCAAGCGCCTCACCGGCCACCTCCCCACCGATCTCGCGACCCAGGCGGGCTCGCTGATCAAGGGCAAGCCGAAGCTCGACATGCTCTCGGTGACGGCGGAGAAGCTCCCCTCGAACGTGATGTGACGTCAGACCGGGTGCGGCTCGGCTCCCTGCGGAGCGTCGTAGGGCTCGTCGCCGGGCTCGTCGCCGGGCTTGTTGCCAGGCCCGTTGCCGGCGTCCCTGCCGCTGACCTTGCCGGAGGCCGGGACGCCCGCGATCTCGGCGAGCTCGTCGTCGCGTGCGATCAACGCGGCCGCGATCGCGGCGAGGATCGGCGTCGCGACCACGAGGCCGAGCGATCCCGCGACCGCGCCGAGCAGCGCCTGCGCGCCGAGGGTGAGCGCCGGGGGTAACGACAGCATGCGGCGCTGGATCACCGGCGAGACGATGTAGCTCTCGATGAACTGGATCCCGATGAACAGCGCGATGACGATCAGCGCCGTCGTCGGACCGCGCAGGAACGCGAGCAGCACGGCGGGGATCGCGGACACGAACGGGCCGATGTTCGGGATGAACGTCAGGGCCGCGGCGAGCACGCCGAGCGCGAACGCGAGCGGCACACCGACCACGGTCAGCCCCACCCACGTCGCGATGCCGATGATCGCCATGCCGACGAGCTTCGCGATCAGCCAGCGCCGGAGCCCCGTCGCCATCGTCGTGATCGTCTCGCGAAGCCGCGCGCGCCGGTCACTCGGGACGAAGTACAGGATGCCGCGCAAGTAGACGTGCGGATCGCTCGCGACGAACAGCCCGATGAAGATCACGAGGAACCCCGCGCCGACCGCGCCGACCACCCCGGACAGCGCGCCGAACGCGTCGCGCAGCACGGACTCCGAGCCGACGACCTCCTCGATCGTCGGCACCTTCGCCATGAACCGCGCACCCCAGTTCTGCTGGCCGAGCCGATCGCCGATCTGATCGAGCGCGCTCGGCAGGAGGACCCACAGCTTCTCGAGCTCGCTCGCGAGCCGCGGCGCGACGATCACGATGAACGCGAGCACGCCGAGCACCGAGAGCAGGACGACCGTGACGAGCGCGAGCCAGCGCGGCGCGTGGAACCTCCGCTGGAGCCAGGTGATCGCTGCGTCGAGCGCCACGGCCAGCAGCAGCCCGCTGAACAGCAGCAGCGAGATGTTCAGGATCGGCCCGAGCATCGTGGCCGCGACGTACGCGACCACCGCGATCGCGGCGAGCCGGAACACGTTCGACGACAGGTCGCGGTCGCGGGGCACCGTCAAGGGTAGCGCACCGCTACCCCGCCACGATCGGCGGGATCCAGTCGGGCCACGTCGGGCCCACGTCGGGCCCACGTCGGGCGCGAGCGCACACGTGCGCTTCTCGGCGCTGCCGAGATCTCGCGCGTCAGGTTCGACGAACGAGCGTGGTGGAGGCGGGCGCGGCGTGTGCGCTCCGCGGGGCAGAGACGTAGAGGCCGCCGAGTACGACGCCGATCATCGCCCCGACGAGGTCCATCCCGAGGTCGGCCATCGTGTCCGCGTGGGCGTGCAGGCCGGGGGCGCTCTGCGCCGTCCGCCCGAGCACGCGATCGACACCGAACTCGGCGACCTCCCACACCGCGCCGACCCCGAGCGTGGCGAGCACGATCGTCACGCCCGCGAGGGCCATGCGGAAGCGCGCGTGTCCGTGGAGCTGGGCCCAGTACACCCCGAGACCCGCGAGCAGCATCGAGGTGACGAGGTGCAGGAGCTTGTCGTAGCCGGGCAGGACCACGTACAGGCGGAGCAGGCTGCCGAGGGTCATGTCACCCACGAGGATCGGCAGGAGCACGAGCTCGACCTCGACGGGCGAGT
>Ga0164243_10002573_pt1 | contig 29888 bp, 24 predicted proteins | sample OricompcompostOP_FD_108781 | JGI IMG/M metagenome (GOLD analysis project Ga0164243, IMG submission 108781) | Organic Plus compost microbial communities from Emeryville, California, USA - Original compost - Organic plus compost (OP) | ecosystem: Engineered > Solid waste > Mixed feedstock >... | reverse complement strand
TGGGACGACAAGTTCTCCGAGGTCACCTACCAGCCCCTCGGCCGGCAGGCCTTCAAGGAGGCCCTCGCCCAGGCCGGGCTGGCGCCCGACGACGTCCACACCCTCGCCGTGGCCGCCCCCACCGCCCGCATCGGCAAGGCCATGGCCGGCAAGCTCGGCGTGGAGCGGGTCGCGCCCGACCTCACCGACTCCGTCGGCGCCACCGGCGCCGCTCAGCCCGGCCTGCTGCTCGCCAACATGCTCGAGGGCGCCGAGCCCGGCCAGGTGCTCGCCCTCGTGGTGCTCGGCGACGGCGCCGAGGTCTTCCTCTTCCGCACCACCCCGGCCCTCGCCGGCCACACCGCGGCCCGGCCGCTCGCCGGCCAGCTCGAGGCCGGCGGGCCCCTCACCTACAACCGCTTCCTGTCGTGGCGGGGCATGATCGACCTCGAGCCGCCCCGCCGGCCCGAGCCGGCCCGGCCGTCGGGCACCGCCGCGGCCCGGTCCATCGACTGGAAGTTCGGCTTCGTCGGCAGCCGCGACCCCGAGGACGGCACCGTGTTCCTGCCGCCGTCGCGGGTGTCGTTCGACGGCACGCGCACCGACCAGATGGAGCCGGCGCCGATGGCCGACGTCAAGGGCACCATCGCCACCTACACCGTCGACCGGATGGTGTACTCCCCGAGCCCGCCGGTGATCTTCGCCGTCGTCGACTTCGACGGCGGCGGACGCCTCCCCATCGAGCTCACCGACACCGACGTCGAGGAGGTGGAGATCGGCGGTCGGGTCGAGATGACCTTCCGCAAGCTCTTCACCGCCGATGGCATCCACAACTACTTCTGGAAGGGGAAGCTGATCCGTGGCTAGTCATGGCATCCGCGACCGCGTGGCCATCGTCGGGATGGGCTGCACGAACTTCGTCGAGAACTGGGGCAAGGGCCTCGACGACCTCCTGATCGACGCCTCGAACGAGGCCTACGCCTCGGCCGGCGTCACCAAGGACGACGTCGACGCCTACTGGTTCGGCACCGCCCAGTCGGGCATGAGCGGCATCACGCTCGCCAAGCCGCTCCAGCTCCAGAACAAGCCGGTCACCCGCGTCGAGAACTACTGCGCCACCGGCTCCGAGGCGCTCCGCCAGGCCTCCTACGCCCTGGCCTCGGGCGCCTACGACCTGGTGATGGTCGTCGGCGGCGAGAAGGTGAAGGACACCGGCTTCCAGGGCCTCAACGCCTTCCCGATCCCGCACGACGGCACCGCCCGCAACCTCACCGCGGCGGCGATGTTCTCGATGATCGTCCCGGCGTACGGCAAGAAGTACGGCGTCGACGACGCCACCATGCGGTCGGTCCTCACCCACATCGCCCGGAAGAACCACTTCAACGGGGCGCGCAACAGCCGGGCCCAGTTCCGCAAGGAGGTGACGGCCGAGCAGATCGAGAAGTCGCCGAAGATGGCCGGCACCCTCGGCGTGTTCGACTGCGCGGGCGTGGCCGACGGCGCCGCCGCTGCCATCGTGTGCCGGGCCGAGGACGCCCACCGCTACACCGACAAGCCGATCTACGTGAAGGCGCTGTCGTTCGTCGCCGGCAACGGCTCGGGCCTGCTCGACCCGACCTACGACTACACGACCTTCCCCGAGATCGCCGCCTGCGCCGTCGACGCCTACCAGCAGGCCGGCGTGAAGGACGCCCGGGCCGAGGTCGCCATGGCCGAGGTGCACGACTGCTTCACCCCGACCGAGCTGCTGCTCATGGAGGACCTCCAGTTCTCCGAGCGGGGCCAGGGCTGGCGCGACGTCCTCGACGGCGTCTTCGATCTCGATGGCGAGCTGCCGGTGAACCCCGACGGCGGCCTGAAGAGCTTCGGCCACCCCACGGGGGCGTCGGGCCTGCGGATGATGTTCGAGGCGTTCCTCCAGCTGCGCGGCGAGGTGCCCGACGAGCGTCGCATCTCCAGCCTCTCCGACGGTCGCAAGCTCGCCCTCACCCACAACCTCGGCGGGTACCCGGGCGAGATGGTGAGCTTCATCTCGCTGCTCGGCGCCGAGCTGGACTGAGCCGGACCCACCCGCCCGCGGGCGGGCGCGGTGACGGAACCGGTCGCACCGTGACCCACCCTCGTGCTCGTGCACGACGGGTCGGCCGCGCCGCGCGCCTGACCCGGCCCCGAGCCGCGGAGCCTGGCATCGAGGATGCGGGTGGGGACGGGGTGGTCGTGGCCGGCGGCACGGGGGGCGCTTTCCTGATAAGGATTGTGCTGATGGGAGCGAGACGTCTCTTCGAACCGATCCGCATCGGTGACGTCGAGGTGCCAAACCGCATCGTCAACACCACCCACGGCACCGGCCTCGGGGCCGACCGCGACGTGCGCTACCTCCAGGAGCGGGCCCGCGGCGGGGCCGGCCTGATCGGCGTGCACTCCCTCGGCGGGGTCTACGGGTACGCCCTCGGACCGGGACCCGAGGTGCCCGTCCCCGACTGGGACCAGAAGGCCCTCCACCCCCTGAGCGACGAGGGCCTCGCCTTCTACGACGAGACCACCGTCCCCGGGCTGCGGCGTCGGGCCGAAGTGGTGCACGCCGAGGGGGCGGTCGGCTACGCGCAGGTGTACCACTCGGGCGCGGCGCGCCACGGGGGCATCGCCGGCCCCCTGATGGCACCGTCGGCCGTGCCCGACCCCTACGAGGCGGTGATGCCCCACCCCCTCTCGGAGCGGGAGATCGAGGAGCTGGTGTGGGCCTTCGCCCACCAGATCCGCCGCATCCGCGACGCCGGCCTGGACGCGGCCGAGATCCACGGGGCCCACGGCTACCTCGTGAACCAGTTCCTCTCGCCCTACGCCAACAGGCGCACCGATCGGTGGGGTGGCTCCCCCGAGAACCGGGTGCGGTTCGTGCGCGAGGTGGTCGCTGCGGCCCGCACGCTGGTGGGACCCGACTACCCGATCGGCATCCGCCTCGGCATCGACGGCGACGGTGAGCGCCGGGGCCTCACCGTGGACGAGCTGGCCCGCACCGCCGAGCTGCTCGGCGACCTCGTCGCCTGGGTGAGCGTCAGCGGCGGCAACTACGCCGGCTTCGGCGAGGGGGTCGAGGGCGCCTACGTCAGCCCCTGGTACCGCGAGCCCGCCCACAACGCCCCGGCCGCCGCCGCCGTGCGCGCCGTGGTGGACGTGCCCGTGATCGTGACCGGTCGCATCGCGGACGTCGCCCTCGCCGAGAGCCTGCTGGCCGAGGGCGTGGCGGACATGGTCGGGATGGTGCGGGCCCTGGTGGCCGACCCCGACCTGCCCCGCAAGGCCCGGGAGGGCAGGGAGGCCGAGATCCGGATGTGTCTCGGCATGTCCGAGTGCCACGCCATCGGTGCCCACCGCGTGCCGATGACCTGCGCGGTCAACGCGGCCGCCGCCCGCGAGGACGAGCTCGAGATCGTCCCCACCGACGAGCCCCGCACCGTGGCGGTGGTGGGTGCCGGGCCCGCCGGCATGGAGGCCGCCCGGGTGGCGGCCCTCCGCGGCCACCGCGTGTACCTCGCCGACCGGCGACGCCGCCTCGGCGGCACCCCGGCCGTGCTCGCCCTCGACCCCAACCGCCGGAACCTGCGCGACCACGCCGCCTGGTTCGAGGGGGAGCTGCGCCGCCTCGGCGTGGAGCTCCTCCTCGGCAACGAGGTCACCGCCGACGAGCTCGCCGAGTTCGGCGCGGACGTGGTGGTCGTCGCCACGGGCGGCGTGCCCGTGGTTCCCGAGGTGCCGGGCATCGACCTCCCGTCGGTCGTCGGCGCCCTCGACGTGCTGCAGGGGACCCCGGTGGGGGAGCGGGCCGTCGTCGTCGGCGGCCTCGACAAGCACCTCGGGCCGCCCACGATCGCCGAGCTGGTCGCCGACCGCGGCGCGACCGTCGAGCTGGTGACCGAGCACTTCGACTTCGCCCAGGGTGTCGAGGACGGCACCCGCATCCCGCTGCGCGGCCGCCTGGCCGCCAAGGAGGTCACCGTGTCGCTCCTGCACGCCCTCGCCCGGGTCGAGCCAGCCGGTCCGGTCGTGGTCGACCGCCTCACCGGGGCCGAGCGCCTGGTGGAGGGGGCCACCGTGGTGCTGGCCTGCGGCACCCTGCCCGACGACCGCCTCGCCCGCCAGCTGGAAGGCCGGGTCCCCGAGGTGCACGTGATCGGTGACGCCCTGGCTCCCCGCCGGATCATGCACGCCACCCTCGAGGGGGCGCGGGTGGGGGTGGCCCTGTGAGCGCGCCGGACACCGCCCCGCCCGCCCCCACGCCGACCGGCTCGGCCCGCACGGCGGTGGTCACCGGATCCGCCTCCGGCATCGGCCGGGCCACCCGGCAGCGGCTGGAGTCCGACGGCTGGCGGGTGATCGGCGTCGACCTGCGCGACGCCGAGGTGCTCGCCGACCTCGCCACCGACGACGGCCGCAGGGCCATGGTCGAGCAGGTCGAGGCCCTCGTCGACGGTCCCCTCCACGGGGTGGTGGCGTGCGCCGGGGTGAGCGGGCGCACCAGCCCCGCCGACCTGGTCGTGGCCCTCGACTACTTCGGCGCCGTCGGCACGCTCGACGGCCTGCGCCCGCTGCTGGCCCGCGCCGGGGGCGCGTCGGCGGTGGCGCTGTCGTCGAACGCGGCGGTCACCGCACCCGCGGTGAACGACGAGGGGCTGGCGCGGTGCCTGGCGGGCGACGAGCAGGCCGCTCTCGCCGCCGGCTACGGCTCGGGCGTGGAGGCCTACGCCACGGCCAAGCGGGCGCTGGCCACGTGGGTGCGGCGCGAGGCCGTGACCGACGGGTGGGTCGGTGCCGGTGTGCGGCTGAACGCGGTGGCCCCCGGCCTGGTCGTCACGGCCATGACCCAGAAGGACCTGCCGGGGATCCGGGCCACCAAGGGCTACCCCCGGCCCACGGAGGAGCCCGGCCGGCCCGAGGAGATCGCCGCTCTGGTGGCGTTCCTCCTGTCGGACGAGGCCCGCTACGTCGTCGGCTCCTACCTGGTGGTCGACGGCGGCACCGACGCCGCCCTCCACCCCGACCTGAGGGTGTAGCCGCCCCGAGCCCGTCGATGCTCGGCGCCGGTCAGCGGCCGCCCGGCGGGGCCCATTCGGTCAGCAGTTCGTCGAGCGCCTCCGCCGGCACCGGGCTGCTCCACAGGTACCCCTGGCCGCGGTCGCACCCCAGGTCCACCAGGTGCTCGAGCTGGTCGGCGGTCTCGATGCCCTCCGCCACCACGGTGAGGCCCACCCCGTGCGCCATCTCCACGATGCCGCGCACGATCGCCCAGTCGGCCCGGTGGGTGGTGAGGCCGCGGATGAACGACTGGTCGATCTTCAGCACCGACACGGGCATGCGCCGCAGGTACCCGAGCGACGAGTAGCCCGTGCCGAAGTCGTCGAGGGCGAGCCCGACCCCGAGGTCGCGCAGCTCGTGGAGGCGGCGGATGGCGTCGTCGGGGGTGGCCGTGACCACCGACTCGGTGACCTCGAGCATGAGAGCCTCGGGCTCGAGCCCGGCCTCGTCGAGGGCGGCCGCCACCGACCGGGCGAGGTCGTCGTCGGCCAGCTGCCGCGGCGACAGGTTCACCGAGATCCGTCGGGGATGGGTGCCTTCCTGGGCCCGCCAGGCGGCGAGCTGGGCCAGGGCCTTGCGCAGCACAGCCCGGCCGACCGGCACGATCAGCCCCGTCCCCTCGGCGAGGGCGATGAAGTTGCCCGGGCTCACCAGCCCCCGCTCGGGGTTGCGCCACCGCACCAGCGCCTCGGCCCACACCTCGTCGGCACCCGGCGCCTCCGGGACCTCGGCGCGGCGCTGCAGCGGGAGGGCCGCCTGCCACACGACCACGAGCTCGTCGTCGTCGATGGCCCGGCGCAGGGCGTTGGACTGCTCCAGCCGCAGGCGGGCCTGGCGGCGGAGGTCGTGGTCGTGGAGCTCGACTCCACCCCGGCCCTGCGCCGCGGCGCGCGCCACCGCCGCTTCGGCCTCGGCCACGAGCGCTGCGGCCTCGGCGTCGTGGGCAGGTCGCACCGACACGCCGATGCTCACCGTGGCGGTCACCCGGGCCCCGCCGAGCACGTGAGGGACGCCGAGGGCGACCCGCACCCGGTCGGCCAGATCGGTGACGTCCTCGATGCCCGAATGCGTGGCGTGGACGACCGCGAAGTCACCAGGGCCGGTGCGGGCGACCACCGTCCCCGCGTCGAGGGACCGGCGGAGCCGGTCGGCGATCGAGACGAGGAGCAGGTCGGCCCCGTCCGCTCCGTGGGCCTCGACCAGCTCGGTGAGGCCGTCGACGCGCGCGACGAGCACCCCGACCAAGGGGTCGTCGTCGCCCTGCGCGCGGAGGAGCTGCTCGATGCGGTCCAGCAGCAGGGCGCGGTTCGGGAGACCGGTGAGCGGGTCGGTGACCGAGCCGGCCAGGGCGTCGCCGCCTCCGGGTGCTGCCCCTGCCGCCGAGGGCTCGGGCGCGGTCGAGGGAGGCGGGGACGCGTCCGTCGGCGTGGGGAGCGGCGGCGGCCGGTGGTCGCGGGCCCGCTCGAACGAGGCGGCGATGATGTCGGCCAGCCGCTCGACCAGGGCGATCTCGTCGGGGTCGAACACCCGCGGACCGGGCGCGAGCACCGACAGCGACCCGTGGAAGCCGGGCTCGCCCCCGACCAGGACCGCCACCCCGGCGGTGTGCTCGTCGGTCGGCGAGAGGCCGCGGGTGCGCTCGTCGGTGGCCAGGTCGGCCACCACCAGCGGTCCGTCCTGCGCGGTGACCAGCTCGTGGAGGTCGGCGTGGCCCGACGGCTGGTAGCCACCGGCGACGGGCGGGTCGCCGAACCAGGCGGCCCGGACCTCCGGCGGGTGCACCACCCCGGCCTCGTAGGGCCCCGCCTCGATCAGCACCGAGGAGTCGGCCCCGAGGGTGCGGCCCAGGGCGCCGACCACGGCGTCGGCGACATCGGCGGGATCGGCGGTGGCCAGGGCGAGGAGGGCGAGCTGGACGGCCACGTCCTGGTGGGCGGCGTGGGCCTCGATGCGGGCGGCCCGGGCGGGGTCGGCCACCAGGTCGGTCTCCGCCGCCCGGCGGGCCTCCAGCTCGGCGGCGAGGCGGGCCTCGGCCTCGGCCCGCTCCTCGGCCCGGGCCTCCTCCACCGCCTTGGCGAGGGCCCGCTGGTGGGCGTCCTCGGCGTAGCGGGCCCGCACGGCGGCGGCGGTGCGCTCTTCGGTCCGGGTGGTCTCGACGGCTTCGGCCAACGCCTCCTCGTGGGCTCGGGCGGCCGCCCGCAGGTGGGCCTCGGCCTCGGTCCACGCCTGCGCCCGCGCTGCGTCGAGCGCGGTGTCGAGGGCCTTCTTCCGTCCGGCCCGCTCGGCTGCCACCCGCTCCTGGAGGGCGGCGAGGGCGGCGGCCCCGTGCTCGATGGCGGCCTGGGCGAGCCGCAGCTCCTCCTCGTTGGCGGCCCGCTCCTCGGCCCGGGCCTGGGCCACGGCGTCCTCGACGGCGCGCGCCCACACCTCGGCGTCGGCGACCACCCGGGCCTGGACCGTCGCCCGCTCGGTGGCGAGGGCGTCGGCGACCGCGGCCGCGACGGCCGCGTCGAGGGCCCGCTGGTGCTGTGCCACCAGCTCCGCCGTGCGCCGGTCGGTGTCGGCGTCGCTGCGCTCGCGCTCCTCGAGCCGGTCGAGGTGGTGGCCCAGCTCGGCCGCCAACCACTCCAGCACGGTGACGGTGGCGTCGGTGAAGCCGGACACGACCGGCGACACCACCGCGAGCACGGCGGCCGCGCCGCCCCGGGAGCGGACCGGTACGGCGCAGAGGGAGGCCGCCAGGCCCCCGGCCCGGGGATCGACGGTGACCGCCGGCTCCAGGCCGAGGTCGGGTACGAGCACCGCCGAGCCGAGGCTGAGGGCGGTGGCCACCGGATGGTCGTCGCCGAGGCCGGCACCGAGGCCGTCGACGGCGTCGGTCAGGGGCCCGCTGACGACGGTGGGCTCGGCCCGGCCGGCGCACACCTCGGCGACGAAGACGAGGGTGCCGAGTCCGTGGTCGACGGCGACGTCGCACACCGAGGCCCACAGGTCGTCGGGGGTCGTGGCGCGCGACGCCACGGTCAGGGCCCGGGCCAGGAAGGCGTACAGCTCGGCCAGGTGCCGCACCTGCCGTCCGGCGGCCTCGGGGTCGGACAGGTCGCGCACCAGCGCCACCGAGAGGGGGCCGTCACCCGACCGGAGGTTGGCGATGGCGATGTCGACGGGCACGGCGTGGCCGTCGCGGTGGCGGGCCGTGAAGAGCCGGGGCCCGCGGTGCCCGCCGGGCCCCGGCTCACGGGCGAAGCGCTCCCGGTGGACCCGGTGGAGCTCGCGCAGCTCGGAGGGGACGAGCTTCTCGAGCTTGCGCCCCACCAGGGTGCCCGGCTCGTAGCCGAGCAGGGCGTGGAGGGCGTCGTCGGCGGCCACGATGCGGCCCCGGGCGTCGCACACCACCAGGGCGCCGCCCAGCTCGCTCGGGCCGGTCACGGCGGCGAGATCGAGCGGAGGGTGCGGCCGCGCGTGGTCGCGCCCGTCCCCACGCTCGTCTGGCTCGCGCGCCCGCGCCATGGATCCTCCCGACCCGCTCCCGGTGCCGGTCGAACCGGCCGTTCGGGGTGTACGGATGCTAGGAGCCGGTTCCCGGTCGGCTGGTGGACCGTCGACCCGGTGCCGCGCCGGTTCAGAGGCGCTCGATGATGGTGACGTTGGCCTGACCGCCGCCCTCGCACATGGTCTGGAGGCCGTAGCGGCCGCCGGTGCGCTCGAGCTCGTTGAGCAGGGTGGTCATCAGCCGGGCGCCGGTGGCGCCGAGCGGGTGGCCCAGGGCGATGGCCCCGCCGTTCACGTTCACCTTGGCGAGGTCGGCGCCGGTCTCCCTGGCCCACGCCAGCACGACCGAGGCGAACGCCTCGTTGATCTCGACCAGGTCGATGTCGTCGAGGGTGAGGCCGGTCTTCTCGAGGGCCCGGGCGGTGGCGGGGATGGGGGCGGTGAGCATCCACACCGGATCGTCGGCGAGCACCGACAGGTGGTGGATGCGCGCCCGCGGGGTGAGTCCGTGGTCCTTCACCGCCTGCTCGCTGGCGATGAGCAGCGACGCCGAGGCGTCGGAGATCTGGCTGGCGCAAGCGGCGGTGAGGCGGCCGCCCTCCACGAGGGTCGGCAGGGAGCGGATCTTCTCCCAGTTCGGCTCCCGGGGGCCCTCGTCGGCGGTGATGCCGGCGACCTCGACGATCTGGCCCTCGAAGCGGCCCTCGGCCCGGGCCCGGATGGCGCGCTCGTGGCTCTCGACCGCGAACGCCTCCATCTCGTCGCGGGAGCAGTCCCACTTGTCGGCGATCATTTCAGCTGCCCGGAACTGGCTGACCTCCTGGTCGCCGTAGCGGGCCTGCCATCCGGGGGAGGTGCTGAACGGGTCGGGGAACCCGAACTGCTCGCCGACGACCATCGCCGACGAGATCGGGATCTGCGACATCTGCTGCACGCCGCCGGCGACGACGAGGTCCTGGGTGCCGCTCATGACGCCCTGGGCGGCGAAGTGGATCGCCTGCTGAGAGGACCCGCACTGGCGGTCGACCGTGGTGCCGGGCACGTGCTGGGGCAGACCGGCCACCAGCCAGGCCGAGCGGGCGATGTCGCCGGCCTGGCCGCCGATGGTGTCGACGCAGCCGAAGACGACGTCGTCGACCGCCGCGGGGTCGACGTCGTTGCGGTCGAACAGGGCCTTGATGCTGGCGGCCCCGAGATCGGCGGGGTGGATCTGGGACAGGCCGCCCCCGCGCCGCCCGACGGGCGTGCGGATGGCGTCGACGATGTAGGCCTCAGGCATGTGGTTCCCCTTGGTGGTCGGCATGCCCAGCATGCCCGGACGAGCGGTGGGAGCGGTCAGCGGGTGACGATGGTGCAGGAGCCGTGGCCGAACAGGCCCTGGTTGATGGCGAGGCCGACGCGGGCGCCTTCGACCTGGTGGCCCTCGGCCCGGCCCTGGAGCTGCCAGGTGAGCTCGCAGACCTGGGCGATCGCCTGCGCGGGGATGGCCTCGCCGAACGACGACAGGCCGCCCGACGGGTTGACCGGCACCCGGCCCCCGATGGCGGTGACGCCGTCGCGGACGAGCTTGGCGCCCTCGCCCACCTCGCACAGCCCGAGGTTCTCGTACCAGTCGAGCTCGAGGGCGGTGGAGAGGTCGTAGACCTCGGCCAGGTCGATGTCGTCGGGGCCGAGGCCCGCCTGCTCGTAGGCGTTGCGGGCGATGGAGTCCTTGAACCCGTGGGTCGGCGGGGTGACCACGGCCCAGGAGTCGGTGGCGATGTCCGGCAGCTCGAGGCGGACCTGCGGATAGGTCGGGGTGGTGTTGGCCACCGCCTTGATCCGCACCGTGCCCTCGAGGGTCCCGAGCTTGCGCTTGGCGTACTCCGGCGTGCAGATGATGAGGGCGGCGGCACCGTCGGAGGTGGCGCACACGTCGAGGAGGCGCAGCGGGTCGCTCACGATGGGCGACGACGCGAAGTCCTCGAGGGTGAACTCCTTGCGGAACCGGGCGTAGGGGTTGTGCACGCCGGCCTTGGAGTTCTTGACCTTCACCAGGGCGAAGTCGTCGGGGGTGTCGCCGAAGACGTCGATGCGGCGACGGGCGTTGAGGGCGAAGAACGACGGGTTGGTGGCGCCCAGCAGGTGGAAGCGCTGCCAGTCCGGGTCCTCCTTGCGCTCCCCGCCGACCGGGGCGAAGAAGCCCTTCGGGGTGGTGTCGGCCCCGATGACCATGGCGACGTCGGCGAAGCCGGCGAGCAGCTGGGCCCGGGCCGACTGGAGGGCCTGGGCGCCCGAGGCGCACGCTGCGTAGGACGACGAGATCTGCGCGCCGGTCCAGCCCAGGGCCTGGGAGAAGGTGGAGCCGGCCACGAAGCCGGGATAGCCGTTGCGGATGGTGTCGGCGCCGGCGACGAACTCGATGTCGCGCCAGGCCACGTCGGCGTCGGCGAGGGCCTCGCGGGCGGCCACCAGGCCGTACTCCACGAAGTTGCGGCCCCACTTGCCCCACGGGTGCATGCCCGCGCCGAGCACCACGAGGTCACGGTCGTCGCTCACGAGGCACCTCCCTGAGGGGCGGCCGGCGCCCACGTCCACACCCACCGGTCGACGCCCTCGTCGTCGGTGAACAGCACCTGCAGGTCGACCTCGACCTCCATGCCGATCTCGAGATCGGCGGCCATGACGCCCTTGGCGACCTGGCCGAGGATGACCAGGCCCTCCTCCTCCAGCTCCACGGCGGCGAGGGCGTAGGGCTCGAAGGGCTCCGCGGCCACGTACGGAGGCGGCGGCGCGTAGTGGTTCTCGGTGTAGGACCAGATCCGGCCGCGGCGGCTCAGGGGCGTCGGCTCCAGCTCGGTGGAGGCGCAGTCCGGGTTGGGGCAGGCCCCCGAGCGGGGCGGGAACACGTAGGTCCCGCACGCCCCGCAGCGGGCGCCGATCAGCGTGTAGGGCTCCTCGGTGGTGAACCAGCCGTCCACCGCGGGCACCCGTTCCTTGGTCGTCACCCCATCAATCTAACGGGGCGTCAGATGGCGGGGCGAAGCCGCACCGGGGTCCGGGAGGGGTCGGGTCGACCCCTCCCGGGCGGCGGCGGGCCGCACCGGTAACGTCCGCGACGTGATCATCGACTGCGCGGCCTACAAGGAGGGCGTGCGCGTCGGTGGCCTCCTGGGCGTCGAGGAGGCCGCCGCGGCGCGTGGTCCCGACACGTTCGTGTGGCTCGGGCTGCGGGTGCCGTCCCCGGACGAGCTCGCCGAGGTGTTCGCCGCCTTCGGCATCGAGGAGCCCTCGGTCGACGAGGTGCTCGAGGTCCACGACCGGCCCGTGCTCGCCGTCGAGGACGACGCCACCACCTTCGTGCTGCGCACCGCGCACTACGACGCCAACGCCGAGACGGTGAAGCTGGGGGAGATCTCGGTGCTCCTCGGCCACGACTTCGTCATCACCGTGCGGCACGGCCGGGCCACCCCGCTCGGCGGGCTGCGCCAGCGCCTCGAGCGCGACCCCGAGTACCTCGCCCTCGGACCGTCGGCGGTCCTGGCCGCCACCATCGAGACGGCCGTCGACGACTACGGACCGGTGCTCGACGGCTTCGAGCGCACCGCGGTGGAGCTCGAGTCGGACGTGTTCAGCGGCGAGATCGGCAACCGCTCGGCCCGCCGCATCTACCACCTGCGCCGCGAGCTGCGGGAGCTGCTCGTCGCGGTGGACGCCCTGGAGGACCCTCTCGCCCGGTTGCTGCGCCGCCAGCGGGGGCGGTGGCACATCGACGTGGTGGGGACCCTCGAGGAGGCGTTCGACCAGCTGACCCGCACGATCAACCGGGCCCGGTCGCTGTCCGACCTCCTGGCCAGCGCCCTCGACGCCAACCTGGCGCAGCTGTCGGTGCAGCAGAACGAGGACATGCGCAAGATCTCGGCGTGGGTCGCCATCGCCGCGGTGCCCACCATGGTGGCGGGGATCTACGGCATGAACTTCGAGCACATGCCGGAGCTCGAGAACGCGGTGGGCTACCCGATCGTGCTGGGGGCCATGGCCGGCGTGTGCTTCTGGCTGTACCGGAGGTTCCGGCGGGCCGGCTGGCTGTGACGTGCCGCGGCGCGGGCGCCGACCGTCGTCGGCGCCCGCCCGGGGTCAGCGGATGCGGGGCGTGACGCGCGTGCCGCTGGCGAAGAAGGCCTGGCCCTCGGCGATGGCGTCGGGGTGGTTGCCGACCTCGACGAAGGTGGACGCCATGGCGATGGCCTGGTCTCGGGCCATCGTGCGGGCGGCCCACAGGGACTTCAGCGTGCCCTGCACGGCGATCGCAGGGAGCGACGCGATCTGGCGGGCGATGGTGGTGGCCGTCTCCATCAGCTGGTCGGCGGGCACGACCTCGGAGACGAGGCCCAGCTGCTGGGCCTTCTGGGCCGAGATGCGCTCGTAGTTGCCGAGCAGCGACATGCGGCAGAGCTCGCCCCAGGGCAGCTGGCCGTACATGAACATGGGCTCGAAGCACGCCGCCATGCCGTAGGTGGTGTGGGGGTCGAAGAAGGTGGCGTGCTCGGCGGCGATGATGATCTCGCTCTCGCCGAGGGCGTAGAAGGCGCCGCCGCCGGCCATGCCGTTCACCGCCACGACCATCGGCTTCCACAGGTCGGCCTGCTTGGGGCCGAGCTTCAGCATCGGGTCGTTCATCATGAACGGGCTGTTCGGCTGCTTGTTGTCCATGGCGTAGTCGCGGTCGATGCCGGTGCAGAACGCCTTGTCACCGGCACCGGTGAGCACCACGGCCTTGACGTCGTCGTCGTAGCGGAGGTCGTCGTAGAGGCCGGCCAGCTCGTTCACGAGGGTCTCGTTGCACGAGTTGTACTTCTCGGGGCGGTTCAGGGTGATCGTCGCCACCCCTTCGCTGACGTCGAAGATCAGCGTCTCGAACTCGGTCACGGTGGTTCCCCTCTCGGCGTCCGACAGCGGCGGCACGCTAGCAGCAGCCCGTTTCTGACGGTCTGTCAGAGGACCCCTCCCCGGCACTAGTGTCACCGGGCGCGCCGGAGGCCCGGGGCACGCGCCGGGGGACCCGGCACCCCTGCCGCATCGCCTGCGCCACCACCTGGCACCACCTCTGGACCCGGGGCCCTCCCGCCCTCTCGCACCAGTCTTCGACCCACCGAGGAGTACCGACACATGGGCATCTGCGACGGACGAGTCGTCATCATCACCGGCGCCGGCCGCGGCCTGGGCCGGGCCCATGCCCTGGCCTTCGCGGCCGAGGGGGCCAAGGTCGTGGTGAACGACCTGGGTGCGTCCCTCCAGGGCGAGGGCACCGACCTCAGCCCCGCCCAGGAGGTCGTGAACGAGATCACCGCTGCCGGCGGTGAGGCCATCGTCAACGGCGACGACATCAGCGACTGGGACGGCGCCGGCAACCTCATGCAGGCCGCCATCGACACCTTCGGGGGCCTCGACACCGTCGTCACCAACGCCGGCATCGTCCGCGACCGCATGTTCGTGAACATGACCGTCGACGACTGGGACGCGGTCATCAAGGTCCACCTGCGGGGCACGTTCTGCCCGGTGAAGCGGGCCGTCGAGTACTGGCGGGCCGAGTCCAAGGCGGGCCGCCAGCGCGCCGCCCGGGTGATCACGACCTCGTCGGGCGCCGGCCTGATGGGCTCGATCGCCCAGACCAACTACGCCGCCGCCAAGGCCGGCATCGCCGCCTTCACCATCAACATCGCCGCCGAGCTGGGCCGCATCGGCGTCACCGCCAACTCCATCGCCCCGTCGGCCCGCAGCCGCATGACGGAGGAGGCGTTCGCCGAGATGATGAAGCCGGTCGAGTCCGGCTTCGACGCCATGGACCCGGCCAACGTCAGCCCCATCGTGGTGTGGCTGGGCAGCGAGCAGAGCGGCCACGTCACCGGTCGGGTCTTCGAGTGCGCCGGCGGCGAGCTGAGCGTCGCCGACGGCTGGCAGCACGGCAAGGTCGTCGACAAGGGCGACCGGTGGGACCCGGCCGAGCTCGGCCCGGTGGTCGACCAGCTCATCGCCGAGGCGCCCACCCCGGCGCCGGTCTACGGCACCTGAGCCGTCCCGACACGGTGACGAGCGGGGTGGGCTCCGACGCGGAGGTGGTGGCCACCGACGGACGGGTGATCGGCCGTCGGGCCATCCAGACGCGCCGCCGCATCCTCGACGCCACCGCCGCCCTGCTCCGCGAGCAGGGCGCGCTCGACGTGAAGGTCATCGACGTGGCCCGGGAGGTGGGCACCTCGCCGGCGACCTTCTACCAGTACTTCGCCGACGTGGAGGACGCCATCCTCTGCCTGGCGGGCGAGCTGGTCGAGCAGGTGCCGCAGTTCGCTTCCCAGATCGACGCCGGCTGGATCGGCGACGACGGCCTCGACCGGGCCCGCGCCCTGGTGGCGTCGTACACCCGCTTCTGGGACGAGCACGGCGCGGTCCTGCGGGTCATGCACCTGCGGGCCGACGAGCTCGAGCCCCGCTTCCGGCGGGTCCGCAACGAGTACAACGGCCGCTTCATGTCGGTCATGGTCCGGTGCGTGGAGGAGGCCCGGGAGGCGGGGCGCATGCCCCCGTCGATGGACCCCGACGCCACCGCCGGCGCCATGCTCACGGTGCTCGACCGGCTACCCAGCTACCGCGAGTCGTTCGAGCGCCGGGGCACGTCGCGCGAGGAGATGGTGGAGACGGTGGCCCGCATCCTCCACGCCGGCCTCACCGGCCGGATGCCCACCTGATCCACCCCCACCCTGGCTCACGTGATCAGCTCATGCCTGAGCAGGTGAGCCAGGGTGGGAGGAGTGCGGGCAGGGGTGAGGTGGCTACCAGCCGCGGTACTGCACGTCGCGGCGCTCCTTGAAGGCCTCGACGCCCTCGTTGAAGTCCCGCGTGTAGGAGGCCAGCTCCTGGGCCCAGGCCTCGTCCTCGAAGGCGAGCGACCGGGGCGACTCCATCGAGCGGTTGAGGAGCCACTTCGAGAGCATGAGGGCCTTGGTGGGGGACTCGGCGAGCTGGCCGGCCCACTCCTCGGCGGCGGCCCGCAGCTCGGCCTGGGGCACGACCCGGTTCACCAGACCGATGCGCTCGGCCTCGTCGGCCTTCACGTCGCGGCCGAAGAAGATGAGCTCCTTGGCCTTCTGGAGACCGATCAGGCGGGGCAGCATCCAGGCCCCGCCGCCGTCGGGGGTGATGCCCCGCCGCACGAACACCTCGATGAACTTGGCGTTGTCGGCGGCGATCACCAGGTCGGAGGCGAAGGCGATGTGGGCCCCGATGCCCGCCGCGGTGCCGTTGACGGCGGCGATGACCGGCTTCTCGCAGTCCATGATCGAGGCGACCAGCCGCTGGGCCCCACGCTTGATGTTGCGGCCGACGTCGCCGAGGGCCTTGTCGGGCTTGTCGGCGGGCCCCGGGTTCTCGGGGATCCGCGACACCCGCAGGTCGGCGCCGGTGCAGAAGTGGCGCTCCCCGGCGGCGGTGATCACGACGCAACGCACGTTCAGGTCGTTGCTCGCCCCCTCCATCAATTCGATGGTGCGGTTGCGCTGGTCGGGGGTGATGGCGTTGGCCGCGTCGGGCCGGTTCAGTGTGAGCCAGGCCACGCCCTTGTCGTCGATCTCCCAGAGGAGGTCCTCGTCCACGCTCATGTCAGTCCCCAGTCGGTGTCGTGCGTCGGGAGGCCCGCGCGCGGGTCGCGGCCCGGTCCGCCGTTCTACCAGACCCCTCCGGGTCGACCGCCCGGCGGGAGGCCGACCGAGGGTCAGGCCGCGCCGCGCTCCATGCGCAGCCACAGGTGGCGCAGGCCGGTGTGGCGGTTGCTGCGCGTCCACTCCGGGGGACGGACCAGATCGATGCGGCCGAAGGCAGGCAGCAGCTCCTCGAACATGACCGTCATCTCGAGCCGGGCGAGGTTGGCGCCGAGGCAGTGGTGGATGCCGTGGCCGAACGTGAGGTGGGGGTTGGGGGAGCGGGTGATGTCGAGCTCCATCGACCGCTCGAAGGTGGCCTCGTCGCGGTTGGCGGAGCCCTCCCACACCACCACCTTGTCGCCGGGGGCGATCGAGGCGCCCCGCAGCTCCAGCGCCCGGGTGGCGGTGCGGCGCTTGGAGGGCGACGGGGTGGTCCACCGCAGCAGCTCGTCGACGGCGGTGGGCAGCAGCGAGGGATCGGACCGGAGCAGGGCGAGCTGGTCGGGCCGCTCCAGCAGGGCGGCGAGGCCCCCGGCGATGGCGTTGCGGGTGGTCTCCGAGCCGGCGGTGAAGAGCAGGGAGAAGAAGGCGTACAGCTCGGCGTCGGTGAGCCGTGGCGGGTCGACGTCGTCGAGGGTGGCCTGGACGACCAGCGAGAGCATGTCGTCGGTGGGACGGGCCCGCTTCTCGGCCACCAGCTCGGCGCCGTAGGCCTGCATGCGCGCCCGGGCGTCCTCGGCGGAGGCGCCCGCGGCCTCGAACGACTTGCGGGAACCGCGGTAGTCGAAGCCCGGCTCGACCGCCTCGAACAGCCAGTGCCGCTCCGACTCGGGCACGCCGAGGAGGATGCAGATCATCTGCATCGGCAGCTCGGCGGCCACCTCGACCAGGAAGTCGACCTCCTCGCCGTCGGGCACCTCGGCGAGCAGGTTCCGGGTGCGGCGCCGCAGCTCCTCCTCGAGGTTCCGCACCATGCGCGGTGTGAGCCCTGAGCTCACCAGCCGGCGGATCCGGGCGTGGCGGGGGTCGTCCATCATGTTCAGCACCTGACCGGCGACCGGCAGGTCCTGGAGGAGGGTGCCGCCGTACGGGCGGTCGCCGCCGGTCTCCGAGGAGTACGCCTCGGGCTCGTGCAGCACGTGCAGCACCTCGGCGTAGGTGGCCACCGACCAGAAGCCCTCCCCATCCGGCGTGTGCTCGGTCGGCTCGTGCCACCACACCGGTGCCTCGCGGCGGTGCACCTCGAACAGGTGGTGCGGGAAGCCGTCGGCGAAGTTGTCGAGGTCGGTCAGGTCGATCGAGTCCATGTCCCCCACGGGTCCACCTTCGCGCGCGGCGCCCGGCGTCGTGACCGTGCACGGCGTAGCCTTCGCGGCGTGAGCGTGGAGGACGAGGACTTCGACGTCGAGGCGTGGAACCGACGCCTGGCCGAGACCCCCTCCGGCCCGATCGGCCCGCCCCGTGTGCGCACCCGCCACCTCGACCGGCCCCGGCATCCCAGCGAACAGCCGCTCGACCCGCCCGACCTCCAGGGCCCGGTCCCCGCACTCGACCCGGAGCCGCTCGACGCGCTCGTCGACCCGGTCACGGGCACCGACGCGGTGGCCGAGCAGGGCTTCCCGGCGTTCGAGCACGGCCAGTGGACCGTCGAGGGCGAGATCGAGCGGTTCGGCGCCTTCGGGCGGGGTGCGGCCCGCTCCCGGGGCTGGCGCCGGGGGATCGCCCTCGTGCTGCTCGGCCTGCTGGTGCTGCCCCTCGTGCTGCAGACGGCGCACCTGGTGTCCCGCGTCCTTTCCTAGACTCGGCGCCGTGCCGCTCTACGAGTACCGCTGCCCCGTCTGCGACGACACGTTCGAGGCCCGCCGGCCCATGGCCGAGGCGTCCGATCCCATCGACTGCCCGCAGGGCCATCCCGGCTCGCGCCGGCTGCTGTCGGTGTTCGCGTCGGTCGGTGCCGGGTCGTCGGGCGCTCCCGCTCCCGCCATTGCGCCCCGCCCGTCCGGCGGTGGGTGCTGCGGGGGCATGTGCGGCTGCTGAGCCGCCTCGTCCGGTGAGCGTCGCTCAGGGCGTGCGCTCGTAGCGCCAGCCCTCCTGGAGCATCCAGAGCCGGTGGCGGGGCCCCTCGCGGTCGAGGTCGTCGGTGCCGTAGGCGGCGTCGCCCTCGTACATCGCCACCATGCCGCCGTCGGTGCGCACGAAGTGGGTCTGGAAGTGCTCGGGGCGGCGCCGGGCGAAGTGCTCGAGCGCCTCCTGGGCGGTGGCGAACGCCGAGAGGTGCTCGAGGGTGATGTAGGTCGGGGGGACGAGATCGATCTCGCCGGCGTTGCGGGCGGCCACGGCGGCGGCCGGGCGGAGCCAGCCGATCTCGTGGATCTCCCCACCGTCGGCGTGGAGCTCGGCGACCTGGTCGGGGGCGGGCCCGAGGAAGAAGTAGGTGGCGAACCGCTTCGGCGCCTCGATCGGCGGCGTCCAGTGCGAGATCAGCACGAGCGTGGCGGGATCGACCACGGCGCCGGCCTCCTCGGCCGCCTCCCGCACCGCGGCCCGGCGGGCGGCGTCGAGGGTGCGGACGTCGCGGAGGTCGTCGGTGGGGTCGCCGTCCCAGTCGGCGGGGTCGACCCGGCCCCCGGGGAACACCCACGCCCCGCCGGCGAAGGCGAGCCGGGAGTTGCGGCGGCACATCAGCACCTCGGGGCCGTCGGCGCCGTCGCGGATCAGCACGCTGGTGGCCGCGGGCACCGCCTCGGGCACGGCGTCGCCCTCCGCCCGCTCGGTGCGCCACGAGTTGTTGGCGGTGCTCATCTCGTCGATCCGTCCCTGTGGTCCGTGCGGGCCCCACCGGTCGCCAGGCCCAGCCGGTGCAGCATCGCCACCGGCACCCCCCGATCATCGTCGGAAAGGCGGGCGGCGCGCTCGACGTTCACGAGGTCGAGGTCGCGGTCGGCCCAGTCGTCCCACGGCCCCGCAGGGATGCGGGAGGGGTCGCCGTCGGCGTCGACCACCGCGTAGAGGTAGGCCTGGAGCGCCGTGAGGTGGTCGGGCCCGCCGACCGGGCCGACGCCGGGCACCACCACCGTGGCCTGGTCGCGGAGCTCGCCGAGCGTGTCGGCCCAGGCCTCGGGGTCGCCGTCGTAGGCGTTGGGGGTGGTGCCGAACGTGGCCAAGGCCCCGGCGAACAGCACGCCGGCGGAGGGCACCAGCACCACCAGGTTCTCGGCCTGGGACCCCTGCACCGGCACGGCGCACACCAGCGGGGTGAGCCACGCCGCCTGGGCGACCACGTGGGACACGGGGCGGGTGGCGAACGCCTCGTCGTCGTAGTCGGCGGCGTAGGCCGGAACGAGCCGCCGGTAGGCGTCGATCGGGACCGGCTGCTCCATCAGGGCGCTGGTCTGGGGGCGCCCGTAGCGGGCGGCCATCCAGAACACCGACGAGCCGCCCACCGAGTCGACGTGGCTCGAGGTGTAGACGAGGCGCCGCACCGGCACCCCGAAGCGGGCCAGCGCGTCGGTGAGCGAGCGGGCGGGGGAGGGGGCGCTCGTCGAGTCGACGAGGGTGATGCCGTCGTCCTCCACGATCACGCCGACGTTGGGGCCGGGACGGCCGGCGCCGTCGGTGCCGATCCAGGCCCAGACCCCGGGAGCGATCGGCTCGAGCGTGCCCGCGTCGGGGGCACGGGGGCCGACGTCGGGGGTCGGCGGCATGGGTCCGAGCTCGGTCATCGTCGCCGAGCGTAGGTCTCGCCCGGTCGGGCTCGTCGGCGGTACCGTCCCGAGAGGGAGGCCACCCGCTCCCGGGGAAGGAGTGCCGGTGCCGGAGCAGCCGAACCCCGATCACGGTCCGACCGTGCCGCCCGCGGGTCGGCACGTACGCCTCCGGGAGACGATGAGCCCGTCGGACTCGGTGCTCTGGAGCATCGAGCACGACCCGCTGCTCCGGTCGACCATCACCGCGGTGGCCCTGTTCGACCGGCCGCCCGACTGGGAACGGCTGGTGGCCCGGTTGGAGGCCGCCACGGTCACCGTGCCCCGGCTCGCCCAGCGGGTGGTGTCCGCCCCGCTCGGGCTGGGTCCGCCCCGGTGGGTGCCGGACCCCCACTTCGACCTCGCGTACCACCTGCGCCGCGTCCAGGCACCCGAGCCCCGAGACCTCTCCGCCGTGCTGGCCATCGCCCAGCCGATCGCCATGGCGGCGTTCGACCGTGAGCGGCCCCTGTGGGAGTTCACCGTGGTCGAGGGCCTGGCCGACGGCCGGGCTGCCCTCATCCAGAAGCTGCACCACTCGCTCACCGACGGGGTCGGCGGCGTGGAGCTGGCCCTGGCCCTGCTCGACGATCGGCCCGACGTGCCGCTCGACCCGCCCCCGCCACCGACCCACGGACGCCCGCCGGGCATGCCGGGCCCGTTGGAGCTGCTGGCCCGGTCGCTCGCCGAGCAGGTCGGTGGCGCGCTGCGCGTCGCCGGCGCCCTCCCCGGCGCGGCGGCGCACCTGCTCCCGCAGCTCCCGCAGCTCGTCCCCTCGACCTGGCGCCTGCTCAAGCCGGTGTCGACACCGGCGTCCCCGGTGCTCAGCGGTCGCAGCCTCACCCGCCGGCTCGGCGTGCTCGAGGTGCCGGTGGAGGACCTGCGCCGGGCAGGGAAGGCGGTCGACGGGAGCCTCAACGACGCCTTCCTGGCCGCGGTGGTCGGAGGAGTTGCCCGCTACCACCAGCACCACGCCGCCAGCGTCGAGCACCTCCGGATCACCATGCCGATCAACCTGCGCCAGGAGGGCGACGACTTCGTCGGCAACCACTTCACCCCGGCCCGGCTCACCGTGCCGGCCGACATCGACGACCCGCTCATCCGGATGACGGAGCTCGGGCGCCAGGCCCGGGCGTGGCGCCAGGAGCCGGCGGTGGCGGTCAGCGACGATCTGGCCGCGGCCCTCGACCTGCTGCCCGGGCCGCTGACCGCCGCGGTGTTCCGGGCGATGCTCGGCAACGTCGACCTGGTGTGCTCGAACGTGCCCGGCATCCCGCAGCGCGCGTGGATCGCCGGCGCCGAGCTGATCCGGGAGTACCCGTTCGCACCGCCGAGCGGTGCGGCGCTCTCGGTCACGCTGATGTCCCACGGCGACACCGCCTGCATCGGGGTGTCCTGCGACGTGGCCGCGGTGGCCGACCCCTCGCTGCTGTGCCAGTGCCTCCACGAGGCCCTGGGCGAGGTGGTGGCGGCGGGCTACCGGGCGTAGAGCGACTCGATGACGTCGGCGTAGCGCTCGGCCACCACCTGGCGCTTGACCTTCAGGGTCGGGGTGAGCTCGCCGCTGGCGACGGTGAGGTCGTGGGGGAGCACGTGCCACCGCTTGATGCCCTCCACCCGGGCGTGCTCGAGGTTCACCCGCTCCACGCTGTCGGCGACCTCCTGGAGCACCTCGGGGTCGCAGGCCAGCTCCTCCACCGTGCCCGTGCGACCGTGGGCCGACGCCCAGTCGACCAGGGCCTCGACGTCGAGGGTGAGAAGGGCGGTGAGGTACGGACGACCGTCGCCGACCACGACGGCCTGGGAGATGAGCGGCTCGTAGCGCAGTCGGGTCTCGATCTCCTGGGGGGAGATGTTCTTGCCCGCCGCGTTGATGATGAGGTCCTTCTTGCGGCCCGTGATGGTGAGGTAGCCGTCGGCGTCGATCACCCCGAGGTCGCCGGTGTGCATCCACCCCTCGTCGTCGATGAGCTCCGCGGTGCCGGCCTCGTCCCGGTGGTAGCCGATCGTGACGTTGGCGCCACGGGTCAGGATCTCGCCGTCGTCGGCGATGCGGAGCTCCACCCCCGGCGCGGCCTTGCCGACGGTGCCGATCCGGATGTCGTCGGGCGGGTTCATGGTGCTCACGCCGCAGTTCTCGGTCTGGCCGTAGACCTCGGCCACGGGGAGCCCGAGGCCGTGGAACCAGCGGAGCAGGTCGGGGTGCACGGGTGCGGCGGCGGAGACGAGGTAGCGGGCCCTGTCGAGGCCCAGGCCGGACCGGATGCTGCGCCCGACGACGGCGTCGAGGGCGCGGTACTGCGCAGCCTCGACCTTGGAGAGCGCAGGGCCGGCGCCGGTGACCCCACCGCGGCGGGAGGCCAGGTGCAGGTAGCGCTCGGCGAGGAGCCGTTCCGCCCGGTTCAGGCTCTCGATCTTCTCCCGCACGCCCTCCCGGAACTTCTCCCACACCCGGGGCACGGCGAAGAAGATGGTGGGGCGGCAGGCCTGGAGGTCCTCCTGGACCGCGGCGAGGCTCTCGGCGAACCAGGTCTCCCCGCCGGCGAGCACCTCGCCGAAGTCGCTGACCGTGCGCTCGGCGATGTGCGACAACGGCAGGAAGGAGAGGAAGCGGTCGTCGGGACCGACGGGCACGACCGCCGTGATGTGCTCGATGTTGGCGGCGATGTTGCCGTGGGTGAGCACCGCGCCCTTGGGGCGGCCGGTGGTGCCCGACGTGTAGACGATGGTGGCCACGTCGTCGTGGTGGAGGGCGTGGGCGCGGTCCTCCAGCACCGTCGGGTGCTCGGCGAGCTCGTCGTCGGCGAGGTCGCGGAGGTCGTCGAGGTCGCCGACGAACTCGTGGTCGAGCCCGGCGCTGCGGTCGAACACGAACACCCGCTCCAGGGCGGGCAGCTCCTCTCGGCGCAGGAGGACCTTGGAGAGCTGGTCGATGCCTTCGACGAACACGAAGCGGCACTCCGAGTGGCCGAGCACGTAGGCGACCTGGCTCGACGAGTTCGTGGGGTACACCGGGACGGTCACGCCGCCTGCGGCGAGGATGCCCAGGTCCGCCAGGTGCCACTCGAGGCGGTTGCCCGAGAGCACCCCCACCCGGTCGCCCTGGACGAGCCCCAGCCGCACCAGGCCGGCCGCGACGTGACGGACCTGCTCGGCGTAGTCGTCCCAGGTGGTGGTCTCCCACTCGCCCCCCACCTTGCGTCGAAGGGCGGGGCGGGGTCCGTAGCGCCCGGCGTTGCGCCAGAAGATGTCGACGATGGTGGTGCCCGGCAGGTGCTCGTTCACGAACCGACCCTACCGACCGGAGCCGCAGGTCACCCTGGAGTGGGTGGGCGGCGACCGCCACCGCGGCAGGGCGCGCGCACTAACGTCGCCGCCCGTGGCCAACCACAAGAAGACCGCCAAGCCCCGGAAGCCGCAGCACCACCTGCCCAAGGTGGGCACGCCGGCCGACGACGCCTACCGGCTGGAGCACAGCCGGCGCGACCTCGTGAACTTCGGGCTGGGCGGGGGACGACGGGGCCCGGCCGCGTGGCTCGTCGCGGTGCTCGTGATCGCCCTGCTGGTGGCGGGCGTGGTGGGCCTCGTCGCTCTCACCTAGGTGCACCCCGGGCAGGCCGTCGGACGTCAGCCGGCTCAGAGGGTGCCGACGATGCCGCCGTCGACCGGGAGCACGGCGCCGGTGACGTAGGCACCGGCCCGGGAGCACAAGAAGATGGCGGCGCCCGCCATGTCGGACGGCTCACCGATGCGCCGCAGCGGGATCTGGTCGCGGATGGCGTCGCCCCAGGCCTCGAGGGTGGCCGCCATCATCTTCGACTCGAACGGCCCGGGGGCGATGGCGTTCACGGTGATGTGGTCCGGGGCCAGACGGGCGGCGAGCACGCGCGTGAGCTGGTGCACCGCGGCCTTCGACGCCGAGTACGAGTAGGTCTCGAGCGAGGGCACCCGGATGCCGTCGACCGAGCCGATGTTCACGACCCGGGCGGGGTCCTCGTGGGTACCGGCGGCCGCCAGTGCCGGCCTCAGGAACTTGGTGAGGTGGAACACACCCTTCACGTTGAGGTCGAGGACGCGGTCCCAGGCCGCGTCGTCGAACTCGTCGAGCGGCGCGCCCCAGGTGGCGCCGGCGTTGTTGACGAGGATGTCGAGCCGTCCGCCCTCGCGCGCAGCCACCTCGTTCGCGAGACGTCGGCACTCGTCCTCCCGCGACAGGTCGGCGGGCAGGGCGGTGCACTCGCCGACCCGGCCCAGCTCCTCGGCCACCCGGTCGCACACGTCGGCCTTGCGGGACGACACGTAGACCCGGGCCCCGGCCTCGACGAAGCCCCGGGCGATCATCAGCCCGATGCCCCGGCTGCCGCCGGTGACCAGCGCGGCCTTGCCGGAGATGTCGAACAGGTCGTTCACGGCAGCTCCCACGGCCCGGCCGCCGTCAGGTGGAGGGGATCTCGATGAGGAGGTGCTTCGACAGATCGCCGTAGAGGCGGGTCTGCATGCGCTTCTCGAGGTAGCGCCAGCGGCCGTCGACCTTCTCGAAGGTGTCGACGTAGCCACCGGCGATGATGGGCTGCAGCGGCAGCTCGTCGGTCTGCTGGAGCACCGTGAACCGCGACCGGCAGGTGGCCCGCAGGCCGTCGTCGGAGAGCTCGATGATCGGGTTGGTGATGACGTGCTGGCTCTTCGGCGTGCCGTCCGGGTACCTGCGGGTGGTGGCGGTGTACAGCCCGGCCACCGCCTCGGCCCCGGTGGCCATCGGTGTGCCGTCCTCGGCGCAGATCGAGCCGTGGGCGAAGAGCTCGCCGATACCGTCGTAGTCCCCTGCGTCGATCAGCTCCGCGTAGCGGTAGAGCAGGTTCTGGATGTCCCCCCGGTCGTCCATGGTCGCAGGCTAGCGGTGGGGGCGGCCCGGGGCGGCCCTGAGCGGCCCGACGCCCGCCGGGGCGGCGGAGGTGGGCACCCGCCGGGCCCGATGGTCACGGAGCGTGGTCGTGCGGATAGGCTGCCCCTCGGTCGGAGCTCCCCGCCGGAGGCGGGGACGGCCGGGGCCGGTCGCACCGGTCCGGGAGCACGGATGAGCGACGAGGGTCGAGTGGGCGTCACGCCAGGGAGCGGCGGGGTGCCTTCGGCGCGCCCGCTGGCGGTCGACGTGTTCGACACCATGCCCGTGGCCACCGGCCTGCTCGCCACCGACGGTTCGATCGTCCACGCCAACGTGGTGCTCGCCGACCTGCTGGGCACCGAACCGGAGGAGCTGGTCGGGCGCAACGTCCTCGACCTGGTCGATCCGCCCGACCGGGCCCCGCTGGCCGAGCAGGTGGAGCTCCTGGTGAGCGGGCGGCGCAACGCCGTCGAGTGCCTGCTGCGCGCCACGCCGTCGGCCCTGCACGACCTCAGCTGGTCCGTGCGGGCCAACCTCACCTCCGCCTACGGCCCCGGTGGCGTGATCGCCGGCCTCGTGCTCCTGGTGTTCGACCTGGGCCCCGTCGACGCCCCGCCGTCGCTCCCGGCCGGGCTGGCCGAGGTGCTCGAGGAGGGCTCCGACTTCCTGATCACCGCCGGACCCGACGGACGCGTCACCTACGGCAACCGCTCCGCCCGTGAGCAGCTGGGCGTGCGGCCCAACGACGAGTCGTCCCTGCTGGAGGACGTCCTGGAGCCTCCGAGCCAGGCCCTCTACCGGGACGTGGTCGATCCCCAGGTGCGCCGGGACGGCCACTGGCAGGGCGAGCTCACGCTGCGCACCCGCTCCGGTGACTCCCTCTCGGTGTCGGCCCGGGTCGTGGCCCACGGCCCGGCCAGCGCCACGACGGCGTCCGGCGGGCCCCGCTCGGTCTCGCTGTTCGCCCGCGACATCACCGAGCTGAAGGCGGCCGAGAAGAAGCTCCGCCAGCTGGCCACCCACGACTACCTCACGGGCCTGCCGAACCGCCTCCTGCTCTACGACCGCCTCGAGCACGCCCTGCACCGCTTCTCCCGGCACGGCACCGCGGTGGTGCTGATGTTCTGCGACCTCGACGGGTTCAAGCCGGTGAACGACCGCTACGGGCACCACGTCGGCGACGGCGTCCTCACCGAGGTCGCCGATCGCATCCACTCGGTGGTGCGGGACACCGACACCGCGGCGCGCCTCGGTGGCGACGAGTTCGGGGTGTTGGTCGAGGGTGTCGACGACCGGTCCACGCTCGACGTGGTGGCCGAGCGGCTCATCGCCGCCATCGCCCGCCCGATCCGGGTGAACGGCACGTCGGTGCAGATCGGCGTGTCCATCGGCATCGCGGTGGCCTCCGAGCGCACCAGCCAGGCCGACGCGCTCGTCGCGGCCGCCGACTCGGCCATGTACCGGGCGAAGGCCGCCGGTCGCGGTCGCTACGTCTACTGGGACCCGGACGCCGACGACTCCGGCTCCCGCACCGCCGCCCCCGGCCCCGCGCCCGACGCCGGCTAGCTAGATCAGCTCGTCGCCGGCGAGGGCGTCGAGGGTCGGTCCGTGGAGGATGCGCTTGTGGGCGGCGATCACGGCCCGGTCCTTGTGGGCCAGCGCGGCGGCCCACGTGACCGCCCGGTCGAGCACCTCGTCGGCGGGTGCGACCTCGGCGGCGATGCCGGCCTCGAGCGCCTCGGTGCCGGTGAAGCGGTGGCCGGTCACCAGGGCGTGCAGGATCGCCTGCCGGGGGAGGTTGGCCAGGAGGAGCTCGGTCATGGCCCGGCCGACCGGCAGGTGGATGTCGACCTCGGGCATGCACCAGTACCCCCGGTCCTCGCGCATGACGATGCGGTCGTGGGCCGAGCTGAGCAGGGCCCCGGCTCCGAAGGCGTGGCCGTTCACCGCGGCGACGGTGACCATGCCGAGGCCGAGGACGCGGCCCCACAGGCGGTGGATGTCGCGGAGCATGGCGGCCGAGTCATTGCCCTCGGTGCCGAGCCAGGTCAGGTCGAGGCCGTTGCTGTAGAACTTGCCGCGGCCGGTGGTGACGAGCGCGCAGGGGCCCTCCTTGGCCTCGACCTCGTCGAGCACCTCGTGCCAGCGGGCGACCGTCGGGCCGTCGAAGCGGGCCTCGTCGTCGACGGTCGCCGGGTCGCCCATGGTCACCACGGCGACGTCACCCTGCCAGCTCAGATCCACCATGGCCGAGAGCTTGGCACGCCCTCCGCCGCCGGCGGCTCGTCGCCCGCCGCTCGCCGGGGGGTGGGGTCTAGCCTCGGACCCGTGGCTGACTACCGACCTCCGCTCCGCGACATCCGCTTCGTGCTCGAGCACCTCACGGACGTCGGCGCCCTCTGCGAGCTCCCTGCCTTCGAGGGGCTCGACCCCGACACGATCGACGGGGTGCTGGAGGAGAACGCCCGGTTCATCGCCGAGGTGATCGCCCCCCTCAACCGGGTGGGCGACGTCGAGGGCAGCCAGCACGACCCCGCCACCAACGAGGTGCGCACCCCGACGGGGTTCATCGACGCCTACCGCCGCTACGTGGAGGGCGGTTGGGGTGGCGTGCCCTTCCCCGCGGAGTACGACGGCGGTGGCTTCCCCTGGCTGGTGGGCATCGCCCTCCAGGAACTCATCTCGTCGGCCAACATGGCCTTCTCGATGGCCCCGCTGCTCACCCAGGGCGCCATCGACCTGCTCATGCACCACGGCAGCGAGGAGCAGAAGGAGCGGTTCCTCAAGAAGATGGTGACGGGGGAGTGGACCGGCACCATGAACCTCACCGAGCCGCAGGCCGGCTCCGACGTGGGTGCGGTGCGCACACGGGCGGTGCCGGCCGACGACGGCACGTGGCGCATCACGGGCACGAAGATCTTCATCTCCTTCGGCGAGCACGACATGGCCGAGAACATCGTCCACCTGGTGCTGGCCCGCGTCCCCGACGCCCCGCCCGGCACCAAGGGCATCTCCTGCTTCATCGTGCCCAAGCACCTGGTGAACGAGGACGGCTCCCTCGGCCCCCGCAACGACGTCACCTGCGTGTCGATCGAGCACAAGATGGGCATCAAGGCCAGCCCCACGTGCGTCATGAGCTACGGCGAGTCCGGCGAGGGCGCGGTCGGCTACCTCATCGGCGAGGCCAACCAGGGCATGCGCTACATGTTCACGATGATGAACAACGCCCGCCTGTCCGTGGGGCTGGAGGGCCTGGCGCTGGCCGAACGGGCCTACCAGGACGCCCTCACCTACGCCCAGGAGCGCCAGCAGGGCCGGGCGCCGGGCGCACCTCCGGGGGAGACGTCCTTCATCGTCGAGCTGCCCGACGTGCGCCGGATGCTGCTCACCATGAAGGCCCTCATCGACGCCATGCGGGCGGTCATCTACACCAACGCCCAGGCCATCGACCTGGCCACGCACCACCCCGACCCCGACGTGCGGCAGCGCAACCAGGAGCTGGTCGAGCTGCTCACGCCGGTCTCGAAGGGGTTCGGTACCGACATGGGCATCGAGGTCACGTCCCTCGCCATCCAGGTCTACGGGGGCATGGGCTACATCGAGGAGTCCGGGGTGCCCCAGCACTTCCGCGACGCCCGCATCACGTCGATCTACGAGGGCACCAACGGCATCCAGGCCATGGACCTCGTGGGTCGCAAGCTCCCGATGCGCGCCGGCGGCGTCATCACCGACTTCCTCGGGCAGGTCGCCGCCCTCGACGCCGACCTGGCCGCCGCGGGCGACGAGCTGGCGGTCCTGCGCGAGCAGCTGGCCGCCGCCCTCGCCACCGTGCAGGACACGGTCGGCTGGCTCATGGAGCACGGGCTGGCCGACGTGCGCAACGCCCTCGCCGGGGCCACGCCGTTCCTGCGCATGTTCGGGCTCCTGGTCGGCGCTCGCTACCTCGCCGAGGCGGCCCTCGCCGCTCGCGCCGATCTGGTCGAGGGCGTGGGCGACGCCGAGCAGCTTCGTGCCCGCCTCGTGGTGGCCCGCTTCTACGCCGAGAACCTGCTGCCCGCCGTCCACGGGCTCGCCCCCGCCGTCACCGCCGGGTTCGACGACCTCTACGCCGTGGGCCCCGACGCCCTCGCCGGCTGACACCGGTGGCCGACGTGCTCGACATCCTCGCTTCCGTTCCCGCGCTCGCGGGCTCGATCCCCAGCCCCAGCTCCAACCGCCTCGGCCCCCTCCACATGTACGGCCTCATGATCGCCCTCGGCGTCATCGCCGCGGTCGAGCTGGGCCGGTCCCGCTGGCGGGCCCGGGGCGGCAACCCCGACGACGTCTACGCCATCGCCCTGTGGGCCGTGCCGGCCGGGCTCATCGGCGCCCGGCTCTACCACGTCATCACCGACTGGAACCGGCTCTACGCCGACCACCCGGGTGACATCGTCAAGATCTGGAACGGCGGCCTCGGCATCCCCGGCGGCATCGTCGCGGGCGTCGGAGTCGGGGTCTGGGTGGCCCACCACCGGGGCTGGCGGCTCGGGCCCGGCCTCGACGCCCTCATCCCCGGCATCCCGCTGGCCCAGGCCATCGGTCGGCTGGGGAACTGGTGGAACCAGGAGGTCTTCGGGCGGCCCACCTCCCTGCCGTGGGGCCTGGAGATCGCACCCGAGCACCGGCCCCTCGACTACGTCACCTCCACCACCTTCCACCCGACGTTCCTCTACGAGCTGCTCTGGAACCTGGCGCTCTGCGGCCTGCTGATCTGGCTCGACCGCACCCGCACCATGCGCCCGGGCACGGTGCTGCCGCTCTACATCGGGGGCTACTTCCTCGGCCGGCTCTGGATCGAAGCCCTGCGCAGCGACACCGCGTCGGAGATCCTGGGCCTGCGGGTCAACATCTGGCTGTCGATCCTCGGCATCGGCGGCGCGGCCGTGGCCCTCGCCGTGCGGGGCGTCCGGCTCCGGCCCGACGACAGCGACGAGCCCTACCGCGACGGCCACCGGTGGACCGACCCCCGCGACGGCGCCGGTGCCGACGAGGTCGATGGCGGTG
>Ga0164243_10002572_pt1 | contig 29910 bp, 27 predicted proteins | sample OricompcompostOP_FD_108781 | JGI IMG/M metagenome (GOLD analysis project Ga0164243, IMG submission 108781) | Organic Plus compost microbial communities from Emeryville, California, USA - Original compost - Organic plus compost (OP) | ecosystem: Engineered > Solid waste > Mixed feedstock >... | reverse complement strand
TGCGCGCCGAGCTGGCCGAACGCTGGGGCATCCCGCGGGTGCCGGTGGCGGGTGGCGGCGGCGACAATGCCGCCACGGCCTGCGGCATGGGGGTGATGACGCCGGGAACGGGCTTCCTGTCGCTGGGCACCTCGGGCGTGCTGTTTGCCGCGACGGAAAGCTATGCCCCGAATACCGGCGATGCGGTGCACACCTTTTGCCATGCGGTGCCGGAGACCTGGCACCAGATGGGGGTGATCCTGTCGGCCACCGACAGCCTGACCTGGCTGGCCGAGATCACCGGCAGGACGGTGCCGGATCTGGCCGGGCTGGTCGGCGAGGTGGCGGCGCCCTCGCCGGTCACGTTCCTGCCTTACCTGTCGGGGGAACGGACGCCGCTGAACGACCCGGATGCCGCCGGCGCCTTTCTGGGCCTGCGCCGTGCCACCGGCTTGGCCGACCTGGCGCAGGCGGCGATGGAGGGCGTGGCCATGGCATTCACCGATTGCGTCCATGCCCTGCGCAAGGCCGGCACACCCATCGAGGCCGCCTATGCGGTGGGCGGCGGCGCCCGTTCGCGCGCCTGGCTGCGAATCATGGCCTCGGCCACCGGGCTGACGCTGCTGGAACCCGAGGACGGCGATTTCGGCGCAGCCTTCGGGGCGGCCAAGCTGGCGGCGGCCTGCGCGACGGGCGACACCTCGGACCGCATCTTTGCCCAGCCGGCCATTCGCTCTGAAGTTGTGCCAGATCCCGAACTGGCGGCAGCCTATGCGGAAAAGTATGTGATCTATCATGCTGCTTATCCGCATCTGCGCGACTTGGTCTCCGCGCGCGCAAAATAGCGTGGGCGCCAGGTTCTTGCAGAAAACCAAGCCCGTTTCGCCGCACCGCGGCATGGATATTCTGCTGTGCGGCATGAAACGCCGGTGGCGCTTTGCGGCCGGCTCTTCATTTTCTGAACCGATAAGTGCAAAAAAGTATCGGTATTTTTCTGGCCCTGATGTGGAGCGCCGGCGCGCATCGCGCCTATGATTCCCGGACGTCCCGCGGCGGGTCCGCGCGGCGTGCAGGGAGGAAGGCGAGTGCAACCCGATCTGGAACTGGTCCATATCCGCAAGGGCGAATCCTTCGCCGCGTGGATGCATGGCTATCCGTTCCGCACCGTGCGCTGGCATTACCATCCCGAATACGAAATCCATCTGGTCGTCGCCACCGCGGGCACCTTTTACATCGGCGACCATGTCGGCAGCTTCCGGCCCGGCCAGTTGATCATGACCGGCCCGAACCTGCCGCAGAACTGGATCAGCGACGTGCCCGCCGGCGAGGCGGTGCCGCTGCGCTCGCTGGTCATCCAGTTCCCCGAGGCTTTCATCGAAGAGGCCAGCGCCGCCATGCCCGAGATGCAGGCGCTGCGGCCGCTGCTGGACCGCTGCCGGCGCGGCTTGCTCTTCGACGACGCGACCAGCGCCCGCGTGCGCCCGCTGATGGAACGGCTGGTCGAGGCGCAGGGCCTGCGCCGCCTGGCGCTGTTCTGGGACATCCTGGACCTGCTGGCCAATGCGCCCGAATACGAGGTGCTGGCCAGCCTCAGCTTTGAACTTGACCTGACGCGCATCCATGACGGCGGCATCAACCGCGCGCTGTCGCATCTGCGCGAGCATCTGACCGAACAGATCGAGGAGGCCGAGCTGGCCGAGATGGTCGGGCAAAGCCAAAGCGCCTTTTCCCGCGCCTTCAAGCGCCATACCGGCACCACGCTGGTCCGTTATCGCAACCAGTTGCGGGTCGATCTGGCCTGCCAGATGCTGCTGACCGACCCCGAGGCCAAGGTGGCCGAGATCTGTTACGAGGTCGGCTTTTCAAACCTGTCGAATTTCAACCGGCATTTCCTGAAGCTCAAGGGAATGTCGCCCTCGCAGTTCCGCGCGACTTTCGCGGCACAAAAGGCGCTGGTCATGGCGGACTGACAAGGACCGAAATCGCCGATTTCACCAATTCGGGCGGTGCATCGCCGCCCGGAGACGCGCAGGCTTTGCCTGCTTTCATCCAGATGGGAGGGAACCCTGATGAAAACGAAACTTCTGACCGCCTCGGCCGCGCTTGCGCTCATGGCGGCCCCGGCGCTGGCGCAGGACAAGCTGAAAATCGGCATGACCTTCCAGGAGCTGAACAACCCCTATTTCGTGTCCATGCAAGAGGCGCTGAACGAAGCCGCCGCATCCTTGGGCGCCGAGGTGGTCGTGACCGATGCCGGCCATGACGTGGCCAAGCAGATCTCGGATGTCGAGGACATGCTGCAACAGGATATCGACATCCTGCTGCTGAACCCGACCGACAGCGCCGGGATCGAGGCCGCCGTCCATGCCGCCAAGGCCGCCGGCGTGACCGTGGTCGCGGTCGATGCGAACGCGAACGGCCCGGTCGATACCTTCGTCGGCTCCAAGAACCGCGATGCGGGCTACATGTCGTGCAAATACCTGGGCGATGCCCTGGGCGGCAAGGGCGAGGTCGCGATCCTGGACGGCATCCCGGTCGTGCCGATCCTGCAACGCGTCGAAGGCTGCAAGGCCGCGCTGGAGGAATTCCCGGAAATCGAACTGGTCGATACCCAGAACGGCCGCCAGGACCGTTCGGTCGCGCTGGGCGTGGTCGAGAACATGATCCAGTCGCATCCGAACCTGGCCGGCCTGTTCTCGGTCAACGATGGCGGCGCGATGGGCGCGCTGGCGGCGATCCAGGGCTCGGGCAAGGATATCAAGCTGGTCTCGGTCGATGGCGCGCCCGAGGCGGTCAAGGCGATCACCGATGGCGGCCCCTTCATCGAGACCACGGCGCAATTCCCGCGCGACCAGGTCCGCGTCGGCCTGGCCATGGCGCTGGCCCAGAAATGGGGCGCGCGCGTGGTGCCGAAAGAGGTGCCGATCGACGTGATGGTGGTGGACAAGGAAAATGCGGCCGATTTCGGCTGGTAAGCGTTCCTCCCCGGCCCCCGTTCCCGCATGTCGCGGGGGCGGGGGGTTTTCGCCATCCATGGGGGCATCATGCTGGAACTGAATGGTATCCGAAAAAGCTTCGGCAGGATCGAGGTGCTGCACGGCGTCGATCTGAGCGTCCGCGCCGGCGAGGTCCATGCCCTGCTGGGCGAGAACGGCGCCGGCAAGTCGACGCTGATGAAGATTCTATGCGGCATCATCCCGCCCGACGCGGGCACGATCCGCATCGACGGGACCGAGCGCCAATTCGCCGATTACGACCAGGCCATCGCCGCCGGCATCGGCATCGTGTTCCAGGAATTCAGCCTGATCCCTTGGCTGGATGCGGTGGAAAACATGTTCCTGGCGCGCGAGATGCACGGGCGCTTCGGTATGCTGGACCGCAAGGCGATGCGCGCCCGCGCCGCGCAGATCATGCGCCAGCTTGCGGTGGACGTGCCCCTGGACCGGCCCGTTCATCGCCTGTCCGTGGCCGAACAGCAATTCGTCGAGATCGCCAAGGCGTTGTCCCTGAACGCCCGCATCCTGGTGCTGGACGAGCCGACCGCGACCCTGACCCCTTCCGAGGTCGAACACCTGTTCAAGGTCATGCGCGAATTGCGCCGGCAGGGCGTGGCGATCATCTTCATCTCGCATCACCTTGAGGAAATTTTCGAGATCTGCGACCGCATCACCGTTCTGCGCGACGGCGAATTCGTCGGCTCTTGCGCGGTATCCGAGGTGGACAACGACCGGCTGGTCGAGATGATGGTCGGCCGCCGGATCGAGAACAACTTTCCGCCCAAGCCCGCCCCCTCGTCCGCGCCGGTGGTGGTCGAGGCCGAGGAGGTGCAGTTGAACAAGGGCGGCCCGGTTTCCCGCTTTGCGCTGCGCAAGGGCGAGATCCTGGGCTTTGCCGGGCTGGTCGGCTCGGGCCGCACGGAAACCGTGCTGGCCATGCTGGGCGCCGGCCCCGCGCAACGCTGCAAGATCAGGGTGGACGGGGTCGAGAAACGCTTTCGCGGCCCCGACGAAGGGCTGGCGCACGGCATCGGCCTTTTGCCCGAAAGCCGCAAGGAACAGGGGCTGATCACCAGTTTCTCGATCCTGCAAAACGTGTCGCTGAACAATTACGGCAAGTATCGCAAGGTCCATTGGTTCATCGACCTGAAAAAGGAACTGGCCGCGACCACGGCGGCGATGGCGCAGGTCCGCGTCAAGGCGCAGGGCCCCCATGCCCGCGTCGATACGCTGTCGGGGGGCAACCAGCAAAAGGTGGTCATCGCCCGCTGGCTGAACCACGACATGCAGGTGCTGATCTTCGACGAGCCGACGCGCGGCATCGACGTGGGGGCCAAGGCGGAAATCTATGCCCTGATGCGCGAATTCACCGCGCGCGGCGGCGCCATCATCATGATCTCGTCCGAACTGCCCGAGGTGATCGGCATGTCCGACCGGGTCTGCGTGTTCCGTTCCGGCGGGATCGTGGCCACGGTCGAGGGCCAGGACATCAATTCGGAAACCATCATGACCCATGCCACGACCGGGAGGATCGACAATGTCGCATGACACCAATACCGGCGCGGCCGGGAAAACCGGCGGCTTTTCATTCGGCCGCCTGCTGCATTCGCCGCTGGCGCTGCCGCTGATCGGGCTGATCGCCGTTTCGGTGCTGATGGGGCTGGCAAGCGACAATTTCTTCAGCCTGAACAACATCATGAACGTGCTGCGCCAGGTCTCGGTCGTGGGCATCCTTGCCGTCGGCATGAGCTTCGTGATCCTGACCGGCGGGATCGACCTGTCGGTGGGCGCGGTCATGGCGCTGGTCGGCACGCTCAGCGCCGGGATGATGGTCAATATGGGCCTGCCCGCGCCGGCGGCGCTGCTGGTCGGGTTGCTGATCGGGCTGGGCATCGGGCTGGCCAATGGCGTGCTGGTCGCCTGGGGCCGGATGCCGGCGATCATCGTGACGCTGGCCACCATGGGCATGGCCCGCGGCCTGGGGCTGATCTATTCCGGCGGCTATCCGATCAGCGGCATCCCCAGTTGGATTTCCTGGTTCGGGGTCGGGCGCGTCGGCGTGGTGCCGGTGCCGGTCATCGTCATGGTGCTGATCTATGCGCTGGCCTGGGTGCTGTTGCAGCGCACCGCCTTTGGCCGCCATGTCTATGCCCTGGGCGGCAACGAGACCGCGGCCCGGCTTTCGGGCGTCAAGACCCGGCGGGTCAAGCTGGCGGTCTATGGCATCTCGGGCCTGACCTCGGCCCTGGCGGCGGTGATCCTGACCGGGCGGCTGATGAGCGGTCAGCCCAATGCCGGCCAGGGATTCGAGCTTGACGCCATCGCCGCCGTGGTGCTGGGCGGCACCGCCATTTCCGGCGGGCGGGGGCTGATCCTTGGCACGCTGATCGGCGCGGTGCTGCTGGGCATCCTGAACAACGGGCTGAACCTCATGGGCATCAACCCCTATCTTCAGGACGTGATCAAGGGTGCGATCATCCTGCTGGCCATCTATATCGGGCGCGAATGGCGCTGAGCCCCGCCCAACCCGTTAGAAAGACAGGAGAACGGAATGTCTGAATCGCTGGACGGCAAGATCGCCGTCATCACCGGCGCGGCCTCGGGGATCGGGCTGGCCACCACCCAGCGGCTGCTCTCGCGCGGCGCCACCGTGGTCATGGTGGACCGCAACGCGGCGGCGCTGGCGGAACTGGCCGCCAAGCTGGGCGACAGGGCGATCCCGCAGGTGACGAACCTGCTGGACGCCGAAAGCTGCAACGCCATGATCCCCCAGATCCTGGCCAAGGTCGATCACATCGACATTCTCTATTGCAACGCCGGCACCTATATCGGCGGCGAGTTGACCGAGACGACGCCCGAGGCCATCGACCGGATGCTGAACCTCAACGTCAATGCGGTGATGAAGAACGTCCATGCCGTGCTGCCGCACATGACCCAGCGCAAGACCGGCGACATCGTCGTGACCTGCTCGATCGCCGGGCATTTCCCGACCTGGTGGGAGCCGGTCTATTCCGGCTCGAAATGGGCGATCACCAGCTTTGTCCAGGGGATGCGCCGGCAGATGATCCCGCATGGCGTGCGGGTCATGCAGGTCTCGCCCGGCCCGGTGGTCTCGGCCTTGCTGGCCGACTGGCCCGAGGAGAATTTGCGCAAGGCCAGGGAATCGGGCAGCCTGATCGACGCGGAAGAGGTGGCGGATGCGGTCGAATACATGCTGACCCGCAAGCGCACCGTCACCATCCGCGACATGCTGGTGCTGCCGACCAATTTCGACCGCGTCTGACGCCCGGCACGCGGAACGGAGAAGCGCCATGGACCAGTATCTCATCGGCATCGACGTGGGCACCGGCTCGGCGCGGGCCGGGGTCTTTGACCGCGCAGGCCACCTGCTTGCCACGGCCAAGCGCCCCATCGACATGCACCGCGAGCGCGGCGTGATCGCCGAACAGTCCAGCAAGCAGGTCTGGGGCGCGGTCTGCGAATCCGTCCGGGAATGCGTGGCCTGCGCCGGGATCGACCCGGCGCAGGTCGCGGGCATCGGCTTCGATGCCACTTGCTCGCTGGTCGTGCGCGGGGCGGGGGATGCCACGCTGCCGGTGGGCGATCCCGCCCATCCCGAACGCGACATCATCGTCTGGATGGACCACCGCGCCGTCGAGCAGGCCGAGCGCATCAACGCGCAGGGCCATGACGTGCTGGCCTATGTCGGCACCCGCATTTCGCCCGAGATGGAGACGCCGAAGCTTCTGTGGCTGCGCGAGAACCGGCCGCAGGTCTATGCGGCGGCGGCGCATTTCTTCGACCTGACCGACTTCCTGACCTGGAAGGCGACCGGCGCGCTGGAGCGGTCGGCCTGCACCGTGACCTGCAAATGGACCTATCTGGCGCATGAAGGGCGCTGGGACGCGGGCTATTTCCGCCAGATCGGCTTGGGCGACCTGGCCGATGACGGCTTCGCCCGCATCGGCGCCCGCGTCGTCGATCCGGGCACGGCGCTGGGGCAGGGGCTGACCCTGGCCGCGGCATCGGCCATGGGGCTGCGGCCCGGCATCGCGGTGGCGGCGGGGCTGATCGACGCCCATGCCGGCGGCGTCGGCACGGTGGCGGCCGGGGGCGATGCGACGGCCTGCCTGGGCTATGTCTTCGGCACCTCGTCCTGCACCATGACCACCACGCGCGAGCCGGCCTTCGTGCCGGGCGTCTGGGGACCCTATTATTCTGCCATGGTGCCCGGCATGTGGCTGAACGAGGGCGGCCAGTCCGCCGCCGGCGCCGCCATCGACCAACTTGTGCAACTGCACCCCGCCACGGCCGAGGCGGTGGCGCTGGCCCAGGCGGCGGGCAAGTCGCTGCCGCAATGGCTGGCCGACCGGGCGCTGGAACTGGCGGGCTCGGCCAGCGCCGCGGTGCGGCTGGCGGACGAGCTGCATGTCGTGCCCGAATTCCTGGGCAACCGCGCCCCCTTTGCCGATCCCCATGCCCGCGCCGTCATCATGGGCCAGGGGATGGAGACCGGGCCGGATTCGCTGGTCGCGCTGTATGTCGCCGGAATCTGCGGGCTGGGCTATGGCCTGCGCCAGATCGTCGAGACCCAAGGCCAGCATGGCGCCCCGGTCCAGACCATCAGCACCAGCGGCGGCGCCGGCGCGCATCCGCTGACCCGGCAGCTTCTGGCCGATGCCACCGGCCTGCCGGTCGAGGTGACGGAATGCCCCGAGCCGGTGCTCTTGGGCTCGGCCATGCTGGGCGCGGTGGCGGCGGGGGTCTATCCCGATCTGCTGACCGCGATGCCCGCCATGTCGCGCATCGCCACGCGTTGCGCCCCCGACCCGGCCGCCCGCGCCCGGCATGACGCACGCCACGCCGCCTTTCTGGCACTGCAATCCACGGCGCGGCGGATCCGCGCCGCCATGGCGGCCTTGCCGCAAAACTGAACACTGGCGGCTTCGGCCGCAAAACCGAACATGCGAGGGAAACCATGCCATTCTCGGGCAAGACCGTCATCGTCACCGGCGCGGGCAAAGGGATCGGCCGCGCCTGCGCCCGGCTTTTGGCCGAACGCGGCGCCAAGGTCGTGGCGCTGAGCCGCACCCAATCCGATCTCGACAGCCTGCATGACGAGACCGGCGCCCGCGGCATCGCCGTCGATCTGGCCGATCCCGCCGCCGCCCGCGCCGCCATGGCGCAGGCCGGGCCTGCCGATTTCCTGATCAACAGCGCCGGCATCAACGTGCTGGAAAGCGTGCTGGACATGACCGAAGCGGGTTATGAGGCGGTGCTGGGCATCAACCTGCGCGCGGCGCTGATCTGCTGTCAGGAATTTGCCCGCGCCCGCGTGGCGGCGGGCGGCGGCGGCGCCATCGTCAATATCACCTCGATCGCCGGTCATCGCGGCTTTCAGGACCACCTGTGCTATGCCGCCTCCAAGGCAGGGCTGGAGGGCGCGACCCGCGTCCTGGCCAGGGAACTTGGCCCGCACGGCATCCGCGTGAACGCGGTCGCGCCCACCGTCACCCTGACCGAACTGGCGGCCGAGGCGTGGTCGGACCCGGCGAAAAGCCAGCCGATGATGGCGCGCCATCCCCTGAACCGCTTTGCCGAGGCCGAGGAGGTGGCGCAGGCCATCGCGCTGCTGCTTTCGGACGACAGCCGCATGGTTTCGGGCGCGGTGCTGCCGGTGGATGGCGGCTTCCTGGCCGTCTAGCCGGCCGGGACGGGACTGGACGAGGCAGGGCCGGGACGGGGGGCGGTTCGGGGCCGGGATCGCGCCCCGATCGCACCGGGCCGCGCAAAACCTCAGCCCGCGCGGCGATGTGCCGCGCGATAGTGCAGGACGCAAACGATATATGGTTTCGTCGCCCGCGTCCTACCGCAGGCCGCGACAAGTGAGTTGCATTCCTCGACGGGCGCCGATTACTGTTGGGGGGCGGAACAAAGAACCAATAGAAACAGGGAGCCCGCCTCGTGACAGCGCACCCCGGCAACGACGATTTCGTTGTCTTCGATCATGTCCAGAAAAGCTATGACGGCCAGACCCTTGTCGTCAAAGACCTGAACCTGACCATCGGAAAGGGCGAATTTCTGACCATGCTCGGCCCCTCGGGCTCGGGCAAGACGACCTGCCTGATGATGCTGGCCGGGTTTGAAACCGCCACCCATGGCGAGATCCGTCTGGACGGCCGCAACATCAACGACGTGCCGCCCCATCGGCGCGGCATCGGCATGGTGTTCCAGAATTACGCGCTTTTCCCGCATATGAGCGTGGGAGAGAACCTGTCCTTTCCGCTGGAGGTGCGGGGCATGTCCAAGGCCGAGCGCGAGACGCGCATCGCCCGGGCGCTGGACATGGTGCAGATGGGCCAGTTCAAGAACCGCCGGCCCGCCCAGCTTTCGGGCGGCCAGCAGCAGCGCATCGCCCTGGCCCGGGCGCTGGTCTTCGATCCCAAGCTGGTCTTGATGGACGAGCCGCTGGGCGCGCTGGACAAGCAGCTGCGCGAACATATGCAGTTCGAAATCAAGGCGCTGCACGACCGGCTGGGCATCACCGTGGTCTATGTGACCCATGACCAGGGCGAGGCGCTGACCATGTCGGACCGCATCGCCGTGTTCAACGACGGCCGCATCCAGCAACTGGCCGCGCCCCCGGTGCTCTATGAACAGCCCGAGAACAGTTTCGTCGCCGGTTTCATCGGCGAAAACAATGCCTTGCGCGGCACCATCGAGCAGTTGCAGGGCGACAAGGCGCTGGTGCGGCTGGAGAATGGCGAGCTGATCGACGCCACCGCCGTCGATATCCGCGAAAGCGGCCAGGCCACCACCGTCTCGATCCGGCCCGAGCGGGTCGAGTTCAAGCCCGAGCTGATGCCGCAGGGCGCCCATACCATCGAGGCGCAGGTGCGCGATGTGATCTACATGGGCGATATCCTGCGGGCGCGGCTGCATGTCGCCGGGCAGGACGATTTCGTGATGAAATACCGCAACACGCTGGGCCAGGTGAAGCTGTCGCCCGGGCAGACCATCCGCATCGGCTGGCATCCCGAGGATGCCCGCGCCCTCGATCCCGTTTGATCGTGCCATATTCAAGGAACCAGGGAGTTATGATGAAACGCACGCTGATATTGACCTCTGCGCTGGTCGCCATGGCGGCGGCGGCCCAGGCCCAGGACGGGCAGCTGAACCTGCTGTCCTGGGGCGGCGCCTATGGCAACAGCCATGTCCAGGCCTATGTCAAACCCTTCGAGGAAAAGACGGGGATCAAGGTTCAGGTCTCGGATGCCGACAACCCCGCCACTCCGGTCAAGGCACAGGTCGAGGCGGGCAATGTCTCGATCGACGTGGCCTCGGTCGAATATGCCGACGCCGTGCGGCTTTGCGACGAGGGCCTGCTGGAAGAGCTGGACCCCGCCATCCTGGCCGCCGGGGCCGACGGCACGCCGGCCGCGGAGGATTTCATCGAGGGCGCGATCACCGAATGTTTCGTGGGCACCGACGTCTATTCGATGATCCTGGCCTATGACGACGGCAAGTTCCCCGATGCCAAGCCCGCCGGCCCGGCCGATTTCTTCGACACGGCGAAATTCCCCGGCAAGCGCACCATGCGCAAGGGCGCCAAGTTCAACCTGGAATTCGCGCTGATGGCCGACGGCGTCGCGCCCGATCAGGTCTATGAAACGCTGTCCACGCCCGAAGGCGTCGATCGCGCCTTCGCCAAGCTGGACACGATCAAGGACGAGGTGGTCTGGTGGGAGGCCGGCGCCCAGCCGCCGCAATTGCTGGCCGATGGCGAGGTCAGCATGGCCTTTGCCTTCAACGGCCGGATCTTCGACGCCGCGCAAAAGGAGGGCAAGCCCTTCAAGATCGTCTGGAACGGCCAGATCTATGAGATGGAGGGCTGGGTCGTCCCGAAAGGCGCCCCGAATGTCGATGCGGCGCAGGAATTCATCGCCTTTTCGACCATGTCCGAGCAGCAGGCCCGCGCCGCCGAGTTCATCAGCTATGGCCCGCCGCGGAAATCGGCCGCGGCCCTGGTCGGCAATATCGAGGGCACGGATGTGCCGATGGGGCCGAACCTGCCCACCTCTGCCGAGAACCTGGCCGGGGCGCTGGCCTCGAACCTGGATTTCTGGGTCGATCACGACGCGGAATTGCAGGAACGCTTCAACGCCTGGCTGGCGGCGAGCTGACATTCCGGCCGCGGCGGGGCCATCCCGCCGCGGCCCACAGCAAGCCCGAACGGGCTGGAAGCGGTTGAAAATCCGCAAAAAACCAACGGGAGTAGAACATGAGAACCACATTGATCCTGACCTCGGCCCTGTGCAGCCTCGGTCTGGCTGCCCATGCCCAGAACCAGGAGGTCAACGTTGTCTCCTGGGGCGGCGCCTATGAAAAATCGCAGGTCGAGGCCTATAACATCCCCTTTACCGAAAAGACCGGCATCAAGGTCAACATGCTGGCCGCCGACAATCCGGCCACGCCGCTGAAGGCGCAGGTCGAGGCTGGCAATATCACCGGCGACGTGTTCGACATCGAAGTGTCGGACGCGATCCGGCTTTGCGACGAAGGCGCACTGGTCGAGATCGCCCCCGACATGCTGGAGGCGGCGCCCGACGGCACCTCTGCCGCCGATGACTTCATTCCCGGCGCGTTGCAGGAATGCGCCGTCGCCAATATCTTCTGGGGCACCGTCATCGCCTTTGACGGCAGCAAGTTCAGCGGCGAAAAGCCCTCGACCGCGGCGGATTTCTTTGACACCGCCAAGTTCCCCGGCAAGCGCGGCCTGCCCAAGAACCCCAAGCGCACCCTGTATCTGGCGCTGATCGCCGACGGCGTGGCGCCCGACGAGATCTATGACGTCCTGTCCACCCCCGAGGGCGTGGACCGCGCCTTCGCCAAGCTCGACACGATCAAGGGCGACGTGGTCTGGTGGGAAGCCGGCGCCCAGCCCGTGCAATTGCTGGCCGATGGCGAAGTGGTGATGGCGACCGGCTATAACGGCCGCTTCTTCGATGCCATGGTGGGCGAGGGCAAGCCCTTCGAGATCATCTGGGACGGGCAATACATGGACATGGACATGTTCGCCATTCCCAAGGGCTCGCCCAATCCCGAAGCGGCGCTGGAATACCTGAAATTCGCCACCGCCACCGAGCAATTGGCCAATCAGGCGAAATATATCGCCTATGGCCCGGCCCGCAAAAGCTCGGCGGCGCTGGTCGGCCTTTATCAGGACGGCAAGACCGAGATGGGGCCGCATATGCCCACCAGCGAAGAGCATATGAAGACTGCGGTGATGGACGACCCGGAATTCTGGGCCGACCATTCCGCCGAACTGGCCGAGCGGTTCAACAGCTGGCTGGCCGCAAGCTGACCGCCCGCCGCGCCGCGGCCCGGCTGACCGGACCGCGGCCCTGATCGAATATTGCCTGACGAAGGATCGAGATGGCCAAAGCCCTTGACCCCCATGCCGCTGTCGTGACCGAGGCCGGCGGCCTTGACGACGGCGGCACCCTGCGGACGGCTGACGGACGGCCGCTGGCGCGTGCCCTGGCGCGAAGCTCGCGCCGCGCCCGCCGGCGTGCCTTTCTGCTTGTCCTGCCGCTGCTGCTGTTCGTGCTGATCACCTTTGTGGTGCCGATCGGACAGATGTTGCAGCGTTCGGTCAAGAATGACGGGTTTTCGGCCAATATGCCGCAGATCACCGCCTGGTTTCAGGAAAATCCGCGCGGCACCGAACCCGACGATGCCGCCTGGGCGGCGCTGGCCACCGACCTGCAGGCCGCGGCCGAGGCGCGCAGCATCGGCGTGGTCGGCACCCGGATCAATTACGACATGCCGGGCACACGCTCGCTCTTTACCTCGGCCGGGCGCAAGCTGCGCGGCGGGATCGAGCCGCCCTATCGCGAGGCGATCCTGGAACTGGACGAGAAATGGGGCGATCCGAAACTGTGGTCGGTGATGCGCCAGGCTTCCTCGCCCTATACCGGCAATTTCTACCTGGCGGCCGTGGACCGCACCCGCGACGATCAGGGCAATATCGTCGCCGCGCCCGAACATCAGCAGATCTATGTCACGCTGTTCATGCGCACTTTCTGGCTGTCGCTGGCCATCACCCTGTCCACGTTCCTGCTGGGCTTTCCGGTGGCGCATCTGCTGGCCACCCTGCCGATGCGCAAGTCGAACCTCTTGATGATCCTGGTCCTGCTGCCCTTCTGGACGTCGCTGCTGGTCAGGACCACGGCCTGGATCGTGCTGTTGCAGCAGCAGGGCGTGGTCAATGACGTGCTGGTCTGGCTGGGGGTGATCGACAATGACCGGCGGTTGCAGATGATCTTCAACCAGACCGGCACGATCATCGCCATGACCCATATCCTGCTGCCTTTCATGATCCTGCCGCTTTATTCGGTGATGCGCACGATCAATCCCAGCTATGTGCGCGCCGCGCGCAGCCTGGGCGCGACCAGTTGGACCGCCTTTCGCCGCATCTATTTCCCGCAGACCCTGCCGGGGCTGGGGGCCGGGGCGCTGCTGGTCTTTATCCTGGCGGTGGGCTATTACATCACCCCGGCGCTGGTCGGCGGCTCGTCGGGGCAGCTGATCTCGAACATGATCGCGATGCATATGACGCAGACGCTGAACTGGTCCATGGCGGCGGCGCTGGCGGCGCTGCTGCTGGGCGGGGTGCTGATCCTTTACTGGCTCTATGACCGGCTCGTCGGCATCGACAACCTGAAACTGGGGTAATCGCCATGGCGCTTCCGACTTACGCATCGCCCTTGGAAAAGGTCTGGCACTATGCCTATCTGGCGATCTGCGCCGCGATCTTCTTCTTCCTGATCGCGCCGATCGTGGTGGTGATCCCGCTCAGCTTCAACGCCGAGCCTTATTTCACCTTTACCGACAAGATGCTGTCCTTCGACCCCGAGGGTTATTCGTTGCGCTGGTATGACAGCCTGCTGACCTTTGGCATGACCAATCCCGATGCGCCGCGCGACCTGGGCTGGTGGGCCGATGTCTGGCAGAATGCCAAATGGGTGAAGGCGGCGAAAAGCTCGATCATCATCGGCTTTTTCTCGACCATCCTGGCGACGGTGCTGGGCACGCTGGCGGCATTGGGCCTGTCGCGGCCGGAAATGCCCTGGCGCCGGGCGATCATGGCCATGCTGATCTCGCCCATGATCGTGCCGATCATCATTACCGCGACGGGGATGTTCTTTTTCTACTCGAATCCCTGCGAATTGCTGAGCTGGATCGGGCTGAACCCCGAATGCGGCAGGCTGGCCGGCACCTATCTGGGGGTGATCCTGGCCCATGCCACGCTGGGCATTCCCTTTGTCATCATCACCGTGACCGCGACGCTGGTCGGCTTTGACCAGTCGCTGAACCGTGCGGCGGCAAGCCTGGGGGCGAATCCGCGCACGACCTTCTTTCGCATCACCATGCCGCTGATCCTGCCCGGGGTGATCTCGGGGGCGCTGTTCGCCTTTGTCACCTCCTTCGACGAGGTGGTGGCGGTGCTGTTCATCGCCGGCCCTGACCAGCAGACCATCCCGCGCCAGATGTGGAACGGCATCCGCGAACAGATATCGCCCGCGATCCTGGCGGTGGCGACGCTGCTGGTGATCTTTTCCATCGCGCTGTTGGCCTGGGTCGAGATGCTGCGCCGAAGATCGGAAAGGCTGCGCGGCCTGACGCCCAGATAGGGCAACGGTAACGGGCGCCGTCCCCCTTCCGTCGGGGGGCTTTGAGGGGCGGCGCTTTCGCGTCAGGGCAGGATGGCGAGCCAGAACCAGACCGTCAGCACCGAAAGCCCCGTCGCGACCAGCACGGCCGAGGCCGAGACCCGCTTGGCGACCCCGTAAAGCGCGGCGAAAAGATAGGCGTTGACCCCGGGCGGCATGGCCGCCGTGACCACGGCCGAACGCAGCTCGGCCAGGTTCAGCGCGAAGAGCTTGCCCAGCCCGAAGGTGACCGCCGGATGCAGAAGCAGCGACGCCAGGCAGCACAGCGCGATGGCCCGCATCTCTCCCTCGGGACGATAGCGGTATAGCACGCCGCCCAGCCCGAACAGCGCCGCCGGCAGCGCCGCGCTGGACATCATCGTGACCGCCGCCCAGAACCCGTCGGGCAGGGTCAGCCCCGCCTGGGTCAGCAGGTTCACCGTGAAGCCGCACAGGATGCCGATGACCAGCGGCGTATGCAGCACTCCCGACAGCGCCCGCAGCGCCACGCCGCCCAGCGACATGCCCTGGCCGCGCGCGCGTGCGAATTCCATGGCGGTGATGCCGAATGTGTAAAGCAGCGGTGAATGGATCGAGATGATGGTGAAATTGCCCAGCACCGCCTCGGGGCCATAGGCGCGTTCGGTGATCGGCACCCCCAGAAGCAGCGAGTTCGAGAACAGGCAGACGAAGCCGATGGCGATGGCATCTTCGAGCGGGCGTTTCAGCCAGCAAAGGGACAGGCCGGTGCCCAGGGCAAAGGACAGGGTCGCGCCGCTGTAAAAGGCCAGCAGCAGCAACGGGTTGTAATTCGCCCCCAGGTCCAGCCGGGAAATGGCGCCGAACAGCAGCACCGGCAGGGCGAAGCTCTGGGCAAAGCGCATGACGCCGTCCACGGCCAGCTCGGCCAGCCATTTGCGCCAGCAGACCAGATAACCGAAGCCAACCACCAGAAAGACCGGTAGGATGACGTCGAAAAGCGCGGTCATGCCAGTTCGATCCTCATGCCGTCATGGGCGGGCACGACATGGCCGGGGGTTTCGCGCATCACCGCCTCGTAATCCAGGTCGATATGCATATTGGTGATCACGCCCCGGGCACAGCCCGAACGGGAGATCCATTCCAGCGTCAGCGCCAGATGGGCATGGCTGGGATGGGGAATGCGCCGCAGCGCATCGCAGATAAAGACCTCGCAGCCCATGATCGCCGGCCAGGCCGCCTCGGGGATTGCCAGGACATCGGGCAGATAGACCAGGCTTTCGCCGGCCCCGCGAATGCGAAAGCCAAGTGCATCCATGTCACCGTGATTGACCCTGAACGGGGTCACGGCGATGCCGCCTCCGGCCCCGTCGATGGCGAAGGGGCCGGTGATCGGCTGCATGTCGCAGATCGGCGGATAGGAGGATCCCGGCGGTGTCTCGAAGACATAGCCGAAGCGGCTGCGCAGTGCGGCCGCCGTCGGCATGTCCGCCCAGACCGGCATCCGCCGCCGCATGTTGAAAACGATCTGCCGCAGGTCGTCGATGCCATGGATATGGTCGGCATGGGCATGGGTATAGGCGACGCCATCCAATTCGCCCACCTCGGCATCCAGCAGTTGCGGCACCAGGTCCGGCCCGGTGTCGATCAGCAGCCGCGTCGTCCCGTCCCGCCCCAGCCGCTCGACCAGAAGCGAGCAGCGGCGGCGGCGATTGCGCGGGTTCGCCGGATCGCATTCGCCCCAGCGTCCGCCCAGCCGCGGCACCCCGCCCGAGGAGCCGCAGCCCAGGATGGTCGCGCGGATCATGCCGCGGCCTTGCGAAACAGCCGTTCGAAATTCAGCGTGGTCAGGCTGGCGAATTCATGTTCGGTCATGCCCAGCAACTCGGCCCCGACCCGCGCCGTATGGGTGACATAGGCCGGTTCGTTGCGCTTGCCGCGATGGGGCGGCGGTGCCAGATAGGGGGAATCGGTCTCGACCAGGATGCGATCCTGCGGCGTGCTGGCAAAGACCTCGCGGATCTCGGTCGAACGCGGAAAGGCCGCGATCCCGGACATGGACAGGTAAAAGCCCAGATCCAGCGCCACCCGCGCCAGCTCCCGCCCGCTGGTATAGCAATGCATGACGCCGTTGAAGGCGCCGGCGCGGTGCTCTTCGGTCAGGATGCGGGCCATGTCCTCATCCGCATCGCGCGAATGGATGATCAGCGGCAGGCCGCTCTGGCGCGCGGCCTCGATATGGATGCGCAGGCTTTCGGCCTGCACCGCGGCGCTGTCGGCGCTGTAGTGATAGTCGAGCCCCGTCTCGCCGATGCCGACGAAACGGGGATGGTGCGACAGGGCGAGCAGTTCCTCGACCGTGGCCAGGGGCTCTTCGGCGGCGTGCATCGGATGGGTGCCGGCGGCATAGAAGACGCCCGGATGCGCCTCGGCGATGGCGCGCACGGCCGGTTCGTTCCGCAGCCGGGTGCAGATCGTCACCATGCGGGTGACGCCGGCCGCCCGGGCCCGTGCGACCAGTTCGGCCTGCTCGCCGTCGAAATCGGGAAAGTCCAGGTGGCAATGGCTGTCCACCAGGATGGGAAGATCGGATTCGGGCATGATCGGTTTCCGTCAGGCGGAGGGCTGGTTCGCAAGCCCGACCAGCATATCCAACACCAGCGCGGAAGGGTCAAGGTTGACCGCCCGTCCGGCGCGGGCCCGGGCCGACAGCTCAGCCTGGGCATCGGCCCAGATCCGCGCCGCTGCCGGGTCGGGTGCGATGCGGGTCAGCACCGCCGCCTCGCCCTCGGCCGCCTCGGGCAGGGGGGCACCCAAAAGGCCGGTGCGCGCCGCGCGGGTCAGGAAACGGTCGAGCAGGGTGACGACCAGATCGAAGGGATCGCCCTCGGCCCCCGCACGCCCCGCCGCCAATTCCGCAAGCCCGGCGGCGGCGCGGCGGTCCATCTGCGGGTGATCGGCGAAAAGCCCGGTGATGCGCTGGTAAAGGGCCAGCCCGTCCTGCCCGGCCAGCCGCAGCGCCTCGCCGATCGAGCCGCCCGACAGGGCCGCAAGCTGCGCCGCGTCGTGATCCAGCCCCAAGTCCCGCAGCACCTGACCGATATCGTCGGGGCCCAGCGGGTGCAGGCGCAATTCGCGGCAGCGCGAGCGGATGGTGGGCAAAAGCCGCGCCGGCTGATGGGCGACCAGCAGCAGCACCGCCTCATGCGGCGGTTCCTCCAGCAGTTTCAGCAGTGCATTGGCGGCGGCCGGGTTCATTTCGTCGGCGGCGTCGATGATGGCGACGCGCCGCCCGCCCTCGGCCGCGCTCATGTGGAAAAAGCCTTGCAGGCGGCGGATCTCGTCCACGGTGATTTCCGCCCGCAACCGGCGGGTCTTTTCGTCGACCGGGCGGCGGACCAGATGCAGGCGCGGCTCGGAAAGCGCACGGATGCGGCGGATCACCGGATCCTCGGCCGGGATGGCCAACTGGTCGGACGAACCGGCGCCGCTCAGCAGCCATTTCGCGATGTTCCAGGCCAGGGTGGCCTTGCCGGTGCCGCGCGGCCCCGAGATCAGCCAGGCGTGATGCAGGCGATGCGCCCGGGCCGCGGCCAGGAAATCCGCCACCGCCGCATCCTGGCCGATGACGCGCGCCGCCTCGCGCGGATGCGGGGCGCCGGGCACGCGGTCGGGTTCGGGCAGGGCTTCGTCATTCATGCCGGCATTCCGTCGGCCATCGCGGCCAGGACGCGGGCCGCGACCTCATCCTCGTCGCCATTGCCGTCGATCACCCGGATGCGGTCGGCAGCCTCGGCCGCCAGCGCCAGAAAGCCGGCGCGCAGCCGCTGCTGGAAGCCAAGCCCCAACGTCTCGAAACGGTCCTCGACCCCGCCGCGGGCCTGGCCGCGCGCCAGCGCCACGGCCGGGTCGATGTCGATGACAAAGGTGCGGTCGGGCTCGATGCCGATGGTCAGCCGGTGCAACTCTTCGACCAGATGGCGCAGGTCGGCGCGGGCGAGCCCCTGATAGACCCGGCTGGAATCGGCGAAACGGTCGGTCACGACCCAGGCGCCGCGGGCCAGCGCCGGCTGGATCAGCCGTTCGACGTGGTCGCGGCGCGCGGCGGTGAACAGCAGCAGCTCGGTCTCGGGCGACCAGCGTTCGCCGCGGCCCTGGACCAGCAGGCGCCGGATTTCCTCGGCGCCCTTGCTGCCGCCGGGCTCGCGGGTCGGCACCGCCTCGACGCCCCGCGCCTTCAGGGCCTGGACCAGCCGCCGCGCCTGGGTGGATTTACCCGATCCGTCGATGCCCTCGAAGCTGATGAACATGGGATGCGGACGTCAGTTGCGCAGCGCCTGGACGGCCTTTTCGCCCAGGCGGTAAGCCGCGCTTTGCATCCGGCCCAGAACGCCGGTGCGGGCCACGTCGCTGGCCGCCAGCAACGGCACCCGCGACTGTCCGGTCCCGGGAATGTCGATCACCAGTTCGCCCAGCTTGTCGCCCTGGGCCACCGGCGCCTCGATCGGGCCGCGAAACACCGCCTCGGCACTGACGCCGGATTGCGAGCCGGCGGGGATCAGCACCTTGACCTCGTCGGGGGTGCTCAACCCGACGCTGCGGCGATCACCCAGCCAGACGGGGGCCTGGGCGACGGTTTCGCCCGCCGGGACGATGGTCTGCATGGTGAACTGGCGATAGGCCCAGTTGACGATCCGCTCCGCCTCTTCGGCGCGCTGGCGTTCGCTGTCCAGCCCCGAGATGACGAAGATGATCCGCCGGTCGCCCTGCAGGGCCGAGCCGACGAGCCCATAGCCCGCCTCCTGGGTGTGGCCGGTCTTGAGCCCGTCGGCGCCGATGCCGAGCTTGAGCAGCGGATTGCGGTTGAAGCGGTTGGCCGGGGCGCGGTCGTCGAAACGGTATTCCGCCAGAGAGAAATTCTCGTAAAGATCGGGAAAATCGGCGATCAGCCGTTGCGCCAGGATACCCAGGTCGCGCGCCGACATGCGGTGACGCGGGTCGGGCCAGCCGGACGCATTGGCAAAGGTGGAATGGGTCAGCCCCAGCGCCTTGCCGCGTTCGGTCATCTGGCGGGCAAAGGCTTCCTCGGTGCCGGCCAGCCCTTCGGCCACGACGACGCAGGCATCGTTGCCCGACAGCACGATGATGCCCTTGATCAGCTGTTCGACCGTGGGCCGGTCCTGTTCGTTCAGGAACATGGTCGAGCCCTGCATCTGCCGCGCCTTGGTCGAGACGGGCAGCCGGGTGTCCAGCTGCACCCGGCCTTCGTGAAGCGCCTCGAACAGCATGTAGACGGTCATCAGCTTGGACATCGAGGCGGGCGGCAGCGGTTCGTCGGCATTCTTTTCCATCAGCACCGTGCCGGTGGCCATGTCATAGACCCAGGCGGCCCGGGCATTGGTGTCGAAGGCCCGGGCCGGCAGTGCAAGCAGCATGGCCAATGCAAAGATGCGGAATGTCAGAGCGCGCATGGGATGTCCTTGACCTTGTCGCCTTTGGCGCATGGTTACCGCAGCCCGTCCCCGCCCGCAACGCCGGCCGGGGACCCGTGCCGCGCAAGTGAACGTCCGGCGCCGCCTAATAGCTGCGGATCAGCCCGACCAGCCGGCCCTGAATGCGGATCTTGTCCTCGGGCAGGACGCGGGTTTCATAGGCAGGGTTGGCCGCTTCCAGCGCGATCATGCCGCCCCTGCGGCGATAGCGTTTCAGCGTGGCCTCGAATCCATCTATCAGGGCGACGACGATATCGCCGTTTTCGGCACTGTCCTGTTCGCGGATCACCACCACGTCGCCATCGTTGATCCCCGCCTCGATCATCGAATCGCCGCGCACCTCCAGCGCATAATGCCGGTCACGGCCCGAGAGCATCGAGCCCGGCACCGCGATGTGATGCGAGATTTCCGAAATCGCCTCGATCGGGACGCCGGCGGCGATCCGGCCCATGACCGGCAGCTCGGTGGCCGAGATCGAAACCTCCATCGCGCCGCGCGGCGAGGGGGCGGGGCGGTCGGGCACGTCCCCTTCGATCACGCGGGGCTGGAAGCCGGGCCCCTTGCTGAGGCTGTCGGGCAGGCGGACGATTTCCAGCGCGCGGGCGCGATGCGGCAGGCGGCGGATGAAGCCGCGTTCCTCAAGCGCGGTCACCAGGCGATGGATGCCCGATTTCGACCGCAGGTCCAGCGCCAGCTTCATTTCGTCGAATGAGGGGGGCACCCCGTCTCGAGCCATCCGCGCCTGAATGAATTCAAGAAGCTGGATCTGTTTCCTGGTCAGCATGCTCTGCCCCCGATCTGCTGCGCCGTCATCATGTTCATTGAATGTTCTAGCGCGCGCCTTGGCTTGCGTCAATCTTTATGACGATTCGGGTAAATTTCCGGTTAATCGGATCAGAGCGGCAGATAATCCATCACCTCGCCCGCCTTGCGGGCCGGGTCGCCTGCCGGTCGGATCAGCAGCGCATCCGCCTGGGCCAGCAGCCAGAGCCGGGCCGAGTCCTGATCCGCGAAAGGGTTGATCCGGGGCAGGCCGGTAGCGGGCAGGAGCCTGGCGCGCAGGTAGTGCTGGCGGTCGCCCTCGGGCTCCAGGTCCCGGTCCAGGACGGCCTGCAGCGGTTCCGGTCCCGGCGGCAGGCCCTGCATGGCGCGGATCAGCGGCTGCATGAACAGTTTGGCGCAAACCACTGCCGATACTGGATTTCCCGGCAGGCCCAGCATGGCGGCCGAGCCTATGCGCCCGGCCATCAGCGGCTTGCCCGGCCGCATCGCCAGCTTGTAGAAGGCGCGCTCCATGCCCAGATCGACCGCGACCTTGCCGATCAGGTCGTGATCGCCCACCGAGGCCCCGCCGATGGTCACGATCAGGTCGCAGCCCTGCGCCTGGGCAAAGCGGTCGCGCAGGCTTTCCTCGGTATCGCGGGCCAGCGGCAGGATGGTCGCCTGGCCGCCCGCCTCTTGCACCAGGGCGGCGATGGCAAGGTCGTTCGAGCAGATGATCTGGCCCGGCGCCGGCTGGGTGCCGGGGGGCACCAGCTCGTCGCCGCCGGCCAGCACCGCGACGCGCGGGCGGCGCGCGACGGTCAGCCGCGGCACGTTCATCGCGGCAAGCAGCGCCAGATCGGCGGGGCGCAGCGCGCGGGGCGGTTGAAAGCCGGCGCCTTCGGCGAAATCATTGCCCCGGGGGCGGATATTGCGGCTGCCGCCGGGCCCGGCGACGGTGATCCGGTCGCCGTCGCGCGTGACCATCTCTTGCATGACCACGCGGTCATATGCGGCGGGAACCGGGGCGCCGGTAAAGATGCGGACGGCGCTGCCGGGGGGCGTGTCGCCTTCATAGGGCTGGCCCGCGGCGGCGGTGCCGATCACCGGCAGGGGACCGGGCAGATCGGCCAGGCGCAGCGCATAGCCATCCATCGCCGCGGCGTCGAAAGGCGGCTGCGTCAGCCGCGCCAGCGCCGGCGCGATCAGGGCGCGGCCAAGCGCCTGTTCCAGCGCGATTTCCTCGGGCTCGGGGGCGGGTGCAAGGGCCAGGACGCGGGCACGGGCTTCTTCGACGCTGATCATTCTATCCCCCCTTCAGGGCGCGGCGCGGAAGGTGCCCGATTTGCCGCCGGTCTTGGACAGCAGGCGGATGCCTTCGATCCGCATGTCCTTTTGCGCGGCCTTGAGCATGTCATAGACGGTCAGGCAGGCGGTCGAGACGGCGGTCAGCGCCTCCATTTCCACCCCGGTCTTGCCGGCGGTCTTGACCGTGGCGGTGATGCGGACGCCGGGCAGGGCCGGGTCGGCGGCCAGTTCGACCGAGACCTTGGTGATCGGCAGCGGGTGGCATAGCGGGATCAGGTCCGCGGTGCGCTTGGCGCCCATGATCCCGGCCAGCCGCGCCACACCCATCACGTCGCCCTTGGCCGCGCCGCCCTGCGCCAGGGCCAGCGTCTCGGGGGCCATGATCACCACGCCCTCGGCCACCGCCTCGCGCGCGGTTTCGGGCTTGTCCGAGACATCGACCATATGCGCCTGACCCTGGGCGTCGAAATGCGTCAGGCTCATGCGGCAAGTCCCAGGATCTGGCGGGTGGCGCCGGTCACGTCCGGCTGGCGCATCAGGCTTTCGCCGATCAGGAAGCGGCTGACCCCGGCCCCGGCCATACGGTTCAGGTCGGCGGGCGTGAACAGCCCGCTTTCGCAAACCAGATCGCGGCCGGCGGGCACATGCGGGGCCAGGTCCAGAGTGGTCTCCAGGCTGACCTCGAAGGTTTTCAGGTTGCGGTTGTTCACCCCGATCAGCGGCGATTTCAGGCGCAGCGCGCGGTCCAGTTCGGCGCGGTCATGCACCTCGACCAGCGCATCCATGCCCCAGTGAAAGGCCGCGTCCTCTAGCTCGGCGGCCAGGGCGTCATCGACCGAGGCCATGATGATCAGGATGCAATCGGCGCCCCAGGCGCGGGCCTCGGCCACCTGATAGGTGTCATAAAGGAAATCCTTGCGCAGCGCCGGCAGCTCGCAGGCATCGCGGGCGGCGGTCAGGAACTCGGGCGCGCCTTGGAAACTGGGGGCGTCGGTCAGCACCGACAGGCAGGCCGCCCCGCCCGCCTGATAGGCGCGGGCCAGCGCGGGCGGGTCGAAATCGGGGCGGATCAGGCCCTTGGAGGGGCTGGCCTTCTTGATCTCGGCGATCAGCGCATGGCCGGTCGCGGCCTTGCCGCTCAGCGCGCGGGCAAATCCGCGCGGCGGCGAGGCTGCGCGGGCCGCGGCCTCGATCCCGGCCAGGGGGCGGGCGGCCTTGGCGGCGGCGATTTCGTCAAGCTTGTAAGCCTTGATGCGGTCGAGAATGTCCATGGCGTCGGTTTACCCCGCGACGGTCGTTTCGGAAAGGGCCCAGTCGATCACCGGCTCGCCCCGCGACCGCAGCCAGTCGTTCACCCGGCCGAAGGGGCGCGAGCCGAAAAAGCCGCGCCGCGCCGACAGGGGCGAGGGATGGGCGCTTTCGATCACCAGATCCTGCGGCCGAGGCAGCCCGGCCAGCGCCTTTTGCGCCTGTGCGCCCCAAAGGATGAAGGCCAGCGGCCGTTCGGCCTGGGCGCGGGCGACGGCCTGGCGCGCCAATTTGTCCCAGCCCCATTTCGCATGGGCGCCAGCCTGGCCGGGCAACACGGACAGCGAGGTGTTCAGAAGCAGCACCCCCTGTCGCGCCCAATGGCCCAGATCGCCGTTCGGCGGCGTGGCGCCGATATCGTCGCGCATCTCGGCATAGATGTTTCGCAGCGAACGCGGCAGCGCGGTGCCGGGCGTGACCGAAAAGGCCAGGCCGTTGGCATGGCCGGGCGTGGGATAGGGGTCCTGTCCCAGGATCACCACCCGCACCTGTTCGGGCGGGGTCAGTTCCAGCGCGGCAAAGACGCGGGCGGGACCCGGTAGCCAGTCGCGATCCGCCAGCCGCGCGGCGATGGCCGGCCAGTCCTGGCGAAAGAATGGCAGATCGGCCCAGGCACGAGGGATCGGGACGGCTTCAGCCATGCGGATCCGCGGGCGCGCCGACCTGGGCGGCCAGCGCCGCCAGCTTGGCCCTGGCCTTGCCGCTGTCGATGGAATCGCGGGCGATCCCGACCCCTTCGGGCAGCGAGGCGGCCTTGCCCGCGATCAGCAGCGCGGCGGCGGCGTTCAGCAGCACGGCATCGCGATAGGCGCCCGGCGCGCCGTCCAGCAGCGCCCGCAGCGCCGCGGCGTTCTGCGCCGGATCGCCGCCCAGGATCGCCTCGAAGGGGTGGACGGGCAGGCCGGCATCCTCGGGCGAGATCTGGAACTCGGTGATCTCGCCGTCCTTGAGCTGCGCCACCCAGGTCGGCTCGGCGATCGAGATTTCGTCGGTGCCGTCGCCGCCATGCACCAGCCAGGCGCATTCCGCGCCAAGCTCGCGCAGCGTCTCGGCCATCGGGCGGTTCCAGACCCGGTCGAAGGTGCCGGTCAATTGCCGCCTGACCAAGGCGGGATTGGTCATCGGCCCCAGCAGGTTGAAGATGGTCCGCGTGCCCAGTTCCGCCCGCGCCGGGCCGACATGGCGCATGGCCGGATGATGCACCGGCGCCATCATGAAGCAGATGCCGGTGGCGGCCAGCGCCGCCTCGGCGATTTCGGGGGTGCCCATCACGTTCAGGCCAAGATGGGTCATCGCATCGGCCGAGCCGGATTTCGACGACAGGTTGCGGTTGCCGTGCTTGGCGACGGGCACGCCGGCCCCCGCGACCACGAAGGCGGTGGCGGTCGAGATGTTCAGCGTGCCCTTGCCGTCGCCGCCGGTGCCGACGATGTCCATCGCGCCCTGGGGCGCCTTGATGCGGTTCATCCGCGCGCGCATGGCGCGGGTGGCGGCGGCCATTTCCTCGACCGTTTCGCCGCGCACGCGCATGGCCATCAGCAGGCCGCCGATCTGGGCGGGGGTGGCCGCGCCCTCGAACAGGGCGCCAAAGGCCGCCTCGGCCTCGGTCCCGGTCAGCGGGCGGCTGGCGGCCAGGCCGATCAGCGGGCGGATGTCGGTGGGCGCGCTCATGCGGCGCGGTCCAGGTTCGAGCAGCGGCGCAGGAAGTTGCGGATCATGTCATGGCCGTATTCCGAGGCGATGCTTTCGGGATGGAACTGCACCCCCTCGACCGGCAGGGTCCGGTGCATCAGCCCCATGATCGTGCCGTCCGCGGCGGTGGCGGTGACGCGCAGGCAGTCGGGCAGGCTTTCCGGCTCCACCGCCAGCGAATGATAGCGCGTCGCGGTCAGCGGCGAGGGCAGGCCGGCGAACACCCCGGTGCCGTCATGGCTGATCGCGTCGGTCTTGCCATGCACGATGCGGCCGGCGTGCACCACCTTGCCCCCGAACGCCTCGCCGATGGCCTGGTGGCCCAGGCAGACGCCCAGCAGCGGCACGCCCTTGTCCGCCGCCGCCCGGATCAGCGGCACGATGATCCCGGCATGGGCCGGATCGCAGGGGCCGGGCGAGATGACGATGCCCTGCGCGCCCATCCCCAGCGCGTCTTCGACGCTCAGCGCGTCGTTGCGGCGCACGACCACCTCGGCCCCGGCCTCGCCCATGTAATGGACGAGGTTCCAGGTGAAGCTGTCGTAATTGTCGATGAGCAGGATCATGGTCTGGGCCTTCGGGCTGGGGCGCCTTGCATTGGGGGGTGAACCCCGGAAATTCTGCGGCTATAGATGGGCTAAAGCCTTGCTGCGGGTCAAGAGCACGGGGCGATAAAAACGGTGCCGGGCCGTTCCCCGCGCGCCATGGTTTTCCTGCGGGACGGTTTTCGCGCGACATGGGCGCAAGGCTGGCGCAGCGGCAGATGGGCAGAGGCCGGCGGGCCGGCAGGAGAGCGGGGCAGGGGCATGGCAAGAGGTTTCGCGACGGGTCTGGTTCATGGCGCGCTGGCTTGCGGCGCGGCCCTGGCCGTCCTGTCCCTTGTGCTGCCGCAGCCGCCGCGCCCCGCCGGAACGTCCGCCGCCGAAACGCCCGGCCCCAAGACGCCGGCAGTCGGGGCGGCGCCGGCGGCCGAGTCGCTGACGGTTCCGGCCGGGTCGGGATTTTCCCGTGCCAGCGACATCCCGCCGCAGGCTCCCGCGGTTTCGTCGGTTCCCGCGCCGGGGCCGCAGGCGGCGCCGCAAGTGCCGCAGCCCGCCGGGGACGCGGCGCCCGGCCGCGCCGACCGGGCCGGATCACGTCCGCAGGCCCCGGTCGAGGTCGCAGACATGCCCCAGGCGGCGCCCCCCGCGCCCGACGAACCGGCCGATCTGCCCGACGCGGTGGACCGGCCCGCGCCCGGCCCTTCCGCTCCGGGCCAGGCGGCGCCGGGCCGGGCGGCGGCACCGGGTCTGGACGCTGCGCCCTCCTCGCCCTTCCCGCCATCCGCGCCGCGGCCGCCGGACGCCCCGCCGGATCTCTCGCCCGCTGCAACCCCGCCCGCCGAAAGCCTGCCCGCCGAGCCCCCGGCGGCCGCGGCGGGTGGCGCGGACGAAACCGGGGGCGAGGCCCCGGCAATGCCGCCCGCGCCCGAATCCGGGGGCTTGCCCGCCTTGCCCGTGCCCGCCTTGCCGCAACCGGCCGGCGCCGCATCCGCCCGGCCAGACGCCGCGGCAGGGCCCGGGCCGGACGCCCCGCCCGTCGCGGATCCCGACCTGTCCATGCCACCCGATTTCGGCGCCCTGCGCCTTGCCGATTGAGCCGCCCGCCATGCTGCCGCTGAACCCCGCCCTTGCCGCGACCTTTCGCCCGCCCGTCATGGAGGCGCGGCGCTGGCTTGACGGAATGAGCTTTCCGCCCGAGCGGCCGCTGATCAATCTCAGCCAGGCGGCGCCGGTCGCGCCGCCGCCCGAACCGCTGCGCCGCGTCATGGCGCAGGCGGCGCTGGACCGGCCCGACGCGCATCTCTACGGGCCCGTCCTGGGCCGGCCCGAACTGCGCGAGACCCTGGCCCGTGACTGGTCCCGCGCCTATGGCGGCGCGATCCGGCCCCAGGAAGTCGCCATCACCCAGGGCTGCAACCAGGCTTTCTGCGCTGCGATCCAGACCCTGGCCGGCGCGGGGGACGAGGTGATCCTGCCCACGCCCTGGTATTTCAACCATAAGATGTGGCTGGACATGCAGGGCATCCGCGCCGTGCCCCTGCGCTGCGGCCCGGGCATGGTGCCGGATGCGGACGCGGCGGCGAAGCTGGTGTCGGACCGCAGCCGGGCCATCGTGCTTGTCAGCCCCAACAATCCCTCGGGGGCGGAATACCCTGCCGAGACCCTGCGCGCCTTTGCCGATCTGGCCCGGGCACGCGGGCTGGCGCTGGTCCTGGACGAGACCTATCGCGATTTCGATGCCCGCGAAGGCGCCCCGCACGATCTTTTCGCCGATCCCGATTGGGGCGAGGTGCTGATCCATCTCTACAGCTTCTCGAAGGCCTATCGGCTGACCGGCCATCGCGTCGGCGCGGTCCTCGCCAGCGCCGCCCGCATGGCCGAGATCGAGAAATTCCTGGATACGGTCGCCATCTGCGCCGGCCAGATCGGCCAGATCGGCGCGGCCTGGGCCATGGAGAACCTGCGCGACTGGCTGGCCGGAGAGCGGGCCGGGATCCTTGCCTGCCGCCGCGCCATGGCCGAGGGGATGGCCGCGCTGCCCGGCTGGCGGGTCAAGGGCTGCGGTGCCTATTTCGCCTGGGCCGAGCATCCCTGGGACCTGCCCGCGCCCGAGCTGGCGCAGCGGCTGCTGCGCGAGGCGGGGGTGCTGCTGCTGCCCGGCACCATGTTCATGCCCGAGGGCGATGCCGAAGGCGCGCGCCATGTCCGCATTGCCTTTGCCAATGCCGACCGCGACGGCATCGCCGAGCTGATGCGGCGGCTGGAGCGGTTTCGTCCCTGATCCGCCGGCCCGGCCAGGATGCGAAGGCCATGGTGCGAAGGCGGGGTCCGGGGCGCGAAGACGCGTCCCGACCGGATTGTGAACCGCGCGGGCGCCGGCGCGGCTTTGCGGCCCTTGCCGCCGGGGCCTTGGCGCCCTAAAGACTTGCGCTGACTGGCAAGAGCAATGGACGAGGCACGGCGGAACATGCGGGGCAAGGGCAAATCGACCATCGTCTGGTTGCTGATGGGCATGCTGGTTCTGGGGCTGGGCGGCTTTGGCGTCACCAATTTCTCGGGGGGCAGCGCGGATATCGGCGCGGTGGGCGATGTCGATATCTCGGCCCAGGACTATGCCCGCACCCTGCGCGCCGAGATGCAGGATTTCTCTGCTCGCACCGGCCGGCAGCTGAGCGCCGCCGAAGCCAAGGCGATCGGGGTCGATCAGGCGGCGCTGGCGCGGCTCTATACCGCCGCGGCGCTGGAGGACGAGGCGAACCGGCTGGGCGTTTCCGTCGGCGACCGGGCGGTGGCCGACCAGATCACCGCCATCGGCGCCTTCCAGGGGCTGGACGGCCGCTTCGACCGCAGCATCTATGCCGAGACCCTGCGCCGCGAAGGGCTGCGCGAGGCCGAATTCGAGCATGACCTGCGCATGGACATGGCGCGGATGATCCTGCAGGATGCGGCCTTGGCCGCGGTGGCGCCGCCGCAGCCGGTGGTCGAGCTGACCCAGGGCTGGCTGCTTGAGACCCGCGACATCCATTGGCGCGAACTGACCGCGGCGGACCTGCCCGGGCCGGTCGCCCTGCCGGATGAAACGGCGCTGCAGGCATGGCACCAGGCCAATGCCGACCGCTTCACCTCGGACGAGATCCGCAAGATCACCTATGTCTGGTTGACCCCCGAAATGCTGGAGGGAGAGGTCGAGGTCGATGAGCAGGCGCTGCGCGACCTTTATCAGGACCGCATCGACGAATTCCAGCAGCCCGAGCGCCGCATGGTCGAACGCCTGGTCTTTCCGACCATGGCCGCCGCCGAAGAGGCCAAGGCGCGCATCGACCGCGGCGAGGCCACCTTCGAGCAACTGGCGGCCGAACGCGGGCTGAGCCTGTCCGACATCGACCTGGGCGAGGTCAGCAAGGCCGATCTGGGCCCGGCGGGCGCGGCGGTCTTTGCCCTGGACGGCCCGGGCGTGGCCGGGCCGGCGGGCTCGGATCTCGGGCCGGCGCTGTTTTCCATGAACGCGATCCTGGAGCCGCTGGATATTCCCTTCGAGCAGGCGCGCGACGACCTGCGGCTGGAAGCGGCGGTGGACCGCGCCCGCCGCCAGATCGAGGAACGTTCGGGCGAATTCGCCGACCTGCTGGCCGGCGGCGCCTCGCTCGAGGACATGGCGCAGGATACGCCGATGAAACTGGGCCGCATCGACTGGAGCCCGGGCGCCGAGGCCGATCCGAACGGCATCGACGCCTATCCCGAATTCCGCGAACGCGCGGCGCAGCTGACCGAGAAGGATTTTCCCGAACTGCTGGAGCTGGAGGATGGTGGCGTCTTTGCCCTGCGGCTGGACGAAATCCAGCCGCCGGCGTTGATCCCCTTCGAGCAGATCCGCGACCGCGTGGCCGAGGACTGGGCCGATAACGAAACCCATCGCCAGCTGCTCGCCTTGGCCGAGGAACAGCGCCTTGCCGCCGAGACCGCGGCCGAGCCGGGGCGCGGGCTGGCCCCCGCGGCGGCGACCGTGCCGGTCGCCCAGGCCGTCGGCGCGGCGGCGCCCGGCAATGCCGGCGCTCCGCAGGCCGCGCAATCGCCCGCATCCAGTGCCGAAAGCCCCGGCTCCGAAACGGCAGAGGACGAAACCGGAAATGACGTGACC
>Ga0164243_10002571_pt1 | contig 29917 bp, 24 predicted proteins | sample OricompcompostOP_FD_108781 | JGI IMG/M metagenome (GOLD analysis project Ga0164243, IMG submission 108781) | Organic Plus compost microbial communities from Emeryville, California, USA - Original compost - Organic plus compost (OP) | ecosystem: Engineered > Solid waste > Mixed feedstock >... | reverse complement strand
AGAACTTCTCCTCAAATAAATCCAATCCACACCGCTACATACCACAAATGCCACTTGTTGGTATGATCGAAAACGGCTAACCCTTGATGGAATACTGGACCTGCGCGGAGCATAACAACCCTGTGATGGCTGCTATAATTCCCTTCACCGAGCGCTATATGCAACAGCTTACGGACCTCATTCATACGCATGATATGCTTGATCACAATGGATACATTAGCAAGCCTTTAACTCTCGCCGAGGTCGAGAATAAGAGGCGTTGTTCCCGGTGCTTTCGATGTAGGTCAACAAGCCACGGATCTCGGTAGACTTGTCGGCCAACTAACCGATGTTCCAGCTTTCCACAAAAGCAATGGTAAGAGGAGGAGCAATAACAAAGGCAGGAAGAAGGAGAAAAAGCATGAGATTCCAAACAAGAAGACCGAGCAAGCCGAAGTATCGAGCAAGAATGAAGCGTCTTCAGGAGGAGTCCTGCTTCGCCCTCCTACAACGTCTGGCGACACGGTCTCCGTAGCAGTCCAACTAGGTATGCGGCGCCTCGTTTGCTCGATAGTGATACGAGAGACCGAAAACTAACGTATTCTTGCCAAATTAGATTCCACCAACGCCACGGCTTCACGCCCACCCAAGCAAAAAACAGTGGTCATGGCATGCCATTTTCACGATGGGCGAATAATCCGAGGCGTAAGTCCATCCGGGTGCCCTCAATCAAACTGACATCCCCTAACAAGCAAACAGCTTTGGTCTTGCTGCAACGGCCACTCTCAGTTCTCGAAACCCTGCAAATCTGCTGAATCTCACCGGCCCACCGATCACAAAATCGAGTGGCTCATCTCCCAATGGCAATATCATCCAACTCCAACGGTCGATCCGTGGCGTCTCCCCAAACCTCGCCGTGCTGTCGCTCTCGACTGTGAGATGGGCGTCTCTATCACAGGTGACTCGGAACTCATCAGCCTCGCCGTAGTCGACTACTTCTCTGGCGCCGTCCTCATCAACAAACTCGTCTTTCCCAAGGTGCGCATGCTGCACTACAATTCGCCCTTTTCCGGAATCCGTTTCTCCGACCTCAACCGTGCAAGACGAGCAGGGAAGTGTTTCTGGGGTAGGGACGATGCGAGGGCGGCCCTTTACTCATTCATCGGACCAGAGACGATTATTGTTGGCCATGCGCTCCATCAGGACCTCACTTCGATGAGGCTGATTCACACAAATGTGGTGGACACCTTGATTCTGGAGCAGAGCATAGTGGAGAGGTGCCGTATCGACACCGTTAATCTCGGTGGGCGAGAAAAAGAAGAAGTCGGAAACGAGGACGGTGGCGTGCCCGTCAATGGTGCGGAGCCTAAGTACAAGAAGCGCAAGTCGGGTAGTTTTACGCTGAAGGCGCTGGTTCAGGACAGGCTTGGCCGTGAAATTCAGGTCGGCAGCCATAATGCCCTGGAGGACGCCATTGCGACACGGGATTTGTGCCACTGGTACATGCTTAACGTGGTCGGAAGGTTGCTTCCGGTTGGTTCCATAGAGGGCAACCCACAATACGGAGATGGGGTTAAGGGGTTGGTGGTGAACGAGGAAGAAACGACATGAATGAAGCGGATGAGTGATGGGCATTTGAGCTAGTTGATGAGTCTCCCGAGAGGGGTAGGTTCGGCCAGAGGGTAATAAGAGCGTAAAACCTCATGGACTTCTTATACATCAATTGATCAGTTAGTCGGCCAATTTTACTTGTTAACACACTTATGGATGTCATATTGACGCGCTGGACTATTATCGACAAATCCAAAACCCAAATCGTATCCAACAGATCCTCAACCCTAAACGTAGTCCAGCGCTCATAGTTTGGCTCAAGTATCCAATTCTTCCGCCAACCATAAATATATAGACCAAAAGTACCGAAGGCAGAGCTGCGGCGTGGTGCCATCTACAAAATGCGATATGCAAAAGAAAAAAATCGAAAGACAGGACAAATCCAAGAATAGACGCAAGTCGGACGGGCAAGAGGGTTGGGTATAATTACGAAGTCAAGCGCAAGAACAGCGGTGAGAGAAGGAGTAGGTATTAAAAAACAGGAAAACGCAGAAAACAAAACCGATCGGAATTCAACAAAAATGGGGGAATACCCAGTCAAAAGAAGGGTAGGGAAAGTTCCAACGGAAAAGAGGAGGAAAAAAAGGTATCGCGCGCCGGAACCTCAGGGCACGCCGACAATTATTTAGCCCCCCAACCGACCGACCCTCTCGAACTTCGAGCCCGCGTGCTATGCGTCGTCGATTTCGTTCCCTTCAGCATCGAAGAAGTGCTCCTCATGAATGTCGGCCAAACTCTCGCAATATCCGCCCATGCCCTTCCGGGCCATCAACGCGTCGATGATCTTGTTGTCAGGCCTGTGGCAAGCATACATTTCCGCCACCACCGAAGCCGAAGGTCTCGAAGAAGCCGTGCCTGGATTCCTGGCAGCGCACCTCTCGGCCTTGATCCTCTGCAGCTGCGCGCCCGCCATCGTGAAGGCGAACTTGGCACCTTTCTGGTAGAACAGCTTGAACAGACAGGAAGCCTTGATTAGTCCCCACCTGCTGACGCCGTCGGGGGCGTTCTCGTCGGTCCCGTAGAGGTAGGTTTTGGCATGCGTCTTAAGTGCCGACTGGTGCGGCTTCACGTCAAGGTAGGCCTGGTACACCTTATTCACCTTCTCGTGGTAGCCGATTTGGTGATTTCCCTGAATCTCTTTCCACTTAGAGTGGATGTCGTGGAGGTCCTTGGACAGCTTGGTAAGTAGACCATCATAGGTCCTGGATTTAGCTTTCAGGACCTCCAGCTCGTCGTAGTAGAAAGCTAGATCCTTGTCCCAGTGGTGAGCGTCCCCGAGAGATGACTCAAGTTCCGTAAGCTCCTCCGCGATCTTAGGCTTGATCACTTTGAATTTTAACCAGTCCAAGATGTGTTTATCGTGTCCCGAGCAATCGGATTTCATGTAGGCGGGTTCCTCGAGCGCCCAGATGTTGGGAAGGCCTTTGGCCTTGATGAGTCCCTGCCAATCCTTCTGGGTGAAGGTGATGCCTTGTTTTGCTCTGTCCACTAGTTTTGAGACGAGTGTGCTCAGAAGCACGGCGGATTCGTCACTGATTTTGTTCGTCCTGTAGCAGAGCTTCTCCTTGTAGTTTGTGCACTGTCCCAACAGGTCTCCCTGCATGCTGAAAACGAAACTCTGGTGGAGGAAGTGCGACAATGCGACTTCTAACCTGTTCTCGTATCTTGTGAGCGTCTGGTCGAAAGTTTCATGGTCGACATGGAGATATCCGGCCTCGATGAGATCAGGTTGCGTGGGCACAGGTGCATTCCGGAAATTGTTGACAATGTCAGGATCCCAGCATACCCAGGCTTGGTCTCCGTCGTAATCGCCACCGGAAAGCAGGTCTGCCAACGGCACGTTGCCCTGCGACGGGAAGACAATCACATCTGTCAGGTGACTAAGCTCGGGCTTGTAGACTGCCTTCACCTTCTGAATGTCGCTCGGAAAGTGTGCCGGAGCTCTTGCCACGAGAATCGGAATACCATGCAACAATGTCTTCGACTCGCCATCGCTTAGGAACCTCGAAGAGAATCCAATATGCACCTCGTTCTCCTGCAGCAGTCCAGAGAAATCAACTACCATGTATGCGTAGGTCGACCGTGGTACTTGGACCTTGAGTTTTTCTTGTAGCTTCTCCTGTCTGCGTTTCGCAACCTTATAGACCAACTCGCGCAAAAACTTCAGCTCCGATACGCGGAATCCGCCGTCTAGGAGGAACTTTATAATTTCTTCGTCGGCATTCGGCAGTCCGGCTAGGAACTCAACCTCGCCATGGAGAATCCTGTCTGCTCGGGCAGAGGGACTGAGACTGGCCCATCGTTGTAGGGCTATGGGATCATTGGCCGCGAGCATCTGAGCCCCGAGCTCTTCGCTCACGGCGCGACGCAGGAGTTCGGCAAGCGTTTCTCTCATGCGATTACGGTTTATGGCTCGGTCCTCGAGGACGGTAATGAATTGCTTATTCAAAGCAGCCGACCTCAGTTCTCGTGAATAGCTCTTCACTTCAAACGTGCGATGATCCTCATCTTCAAAGTCACATTCCCACTTGCGTTGGGATGGGTACGTCTCGATCCAGACCTCGCCATCCTTCTCATCGTAGGTGTCGACGTCGACAATCCAAAATCCTTTTGCGCTTCCCATACGTCCCTGGAAGCCACTTGGCGTCGCATCCAGGCCGAGTTTATCGCGTATCTTTTGGGCTAAAGTACCAGACATCCGACCAATACCGTCATTCATGATATTGCCCGTAGGGGATAGTATATCCTCCTCATGGCAAATAATTTCTTCTTTCTGGAGGACTACTGTTGCAGTCGTTGGAGTCAGGCCTAAGGAGGGATACCGTCAGAAAATACAACAAGTAAGGAAATGCGTAGCATCATACTTAGCGCGAGCCGGGAGAAAAGCTTGAGGGATTTCTGCGATTTGCTACGAGAGAGGCCAATGGCCCATTCCAGCAAACGGGATAGGCCCATCTTCGTCCGGGTTTCCACATTATAAGCCTGCTCTTTTGGAGGAAAATGGACATGCCGTTTTCTGCGCACAAAATTGGCGCCATCTTCACAGAAGAAATACACCCTGTACTGTTGTACATACGTCTTCCGCACCCAGTTGAACTGGTCCTCCTTTATCTGCTTTTTCGCGTCCTTTAGGAAAAACGCGCGCCAAACCCGGCTGAGCACGACATGCGGAACTTGCGAAAGCCAGCGATTTACTCGATCCACCGTCTCTGCATCCTTGGAGACTGTTGACGGAGCGGGGAAGATAACTTCTAGGAACCTATCGGCACCAAATCGTCTGCAGAGCCGATGGCCGAGGTCGAACTTGAGAGGCTCCAAGGAGAAGAGAAAGAGAGGTCCCTTGTTGTCAGGGTTAGCCTTGGCCTCCATCACTAAAGTAACCGTTCGTCCGTTATGCCGGAAAGTAGAGAACGCCGCCTTCCAAGCTCTAGGATCGCACATGCCAGGGAGGGGTTTGGACGCGGCTATGAATGCCGGATGATTTCGTAACTCCTGGTTGAATATCATTTGGTCGCGCCACCCATCATTGTAGTTTATCTCAAGGTCTGCTAACTCTACACCGCAGTGAAGGGCAGCCCTAGTAACTTCCCAGATAATAGGAAGTGGGGCATTGATTAGGGACTCGGGGAGTTTGGCTTGGGCAATGTTAATGATGCTGAAATCTCGTGGGAGGGCGTAGAAAGAATAAAGAGTGGGGTGCAAGAAGGAACATATTAGGACTTACGCCATGAGTCTCTCAATCGAGCGTCAAGGCTCGAATTCTGGCCAACCACGGGGTTTCCTGGCTCAAAGTCTACATGATAAGAGCTTGTAAATGATGAAATGATGGACAGCTCATCCTGACTGCGGCTCGGCACATCTCTGAATAGCATCTCCGAAGAACGGAGGTCAAGTTGCGGCGGGTCGGCAAGATGTGAGCGTCGAACTGGCAACTCAGGGATGCTCTGCTGCTGCCGGGCTAATGGGCCTGTCTCGAGCAGCCCAGGCGCTGCATCTCGGGCTCTTTCCCAGGTAACAGCGGTTTCTGCTTGCATATGAGCCAGGGGACCTACGCTTGCAGCCTGGTGCGATCCCTGCACCGTCGATGTCCCTAGCTCTAAGACAGAGTTAGGACCGTTGTGAGCTCCATCCGAGGCTAGGACATCGGTTTGTTCAACTGGGGAAGGGGAAGGTGGGTCGACGGGGATGTAGAACGCGGTGTTAGCGGAGATGAGGCCGGGCTTGAGGTCGGGATTCTCATCATCATCGAATGGTTGGGTCAGCTGAGAATCGGACAGCAACGTATCGTCACCAACGCGACCAGTGGTTGAAAATACTGCTGTAGCGACGGATATGAAGCTGTCGTTTTCATTATTGCGGTAGAATAGGTCCCCTCTCGACCCGAGCCGACCAAAGGTTCGGCTGGGTCTGGAGACGGGTTCTCTCTCACGGACGGGGACTTGATCGAGGGCAGACCTTGCACGCTTGCTATCCGAGGGACCGTCTTGTGTGAAGGGGTTATCTCCGTGGGGTTCCAACTCATCTGACAACCGTTTCCGAAAGGTTCGCCTTGTGGGCCGAGTGGAACTCTTTTCCGCTGGTCCCTTGAAAGACGTGGTTGCGTCAGAGGTAGGGACGAAGAGTTTGCGACGAGGACTGTCACGCTCCGCTCGTTGAAGGAGGCCCAAGAGACATTGCTGCAGTTCTTGCTGCTGCTCAGCAGTTGTGGCCTGAGGCACGGCGTCGGTGACCGGAATGAGTCCCGGCACGGCCTGGGGCTTCGCGACCCACTGGGAGCAGATGGATTGTGCCTCGTTCCGGAATTGCTGTTCAACGGCCAAAAGAATTTCGGGGCTGCGGTAATGGAGGCAATGGGTCAGTCCGCGTATGTCATCTGCCCGCCGTGCTGCCTCGGTTGTCTGGGCTTCTCTGCGTTTTCTAGGAGATAGGCGCAGAGGAGGGAACTCAATGCCTAATCTATACTTTGCATTGAGGTCTTCGATAAACGTGCACTCGGCCCTTGGCTTCACTGGTGTAGTGTGTACCGATGGTATAGGCCGGTGACGGTCCATAGTGTCAGATACTCTCTTTGGTCTTAGGCTCTCTCTGTGACGCGTTGACTGCCCTCGTGTGGCCAACGAGATGCCAGCACCAGACAAGCTAAATTAATTCTTAGCCTAAAGTCACATCAATGCGTGCTCGAGCAGCCAATGCGCACTGTCGAACGGTCTCTGGTCAAGGATAAGGGAGGATCGAGTTGTACACCGCTGAACTCTCGCACATAATCGGAGCGAAGGCACACAGGGAGAGTCGCTGGGCCGGAGACTAAGTCAGACACTGCTACCTTGATGCTTGAGAATCGTTGGATCGTCGCGAATTGAAAGTAATTCAGCCCAGGGCCAGCCTTGCCTGCCAAATTCCCCCCCACGCCCCCTCCTTTTTGGGCCTTGACTGCGCAGGGGATTCCCGCGTCGTACGTCGCACAGCCCTTCCTCTCGCGACGGTCCAAGCTTTCTCGACTATTACAATCGTAGCATTGGAGCTTCAAATCCTTCGATGTTCATTAATTCTGAACAAAGCCGCCTCCAAGCCATCTAATGGAACAGACTGTCTCTTGCATTGATAGGTAAAAGCCTCGGTAATATCTTTGGACCCCCGTTCCCCGTTTCCAATCCATTGACGGTTTCCACCGTCATAACCGCCAGGAGTACTTTGGTACCTTGACAGAACACCCTGAACACTGGAACAATGGGAATCGGCCACGTGACAATGCCCTGGTGAGGTAATCTTGAACAAAACCTTGCTGGCTATGACGCAGCAATTGCTCGATCTCCAACGTGCTTCACACTGGTCGACTCGGGAAAGTGGAGAGTTGAGCCCTTTCCACTTCCGCGGAGCTACCGAGTTAGCGTCGAAGAATTGGCAAATGAGGATGCCTCATCCGATTAACACTGTGGATATGCCAAGGAACTTGGTCGGTGTGCACAGTGCCAAGGCGCCGTGCTGGGTGGCATTCCACACCCCCTTCGCGGGTCACACCTTCTCAACTTTTTACAGGCGACCTTATAACCTATGCCCCTCCTTGAAAATCTTCTGATGTCTACGGCACCTGTCTCGGTGTTCGGCATTCATTCGTAACACTTCTTCCCAAGATTCCCGTTTCTGGTCATGGAGGACGCATTGGATCCCCCAGAGGGCACCGCGTCCATCAAGGACTTGACCCCAGAGGAGGCGAGCCGCATAATCCATTCACACCGCAAGGTGCGATACGGTATGTCTGCCTCTGTCTGCATTGCCCCTCGCAGAAATATTACGTCTTCGCCTTTCCCATCTCTATATTTCCCCTTGTGGCACGTCGGGAAAAGGGCTACAGATATTTTCTTACCCTCACTTTTATATTGCGCCGTTGCTCTTATCTCGTTCCGGCTTCGTTTCGCTGACTCGCACTCACCTCCTGGGGACTAGGAACGGCATGCTGGCCTTGCAGGCAACGCAAAGTCAAATGCGACAATCAGCAGCCGTGTGAGAACTGCGTGAAGCGCGAGCACCCACAGCTGTGCTCATATAAACCTAACCAACGTGCCTCCGGAAAGGCCGCCAGTCAATCTGGGAGGTCTGTTGGACGGAAAAGAACTCATTCGCCGGATTCAAGCGCCGACAGCAGTCGCAAAGACGGCAGAGGCTGGCCGAGGAGTTTCAGTACGCATTATCCGCTTTGCTGCTGTGTCCTTTATGACCCCCTCCTGTGTACTGACTAGGTGAAGCTACGAGCGTGGACGAAAACGACGCACCAGAGCCCGCAAGGTATCTGGGGCAAAACAGCATCCCCGTCTTGCTCAGGGAGCAACCTGGATCGACTAATGGGGGCGATGTGACCGACTTTCGACAAGACATGCGGCCCATACTCGGCCTCGATACGTCGGCGCCATTTCCCTTGATGTCGACGAAACACCTCGACCGACTCACGCAGGAGATCACCTCCGAGCTCCCCTCTGACAGAGAAGTAATGAAGTAAGACGGATCTTGTGCCCACGTTAATGCAAGGCGTGGCGACTGACATTCTGGTGTGGCAGACTCTTCAGAACCTACAAAGAGGTGACACAGCCGTTCTGGGGATTCGTTATTGATCTCGACGAGTTCGAGTCCAAGTTGATGGCATACTTGGAAGAACGAGCTCGGTCAGTGAGAGGCGCGAATGTCTCACCCAAGCCCGTTTCAGCAACTTGGCTCGCCATCCTATTCGCAATATTAGCCGTCGGATCTCAGTACCATGACTCACCGTATCATATTCGAACGAGAGATGCACAGAAATATATCCAGATTTCCTTTCACTTCTTGCGCCTAGCCAACTTCTTACTCCGGTGCGGTCCCTATTCCTCCGAGCCAGCCCTACCTTGCCTCCGGCCCATTTACCTTTGCTAATATAGACCACATCACCAGACCGACGTATGATTCTATTCAAGTTCTACTCCTGACAAGTTTCGTCTTGCTCAACGACATGAAGGCGGAGGCTTCTTGGGCCATCCTTGGCCTAACTTGCCGCCTTGCCCAGTCTCTGGGACTTCATCGACCCGCACCCCACGACGGAAAAGAACTCACTACACCCGAAGCCAAGGCGAAAGAAGTGATTCGAAGGAAACTGTGGTGGACATGCACCTGGCATGATACTCTTATTTCCTTATCATTCGACAGGCATGGTCACCCGTGGTCTTCTCTCCCTCCTACTCGGCGCTAACATGAGCATTGAATGGCAGGTATCCCGTAACGAATATTCCGACCAGTATCCTACCGCAGACGGCCGACCAATACACGTACCTAGAAGCCATGTATCACCTCACACACATAATATGCAGACGACTTTCTCCCGATCTCATAGCGGGTGCGACCTACGATCAAATTATCGATATTTGCGACTCGGTGAGAGAACTCGGAACAAAAGTCGTGCCGCAAATCCAGTTTAAGGACAAGTGTCGTACTGTTAAGGACAGACTACAACATTTTGCCATTCAACTGCATCTTGCGTTCACCATATCCGTCGCTTGCCGACCTGCGCTGCGCCGAGACTGTCCTTTCGATAAATCCCAAAAAGCCTTTATCGCCGACGAGTGCAAGACCAATCTTATTACGACGGTTAAGATGTTCCTCTCGATGCATCAACTCTCTGTTATCCCAACGCGTAGTTGGGCGTTTACGTATAACGGACTTTCTTCGGCGCTGCTCCTCGGCATCCTCGTCGACACCAAGCAGGACCCCGAGATTCGTCAACTTCAAGGCGATTTAATCGCAGCTCTATCGGCGACGGCGGCGAAGGAGCAACCCTCGCCTTCGGGGGGTGTCAAGAAGACGGATAAGGATATCGAGTTATCGGGTCCTTTGTGGAGGGCCCTGATGGCTTTAAAGAATATGTATAAGCACGGTTCTATCACGGGCACTTCCGTGAAAAGAGAGGGTGTAGAAAACACTCCCAGCACCATCACCGAACTTGTGGCTCCCGCCCAGCCCTTCACTGCTCCGCCCCTTAACGCGAACATCGAAGACGCGCAGTACCGCCCGCCGCCTCTCCCGGGTGTCGATCCGGCACACCAGGATGCTGCGCGTACGATGGCGGAGATGCAACAGCGCGGCGCGCCAATTCCCGACTACACTAGGTATAGCAAGCAGTCTTAATCCTTTGTCACCTAGTTTGCAAACACTAACCTCGGGCCACGTAATAGCCTATCGCCGACTCAGCCGGTATCCGGCGTGAATCTAGACAATATAGTTGGCATGGATCCCACCCCTTACATGTCTCCGCTAGACCTCTACGACTCTATCTGGTGGGGTAAGTTTGGCATCTACATACCACCAAAATCGCTATTGTCAGTGTCAGTCTAACAAAGGCGTTACCACAGAATCCCCCGAACCATGGAACAATAATAATACTGGATTTGATGCCATGAACTTTGAATTCATGGCGCAACCGCCACCTGGACAGCAGCAGCCGCCGCAATCCGGGTTTTACTTCTAATCGGCGCCTTAAGGAGTAACGGGGCGGGGATTTGATGGAATAATGCTTGATATCTTAATCTGGAGTAGGCTCATGGATGTATACTATGGTTGTTCAATTCCGGGTCCCGGTATGGGTGAATAGACAAAACAAAAAATAGGGCTCACGAGGGGTCGTCAATTCGGAGGTTTGGTATCAATATCTAGAAACCGGCGGAACGTTGGGACTTGGGGATCGTCTATAAAATGAACGACGATGATGACTTGCCGACTTGCCGCCTCGTGGCGCTTGTGAGATCGTGCCGTTGCGAATGCACATTCAAACTTGGCATTAAGAATGTGTGGAGCCGCGTGCGGGATACGAAAGAGGCATAGCTTGAAGAATCGATGGCAAGATGCCGATGAAAGTGCAGTTTGTCCGCGATTGCGGATCCGTCCCTGAGCCGACGACACAGGTCGAATGCTTCAATCAGCGCGGGCAAGCGGACCGCTTATTCGAAGCATTCCCGGGCCCGGACGGCAGGCTACGTGGCGTCAATAGCTAGTAATTATTGTACAAAGTGACCCTTCTCTTCTCCCTCCATTTTGTCTCTCTAAATTCCTCGCTCTTGGATTCGGACTCTCCGGACTGGCCGGAGGCGAGGAATGTTTGGCGATATCACGAGCAAGGGGGCTATTTATCCACTTTTGATATCCTGTTTTATTTTATATAAGAAAGAGTCTTTGTTCTCAAATGATTGCTTGCTAATCAATCATCAATCTCGCGATATCAATTGCACTAGAACTCGATTGACACAAGCGGACTTTGCGGTGGCGTCGCCGAGATTAACGAGGTGGCTATAGCGTTTGACGGATGGAAGGTCGTCGGCTTCGAACGCTTTCCTTGCTTGGGAAAAGACCCTCCAAAGAGCATATACTTCGGGGACGGGTATCGACCACTAGACTCTACCTTAGAAAGACGTTTTGGTCTCGAAGGGCGAGAAATATCCCCTTTCCAAGATTTCCTCAAATACCGAGCCTCCCGAAGAAAACGTAAAAAGCAGGGCGAACCTCCAATTCAATGGCTCGCTGAATTACCGCATCCGTAGGATTGCGCGTGCTGATCGGAGCCAAATAGCGAATGAAGACGCAAATCCCGAAAACAAAGGTCAGGAGATGGAATGGGAAAAATCTGTAAAGAGGGTGGGTGAGCTTCCTCCTGGCCAGCTTTGACGTCGCGTGCGCATTCCAACCTGACCTTGGACCACACCAACGTCCAGCATCGCCACTAAAGTAGCTCTGATTAGCTGGGCTTATTACGCTTTCAATTTTTCCCTTTACTCTGTATGTTCTGTCACTCTTCTTCACGGCTGCGTTCAATCGGATTGCACTGCATCTCTAGGCATCCACTCGTCGAGCAGCCCTCGTCCTCGTGCTCAGATGCGGGAAGTCGTTTATTTCGTCCGCCGTAGGACGAGATAGCGGGGATTTACTGACGTGAGCTGTACGAAGTAATTCTCGGAAAGGGCTCCCGCGTCCCATTTTTCGTGTTCCCATCTCGGTCCGAACTATCCCGTCAGATGTAGGCTGCCTACCACTAGCGATGGGTTGTTGACGCTTCGTGACCAGGCTGTGGTTCGCCACGGGACGAGCGGAGCTCAGCGGGCGGTAGTGAGGATGGGTAAGCACTTGCGGGAATGGACCTAGGCTCCAATCTCGTACAATATAATATTACTTTGTAGATTTTCGGAAGAAGAAGGAAAAAAAACGCATGTGGGAGGTCGATGGGAGAGGCAAGGGGCCAGGATTTGAGAAGGGGTCCACCACCAGGCTGTATCTTGGCTTTGAGGAGGGTACATTGCAGGGGATTGCGGTCACTAAACAGTCTGGACTGCATTCGTAAACATTCTATTTCTATTATCAATTGACGTCTTACAAGTGTTGGTTAAATTCTTGGTCGTGGATGGTCCAGCGATGTCTACTACGTAGTGATCGCGGTGCCGGCGGTGCTATGCTGCATCGATGATCGGCCAATCTCAATCATTTCCCGGATCGCTGGAGGATGAGAGGGTCCCTCGTATAAGCATGAGATCCTCCATGAAAATACCAATTAGGATCGATTGGTGCCTTCAGTGCTCATCAGACAGTTTATTGATTTATACAGCAGAGACCGATCACTGATTGATTCCAGCGTGTAAACACCACATTGTCTGATGAGAGGACTGGGAGAGTGGGCCGCGAAGATTGAAACTCTTTCGTGTTTGGTTCCGGAGATTGATTAAGAATAAGAGTTCCACCGACTCTCAGAAACTGTCCTCACCCATCGCCAATGCCATGGAAATAGAGGAGAGGACCTTGGTGGTAATGAGTTGCACCCGGATGGCCTCTTAAGCAATCTCGCCTTGATGGATCAATATCAATTGAATTCCGTGAAAGTGCTTTGTCTGGGAAATGACGACGCGCGGTAGTAGCCCGTCTCAACGGCTTGGGCAGCTCTCTAAGTCCCCAACAGTTCCAGCCTCCATGAGAGCTCGGAGGGTTGGATTGAAGGTTGGATTGTACATGATGCCGGATGCTGTGTCCCAGAGATGCAGGAGGTACGAAGTGTTAGTGCAGTGTTAGTGCACCAACAAATTCGATGCATGTCGCCTGGCGTTGATACAAGTACAACATGAGAGCCTGACCGATGCCCAGTGACTACATGTTACAGGTGTGGAGGGAGAAGATCAATTCCAGTCCCAGCTCAGGAAGCTCAGGGAAGATGCAGTTGTTGTCGAAAATGTATTCAAAATGGAATTGATCCAGATCCATGATGCGATGCCATGTTGGAGGCTTCACGGCTTTGCCAGTGGTCTAAGGCTCCTTCCGGGTGCAGGCACAGGAGGGCACCAGTAGATTGATCAATCAGAATAATTCGGCTTGGTGCAGTGCATCCAGAGCATTAATCTATCGACATGCATTTAAATGTTGCCGGCCCAGTTGGTCCGTCCGTATTGTGCTTCCTACCGCACCACACCCCCTTTATGGTCCTTGAGCTGACCAGCAGCCGAAGTGGAATTAATGCTCCATACATGAGGTCATCCATACCACGATCCTGTTTTGCCTTCTAGCGCCCGTTACTCCCTGGCCTGGATCATCACCGCCTTTTCCACTCGTCTAGGCCAGCAATTGCGTTGGAAGAATGTCGGGGTCAGGGCGTCAAGGGCGGTGACTTTTGAGCTGGAGGTTGGGGGGAGGGGTGAGTGGCGATGATGCAAAACACGGAGAATGTGATCGGGGAAATACGAAGTGCTCTATCGTCCTCTTGCGTACGAAGCAGTCAATGAGGGCCGATCGTTACGCTTCTACAGTACGACTCGGATAGCTCTGCAGCGCTCCATGCATTGAGTGAACGGTTGCATCAATATATCCCGTGTTAGCAATGTGAGCGGGCAGCTATTGATGCCTTTGGGAGCGGAGTCTGGGCCGTTCTCGTGAAATAGGATTTTATCTGGATAAACGAGCGGTGCAAGCGCCCCCAGATTCTGTTCCCGGACCGCACATTCTTTGGTGTTTCCCCGGCTGCCCCGGTCTTCGGACCCGCCCAGCCGTTCCAATTGTCCAGTTGTAGCCGTCTACATAAACTAAACTACTTGGACGAAGTACAATCGGCTCTTGTACTAATGAATCAAGTCTACACTCTTACTACGACGGTCGGATGAAGTCTAGCAAAGGAATTTGCCACTGAAAGACTCATTGATGCCTAGTAGGTAGAAACCAATTGCAAGCTTTTGTGTCAGCCTCGTCAAGACGGAACTCTTATCAATCCTTTCGTCTTCCTTCGTTCCTTGGCACCCTCCTTGTTAAGGATCTTCCATCCACCCGGGTGCGCCACAAGGTACAAAGTCAAACGTTGTTTAGAATTGGTATTCCCCCCTGTAAATCCATCCCCTAGTCAGTGGGAGTAGGTTCGGAGAACGTTCAGTTTCCCTCCCGACAACGCCTCCTCGCGCAATGCGCTAGGGGCGAGGGGCTTTAAACTTCCAGCTAGCGAGAAAAAAAAAGGGAAAAAAAGAAAGAGGAAAAAAAGCCTTCCCGTTGCCATCCCCAGGTGTGACACAGAAATGGCTAACCGCGTCAAGTCCTGCTGTAAGATGGCTAGTCCTGTCCCTTGATGTCCACTTTGCTAGTGCCAGCTTGAGCGCCTCATTCCCAATTCTGGAAGATATAAAACAGTCCCTTCCTCCCCAGAGGCATTGTCTCTGCCCCTGCCCCTCCCCTTTCTCCTCTTCCTCTTAATGGCTCTCTGTTGGGTCTTACGCCAGCCTTTTTCTTTGATAGACCGAGACGGGAGCGGGTCCTTCCCTCAACCCACCTAATAGAGAACCCAAGACCACATACCGAGTTCCCGCCACGTTCCCCGAACCGCGCCGTGTAAACGACATCTCTGATCTCCGATCCCTCGACACATAAATCCCCGCCCAAACCTTCCTTGAACAATTCCGTCTTGTTAGATACTACAATTCACCACAAACATGCACGGCTACAGTTCTTCAGAAGAGTCGGAAGACCCTAAACGACCTCGTGTGCTGCCCACGAGCTCCAGCACCACGAGCGACCAGAAAAAGAAGAAGAAGAAGAAGCCCCCGCCGCAAGTCGCTATCAACCGGATATGGAAGAAACTTCAGGCAAGACAGCCCACGATACCGCTCGCCGTGCTACCCTTCGACCCTGTGGTTCCGCCAGCGAGCCCTGATAGAGCCAATGAATCGTCAGCTGCGTCGTACGAGAGGGCGGCGGAGGAGTGCCGGCGGAAAGTCCGCAAGATAATCGAAGAGTGCCACCGGGTGAATACTCGATATCGAGACCCAGGTTGGGATTTGGTAAGTTCATTTTCCCCCGTCTATTTTTGGCGGTCTCACCGATTCGGGGCGGCGTTGAGAAAGTGGATTTCTTGGTATCATATGCACACACACCGAAAGTTGGGCGAGGCCAGGATGTTGAGGTGTCATTGATATGGAAGGGGGTTGCGTTATTACCCCATGTCCGCATCCCCCCATATAAGCCATGCAGAGCGGCGAGGCAAAAAATGGGCCCAACCAACCTCGTTGCGTTCACCGGACAGGATGGTGGGAGAACGGAAGATGCTCCGGCGCCACCGGTGCAGTCGAGGACTGCACCAGGCTCAACTGAGACCTGCCAGATTTCAGGGGTGGTGTTTAGCACAAATGTGCAACGCAGGGGGCGATGTCAGTGGAAAAACAAGCGGTGTGCCCACCTCTTCCGCCAGGCAGTGACGACGCCTGGCTGGCTGTGTGCTGCACTGCCAGACACCTGTCTCAAAGTTTGGGTGTGCTCGCGCTGTCTGCCAATCGTAGCTGCCGAATGTGAATGCTCCGCCTGGTCGCAACTGCTGCGGTTCACGAAGCTACTTCCTACGAAGTACTTGACCTTCTGGAAGGAGATGGCGCTAACTGTGTACACTGTGTACAGGACTGGGACCTCAAGATGGAAAAGGGAAACTGCCTGAATTATCTTGGTCGAGAAACCTTCGAGGTCGGCTACCCACCGTCTTCTAGCGCCACTGTTCCCAAGGCTGTCAAGCGGGTCCACGAGATCTTCGAAAACCCCACGTTTATGAAGAATGTGAGCAGTTCCGAGATCATCCAGGGTAGCATTGGAAACTGCTGGGCTGTTGCTGCTCTCTCTGCCCTTGCCGACGTTGTGGGCGGTATTCAGCGACTCTGCGTCGCGCACGATACTCGTAAGTACACAAGTTCTACGCCCCCCAAACTGTTGACGCCACTTGCGGTTTTCGGAGCGGCGTCGTAAGAGGAGAAAATGGTTGTTTCGAATCGTTCCTAACTCGTCGTGGCGTTTTCTAGGTGTTGGTATTTATGGATTCGTCTTTTATAGAGGTGAGTAAAACCTTATTTGGGGCATTGAGATACCCCAGTTAGATATCGTGATACACGGTTTACACTGCATTCTCGCATATGCTCTGAAGAAAGTTTGAAAGTGGAACAGAACCTTTTTTGCTAACTGAGTCAACTTAGATGGCGAATGGGTCTACTCCATTATCGATGACAAGCTGTACCTCAAGTCTCCGAACTGGGACTGCCCCAGCATGCAGCGTCAGCTGCTCTCGCAAATTGACCGCGAGGATGTTGAGCTCCACTATCGAAAGACGTATCAAACCGGATCCAAAGCTTTGTTCTTCGGCAAGAATAAGGACCAGAATGAAACATGGTTACCACTGCTCGAGAAGGCATATGCAAAGGCCCACGGCGATTATGCGTCTCTCATCGGAGGTTGGATCGGTGAAGGTCTGGAAGACATGACTGGAGGTGTAACGACGGAACTCCTTACTTCAGATATCCTGGACATTGATGCTTTCTGGAAAAATGAGCTGTCAAAAGTGAACAAGGAGTTCATGTTCGGTTGCTCTACCGGTCTTCTCGACGGCGGCTACGGTAGTCGAGATGGAATTACTGAGCGTCACGCTTATGTAGTCATGGATGCTAGAACGCTGAAGTCCGGCCAGCGTCTGTTGAAGCTGAGGAATCCATGGGGCAAGACCCGAAAAGGTGTCTGGGAGGGGCCTTGGTCCGACGGCTCCAAGGAATGGACCACTGACGTTCAGCAAGAACTCGGTCACTCTTTTGGAAATGATTCCGTATTCTGGATTTCCTACGAGGACCTCCTCAGCAAGTACCAGCACTTTGACCGCACTCGCCTCTTCCGTGAGGACGACTGGGGTTGCTGCCAACGCTGGATAGGCGTCGACGTGCCCTGGAAGGCGAGCTACCACGAAAAATTCCACATCAGGCTCACCAAGGACTCCCCCCTCGTCCTCGTCCTCTCCCAACTTGACCGCCGCTACTTCAAGGGCCTCGAGGGCCAGTATAACTTCCGTCTCCAATTCCGCGTACATGAGAAGGACCGACCCGGCGCTGAGGACTACATTGTCCGCTCCCACGGCAACTACCTTATGACGCGGTCCGTCTCCATCGAAGTTCCCAACATGGCTGCGGGCGACTACACCGTCTTTATTCTCGTGACGGCTGAGCGCTCCTCCTGCCGGCCTTCCGTGGAGGAAGTCGTGAAGCGCGAGTGCAAGAAGCGTGCCGAGAACGACAAACTCGCGCAGGTCGGCTACGCCTACGACCTCGCCCACTCCAAGGCCCACCACCACCTCGAGAAGGTCAAGGAAATGCGCAAGAAGGCGAACCAGACCAAGGCCAGCACCTGCCGCAAGGCGCATAGGAGGAGGGACTGGGAGAAGCGCCGCACCGATCGGGAGATCAAGCGAAAGCAGATTGAAAAGAATGAGGCTAAGAAGGCTAGGCTGATCGCCGAGCGGGATGCTGCTAGGAAAAAGGCCATTGAGGAGGCGAAGGGCCAAAGCGAGAGTGAGAGCAGCGAGGAGGGTTCTTCTGAAGAGGAGGCCGCGAAGGAGCCCCAGAATGAGGCTAAGGCTTCGGATGCTAGCTCGAAAGAGAGTCCTTCGGAGGAGAAGAAGTCTGAAGATAAGCCCGCTGAAGAGAAAGATGAAAAGACTTCCAAGGAGGAGAAGCCATCCGAGGATAAGGATTCTGGGGATAAGCCTGCTCCTTCCGAAAGTGCCTCCTCCGAAGAAGCAAAGAAGAGTGAGGAAACACTTGGGGCAGCATCATCCGAACCAAAGCTTGGCGAGGCCAAGGCGGAGGTAGCAGAGAAGACGGGGACGACTAACGAGACCAAGTCGGAGGAGCCCAAGAAAGTTACTATCGCCGAGCCCGAGAAGAAAGACACAAAATCCAAGAGTAAAAAGAAGAGGTCCAAGGAAAAGAAGTCGTCTAAGGAGGCCTCCCCACCAGTGGAGGAGGCAGTCGACTACTCCTCGGACTCGCCCGTCGAGGAATGGGAAGCTATCTACAGCAGCGATGACTACGTCCGCAAGCCTCGCAAGCAGGCCGTACCGGAGACGACGGAGGCTGATCGGTACCCGTCCGAGGATGAGAAGCTCCCCGACCCCTGGAACGCCGTGTGCATCGTCGGCTTCAAGGTCTACTCTAGGGACTCCGACTTGGAGCTCCGCGTTGTCATGGAGGGAGGTGCGCTCCTCGAGGGCGGCATGGGTCAGAAGGGAGAGAAGGACCTCGACAATGCTCAGGCGAACGCCGCGGGCGAGCGGGAGGAGAAGTGTAACGCCTTCACTTCGTACGATCCCATCGTTGTCACTGATGAGGATGGGCAGAAGAAAGAGGTTGAGGACGACGCCAAGGTCGCGGGGCAGACTGAGGATGAGGACGGCGATGATGAGTCCGAGGGTGACGATGCGGCGCCTAAGGAAAAGAAACTGAAGAGGAGGAAGAAGGACTCCAAGGCCACTCCAGAGGAATCTGATAAGGCTAACGGTGTGAAAGACCCGGATGTTAAGGAGGAAAGTACTCCACCTACACCTAAGGACGACAAGGAAGCTTCTACAGAGGACAAGAAGGAAGAAGCCGCTGAGGCGAAATCCGAAGCCAAGGCTGACAATCCTAAAGAGGAAGAAACGTCCGACAAAGCCACACCAGAAGAACCTGCGGAAAAGAAGGAGTCCGCCGAGGAGAAGCCTATTGAGGAGAAGTCCGAGAAAGATGACGTTAGCAAAGATGAAGAAGAAGTAAAGAAAAAGGAAATAATCAAGAAGTCGGAAGAGCTAGACGAGAAGGAGGCGGCGCTCCGCAAGAGAGAAGAGGAACTTCGCAAGAAGGAGGAAGAGTTGGAGAAGCGATTCCAGGAAATGAAGAAGCGCGAGGAAGAGGAGAAGAAGAAAGAGGAAGAAGAATACGTCGACTGCGAGGAGGTGTCATCGGATGGGTCTTCCGTTGGCGTGCAGACGCCCGATTCCACGCCGTCCGAGGAGATGAATAAGTTTCTAGGCTAGTTTACTGCATGGAAGGATTTGTGAAGCGGACATTTCGCGCGATGGAGTTGCGAGGAGTTTGAGTGTGTTTCAGTGTGTTTTCCGCGTTTTTGAAGAATTGTTGGTAGATAGCTATGCGTGCCCTTCTTCTGCACATAGAGATGTCTAGCGTCAAGCGCGTTTTCTTTTCTTTTCTTTTCTCTTTTTGTTGTTGGAATGGTCTGGTTTTGCTTCATACGACTCAGCTCAACTTTGCCATAGTCTATATAGCTAGCCTCAACTCCATAACCTCTTTTAACTTAGCTCTCAAATCTTCCCTCATCATAATTAAACGTCGTAACTTATAGCTCGTCTGTCCTAGCCTCCATCCTCTTCCTCCAAGGCTTATACATAAGCACAGCACCGACGCCAACAACGGCAAACAGGCCACAAATCGCGGCTCCCACAACATCAAAGTGATCGGACAGCACATCGAGGCCATCCCAGAAGGGACCCTCGGGCTTGACAACGCTCTCGACGAGGTTGAGGATCTGGATAATGGCGACGAAGGCGGAGACGACGACGGTGATGGCGGTGAGGATGAGGGAGTAGTAGAGAGTTGCTAGGGGGTCGCGGGCGAATGTTGGGGAGAGGTAGAGGGTGGACATTAGGGCGCCGTCTGTGGTGTCTAGGAGTGCCATGCCGCCTTTATGGGGGGAGGAAGAGGGGTTTGATTTTAATGAGCTTCGGGAATAGGAGAAGGGTTTGCTATTCGGGGAATTCTTTGACTTACACGCGAAGAGAATGGGAAAGATGAGGATGAGCCAGATGCTCGTGCCCTGAACGGCGTGGATGCTCGCGATTCCCAAGATGGCAATCTCGGAGCTCGTATCGAAGCCTAAACCGAAGAGAACACCAAGCGGAAACATCTTCCACGGCCTATCCACAAGGTTCAACAGTCTGCCAAACGTCCGGGCAAGGAACCCCATCGTCTGCTCATCATCCAGCTTAATATCCCCCACAACCCCCCTCATCTCCACTCCATCATCCCCTCCATCCCCAGCGCTCTTATACGCCCTAGCCTTCCTCACAAGCCCATACAACACCCACCCATTCCCAACACAAAACACAACAAGCACAACAGCACTCACAACCCCCCCAATCAGCCCCCCCACCTCCTCCGCACCCCCGAACCTCTCCCTCAAGACCCCACCCGTAGCAGCCACGGCCACACACGTAACCACTACGATGGTGCTATGTCCCAGCGCGAAAAACGTACCCACCGAAACGGGCCGCCGCCCTGCCGCTATGAGACGTCGCGTAGAGAGATCGATGGCGGCGATGTGGTCTGCATCGAGAGCGTGGCGGAGGCCGAGGACGTAGGAGAGGGCTGCTGGTGCGGCGAGGGATGGGTGTTTTGTGAGGGGGTAGGCGGAGATGAGCCACACAAGGATGTTGATGGCGGCGAGGAGGGCGATGATGCGGAGGGCGGGGGTGGGGAGAGGGATTCGTGAGAGGAGGGACTTTTCGTCTGGGGTTGAGGAAGGGAGTAAAGGGTCTGTTTCTGTCGGTGGGGTGGATGGGAGGGGTTCGGGTGTTACCTGGGGGAGGGACTGCTGTGGTGGCGAGGCCATGGTAGTCATGATGGGAAAGGGTTCTATATTCTCTTCTTTTCTTTTGGGAAGGGAGATGAGGAAGCAGGTGATGTCGCGGGTATCAAAAAGCTCCCCTTTGCACCTGTTACCGCTACTTGAGATCGGATGCTATCTTATGAGCTACCCCGGGCTGGGCTGGGCCGGGCAGGATGCCGTTGCTGATCGCTACGCTCGAAACTTTGCCTTCGCCTTCGGGTTCGACTGCAAGAGTCACCTTGAAAAGTCTTCTACTCGGGAACTACCTTTAAAGAGGAAGAAGCAAAAAGAGAAAAAAAAAAAAGGCAGTCGAGGCAAAGCCCTTATCAGTGAAGGTTTCGCAACCCCGCAAAATGGGGAGGACTCTAACTTGACGGCTCTATTTCCTATTTCGTTGTACTGCACAGTATTATAATTGTGCTCTAAGAAAATAATAGCTCATGTTATCTTATCAAGCAGTTTCTGTGCTGTGCCGTGCCGATTCCTGACTGTGGCATCGAGCATCATATCTTGCAGTTTGTGGAAGAATAAGACAGGAAAGAAAAAGAAATCGGATTTCGACTTGTTGAGTTTTGGGAAATATCAAAAGAAAGCCCCTGTAAAGGCGACTATCCTCATCTGGTTACCGGCCGTATAAAGTTACCACTTCAGCAGTACTGCCTTTCGAAATGAGCTCCAAAACCGGTTCTCGAATCGAACGGCTAAAACTGTCAGGTCGCGGGCTTCTCTCACGAGCCCGGCTGACGGGACCTAACATCGAATGATTACTATTCCTTAATCTAGGGACATATTAAAAACAGAAAAGAAGTTTCTTCCCGGTTTGCAAAGTGACAATACCAGCGCGAGTTGATACCCCAACACTCCCAGCCGTTGCCATTGCTGGCGCGCCGGGACGTCGAGATTACGCGGACCTTGTCTTCTCCAGTGTCCAGCCAGTTAATACGTCACCGTGAGACCTGGAGCCTATTATCCAGCTCCACATTTCCACCCTGGCTGCCGATCCGCTCCAAGTCGCGCAAGGATTAATCCAAGACAATAAAGAGTTGCCTTTCTTGTCACTGCGACCAGCCCTGCCGTGTGCCTCAACTCTGGAACCTTGTGCGCACGCTTGAAGCAAATAAATGGCCAGGTCTATAGTGTTGAGCAGGGTGGAGCTAGGGCGAATCCTATATACGGAAGCGGTGGCCCCAACGATGATGGGTTCCAAGAGCCTCTCGATCCTCTGCCCTGCCCATATCGCTGACCGAATTCGACAATGGCTCCAATGGTGCCTCTTGATCACTGGATATGGTGGTTCACCGAACGCCTCTACAGCCTCCCGGCTCCTCCACGGAGAAAACGGAGCAAGCCAATGGAGGTCATCTGCGTCGGTCCTCCTCGGTCCGGCACAGAATCCTTACAACAAGCACTACTAGACCTAGGCTATGACTATACGTACCATGGCTGGGACATCGTCTACGATATCCCTACTCCGGCTCCTGGCTGGGTCCGCCTCGCTCGGAAGAAATGGTACGCCGAAGGGCGGGACCATACGTTCCCAGCCTTGAACGTTCCCACGATCACGAGGGAGGATTTTGACGAATTGATAGGGCATTGCGTCGCTGTCACAGATGCAGCAGCAAGCTGCTTCGCGGCCGAAATGATAGCAGCATACCCCGAAGCAAAGGTCATCCTCAACGTAAGGCGGGATATGGATGCTTGGCACCGCAGCGCCGTGACGACGTTGGTCGGGGTGAATAAGAGCTGGGGCTTCTACATCGCAAGTTGGCTCAATCGAGAATGCTTCTGGGCGTGGCATGTCTACGAAAGGTTTCTCTGGCCGCTTCTCTTCAGAGCCCCGGACGGCAACATGGCAAAGGCCATTGAACGGAATGGCAAATGGGTGTATAGAGGTAAGAGTCGACTCCAGCCACGAGATGCCACAGCCCGAGATGAAGTGGGCGCAAGGGCTGACCTCGGTTGATAATTGCAAACAGAACACTGCGCCATGATCAAAGGTTTAGTGTCGGCCGATCGGTTGTTGGAGTGGAGTGTTGATGAGGGTTGGGATCCTTTGTGCAAATTCTTGGGCAAGGCCGTGCCGGATAAGCCGTTCCCACATGCAAACGCCCTGTCAGGCGGATGGAAGGCCCGTGAGGAGATGTGCAATAAGCGATGGGTAGAAGGAGCCTTCCTGACTATGTTCTGGGCTCTGGCGGGGCTTTTGGCGATGGGGCTTGTTGTTAGGTATTACTTGTAACCTCTTGCCCAGATCGGGGAACCAAGCGTTCGGGCGATTTGGCGGTGGCTTCGCCTCGATCTCACGCCTCGCGATTATTGACTCCTCAGGTTGCAAAGAGCCAAGTAAGGCAAAAGTGGACAAAGTGGACCGGATGAATTGATGCATCCTCAGCGATGAGTGTGCTGGCTTTAGTATCACCGTTGGAAGTCTGTGATTCGTGTTGGGCGCTATCCTTCGGATATCGCTCCACCTCCACCACACGACGGCCAGCTCCCAAGCCATCTCTACCTACTATCTCGATGGGGCACAATGCCTCGCGCTGCCCGGCCCGGATTCGTAATTGTGACCATTCCCATTCCCACAATGCGTTGGACATCCGTTACTATGCAACGCCTTGGGTGTTAATTGCCCTAGTAATGACTCAACACTTCAGGAGTCAGATCAAGTGACACTAAATCCCTCGTGATAGGCCGGGTCGAGACCACTTGCGCTGGCATTTACCCCGAGGGCGATAACTCAATTCAACATGAGAGGTTTGGATTTGTCGGCATGTTCAAAAATATCCAACACATTGGAAAAACTCATCAAATCCGAAGGAGGCGTCCCTGACAGGCTTGGGCACACCAAGAGAACCAATCCATGGCTGAGCATCTGATCCCATTGGCTCTGTCACGGATGAGGTGGGAGAGCAACTGAGATTCGATCGATAATCTCTCCGACTAGTTATTACGTGTAGTGTGATGTACTTGTACAAACACCAAGTAAACTACGTGCGTAGCATGAACATGGATTGAAGCATCATCGATCGTCATGTGCGATCATTCTGGGGTAAACTACGATAGGGTGGTGCTGAGTGGGAAGGCGCGGACGTGGTCCAGTCCCCCCCCCCCAAGGTGGTGGGGCGGTGGTTGCCTCTACGATTCACCAGGAAGGTGAATCTTATTCACATTCAGCACCAACATCCCATGATTGCACTAGATCATAATTGGAGACAACACGGGGTACGGATGGTCGTACGGGGTAGTCGCAGCCTGTTGCACTGCCCCTCGTCAACCGCCGACGTCACCAATGGCCGCACCTCGACACTCATCAATGATGGCACTTTCCCACAAAGTATCGTGAATTGTTGTTGGGCCAGCTGAAGCCGTTAACTGTGAGTCACCCGATCAAATTGATCATTATAGCGAGGGCCGATATCGACCTTCCAGCTACGACGAAAGCTGCGAAGGGAACTACGGAGCCAGCGCCTGGCTCTTTGTCATCTCGCCTCAGTTTGGTGTGGCCCAATCTGGCCTCCAATCTAGCCCCATCCATGGCCCCGGTCACCCCCGACCCGTTGGTTAGGCCAGGCCACGCCCGACCGGGCCTTCTCTGCGAGTATCAGGTACACCCATGGACTGCAACTGCAGGTTGGGTTCAATCGTGCCTGCACGTTTTGTTCTGGGGCGGCGGAAAGAGAAAGGTGCCGCCAGCGTCCACGATCGCCACCTAAAATAGGCTCCAGGTAGCCACGGATGTATATGACGGGTGTTAATGAGGGGCGAAGACATGGGCGCTCCGTGTCAATCACATCGTACTTAAGACAAATGGTCGCCACACCCTCCCGCGAGATGGGATCTTGAGTTTAACCAAGTTCGATTTCTTGATGCAAAAGGCATTAAATACTCTTCCACGACATCTTGTTCCTTGCCATCCTCGAGATCTCTCACAATTGCCGAAAACAACGAATTGAACTGAGCACCGAGCTGCCGCTCATGCTCTCCGTTCTCCCACCAAATCAGCCTTTCACACTGCATTCACTCCTGCCAACGAAAACAAGCCACCAGCACGGTCGCACTGCACACCCGCATTCACATCTACCCATCATGGTCGACGCGTGTTATAACAATTCTCCCTCTTTACCAACCTCCCCCTACGAGTACCCTGCGCGGTCCGAAAGGGGCAGTCCTTTCTCGCCAGTTCTTCAACCCGCAGAACCGAGAGGCACCCCTCCCCAGGACGGCGCGCACTATTCTCCTCAACGAGGGGCTCGTCTCTGCCTTTTCCAGCCCCGAGATAGCCCCAACACACCCGATTCCCATTACAGGGAAGAGACCGGCAGCCCCAGGAGAAGGCAGGGGACGGCGCACAAACGCATTGTTGCACGAGGGAGATACCATCCTACCGACGCCTATCCTCGGCCCCATTACGCTCCCGTACCGCCTCTACGTCGCGAAGATGCCTTCAAGGTGACGACGTGTTACCCTCCACCCGACGCAGGAGAACAAACCGATCTTCTCTACCGGCTAGGGATCCTCTACGATGATGACGCTACCACCCCCTAGCTCCGCCGGCGGTAGTGAGCCTGTAACAACAGTCGTCGATGCCGACTCTGTTTTGCTTCGACCAAACGGCTTCTCTCAGAAAGCCTCGTCTTCATTTGACGGCCTTCCTTTTTTTTCTTACTTGCACATTATTTACAACGAAGTTCTTCTTTTTGTTTTGCGATTTCAATTTGGCGTGTCAAAAGCGCTTAGACTACCTTGTTCATTCAGGACCTCTCTCCCGAGATACCCTTCATTATTATTTCTGTCATATTTCAATCGCATGTATCATTACACTACGGCATCTCCCAGACCTATACGAATAGAAACGGAGTGGGCGCAACTGTCTTGTATCAATATCCTGTACTTATATCTGGGAGGTATTTTTGCTCAATGCGGAGGAGCATGGATCCGGCTTAGGATTGGGATTGGAATTGGAATTGACTGGGCTTTACTTCGTACTGGGATCACTCCAGTCAAGTATCCCTTTCTTCCATGTTTTACTTGTTAGCAAATCCTGTTATTGTCACTATTATGATTGTTTTTCCTCTTTCTTCAAACATCTGTACGAACCTATCGTTCGTCTGTCTCTCTCACGCGCTTGTAACCTACGTCGGGGCAAGGACTCCGACTCATAACCAATTCCACAGGATCCTCGGCGGCTCTTCCTGGGGCTGACCCAGGCCTGACGAGAGGCCTGGCCAAGGAGTGGCTGGTCCGTCCGCCCGGAATCTAATAAACTACGACAGAGGTAGATTCGTCTCTCATGATCCTTCCTTCTAGCCCCCGCCCCCACGCCTCATCGCTGCCTGCTTTCGTACATAAACCCTTGCGGTCATGGGCGACGACTGACGACTGGGATCTTGCCAACCCATCACTCGAGTTATGACCGCTCTGTATCATGGTCTATTTGTGGAACAGGTGGGGTAAGATTTGATGGGATTTGCACGACTCGCACGACTCAACTGTGAGTATCCGCCGCAGAGTTCAACCGATGACAGAAAGCCCAACTGTTGGCAAGTCTCAAGGTCGGCCAAGTGCAACTCGAGTCATTAACCTTAGGCGTGGTTCGTCAACCATTTCCGCAACCTCATCTATCGTGGAATTAGGTCCACATATCGACTTGCATCATACCCCGTAGACTTCTTGATCTTAGAGGTTTCCCAAAGCCTCGTCTAACCTGTTTTCCTGTTTTCGAACCCTCCTCGACGTCCTTGCGCCTCCACCCCCTCTCTCTGTCCCCTCTCCCCTCTCCTCATTGCCTATTGCCCCTCGGCCCTCCCCGCCGCGCTTTCTCCCGTCATCTCACGCAAATTCAACCCAAAAACTGACGTGTAGTTCGGCACTTGGGACTATTGCCCGCTCTCACGACCAGTCATGTGGTCGGGACTGCCAATAATGGACGAAGACGTTGGAATGATACGCACGCTCGGATTTCGTCCCCCGTAAGAGGCTGCCCGCGTCAGCAGGCCCCCAAGATTGGACTAACCCATCATGGTCCCAGTGGGGAGGAGCCCTGGTCAAAATCTTACGCCCGCTGGTTGTCCTGCTCTCTCGGTAAGGGGTGCGCATCACTTTCGTTGGCTCCTTCACCGTCAATTCCAGCACCAAAAGGCCGAGGGGGGGAGGGGGGGTCCTGGCGGCCCAGCCCACTGGCTTACTCGCGAACACCAACTGACTGACTAGTCGTAGACTCGCAGGACAGCAGCCGTTTATTCGCATTTCTCATAATGACACTTTTCGCCGCCCCATCCCACACGTTTGTTGCGGTTATGAACGGCGTGGACTCATAAGTGCAACAGATGAAATCCTTCGCGTGCCCCAAAACTAGAAGGACGCATCGAGCGAGTAAGAGGAGACGGACGCCGCCTAGTGTAAAAGGGACAGCCGCCGCTTTTATTCCCTCGCTCCTCACACCTCCCTCCTCGTCGCATGATGCCGCGGCGCTATGTCTCCATTATACCACAGCTGTGGTCCTCGCTATCAAGAGCCAAATACCCAACGACCCATGCACACACCATCACCATGGCACCAGCCAGAGATGACGACGGCGACGACGTTTACGTACACCGTGGTAATAGAACTCTCCCAGTCGCTGTGCTGCAGGATGCGCCCGCCAACCTGGCCATTGGAGTAGAATTCAAATTCCTTGTGCCATTCCTTTTGGCCGGTTCAGTCGACCCATGTCCGGGCGATGACCGACCAATTGCGTACACATCCCACGCTGGCTCCCAGGACCGCCTCCAGGACCAGGCATACAAACTCATCACCGACATATTACGCACCTCCGCAAAGCAACCTGCCATCTCGATATCTGACATCAAGGCTCAGGGCTGGCAAGAAAGTGATTTCTGGACCGACCACTGGATCGTCAAAAAATCAAATTCCGCCGAGCCCGGCCCGGAGGAGCAGGAATTGGCCGGCTGTCTATGGGCTTCGCTTGAAATATCATCGCCGAAACTCCCCGCCCTCGATCCTCGCACACTTTCCGTCCTAAGGACCGTCGTGAGAGCCCTAAACCGACACTGTAGGATCACGGTCAACTACAGCTGCGAAATTCATGTTCATCTCGGCCGCACGGACGGCGAGGCCTTCAGCCTAACGTCGCTCAAGAACCTCGCTTCGCTGTGCTGGTTGACAGAGCCGACCCTCCGCCTGCTCAAGGACCCTTCGTCGCCCAACTTTAACCACATTTACACGTGGTCGTCGCCACTACGCGAGCATAGCCGGTTAGCTAAATCCCTCGCCAAGAGGGACTTTACGGGCCGGCGCAAGAGGGCTGGTGCCCTGATGGATATGGAAGAGATGATGGCACTTACAGCTATATTCAACGCGTCGGATTATGTCGCGCTGGGCCGGCTGCTGTCAGGCGACACGAAGCCGTTCAGGCGGCTCGGGTTTAACTTTAGCGCATTCGGGCTCGAGGACGAGCGTGCCGGTCGGAGCCCCCGCAGCGTCGAGGTTAGGTTCCTCGAAGGATACTGGGGCGAGGACGAGGTGCTCGGCTGGGTGGAGGTCTGCATTGCTTTGGCCGTCGTGGCAGTGGAGGAGCCGAAGGACCGACTCTTCAGGCTGGTGACGCGCTTAACGCGGCTCGAAGGGACAGAGGGGAGACTCAACGGAGGTGCTCAGCACCCGGCGGCCGATGTGGACCTTCCCGGGGAGCGACTGGCCGTCTTGATGACTTTGCTGAGCATCAGGCCCGAGGTTATCGCCACGTTTAGAGCGAAGGCCGACAAGATTTACGGGTGATGGCTTTCATTCTTCTTTTTCTTTTCTTTTTCTCGTCTTGCATTAAACGGAGAACTGGTACTATTTGGTGATAGATGTATGGCGGGCTTCTCGTTTTCATTGCTGGCGTCTTTCTTCGCCTTCATTTCTTTGTACTTTCACACCAGATACACGGGGTAAGCGATTCATTGGGGAGGCATTCTTCTTCGTGTTTATATTCTCCTTCTCAGTTGCTGCTACTTTCTTGCTCGATATGAAGACGTTTTTATAAATATTAGTTTTTTACTCCAGCCGATTTGATCTTTATTATTATTCTTTGTGAGACATGGTGACCTCTCCCTTGGACCTTTCTCCGCGGTTGCTCTAGCATTCCTAGTACGAGACTAAGGGGTCTAAGACGATTCTAGCGCCGCTTCACCTCAGCCTCCAGCTTCGGGATCCATGATCAGGCACACCAGGCACCAAACAAAGCTACAGCACAATATCCCTCGTTCCTCTTGCCCAGCTGAACAGAAGCAAGCGGCAGCCCGGGAGCCCCTCCTGGCGCATGCAGCCCAACATGTAGCGCGCCTCTCACCTCACTCTGTCCTGCTGCACAGCGCCCATCCTCCTCCGTCCATATCCAATTCTCTTTTTCTTCATTTCATTTCATTTTCCTTTTCATTTTTTTCCTTTTCCCGCCTTACAGCCCAACAGCCCGTCACCGCCGGAAAGCTTAGGCTCTGCCCAAGCAGGCAGGAAAAGCCCGTTCCAACCGAGGCACCAATGTCCTTCCAGCTCCCACCACCCTTCACTTCCGTCATAAGCACCGAAAAGGGACTCATTCTGATCACTTTTATCGGGCGGGGGAACCACTATCAAAGTGGAGAAATGAGGAAAAAGGTCCCTAGTTTATTACAGCTTACAACTCTAAAAAGGATTGAGAATCTGATGCCTCAGAAAATTTCTAGACTCGTGGATGCCACTGCGTAGGTGGCCCGCCGAAAAAGGAAATAATGGGTAATAAGACTTTGGGGACGAACTACGGAACTAAGCCGGCAAGACTATCGACGGGTAAGAGAGGGCCGATGTCTTAGTGCTGGATCTTCTGGGTCTGACTTTCTTTTTCGTCTTTCCACTTTTCACTTTTCGTCTTTTTTTTTTTTTT